>Ga0179593_1309065_pt1 | contig 10685 bp, 13 predicted proteins | sample CZODoug2_1_08_16_FD_185931 | JGI IMG/M metagenome (GOLD analysis project Ga0179593, IMG submission 185931) | Vadose zone soil fungal communities from Angelo Coast Range Reserve, California, USA - CZODoug2_1_08_16fungal (PacBio error correction) | ecosystem: Environmental > Terrestrial > Soil >... | reverse complement strand
TCGGGCTTATCTAGAAGTGAATCCTTCCTGATTTCAAGTGTTCCTTAATGGATTTTAAACCCCTTAAGAGCTCTTCACTCATTCTCCGTATTCCCCCACAGAGCTGACAGCGGAAAGGTCACAATATCCCCTGTGAGCAAATTTTTCACAATTAAACGTGTGCCCATCCCTGATAGAGGATTAGTCTTTTCCTCTCAATGAATACTTTTCCTTTTTTACACAACAACCCCATTACCCCTATATCCCGGTCAACGTTGCGAATGTGCCGCCCTCGAGGCTGCTCCTCCTCTTACTCAAGTGCGAATCCTTCTTCCCTAACCGCATCACCCTTCCTGCCCCTATTCTATCGTTTTTGCTCCTGAAGCCCCCTCAAGTACGACGAGCTCCCCCCCGGTCCCTTTCGGAATTCTGTATGGGAGTCCTCCTCCTCCTCTAAGACTCTCCCTCGAGGCCCTCCGACGTCCCCGATTTCCACGTTGATCTGATTCGTTCTCAGGGCGATAGCGTGACCGAATCATCGGCTCGCGTCTTCCCGACGAGGTTTGGTCTTCTCCCCTGGAATTTTTTCCCTTCTTTTTTTCGAACCGTGACTTTGCGCGTTTTTTCACCAGTCCAATGGGCCATATTCGCGGTCTCTCTCTGCCCGAGGTCGCGGTTCCTAGCATGAGATAAATCTCCTTTTTGCCTTTCGTGCATCGTTTCTCCCCTCTGTCCCCCTCCTTCCGTCAGCTTGGGTCGGCTAGACATGGCGATACGGGCTGGTGAGACAAGTCTATGCACTCCTATGCTGGTCTCCCCTCAACTGAGCAAGATAAGTAATCTTGTTGTCTGCGTATCTTTTCTCCTGTTCGACCTGCCATCTCTCTTTTCGTGAGTGGTCCAGCCCTGAGAAAAAGGTTTTTGGTCATGTAGTCAAATGGTTAAGGACTTTTTTTTTCTTAATTCCTTCCCTTTCTTCTTTCTATGGTGGAGAACCCTTGCTTAAGGCCCGGTGGTGACAGCGTCTCCCCCACTTGAATTGCTGTTTCTCCATTGCTAGCCCTATCTGGATAGAGTGGCTCCTGCCACGTTATTCCTCCTTCCTCCTCTTTTTGATTCTTTTCCCACTTGTTTGAACGGGGGTCTCACCCAAGGCGGCACATTCTCTTGTCGCCCTTTGCCGGAATCTGTGTTTACCGTCACTACCGCACGCCTCCTCTTTTTCCATGAGATTCCAGTCGGTGCCCGCAGATTTGCCCTTCGTCCTTCCCTCACCCCTCTTTTACGTTCTCGCAGAACTTCAAACCTTTTCAACCAAAATTCCCCTTCTCTATCCCCCCTCACTCTGTTGCTGCGCTCTCCTTGGCCCAAGGTTTAAATTTGCGGTTCTTGGCCGTTGTTTGTTTAGCCCCTCCGTTTTTTTTCCAATTCTCTTTTGCCCGCGTTCCTTTCAGGAAAATAGTATGGTTCGTATGATGTAGATGTCCCCCACAGTCAGTCACACTTTATTGAAGATCTGGAATTTTCTACCCCCTCCCTTTCTTCTCCCGTTCTGGCACAGATTAGTTGGTTCAGTGTTTTTTTTTCTCTTTATTTCAGAGCAGATGTGATATCTTTCTTTTTAACAATCTCTCCCACTTGGTAGAGCCGTCCAAGCTTAGTTTCATTCGGGCATTCCTTTTTTTCGCCCATAGCCCGAGACATGTGCCTTTTGTCTCACAAGTAGTTTTTCCCCCACGTGGTCACGCAGAAGATTCGTCCTTTTTTTGTTTTCTCCCCTCCTCCAGATTGGTAATAGAGTTCCCCCGAACGTCTTCTCCCCCCTTTTTCTCGAAGTCCCCCCGGCTTTCCCCGAATCCCCTGTGGTTATTCGCAAAGAGCCCCTCGTCTAGCTAGACTTTCTCCTCTCCAAGTTTCACGTCCTTCAAACTCTCGTCCGGCCCTTTTTATGAAATGCCTAGCCCGTCAAGGTCCCGGAAGATTTCTAGGAGGGATTAGACCGACTCTGCATGCCCCTTTTAAGAGATATCCCAGCTTAATTTCGCCATTGTTTTCCCTCTCCCCCTGGTTAGCACATCCTTTCCCCCTCTGGTCTAAAGCTTCCCCGGACGTCCTTTTCCTCATTCTCCTGACTTTCCATCTCTCTTCCTGGGAATCAAAGTGGTATATTAACTTAGCCTCCTCTCATTTTCTCAGTTTCTCCCCTCCTTCTTCTTTCCTCATAAGGAACTTGATTACTCCCCTCCCCGGTTCCTTCTCGGTAGTATTAATCGAGATGCACCCCCCAATATTTCATGTCTTATAGTCTCCTTTCCTTTCGGCTAGGACATCCTCTTGCGCCTTCTCTCTCGGCTCTTTTTTGCTCCAGGTTCTCCCCCTTCCCCCCTTCCACGACTCGTATCGGGTGGACCGGGATTTTATGTTGCTCCTTTATTGATGTAGTTGGGAAATATTTTTAGTTCCCCTCTCCCTTCTTTTCCCCCGGTTTTCTTGACCCCTTTCGAACCTGTTCCCTTTTAGTTGTGGCCTCTTCCATATCTGCTTGACCTGTATTTCCTGACTGGACAGCGCGGGATCATTGTGTATGCCCGCCCCCCCCCTTTTAAGTTCCTCATTAGATCACGCGATCGACTAACTCTTCTTCTCCTCCCCCTGTTTTTTTTGGCTCTCTTCGGGTTCGTCGACGTTGCTCTTTCCTTCGTACGATTGGGTTCACGTTGTGTCCTTAATCCCCGCGTGCGTAAACGTCACGTCCCCCCGCTAGACTGCCCCTCCCATAGCCGTACACCCTGTCAACTCCCTTATTTTTGCAGGGAAAATACGACTCTCGGTCCCTGGTACCTCTTTCCGCAGACAGGAAATGAAATTCTACTTCCCCCACCCCAAGGCCCCCTTTTATCTCCCCTATACTTTCGACTTTTTTCCTCTTTTTCTCCTGAATCCCCCCCCCTCCCCTCGTCCTTGATGAAGATTTTGAGCGACCCCCCGTGCGTCTTGGTCCTCAGAAAGGCCTGACCGGAGCCTATTCTTCTAATCGTTGGGACAGATATCAACAAGTTGAACCCTACTCCTATGCTCTTCCCCCTCAAGGTCACTTCGTTCCTTTTGCCGTCAGGCCGCCCTACCAGTCCCTCGAGGAACATAATTAGATAACCCTTTCCTCCCTTTCTTTCGAGGCCTTCGGTCCCGTCTCTTAAGTGCCGACATAAATTGTCTCCGTGGCGGCGTCCCCTAGAAATCTCTCAACTCTTGTTTGGTATTTTTTTTTTTTTTGACCCCCCCCCCTGGGTTTTTTCAACGACGTAGCCCTTCGCGCCTTCTCTCAAGGTCTAGGCCTCAGATGGGAGTGACTTTCCTGCATGGACTGGATCTGCTTCACCTTGCTCCAGTTTTCCCTCCCCCTTTATGATGGGTGAGTCCCCGTTTTTATTCCTCTTTGTCTCTTTTTGCTTTATAGCCCACTGTTTTTTCAGATTTTTGAGCCCCTTTAGGAACATCTCTTCTGCTAGATTGCTAGCACGTGATGTCACCGTGGACCTATTGTTTCGTCTTATCCCAGCGTCCTCACTGACGGGTTTTCGAAACGGATCTCCTATTTCTTTTCGCCGAACAGGATGCCAGAAGGTCCTCATTTTTTTTTTGTCCGGCGTACACTGGGCGACATCCTGGATGTTTCGCCCCTTCGTAAACTTTCGTTTCTTTGTGTGCTCTCCCCCACTAGCTTTCCTTCCTAAGTTGACTTTCGGTTCAAGGAGGTGTGTGTTACGCAAATATTCTTTTTACTCGTTCTGAGCGGCCCCCCTCCTTTCCCGAAGAGTTTGGGGGAGAATGTTTTTTCCTCCGGGCTGGTGAGGACACGGCTCTTCCCCTCTCCGCTCCCTTTTTTCCCACGGACTCGCTTTTACGTTAATCATTAGACGATTTTTTTCAGGAATAAGTCGTTTCAAAGCAGATTGCCCTTTGCTACCCCCGAACAAAAAGATGATACTCCACAATCCAACTTTTTTCCCCCACTTGTTCTCTCTCTTTTTTTTCTATCCCCTTCCCTTTTGTTTTTCTCTCTTTCCTTTCCAACCTTTTTCCCTTCTTCCGGGTGCTCCTCCTTGCCTCGTTGTTTTTTTTTCTCCGCCGTTTCCCCTCTTCTTGACCCCCCGGTATTTATGTTCCGAATCTCTTGGTACTTATGTAGAAGCTCCGCTGTGAAAATTTCTATGACGTTTTGATTTTGCCTTCTCCCCGTACCCCTTCCTTCCTTGCCCAAGTGGTTTTGCTGTTTTCCCCCTCCTCCCCTTTTTTTTTCCATTGCATACCTCCTTGCCAGTCCCGTCTAGATTTGCATCTTTATCAAACGTCGTTCTTTCTCCCCCTGTTCCGCTGTGCACCACGCTTCGTCTTTTCCTCACGTTTGCCTTCCGAAAGAGAGATATTCTTCATACCCAAGACCCAGTTCCTAGACAAGTGGGATACTCCTTCCCACCCCCTTCTCCTTTTCCTTGTGCGCAGCATTTTTAGGATGTGCCTATCCAGTTGTCTAACTCCCGTCCTTGCCCCTTCTACTCTTCCCCCCAAGATTCATAGGAAGTAACTTCCTTCCCCAAGCATAGCCCGATCTCTTTTTCAGTCTTCCCCCAGTTTTGCCCCAATTTTTCTACCCTTCCCCCGTCGTCCTGTTCCCTATGGCTGCGCCCTTCCCCTCGTTCTCGTTTTGGCCTCTTTTCTGACCCGCCGACATTTCCATGCCCTGCCAAGGCTCTTCTTCCCCCTCTCTCTCCTTTCCCTGGCTGCTCGCTTGCGGACGCGCGGTCTTCAAAATCTGAACACAGTTGGTAAAGGTCTCTTTCTGCCCGCTTTCGGTAAGTCATCATCGCGTAGCTTTTTTCCAACTTTGCAGTTTAAGTTTGCTTCTTTGTCTCGTCAATTCCCTCTCCTCCGTCCTCCGTTAACCGACCGGCTGGACCTTTTCCGTTCTCTCCTTTTTTGCCTCGAGGGAAAAACACTCAAAGACCCAGTAATCCAACGTTGATCGCCTCTCTTCCCTTCTCTCTCTTCGGCGTCGCAAAGGGTTTGAGGTTCCCTTTCCCCCATCTTCTGCCTCGACAGGGATAGGGTGCGATCCCCCTTTGGCTGTCTTGTTGAGGTGTCGCTTTTCCCTTTTTCGGGAATGAATTTTATTTGTTGAGCTCGTCTTTTTGCTTTTTTTTCCCTCTGGGAAATTGTAAACCCCCTTTTTCCACTGGCTAGTTTGCGTGTCATAGCCTGGGGCCTCATTCGCTCCTTCCCCTAGAACCGGTAACCCGTTGACCACTTTTTACCCTTTTCCGATTCGTTTCGAATCTCTCCTCTTTTGTTTTTGATGTTTTTTCCGGCCCGACGTGTCATGATCACCTCTTTGTTTTCCCTTTTTTCAAGGACCCCCATTGCTGAGTAATTCATCTTTCTTTCCCCAAAGCGATATTTACCCCCTCGACTGCAACCTCCTTGCATGCAGTTTCGCCATTCCCCTTCTGCCACCGTTTCCCCCATCTCTTTCTTCCTTGAACGCCCCGATTTCCCGCCAACATTATTCCCCCATCAAACCAGAAGATTAAAATAACGGGCTATTTTTTCTTTCCCGTGCTTTTTTGTGCCCTGTTTTTGAAGCGTTGTTCCTTCTCCTCGCTTTATCCTGCCGAGGCCTGCTCCTCCCCTCCTACACATTTTCCGTTCTCTCTAGGCATGAATAGTTGTTCCCGCCGAGGGGGTTTCAGCCTCCGCCGAGGATGAGCCCCGGCCTTTCCCCATTGCCGTTTTTCTTTCCGGATCTTCAAGATATCTCTCAATCCGAAGGCCAGACTTCAGATTTCCTTTTTTCTCCCGATTTAAGATTCCGATGATTTTTTTGTGACCCCTCCCATCGGTTTGCTTTAGTCTTCGGAGTCGCTCTGTACTCGCCCCCTCCCTTTTTTTTTTTCAGTCTTTCCCAGATCTCCCTGCGCTCCTTTCCCCCCTCTGGGGCCCTCCCCTTTGTAGATCCTTTATGGCATGCAACGGTGCTTTTTCGCTCCTCCTGGTCTCCCCCCGCTCTCCTTTGTCTCTAAACGTGTAAAGAAGGACCTCTGTTTTTTCTTCGTTCGCCCCCCCTTTGCGAATCCTTTTTTGCTACCTGCTCGGCACACCTCTTTGTTTTTCTTGGCTCCATGATGCCCTAAGGTCGCAGATTAAGTCGTCGATTTTTTGCACGAAGGGGGGTGATCCCCTTCTAGCCCTTTTGCCTTCGTGTGCTTCCCAACGTGATTCGAGGACGAACTGCGTTTTTTTCCGGCGTATCACCCATTTTTCGACCGAGCGAAATAATAGGACAATTATAGGATTGCGTTTTGCCTCCCTTGATGTCTCCCCGGACTTCGCGTTGGTGATTTTTCGTATCCCCCCCTGCGCCTAGGGATTGGAGCCCCGGTTCGTTCACACTACAGCTCTCTTTTTTCCCCTCAAGCCACATGTGTCCCGTACGCCCCCCCTCTTTCCTCAGGTGGTTTTTTGCTTCCACTTGGCGAAGACGAGGCTTTTGCCCAGGATTTCTTCCCCCTCTCTCCTTCAAGCGAAATGGTTAATTTTTTACTCTGTGGTATTACCCTCCTTTCCGAAGATTTAGTCCCCTTCTACTTAGGTTGAACCGATCTTTCCAGTTTTCGCCCCCCCAACTGGTGTGTCTTCTCCCTTTTTCCCCCTTTGCAATTTCTACTCCTTTTTTTGTGTTGAGGAGATATTGAACGGTTCACCCTTTCACTTTAGCCTTTTCAATGTTTTGTGATGCAGTTAAACATTTAGTGATTTACCCCCGTCAATGGTCAGGAACCAACTCTTTTCTTCTTCGGTAGGTTCCTTACATAGTCAGTGTTTTTCCCATTTCGCTTACGAGTATGACAGCCTTTACACATCCCCTTTTTTCCTTCGCCAATGGGATGACTGTCCCCCCTCTTTTCTTTGGAATTCACGTGTTGCGTTTAGGAAGGCTCTGTGCCACGAGTATCACACGACATTTCTTCTTCTATTGTCCCCCTTTTTTTCTGTCCTTCTGATAAGTGGCTGGTCCAATTATAGGCCAGATCTATTCCCTGCCGTGTTCTCCCAGCCCTTCTTCCCCAGTTTTTCCCTCCCTTTTACACCCCACTTTCCTTGGGCATTAAGGGTTTTCTCCTAGAGCTCTGCCCTCTCGGTACCAAGAAGGTCTGACCCTTTTTCTCCCAGGCCACCCTTTTTCCTCGGCATTTTTTCAAGCTTAGTCCGAGAGAGTGTCCCAGCAAGAGACCAAATTTTAGAAATTGGTCGGCCGGACAACACGCTTTTTCCTTCCCCCGTTCCTTTTTTCTTGCCACGCAATGCCGCCTTGGCATGCGTGGTGGCTCTGAGGGATACCCCTTTTAACCTAACATTGGCTGACTCGCTTCTCCCTTGAAGATAGGAAAGTGGATTGAACTCGCCTTGGGCGCCTCTTTTTCTCCATATCCCCGTTCAGTTTTTTCTCTTTATCAATTTTCTGTCGACTCCTCCTTCTTCCTTTCGCGGTTAAAGTTAATCTCGATTAGCGGATAGTTGGTACTTCCTCTTAGCAATTCGCTTTTCTTTTCTCTCTCTTTTCTTGACTCCCTGCCCCCCGTCTTTAATTGAATCCTTTGCTCTCCCCCTCGTAGGATCCCTCGAGAGGCCCTTTTTATGAACGCTTTCCCCTTTAAGGAGGAGAATCACTTCTTCCTTTCTTCTCTTTGGTCAGAACTTGTCTGTTTTCACCCAGGCGAATCCTAAAGAAAATTCTCCCCTTTTATTTGAAGTCACGGCTTTTTTTCTGTCTGTGAATTGTTTCGGTCACTAATTTTTTCCGAGATCTGATTTTCCCTTTTTGTTTTTTTAAATTTTTTTAACTGTGCCCCCTGGGTCTGCGGCCCGCTTTAAATAGAGGAGTGGGGGGCCGACGGGTGACTCTCCTCCTTTTTTTATCCGCCCCCCCTTTTTTTAAAGGACCCTGACTTCATTCAGATATGACCTCCGCCCGTCTATATACCCCCCTTCTTTCCTCTAGTTGGGTTTTGTCAAGGGTCTTCTGTCATCTCCTTTCTCTTAGGTCAAGATGTGCCCCTTTCCCGTCGGCAGTACGCCTCCCTCTTTTCTTCACGGGCTAAGGTTCCACAACTTATTGGTCCTCCCTTCCCGGCCCCTCTCACGGTCCCAGCATTTAGAAAAATTCCCAGGATTGCACCCTTGGCCACGATATCCTTCCCTGTTGCAATACTCCTTCCAGTCCAAATCTTCCCTCACTCAACCCATGAATCCCGTGATCTCCCTTTTCTTTGCCTTTGATTTTGTGCCTTTGCGGACACTTCTCCCCTCCCTCGGCCAGGGCAGCCTCCTGCTGCCCCCGCTCCCGTGGCCGACTCTATTCTTTGAATCTTTTGGCTTTTCTCCTTTTTCAGACGCCGAGTGAGCACCTTGCAATCCCTTCGTCATTTCCTTCATTACAGCACCCCTTCCGACCGACCATCGAAGGCCTCCTTTGCCGGATTCCTTCCGCATCCCCCCTCCGTGCTTCCTCTTTCGATGCGTTCGTTGACGACCCCTCATCTCAGCGTTGTGAGGCGGAGACCTGCCGACCTGAACTTTTCAGGATTTTCTTTTTTTTCCACCCTTGTAGACCAATTCCTGCGCGTTTTCAGACAAAGGGGGCCATTATTCTCTTGGTGAGCTTGATTTCATAAAAGAGGTTTCATCCCCTCCCATGGTCTCCAATCTTCTCCCCTTGGGTTTCCTTGTTTGCACCCGTGATGCCTCCCGACGCAGCTTGGTGTCCTGAGAGCCCTTTTAAAGGCTTTGTTCTCCCTTGCTAGGCACATGGATCTGAGTTTCTCGCCACGTTCCGCTTTTCTCCCGTTTTGTTTTTGTTGCAGGCCAATTGCCTAAGAGTGCTGGTGTCTTTAACCCTTCTTATGCACTCTTATCTTATGGTTTCTCAAGAAATGGACCGAGGGACCCCCTTGCGTTGTTTCTTTTCCCACTTTTCCTAATACTGGGTGGAGACATGGCTCTGCCATATTGGATCGTTCCTCATCCCCCCCCCGAGCGACTCGGTTCGTTTTTCTTCTTCTCCCCTGTCCTAAGATTGATTGTTCCACGCAGGTCACCTCTGGTAATGTGGCTCCTCCACCGTGTGCGAAGGTTTGCTTTCCCTTTTTGCACCTTCTCAGCCCCCTTTTAGAAGGACTGCTTATCCCCAGATTATCGGTCGCCTCATTTGGGGGTGATATGTACGTCTACCATTCCTCCCTCACTTCCTTTCCTACTCTGTGCCCCGCCTTCGACCCCCGGAGGCCCAGAAACCCCCGACTGTGGGAAAGTATCGTCACACCGAAGTTCACCCTTTTTTTGACCAAGTAATATTTAATGCATACCCTTTGGTGTGTGTCGATCTATCCTTTTCCCCCGTTTGACCCCTTTGCTTTTTAGATTTGCCAGCGTTTGGGGTAGCCGTCCCGTTTTTTCTTCTTCTTGTTGACTACGTATTACCGCCTCGACCTTTTTGATGGTAGAGAACCTCTTTCGTTAACCCTCTTGCGATCTCCTGTGCCTATTTACCCCCTGACCCGTCCTGCACACTGGTTTTTTCGCGGCACCCCCTCCCTTCTTCTCTTTTTGAACCCTTTTCGGAAGCCAAATTATGTGAAAAGAGATGGTCAAGTTGAGACAATATCGTTGAGACAAAGTGGGCTCGCGTACCCCCTTCCTTCTTTTGCCTTTTTCCTCATAGCCTCTTCTTTGTGTAGACGTATTCCCCTCCGTTTCGCCCAAAGTAGGACGAGGAACCCAACTTTCGTTTTCCTCGGGCCATCGTGGTGCTCCACTCCCTCCCTGATATGTGCATCCGTGTTACCAGTCCCAAGTGTTTCTACGCCGGACCCCAGCTTAATGGTCCTTTTCGGGCCCAAAGAAGAGAAAGAGAGTCGGTCTTCCGTGTATAACCCTAAGTCGTCTGAAAACCAGTTTCAGCCCCACACGCTTCCCCCCCTTCTCTTTCTTTTTTCTTTTGCCACGCGAAGGGCGAGCGTGTTTCTCCAGATTTGTGAATCAAGACCCTTGGACTCCCTCTCCCTGAGCTGCTTGTTTTTTCCAAGCGCGCCGTAGAGTTTTCTCCCCAATCCTGAAACCCCCCCGTTAAAGCGGTACGATTCCAAGTTAGGCACGGATCTCTATTCGTAGGTACGACTAACCTCCCCTCTTTTTTATTTTTCCTCGTTCGCCTTCGGTCTGAGCCCCCTCTCCTCTCGACTCCGGCCCCTAAGAAGTTGGTCCTTTCCACAGGCCCTGGATTAATCCCTCGAACCCCTCTCCGGCCTCGATCGCTTTCCCCTTGCGGGTTTTTTGCAGACGCGGGGCCGCGGCGGGCGTGCAGCACGGCCTCTTGACCTGCTCCCACCGGCGCAATCCGGACGACTCGCAGGCTAGTGGTGAGTTCCTTGCTCTTTTGTTTCCCCCCCCCCCCCTCATTCTGGCCTTTTCTTCTTAGTTAAGATCTGTATTTTTCCTTTTCCAATTTTGAAAACAGGTTGCCACTTGGCTAGTTGATTGGAAGATGTCCATAGTCCTCTTTTTTTTTTGGACGTTTTTTTCTCCGCGCCCCGGCGAATGTGTTACCCCCTCCTCCCCCCATATTGACTCATTCCTCAGCAGCTGATAGACGA
>Ga0179593_1688047_pt1 | contig 10686 bp, 10 predicted proteins | sample CZODoug2_1_08_16_FD_185931 | JGI IMG/M metagenome (GOLD analysis project Ga0179593, IMG submission 185931) | Vadose zone soil fungal communities from Angelo Coast Range Reserve, California, USA - CZODoug2_1_08_16fungal (PacBio error correction) | ecosystem: Environmental > Terrestrial > Soil >... | reverse complement strand
CGTCCGGGCCCTCTTCCCCTTTTCTTCCGCTGCATAGTAGCGCATTGTACTCTTACGTATTCTCCTCAGGATTCGCGTCCCCCGCCTGTTCTAATCCCGGTCGAGTTTTTTGTGGGCCAATTGGCCTCTTCTTCTTGACCCCTTCATAAAGTTGACTGGGAAACTTACGTCGGAGGTGTTACTGTGTTCCGTTCATTTGAAGGGTTTCCTTGGGTTTTTTTCCTCTACCAGTTGAGCCTTGATTTTGTGGTGTTGCCCTTTGATAATGATCATGTAAGAGATGTCTTTTTTGCTAAGTTTTCTCTAGCCCTTTTTCCCTTCTATCTTTTTTTTTTTTTACCGCCCGAATCAAGGCCTGTTTGATTCCTTCGTTGTTCCCCCTAGGACCGTTCCCCTCCTCCCGACTTTTTCCACCCCCTGAAGAGGTCTCTTCTCGAGTGACATTGGCCTTTTCTTTTCAAATTGTCTTGCCCCCCCATCCGCAGGAACCACGTATTTTTTTTTTTTTAGTAAACCTTTGGTTTCTTCAGTTTAGTACTTCTTGTCCCCTCCAAAGCAAGGTTTCGCTCTGAGTGCTCGGGCATGATTTTTCCCAATCTGCCACCCGACTCTTGAAAACTTTTTTTTCATCGTCGATTCCCCCCCTTCCCCCCTCCCCAATCCCCGTTGTTATGGTAGCGAGCCCCCAGTGATCACTGCGCCCTTGTCCCTCTTTGTCGCTTGTGCCTTTTTCCTTTTTTGACATAAGTTGTTTGTTGATTCATTCCCGGTTCCCCTGCCCTTATAAGATCCCTGACTTCCCCGGAAGAAAGTCTTCTTCGAAATATCGGGATACCCCTGAGGCGCATCCTCAAGGACCTTAGTGCTCCTCCTCTCTTCGTTGATGCCCTGTTGCGTCTCTTTCCCCCCCCCCCCCCCGCAAATCAGGCCTTTCAATCTTCGTAAAAGGCTGCTTCTTTCTCGAAGTGGGATTCTTCCTTAATGTCTCAAGCTTTTTTCCCCCTTCAATTCCCCCCCCCCCATACCCCCCCTCCGTCCCCCTGTTGCCTTTTTAGTTTGATGCAGCAGTCTGGCTCTCGGATGACTTCTGCATTGTCTTCCTACTTTTTCTGCTCCTTAACAGCCCTTTTCCTGTTGATCGCCGTTTCTATATTGGAGTCTGCGAAGCCCTAAGATGTTGCCTCAAATCCTTTCCTTTTGCCCTATTATGCCGGTGCTCCCCTTTAATTCACCGCAGACATAATTTTTCCTCTTTGCAATACCTCCTTGGTAGTTGATTCCCTTCTCCTCATTCAATGCTTCGGTCTACCCAAACCCTTCACTGGTGCGTGCCAATGTACGTCTGAATCCCGGTTTCTCTAGCTCCCTGACTTACGTGCGTAAAAGCGCCGCACTGCCCTGGTCGCACCTGTAAAGTGTTTCTATGATTCCCTCCCCCATTTTTTCTGTTTCTTTACCAGTGAACTTGGTGTTTCCCTTTTGAGTGAAGCGTGATCTGGACACGTGCCTTAAATGGCAAGTTCCACCATCCGTCTTAACCCTCTCGGATGTTTCTTGGTAATTCCCTCCCTAGTTGAGTTCGCGATCAAACATCCTCTACACGTATGCCGTTGCTCTCCAGTCGCAGGAGAATCTTCCCATCTGAGTTTCCTTCAAGCAATCTCTTTCCTCCCTGACCTTTTAGATTTGTTGCTGTAGAAATTCGTCTCTTACTACAGTTGGTAGCGATGCTCGGAGTCGAGTTTTATTTTCCCCTCTCATTCTTATGCTCCTTGATAGCGCCGTCGTTATTTGCGTTCTTTCTGCATTTTTTTCTTCCCCAGTCGGCCTGAAATAGTCTCAGGCCCCGCAGCTCCTGAATCTTTTTCCCATCCCCAGATATTTAGTATCGGCGCCCTTCCCCTTTTTGGATTCTCCGTCGGTTTGCACGTTTTCCCCTACCATCAGCGCGCCTGTCTGTCCAATAGCCTTCCGTCCTCCCTTGCCGTTGCATTCCCCTCCCTTCGTTGAATTTTTTCTTGACGTTTTCCCCTTTTTCTTTTTTCCTAACTGTAAGACCTAAGGGCCGTGTGCCAGTTTCTCCCTTTAGGTCAAAAGTTAAGGCCCATAAGTATCATGCAAGCTCATAGGTCTAGTCGCAAAACTCCCCTTGTTCGTTCATCATCCCCCCTCCGTTTCGATCCCCCCTTTCTGAATTGTCTCGGCGGAACTTTGTTACATCTCGTTTTTTTCTCTTTTCCGGATTTCTTTCATTCCCTCCCCTTTACCCGGCTTCTTCCCCCCTTCTTTTTTCCAGGAAGACACGGGCTCCCATTCGTCAAGGGACACCGTTTTTACTCAATATCCCTTTCCAACCTTGACCCTCTTTTCCCTTTTTCTGTCCCCGCCGTTGCGCAACGACGAATCGCCGCCAAGAGAGTTATTGATTTAGCTAGAAGGGCAGAAATATTTCCGTCGGATCGGCCCGTACTGATGAACTTGTTTGAGTGAATGCGGGGCCCTAAGACTCCTAGGGATTCCATTACCTTCCTAGCTAATCGGATATAAGTGTTTCCCCCTTGCAACGCCAACCAAAAAACCCCCGAGAAGGTCGACCCCCGTTTCGATCTTCTCTCCGGTTAAGGGCACGCTTCTCCGCGGCTTTCTCGCCACAAGTTTACACTTTTTTCTACCCCCCTTTTTGGACTCCTCTTTCATCCCGATATCTTATGACGAAAAGCAATTGATCAGACCAAAATCCCCTTTCCGCAGCGCCTGGCCCCTTCCCTTGCTTTTTTTTCGTAAACGGCCTTCCTCATTTTTAGGGCCGCAGACGTCCCTTTTTCAAATATTCTGGTCCCTGCCATTTTTTCCGATCCCTTCACTCCATGTCCTCCTTCAAGTTCACACCCGTTGCTTGCTTAACGGTGCGCTCCTTTCAACTAGGAAGGTTGGCCTGCTACTTTTCAGTGCGGCGTTCTTTTTGCACGTGTTCCCCTCGTGATTTTCCCTCCCCCCCTTCCAGCGACAGTGTCGATCCCCATTGAAGGGTGGGCTCCGTCCTTTCATACAATTGGTTTTTTTTTTTGACGCTTATGCCCCTTTCCCTTATCCTTTGTTTTTTTTCTCCCTTACTTAAGGACCTTCCGATGCAGATCCTTTATGATCTCCCTTTCGAATCAGTCCCAATATCTTTTTTCGAGGGAGATCCAACCCCCGGCAAACGCGGTTCCCTATAAGAGTTTAATATCCTTTTTCCCCCTTCCAAGCTTCGCTATGATCCCCCCTTTTTGCTTCCCATCGAAGACGCGGCCAACCTTGCGTCAGGTGCGTTTGTTTCGGAAACAACCCCCCATCTAGGTTCCCAGTTTGATTTCCAGCCCTCCTTCTCAGTCCTTTTTTTCGAAACTTGAAAACCATTCACTGATGGGCATTGAATACTTTCCTGGATATCGTCTTCCCCCTTGCCCAACTATTATTAGGGATTCTCCCAGGTGAAGAATTGCTCGTCAGTTTGAAATTTCTTCTTCGCCTCTTCCCCTTGAATCTGCCTCGTTTCCCTCCGAGATCGCATGCAAGGTTTTCCAACAAAGAAATTTTTGCTGATTTGTTCAATAAAGAAGCCGCACTATTGCCTCTTTTCTCAAGTGATTTTCTCCCCCAATCCCTTTGCTTTTCCCCCTTTTTTTGCATTCCCAATCTCTTCACCCCAAAAGGGTTTTCCTTGTCATCTCATTAGGCCTTTTTCACTTCTTACCGGCCCTCGCCCTTTTGCTCCCCTTTTGTTTTCCCTTTCCCTCCCCTTTCACTAACACCCCCCCCCCCTTGGAGGGAGGCATTCTTATAAAGCTACCGTGCTAGAGAGTCTTCCCTATTAATTTTTTTTCCTTTTCCCCCGCGTTCAACTGTCTCCCCTCGCCCCTCGACCTCGGCGGCTTTGGGAAACAACCTTTCCCCTGAGGACTTTTTACTTCTTCGCCCTCAATTCACTTTCGCCCACCTCCGATGCCCCTCAGACGAGATGCGAGGCCTACACCCCAGAGAGGATCTCTGCTGTTTCCTCTGCCTTCTTTTTCTAACCTCTTCCCATGTCTCAGGTCCCCAAAAATGGCCCACCCACAACCATCCCCCTCGCCATTCTCCTTTTTTTGCCACAATTTTTTTTTTTTTTTTCTCCTTCCCCTTCCCCCTTTCCCTTTTAGAACAGGCCCATCCCTCCCCGTTTCAACTTTCTCAGTGACGGTGTTGGCGACGTCTCCTCCAATGGTCGTAATCCCCCCTCCCAGATTCTCCCCTTCCTTTTTTTTTTGCTCCTGACCCCTCCTCTGGTCCTTCCGAATATTCGACGCTACTCTTCTGAGGGATTCGAAGGTTCCCTAAGAGGGGCCTTCTTTCCCGACTTCCCCTTCCCTCTTTTGTTTTTCCAAGATAGTCCCCTACGGGAGGGCTCCCTTTCGGTTGATGCGAATCCCCCTAATATTTTACGATGTATTTTTCTGATCTCCTTTCCCCCTTTCTCCCCTGTTGATTTCGAGTTGATTACCGCCTTCCCCCCGCGATCGTCGCCTCCACCTTAACATCCTAAAGCCATTTTTCCCACGGACTTTTTAATCTGTGACTTTCTTGTGTCTCTTTTCCCCTTTTTTCTCACGCCCCCAACTTTGTTTCAATGTTTGCTCACTCCATCTTTACTGAGCTGTTCATGCGTGCTGTAAGGCATCCCTCTCTTGCCCCTGGGTTCCCCCCATCCCCCGTAGCCTTTTGCTTTTCCTTAGAGTTTCGTTTGATGGACCCCAGCTTTGAGGGACAGATTCCCTATCAGACCTTTCCGCCTTTTCCCCCTTTCTCTGTCATTCCCCCCCCTCTTTCTCCAGGCACCACTCTGCCCGAAGATAGCGTTCTTTCTGTCCTCGCGAGCATTTTCCCAGCTCCTTTTTACGGAAGAGTGAACTATGAGGTCTCCCGTGCTAAAGCCCCGGTTTTTTCGCAGATTTGAAGGGCCCCAAAGCGTTTCCCCCCCCCTTCCCCCCCTTTTCCAAGTTTGACTTTACTATTCGAGGAAAGCCCGCCCATTTCCCCAAGCTCCCCTGGATGGGTTTACTTTTTCGGTTATCCTTAAAGAATGCACGTTGATTTGACCTTTTTCCGTTTCCCCCTCTTCCAACTTTCTCTTGGTGAATGGCGTTCAGGTTTCTCGAGGATAGAGCTTTTGTAACCCTTTGCCCCCCCATTGGCCTCTTGGTCTCCCTCACGCTGAGGACCCCTAGATAGCTACTTTCAAATGTACAGATAAGCTTTTTTTTTCTTTCCCTCTCAATCCCTCCTACTTATTTCCCCCTTAGAACGGCTCTATGATGTAGAGAAGTTTTCTTTTTTTCGACATTCTCCGCTAAGCTCCCCCTCCCCCCCCCTTCCCAGCTCCCCCCTTGAAATGTTCATGTGAGCACTCCCTATGGCAGACTGTCTCCTCATCTTTGACAGATCCTCTCAGCTATGAATCCTTCAGCAATTACTTTTTTTCCACCTGTTGGTATCTTTTCCCCTGGTCGCTTTTTTTAGGTCGCCAGACCTTCCTGGTGAAGCTTCATCCCTTTTTTCTCTTAATTAGTCGGGTCCGCAGGGCTCTTCTCACCCTGCCGACCCCCCCTGAGGTTCCTCCCTCCTGGCTTATTCATAACTCCGCCTAAGTATTCCCCTGTTCGAAAAAATTTTCCCTTTATCTCCTTTTCCCTGAACTCTGTTGTCTTCCCTTAATCGTCTCAGTCAAGCCGTACACAGCGACTTCCCCAGGGTCTCCCTAGTTAACCAACCTTTCTTCTTCCCCCCAATTTTTTTCCCCTCATTTTATACGGAATTTTTTTTTCCCGTTGATGTGCAGCGTTCTTGACCGTGCCTCAATGGCAGTTGACCCCCATGAAGGAGGTCTTTTGTGAATTCCTCCTTTTTTCTCCCCAAAATCCTCTTATGTTTATGTTTCCTTCTTGCGTCAAAGTCGAGGCGATTTTCTCTTTGGCAACTCTGATGGCACCGCCTATATTTTCTACCGTCCTTTTTCTGAAATCCCCCTATTCCCCCCGACCCCTTGTCCTTCTCTGACGCGGCTTTCATTGGGCTTCCCTCCCCCCCACTGTATCTCCTACTTTTTCGTTCTCTCCAAGTGTATTTGTTGTTTTTCGGAATTGAGAACGCCTGCTCCCGAATTCAATCTTTTATTAGGACAAAATAATAATCGGATCTCCCTCCATTACCCCTCCAAAGAATTTTTCCCTTTATAGATCTTTGTGAACATACCGCGGCTCCCCATGGCACCTGCGGTAATTTCCCGACCTTTTTTTAAGAGCGCCGATGGAAAGAAGTTCCCCCTGATGACCCCCTTCTGAACCGAAGGAGATGCTTCCTGAGTCCCGGCCCTTTATTTTTCCTCTTTCCCCCCCCCCGAATAATTACTTAAAGACGGGACGGTTGTGACCTTCAGCCTATTGGGGGTAACGTTTCCTTCACTCCCGGCCCTCCGCCCTCATGGTCTTCGCACCACGCGAGTTCTAGACCCCCTTCCCCTTCTTTTCCCTTGTTTCTTCCGCTTAGCTGAATTGCGGATGAACATTACCTCTCCGGTTGACGACCCCTCTTCTTTTAAGGACCTGTCAGTTGACCTTAAAGTTTTCGGCTGACTTTTTTTTTCCCCTTCCCCCGTCTGTTTCTGATTCCCGCAAAGGACGGCAAGGTCCCCCCCTTTCCAGTACGCAATCGTCCTTAACGGACAGTTGCTCGGATATCCCCGAGCTCCAGCCGTTCCTCCCCTTCTAACCTCTCGGTCTTTTATCAATTCGCAGATTTACGAGGACTTTTTTCTTTTTTGTGAATCTTTTCTTCCGCTTGCTGAGGAATTCAAGAACCCTCTCAATGTCCTTACGCGAGTCCGGGCACTTGCTCATCACCCCATACGAACTGCAGCTATCCCGATCAGGGAATCGCATATGTCCCCCCTTGACTCCTTCCTCCGCCACTGTCTCCACCTTTTTTTATAAATCACCCAGGTGCTTAGTTCCGCGAGGAGTTATAGAGGCTCTCCCCCCTTCTGCCATCCCCTTTTTCCCCTCAGTTCCCCGAATCTCCTCTGCCACGTCCCAGTACGGTAGCTGTTTTTTTCTTTCGCGACATACTCTTTCTCCGATGCTTCTCCGCCCGGGAATTTTTTCTTTTTACCCCCCCCGGCGTACCCCCCATTGATTTGCACCCTTTTCCCCGCGGATGCACCCCAACGGTAAGGCCAAATTCCCTATTCCACACCCCGTTTCTTTTTTCCCCCTATCCCCGGTTTCTCTCCCCCCCCCTAGAAGGGTTCTCCCATGGGTAAGCTTGGTAACTCTACGATCTGATTTTGATATTTCTGCCTTTTTTTCCCCAAATGGAATGATCCCTCTTAAATTGTACCCCCCCCATGGAAGTTGGTGTGAATTCCCCTTCCGTTTCCTTATTTCCAACATGAGGGTATCTTCAGGAAGATTATTTCCCCTTCCGGGTTTAGCGTTCCCCTTCTCCCTCTTAGAGTCGACTGATCCGTGAAATGCCTCTGTTTTCATACCCTTCGTAAAAAAGGTTTCCCCCCCCCCTACCCCGGTTGGTATTCGCAGAGAAGGAGTGAAGGCCTTCGATGCATTCTCCGCGCTTTCCAGCCTCCACACCTTTTTCCCCCCTAGCATTATCCTGTTTATTGGGTGTAACTAGGATAGCTTTCCTTCCTTTGAAGCTGACTTCTCCTCCCAAGAACACCTTGACATCCTGCCTTTCTTCCTTGCCCCCCCCCCGATCGGCTTGTCGCTCCCTTTAAAAGTAGGATTATCCTCCAGATTATTCTCTTTTGCCGTTCCCCCCTTGTTTCACCCCCCCCTTTTCCAATTGGTTACTGTACCCTTTCCAGGGGAAACCTCTTCTGAGTAGCGTCTCTCCTTACCCCGACATCTCCCCAAGCGCTTTTTGGTATTCTTTACTCCCCTTCGGCAGGACAATAGCCCTTTCAATTCTGGGGCAGTTACCCATGTATTCCCCCCTGATTTTTTTTGTTTTCCCCCTTCATGGAATCTCCTAAAGTACCCCACCAAAAAGGTTTGCCAATATCATTTCCTTTTAGGCTTTTTCCAATAGACTTTTCCCCCTGCTTCCCTTACACTTTACTCACCAAGGATGACTTCCCACACTTTTTCCTTTCTTATTTTTCATGCTCTTCTTCGTTTAATTTGCCTAGTGTTCTGACATAGTGGCTGACAATTGTCAACGGCAACACGCGCCGACAGTTCTCAGTTTACCCCCACTTCCCGAGCCAGAAGCTTTTCCTTTCGGCGGGCCAGCAAAATCCTCCTCAGTTTACGAAACCCTTTTCAGCCCTTCTGAAACCCTTAGTCCTTCTTTCCCTCCTTCCCCTTCCTGCATCACATTGCACAGACCCCCCCTCGCCCGATGAGAAGTCCCCTGGCAACCCCACCACAATTGCCCCCCCGTTGGAAGTCCCTCATCTACTCCTGTCCTCTTCTGACACCATTCCACCGCCCTTCTTTTCATGCTTTATGATTTCTGACTTTCTCCCCGGCTCCAATGGACTCCTCGAACAATGATTTTTCCCCTGAAGTTTTTTTTCCCTTCTAGTTTCAAGATTACCTGAGCCATATGAGGCGTGGATTCGCCCCTAAGAGGGGCGCCCGCCCTTCGCTTCTCTTTTTCCTCCTTCCTTTTCATCAGAACCTTTCTCTCTCTTAATAGACTTGCCTTAGACTCTCCTCGCGGACTCTTTCCCCCTTCCATCCTCTCTTACTTAGCAAAACCTGCATTTTCTTTTGTTGCAGTGCCCCTAGTGGTTCCGCGGCCATTGGCGATCGTCGTCCCCCTTGACCCGCACATTTCCCCAGGATATTCTTTTTCCATACTTTTCTTGATGTACCTCAGTAGTCTTTTTTTTTCAAAAGGAGAACGACGGTAATTGTTTGGTGCCTTTCTCATCCTTGAAATGCTTTCTTCCGTCTCTTCTCGTCTTTTCAGTACTCTGGTTTTCTGCTCCTCTTTCCTGCTTCAGGAAGATTGCGTCTTTTTTTTTTTTGCCCAGACCGAGAGTCGCTTCTGTCTCTTAAAGGATCTCCGCCCTTGTTGGCGATCTTTGCCTTTTTCCTCTCCCGCCTTCCGCCTTTGAGAGTCCTTTTGACGCGCGATCCGTTCTTTTCGCTTTCCCACATGCTGCGTCCCTTTTGTGGGGCGGCAGCGCTTTTCCCTTCTCAACTGTTTTCCTTCTTGCTTTTTTCCAGATGCAAATCGAATGAGTTCCCCCCTGCACCATTGGCGTGAATTCCTAAATTTCCCTTCATGGATTTTCTTCCTTTCGGTCTCCCGACTTTGCAGAGTTCGTCTGTTTAATTGGAGGACATCTTCCCCTTTTTTTTCGTTGATTGGCAGTCCCACAAACTCTCCTTTCAGTTCTTTTCCATTTCCATTTCTATGTTTAGCCGATCCTCTTGGTACCCTCTTTTTCTTAGAAAGGAATAATCATGTTCCCCTGGAGTGGATCTTTTTGCAGACTCATCTTCCCCACCTCTGGATTCCTTTATTGTTCTCTTTAAAGGAGATTGATGTCTCGCCATTCTTTAGTTGTATTCCATCAGCTTTCATATATTCATTCCCCACCCCTCCCAGCCAACTGTGAGCCGTTTTCGCTTTTCCGCAGCAGTGATGGCAGCTGTTTCCTTCCTCTTTTGACGGCGAATTCGTTCCTCCGTAGACTTACTCATGCATCTTCTTTTTTTAGAACTTTTGGGAGGCCCCTCCCTCCACCTTCCTTCCCATACCTCATCTTCTTTCCCGCACGTTGCCCTTCTGCGCTACAGCAGACATCCTTTCCCGTTGATTGTGCCACCGCCTTGGTTAGTCCAGGACCTTTGCAATTTTTACCCCCAATTTTTTATCGACGTCGTTCTACTTTCTCGAAGGAGTCTGCCTAGTATTTTGACGTTTCCGTGCCCTTCCACTCGCAGAACTGAAGTTCCAGTGGCTTCCCTCTTATGGCCCCTCCCCCGTGCAAGTGGATTGGTGGTACTTAACTCAGAGTGATTAGGGAAAGTCCTCAAATGGACTTTTTCCCCTCCCTCTGCGAAACTAGTCTGAGGAATTCCTCCATTCTCTTCGTTCGTCCCCCCAATTCCAGTCCAACGCTGCCTATTAGTCCTTAGAGGCGATTCTTCTCCCCATCGAGGGAACCCTTCCCCTTTTTTCTTCTCAGAAGAGATTCCGCAGGACACTCCCCCCTTAGCACTTCGTCTTGTCTTGAGTTCTTTTGCCTCAGGGCAGTTGAAGAAAATGATGCTTTTCTCCGTCATGATTCTCGGGATAGTTCCCCCTCTGGGTTTCCTGCAGCCCTTTCCTCTGCAATTTGTACATGAAATTCGTCTTTTTCCAAAGGCTACAGTACTCATTGCCTCCTGAAGAGATTCTCTCCAAGTGCCTCTCGGACCCTCCTTTACGAGTAGTTAGTTTTTTTCACGGATGGTCATCCCTCCCTCCTAGAGACTGGCTAGACACCCGACCCTTCTTTTGAGATTTTATTCTTCGGTGTAATTGAAGTTCTTTGAGACCCCGGGTAGTCCTAAGCTACCGAATCTTTCCCAGTACCGCCTCGCCACGTTAAGTTTTCCACACGTCCTGCGAACCATCCTCCCTGGCCCTCCA
>Ga0179593_1499061_pt1 | contig 10686 bp, 25 predicted proteins | sample CZODoug2_1_08_16_FD_185931 | JGI IMG/M metagenome (GOLD analysis project Ga0179593, IMG submission 185931) | Vadose zone soil fungal communities from Angelo Coast Range Reserve, California, USA - CZODoug2_1_08_16fungal (PacBio error correction) | ecosystem: Environmental > Terrestrial > Soil >... | reverse complement strand
CTCCCCTCCCCCCCGGGCCGTTATGACATTAAAATTCGGACCTTTTTTTTTTTCGGATCGATTCCTCATTTTCTCTCTTTTCCCCACCCCCCACCCCCCCCTCCTTCCTAATGTTTCCCCCGGTAGCCCTTTTTTTTTTTTCCCCCACCGCGAAGGAATGGAATGTCTTTTTCCTTTCCTCCCCAGTTTTTTGCGAGTTCCGTTGTCAAACCGCTCTTCCTAGCCTGCGTAAACCCTCCCCGGCTCTTCCAGGTTCCAATTTCCCCCCCCCTGATCAAGTTTTTTTTTTTCTTAAACTTCCAAGGTTTTTCGTTGTTTTTTAAGCCACTTTTTCTGAGTCACTTTTGTTCTGCCCTTTGATTCACCTGCTCACCGGCTTCCCCCTTTTTAACACCTTTTCCCTGAAAAAGTGCTTTTTCATATGACAAAACATTCCTATTTTTTACTCCTTCTTAATTTGTTTGTTTTCTATAGCATTTTTCCCCAATTCTTCTTTTGGAATATTTTTTTCCTTATTCGGTTTTTCCCCCAAGGTGTGGTTGATTTTTGCAAAAACCCAGGAGTAGCCATGCTTCAAAAATCCCCCTTCTCCTTGTTCTCCCCTTCCCCTTTACCCGCGTGCACCCAACACCCCCCTGTGCGTTTTCCCGGCCATTTTTTTCCCCCTTTTTGAATGTCCTTTTTAACCTTTTTCTCTTTTTAAACCCTCTCGGTTGTCACCTTTTCTGCATTTGCGGTTTACTTTTTGGCTGTTGTCGCACACACGGAACGGCGCCCGGTCCCTTGCTTTTCTTTCTTTGGCTGGGCCCCCTTTTGGTTTTTTGAGTCCTGTTCATGTTTTTCCCTTGGTATACCACTTTGCCCCCCTTGCCCTTTTGGATGTGGCGTGTTCACTTAGATCCCTGACAAACCGGGCCGAACATCTTCTTTTGCGGCGTACGTTTTCCTTTTCTTCGTAAACTACGGGAACTTGTGTTAAACCCCATCTTTGGTATTTAGTGGACTCCCATTTTCAACCCATGTGCCTTACTCCTTCTTTGTTGTTCTACCCCCCCTCTTTAACGACAACATTTTCGTCCATGCTCCTGTCTTTCCCTCGTCCTCCCCTTTTTTGAGTCTGATTTTTTTTTTTTTTTGGTTTTCTCGGCGGCACCCTCCGTTTTTTTTCCCTTTTAGGTCTTTCTTCCCCCTCGACCCGAGACCACGTTGCCCGACAATTGTTTCCCGTTTATTTTTTGCATTTTCAGTTTGACTTGGATGACCTTCTGTGGGTCCCTCCTCATCCCTGGACCCCTTTTTTCTTGTGTCCCCCTTATGGTAACCCTCTTCACCCCCCACCGTGCTGGACCGGCTTTTCCAGACTGCCCTAACGTGAAAAAAACAAACGTTTTTCCGCTTGCTGCCTTTTTAGTTTGAATTTCCCCTTTTCCCTTCCCTTGTGTTTTTGTTCCTTCGGAACACCGGCTGAAAGCGTTCAGCTGTTTCTGCGATCCCCTTTTCCCCCTGCTATCCCCCCCCTTCGTTGTTTTACATTCGTTTCGAGTTAAGAAGATTGCCCCCTTTCCTGAGTAGAAGATCCCAACCTTTCTCGCAACTTTTTCGTTTGTTTCAATGGCATTGCCATAGCCCTTCCTCTTTATTTGATTCCCCATGTTTCCTTCCTCGTTCACTTGCCCCCCTGGCCTACTTCCGTGTCGACTTTTAGTGATAGTCAATCCGTCTTCGTCTCACTTTCCAAAACGGCTCCCTTTCGTTCCATTTTTTTTTTACCCTTCCAGAAGATTTTCTTTGGTTTTTTTTTTCCATAGAAAGTGTCTTGGCATCCTTCTTACCGCGATTTGTTTCTGTTTGACCGTTGTTTCCCCTCCTTCTTTCCCATCTTTTTCCCCCCCCATGGGCATGTTGTCCACCTTGGGTAGTTTCATAAGTGACTTTTTTTTTGTGTTGATTAGTTCCCCCAGCCATCGGTGTCATTCGGGTAAGTGTTCCCCTCCCCTAATTTTTTACAAGCTTTTCAACTGGTCCCCTTGCGTTCCCTGTTGTTTTTTCCCCAATGTGCAGTTCCACTTTGGTTATCTTTTCCCATCCCCTCGTCGCGGTCAGATCAAGCCCCTTTTCCCTCCCCTTTTTTTTTTGGTTCCCCCCCCCCCAGGCATATCGGGAGTTTTTTCCAACCAGCTCTCTTGCTGGTTTTTTTTAAAACCTGTTCAAAGGCTCGAGCCCTGCTGCTTCCTGATCTGCTCCTTGGTAAAGTGGTGCTTCCCCAAGATGTTCCTGAAACTTGTTTTCATTTTCCCCCTTTTTTTTTCTCGGGTCTGTTCCCATAGTCTATGACGTTCGTCCTCTGTGAATCTCTTGGTGTGTTTGAGGTATTTCGGTCCTCCTCACCTGAAAGTTCGACTGGCTTCGCTCCTCGCTCTCCTTTTTTTCGTCAACGTGTTCCGTTTTTTCCCTCTATCTTTTTCCCGTAGTTCTCCCCTTTAATTCTGGATGTTCCCGGACTTACCCTTTTTTCATGCGTAACCCCCCTTTTATCTGAACCGTGATGATGCCCCTTTTACCCCCAACCTTTTTTCCCCCGTCTTCCACCCTTTTTCTTTCACTTGACGTTTCGTTTCCCTTCCGAAACTTTACCCACCCTTCCCCCCCTGGTTTTCCGTATTGTAAAACGATTTAAAACAGTTGAGTCATCCTTGTCTTCTTCTTTAGAGTCCCTCTTTTTCCCAATGTCTTTTACTGTGATCTGTCGCTTTCGTTTCCTTTTGGTTGGCGGTTTTCCGGTTTTCCCTAGTTTAGGAACCCCTGCTCCCCCCAAAAGCCCCTTTGGCCACTGTTACCTTTAAGCGCCTCTTTTTGGCCCACGATACCCTCCAACTACTGCCCCATTTTTCCCTTTTCCCCCAAAATGGTTTTTTTTAGTTCGTTTGAGTTACCATCTTTCGATACCCGGACCCGTGTTGCGGTTTTATGTTTTTTTTTTTTCGGTTAGTCCCGTTTTTTTCCCCCAGGCTTCCGTTTATTCCGCTTCTGAAGGAGTCCCTCTTTTGAGGGTGGCTGTGATTCTTTGTGGTCGTTCGTCCTGTTTGTCGGAAATTTTCGGTTCCCCGGGTCTTTTTTTTCACACTAAGAGCATGTTTTCGTTTGTCCCATTCCTCCTTCTTTCTTTCCTACTACTTTGTTTTTTTCTCAGCTATGCCCCCTACATGATATTAAGTCCCCCCAGGCCCGACTCACCCTGCAGACTTCTCTATCCCCTAGTTGGGTTTCCTTGAGTTTCCTACAGTCTCCGAAACCCCCCTTTTTTTGTCGTTTTCGGTCCCTACCCCCACAGCCCTCCCTTCTTTCCCCACTTTGTCCGGTTACCGCGCTTTTGTCAAACGGCCCAGTCCCCTTTTTCCCTTTTTTTCTGAGTCTGTAATTAAATGATCGGGTAGTGTTATTCTTCTCCCCCAACATGGGGGCGTCCCTCCCTGGGCTGCCCCTGTCTTGTTGATTTGTTCTTTATGTCGCGGTTCTTCCACGTATGGACCTTTCCCTAAACCTTCCCAACTTCGGCCCTTTTTGACCCGTAAAATTTTTTTTTTTCTTGTACCCTTTTCCTTCGGAACTTCCTTCCGAGTCCGACAACTGACCTTCCTCTGCACTTCCCCAACAGAAGTTGGCTGATTTGAACCTTGTTACCGGCCGAACCCCCCCGGCAAGTTTTTGATATTGTTTACCCCTCCGGTTTTCCTTTGCCTCCGCATTTCGACCCCTCCCGTTGTATTTTTTTGTCCCCCCCTTCCCACGATACCTTGTCTTTTCCCCTCTACCTCCACCCTGTTCATGGTACTGAACCTGTTTTTTAACTTTCTGACTTTTCGCCTTCGGTTCGTCTTTCGCCATGAATTCCTGCTCCCTGTTTCCTACCCAATTCTTTTTTCCCAATCAACACCGACAGTCCCTCTTTCCTAGGCCCTCCCCTCCCTGCAAGGCCTGGACTATGTGCAACCTTTTTTCCCCGAGAAAAGATGAAGGTTGTCCTGTCCTTCTTTTTGCCCCCGCCCACTACTTTTTTTTTTCTCCTTTCGATCCCCGTTTCCTCTGAACCATTTTTACAACAAACACCCAACATCTTTTTTTTTCCCATCCCATCCGATAGGATGTGCGCCAGGAAGGCTTTCTTTTTATCCCCCCAGCGTCTTTGCTTCGTTCCCCCGCTCCACCTACGCGTCGTTCTTGTCCCCCTTTTTTACCGCCCCTTTTTGACCTTTCGTGCCAACCTTTCTTGTGACTTGGGAACCAGGCAGTCCTTTTTCCTTTTCTCTCCCACCTCCCTCCAACTTCTGTTCCAGCCCCACTGTTCCTTCACCCTTTCCCCCCAACCCCCCTTGCCTCCCCTATTTTTGAGTCGAAACTGTCTTCCCCCCCCGTCGCCCACCTCTTTTTGGTCTACCTCTTTCCTCTAGTCCGAGAACCCCAACACCCCCCAAACAAGATTTTTTATCTGCATTGTGCTTTACCCCGTCCTTTCCCCGCCGTGTTCACGGTGCGACTCTTTTTTTTCTCCTCAGACTCGGTTCCTTTTCCTGGTCCGTTCGAGTTTTCCGTTAACTACTGGCTCCTTTCCCCTTTATTTCCCTCGTCCCACCCTCACCCGGGTTTTGATCTTTCTTTGTGCTGCTACTCGTAATCCGCAGCTTTGACCTCTCTCCTAACCCGCCCTTTTGTCATATTTTCCCCAAATTGGTTTGGGTGGTCTTTTCCCCTGCCATTCTCGTTTCTTTTTGGGGGTTTTGGTTTCTGACTTAGTGGTTGGGTTTTTGTTTGTATTCCGTGCATTACACGCCTTTTCCCCAAGGCCTTCCTGCCTCTCCTGCTCCCCCAAAGTTCCAAACAACTTGTTCTTTTTCCTTTTCCCCTTTTGTGTTTAGTCTCCCCCTTTTCTTTTCCTCCTTTCCTTTTGCGCTCACTCCTTGGCCACTTTTTTCCGGGAAATTTTCTTGCATCCCTTCTTTTTAACTTCCACGTTTCTCTGGCCTGTTCTTCCTGACCCCCCCGGTTTTCCCCTCCCGGTTATCTTTCCTTTCTCTCCACCCTCGGTCTCCAGCCTTATCTGCGCTCGCCCCCCATCCCAATGTTTTTTTTCATAACAAAATTGTTTATTTGCTTTTTTTTTACCCTCGTCGACATTTGTCCCCCTTTTTTTTCTTTTCTTCATCTAACCCGGCGATTCTCAGACCCCCCCCCCCTCCCTGTTTTTCCCCCCCTCTCCCTTATGACCGGTTTCAAAAACGCCGGGCTATTGGTCCCTTATGACCCCCTTCTGCCAGTTTCTTTTTCGTCCTTTTTTAGATAGTGTGCCCGACAATAGAAGGAGCCCCACAGTTGTTGACACCTGGTACTCCCCCTTCCCCCCCCGCCGTGTCAGGGACTCCGTCTCCTCAAGCGGTCCTTGTTGTTTACCCCCCGTGTTTTTCCCAAACATGCGCCCCGGATCCCTCCGCCCATGTTTAACCCCTTTTTTCGGTCTTTCCCCCGACCCCGTTTTTCAAAGTGCAAGATACTTTCAAACTACCCCCCTGTTTTGTTTTTTTGTCCTGTTTCCCCTTTCCTTGCGTTTCGACTAATCTTTTTCACTTCATTGTCTTCACGGACCACTTTCCTTCCCCCCTTCCTCGTGGTTTGACCCGTGCCCCCCACTTTGGACAACCCCCCTCTCTTTTTTCCTCCTTCCCCCGTTTTTTTTGTGTTCTCTTTGCTTTTTTTTCAGCTGATGCAACGGTCCGTCTTGATTTTATTGGTTTGTTCCCAGCCTTCTTTTGAAATTCCTTTGCGCCCCCCATTAGTTAAAATCTCTTCAATGGTTCCCCTTTTCTCTAAATCCGCTTTCAACCCCACCGGTGTGTTTTTTCTCCCAGTTACATCTCCCTTTTTCCAACCCCGTTTAATTAACCGAATAAGGCCATGTCTTTACGCAGTGTTTCGGTGTATTCCCCCGTTCCCTTTACAACCACCTTTCACCGGCTTTGCCGGTCCTTTTTGAGGTTCGTGTTTATTTTGGCATGTCCTTTTCTTTCTGCTTTTTCAAATGTTTGGCTGGCCCCCTTTGGCCTTATTGAGTTCCCCCACTGTTTTCTTCCGTTCCCCCCCCCCCTCCCCTTTGTGTCCGAATTTTTCCCCCCTCTCCATCAGAGGCCCCCTTCTTTTCCTTGTACAGATTGTCTTTTCCCCCTGGTTAAAACCCTTGGAACCCGTTTTTGACCTGTTGCTCCCTTCCTTTTTCGCTGACCCCAGTTCCCAGCAGTCAAATTTTTTTGTGACACTGTTCCGTCCCCTTCTTTCCCCCCCCTTTCCTTCTCAAGTTTTTTGCTCCCCTTGGTCCGGGCTTCCATTCTTTTTTTTCACTCTAACTTCTTTGTCCGGGTTCTTTTGGATCTTTTTACGATGTTCGGGTTCTTGTTCAGGTACTTTTTCACGCTCTTCCCGACCCCCCCTTTCGTGCCACCCCAGTCTTTTTTCTTCATGAAGCATTCCGCCCGTAACCCTTGCTTTTTTTCATCATCCTTGGTCCGGAGGGGGGAGGTCAAACCTTCTGTGGTCCCCAACCCTTCTCACACCCCCCTTGGTTTTTTTTTTTCCTTTTCTTGACTGAATCATTTGGTTACCTCTTCCGCCAGGTCCCTTTTCCTGACTTTCTTTTTCTGCCTTTTCGGAACCCCCACTTCGGACAAGTTTTACGCTCTGTTCCTTCCCGCTTGATAACTGACCCCAAATTGTTCTCTATCTCCCGTTTTGCCGGTTCTCTTTTCCGCCTTCCCTGGCACTGACGCTTTCCTGCTTCCCTCCATCTCTCCTTTTTTTAGGGTGTTTCCACATTCGTCTGAAGGTGGCATAGTCCCAGTTTTTGGGTCCTTGAACTTTTTTCCTTTTGATGCCCCGTTATCCCTTTTTCCAGTTCCATCTTCCTTCACCCCCCGTTCTTTTCGTGTCCTCCCTCGCTCCCTTCTCACCCCTTCCCAAAGGGCGTTCGTGCCTGTTAGTTCTTTTTCGTGTTTGCACAGCTTTATCGTTCTCCCCCTCTTGCTGTTTTTCCCAAGATGTGGTCAGATTGTGTACGTTGTTTGACCGCCCCTCTCCATTTTTTTTTGTTTCTTTTCCCCCCCCAATGTTCCTTTGTTACCAACGTTTTTTTTTTTATAGAGTTCACCAGTGGAAAGTGTTTTACCCGAGTTGTTTCTCTTTCCTCCAGTGTAACTCTTCGGTGGTTCTATATCCTTCCCTTTTCCCTCCGGCTTTGTCAAACTTCTGTCCCTTTCCTTTTGTATGTTCCACTTGGGTTTATCCTTCCTTTCCGCGGGGGTTGCGAATGCCTTTCCTTTCCCAACTCCCCTCTTTATGATTCAAAAAGCGGAGCTTTTTCCTTGTCAAACCTTTCAAGTTTTTCTTAGTTCCTCCCGATGATTCTTTCTCCGGAGCGATCCGGCTTCGTGTGCCCTGGCCCGGTATCACACTTTTTCCCCCCTCTCCCCCTCTTTTTTATCGTTCGTTTCCTGTCCCCATCATTTCCCCAGGGTCATTTTTTTTTCTTCCCTCTGTTGAAGTCCCCTTTGTGCTGTATTGAAAGTGTGTTCATCGCCTTTGGCTTCTCTCAATCTCCTCCTTCCCCGAATCTTGAAGGGGACTCCGGTTTTCATGACTTCCGGAAGTTCTAGTTGCCACCTGCCTTCCCGGACCCTTTCGTGATCCAAGTTTGTCCTCTCGAAATTTTTTTATTCTCCTCTTTACCCCCAAAAAACATAATCTGGCGGGCGTTTTTTCCGGAGTTATTTTCCTTTTAGGACCCCCGTCGTGGTCATGGCGTACACACCATTTTCCTTCTTCGGTTTTCGAGGTGTGAAGTATTTTTTTTTGGAGGGTCCTGGGTTTTTCCCACTCTTCTCTTTAGCTTCTGATTCTTTTTTTTCCCCAAAAATCGCTTTTGTCCGGCCTTTCTTTCTTTCTTTTGGTTGTTTTTTTGGTCCCCTGTCAAGAAGGGGAGAAACCTCTCCTGTCCCCCACAAGCCGCACTGGGACACCCCCCTTGTCCTCTTTTCAACGCCTCGTCCTTTTTGTACTTCTTTCCCTATATTTTATTCTTTCGGTAAACAAACATGGGCCTTAAGTTCCGGTGGCGTGCCTCCCGTCTTGGTTTGGGGGATGCGGTTTTTTCCCTTGATCCCCACCCACTTTTTGCTTTCATCGTTCTCGTACTTTTTAGGCTTCCCCTTAGGGGCGAGCTCTGGCCGGTCTTTCTTTTGTCGACGTGTTTAGTGCATCAATTGGAGCATGTATTTCCCCTTTCTTCTTCTCCGTTGGTTGTTTGGATGTGAGAGGCAGGGTTCTTTCTTTTTTTGGCCCCGTTCTTTTCACCCCAACGCATTCCTCCGCCCGATCGCTAGGGGACCTTGGCCTGGAGGGCCCCCTGTGCCCGCGCTCCGACTTTTTTGTTTGTTTTTCCAATTGCCGACCTGGCCCACACGGTCCGGTTCCCGAGCAACCCGTTCCTTCTCTGGCCTTTGCAGTAGCAAAATGAGTTAATTGCTTGACGCTAATGTTTCCGAGTCGTCCTGCCCGCCCCAAGTGTCCAGTTCGGCCTGGTGCCTTCTTTCCACGTCGGGTCCCCCCCGTTTAAAACCCTCCCCAAACTTGAATTTCGCCGCAAATTTTGTTTTGCCCCCGTTCCCGTTGGCTCCCCCTCCTCTTTGGGAAGAGACCCTTGAATTTTTCTTGCTAACACGTCAAGGTTTTCCCAGACCACCACCCGTTTTCCTGACCCTGTGCATTTTTTTTTTTTAGGACCGACTTTTTGCCCGTTGTTCCGCCTCTCCCTTCCTGACTTCACAATTCCTAGTTCAAGCATTTCCCGCTTCACAAACAACCCCCCGTGTTTTTGTGGTCCCGTGTTTGGCCCTCAGAGTCTGATTCTGTTCCTCATATCGGTCTTCGCCTTTGCCAAATGCCGCGAACCAAGCCCCTGAAACCTTTTCCCCCATTCTCTCTCTTTGCGACCCCTTCTTCCCTTTTGATATGGGCATGTCTTTTTTTTACCCCTAGAAATCTTTGCAGTTTTCCGGACATTTTCCCTCTTCCATCTTGCGTCGCCTTTTTTTATTCTACTTTTTTCTTCCCCACACTTCACATGTTTAATTCCCCAATTCTCCCCTCTTTGCAAACATCCATTCCTATCGCTTTTCTCCCCTTGTCCTTTGCTCTCCGGGCGTCTGGGGCTGTCTTTGCCCTCCCACATTTTCTTCGACCTGGACGAGTTTCTTTCCTTTGGACCCCCCCTTTCCTGCTTTTTCCCTTCGTCGCCCCCCTTTACCCCCTCTTGTTTTCGACTTCACCCCCCCCCCCCAACTTTCTGTTTCCACCACTTTCAAATGTCGTCCCCCCTCCCACGGTTCCCCCACCTCCCTTCCCAACGATTGTAAATTCCCTCCCGTTAACATCGCACCACCCTCGGGTCCAGTTTCTCATTCCGCTGCCGCTCCTTTTTTTGTTTGTTTCAACACTTCACGCCTTGGACCCTTTTGTAAGTTTTGAACGTTCCCCTTATTGCCAATCCTCTTTTATCTTCGGTGGTGCTTATGGCCCTTAGTTTTTTTTGCCCTTACTGTCTTTGCACTCTTTCCCACCCTTTCCCCCCTTTTCGATGTTTTTTGGTTGTTATGGGAGCTCTACCTTCGGCTCAATTAGACGTGAACCTTCCGACCTCAAACACAAACTTGTCTCGCCACCTTTGTTTTCTCCTCCCTCTTTTCTACTTGACCTTGTTCCTCCCGTGGAACGTCCACTTAACACCCTGCCCTTGGCCTTAATTGGATGTGCATTCGGGTCACCGCCCTTCTTTTTCTTTGAAGACCTTTGGTTGATATGTTTTAAATCTTCTTTTTTCCGACTCACCCCAAGCAAGGTTGCCCATCCGGCGGTTTCCTCCGCACCTTCTGTCTCGGGCACTGTTCTCCGGCTCTTTTAGCATCTTCCCCTGTGTACCAACCCCCTTTCATTTTATGATATCTTTCACCTCGGTACCAGGATTATCCTAATCTCCCTTAGTTCCTTTTGGGGACATCCCATTTTTTTTGCATGACCGTTTTTCTGGAGGTTTAGACAGTTTCTCTTTTTCCCACACCCATTGTCCACTTTTTCCCAATCAAACCCCCGGCGTCATTTTTCATCCCCTGGTTTTTTAATTTTCCCGGTTTTCCCTGCATCTCTCCCCTTGTGACAAACCACTGGCTTTTTTAAGATTCTTTTGAAAATTTGGGCCGGCTTTTTTCTGATGTGATTGTTAAACCTTATCTTTTTTTGAAGTCCCATAAAGACGGCTCCCCCTTTTCCCACCAATGTCTCCCTTCCCCCCACGCTTTTTTTTTTCAGTTCCTGGCCTTTTTTTGCCCAGTCCTTCCTCAGTTCCCTTTTTTTTACACAGCGTCTTTTCGTTTGTCCCCCTCCCTCCGCCACCCCTTGAGTAACCCTTTTTTTCCCCTTTGAGTTTTTCACGCTTCCAGTGCCCCAGATCCGTTTACCCTGCTCCCGGTGGTGCCAGTTCGTTTCCCACTTTATGAGGACTTGTATGCTTTTCTTATATTTTGGACCCTCATTTGTGGGGCTTCCATTCTTTTTACACCGTTTCGGACCCCGTCCCATATTGCCCCCAAACCT
>Ga0179593_1475768_pt1 | contig 10686 bp, 12 predicted proteins | sample CZODoug2_1_08_16_FD_185931 | JGI IMG/M metagenome (GOLD analysis project Ga0179593, IMG submission 185931) | Vadose zone soil fungal communities from Angelo Coast Range Reserve, California, USA - CZODoug2_1_08_16fungal (PacBio error correction) | ecosystem: Environmental > Terrestrial > Soil >... | reverse complement strand
TAAGTTAGACGTCGACCCTCGTTGGAGGTCTGTATTCTTTATCTACTACTTCCTGCATTCGGTTCCACGTCTGGTAACTCTGACCAGTTCGAGCCAGCTTAGCTGCCCTTACATCGACAGATCCTTTGTTCTTCGGATCCTAATCGTTTTTCCCCTTTGATGCTTCCGCTAATTAGTTTGTCAGCCCCGACGTAAACCCCTCCCCTGTTTTCTTCAGGTGCGAATGCCGTCTCGAAATTGGTCAGGCGGCAGTTTCTTCCCTCCTCCCTTTTTGTATTCGCTGCCGCGCGACAAACTTCTTTCATTGTTCTCACGCAACTGTTATCTTGTTAATTTGGGCTTTTCAGTCTTTCCTTCTCCAGGTTCGATTAAGCGCGGGACGTCTTTCCGCTATTCCCTCTTTTCTTTCCTACTTCGAGCGCCTGGTCTCTCCCCTCGCGCTGATGACCGCCTGTGCTTTCCGTAGTAAAGTAAAGTGACCCCTTTCCCCCCCCGGCCCCTTTTAGTCCTCAAAGCACGATTCGGTTTTACCGATGGTCTTCCCTGCGGCCCCGCTAGACCGCCTTATCTGCAATGATTCCGTCATTTCTTGTTTGTGCTAGCCATTTTCTTGCCTTCTTCTTACACCGTTTGACGGGACACGCACTTGTGCCTCCTATCTGCCTGAGTTCTCGATCTTAATGAGTCGTCCTTGGCTAGAAGCTCGACATCTGATCGTAGATGATCACCTTCTTCTGTTGTTTGCTTTCATCTTTGGAATGTCGTCCTGTAACGTTTCTCGCCTTTAACGGCTCCGGTCCTTCGTGGCTTTGCGTTTTCTTTATTGTCATTTTTGCGTTTCTTTTTTGCTGTTTCGCCGGCGGCCTAAGTCGTTTGCTTCTTCTTCAGCATCCTAGCTCAGTTTCGCATCGGCGAGGTTGCATGTCTGTATTTTTCGGGATATGTATTTCTCTCTTACCCTGAATGCAGGTTCGATCGGCCTCGTTGCTGAGTTCCTTTGCTTTGGGTAGTGTCCTTCTGATGATCATTTTCGTCTATTCTGTTGACTTTCGTCTCCGATTCACCTCAGCGCCCCCGTTCCTCCCCGGGAGCTTCCTTCTGCGGCAAATGCTCTTGAGCTTTTTTCGGTTATGTATGCGGCACGGCGCCTTCCTTGCCACTTTTCCCGGTTGTGCTACCCGGGGATCGGTCCGGTCGTGATTCTCCCCTGCTCCCCCTTCCGACCCATACTCGAAAGCATACTGTCGCGAATCCCTTGATAAAGCTTGAGTGCGAACCTCTCCGTGGACGTTTCGTCTTTATAAGGGCTCTCCTGGCCCTTTTTGGTGAGTCGCAGACACGCATATTGTTGGACAACCCTCGCCAGTTAGTGTTCCCCTTCGCGGCGCCGGAATATGAGGGTCATCAGTATTATTCTCTTTCGAGATCCCCGGAATACCCTCTGGTCGCTGCTCCACTTTCTGCGTGCCGGGTCTCTTTTCCCGCTACTTCGTTGTACTCCTCGCGTCGGAGCTTGTTCGAGTCTCCACGGGGTTCCCGACATTGCGTTCAACTAGACCCGAAAGAGCCTTACGGGAGTTACTTCTTTATCCCTGCTCGTGTGGGAACTTTCTTGGTCTGTCGACATTTTTATCCGGTTTTTAGCGGTCTGTCGCTGGTTTTGAGATCTCTGGCGGAATGACCCTCCGCGTGTCCTTTTTCGCGCACCGAGAGATATGGCGAGTTAAGAAATTCTTATAGACTCGGCGATGATTTTTCGGCGGGGGTCTTATCTTACCGTTCCCTATGGCACTTGTAGTGAGCGCTGCGTGCTTGTTGGACTGCCTCGGAGGTCGTTCTCTTTTGCATGATATTCGATTCGGCGTCAGATATCCCTCCCTTGGTGCCGTAGGGTTTCGGATGTGACTTTCCCGCCCTTCGATGATGCAGTTAGGTTCTCTCCTCGGTATGTGGTGGTACCATCCGGTTCCGTGTACCCCCCACCCTCACCCCGAGGATTGTTCACCAATTTCCGTCGTTCTGCCCGGTCGACTTTGGGTATTCTGCGGTCGCCTACTACACAAATGTCAAGGCTTGCTGTCCTTATCCTCGACCTTCGAATTTACTGTCCCCCCTGTGCCGGGGAACCCTTTCTCTGAGAGGGACGCCAACCCTTCGACGGTCACCGCTCGGATTAGGGCGCCGGAGTACCACCCAGGTAATTCTGTCTCTCTTTCCCTCTTGCGTGTGACCCCCGAGGATCTGTCCTCCCTCCACTTTGATTATCACTTTTCAAGTTCGTCGTATTGCCCGATGGTTACCTTTTTTCGGGTTTCCCCACTCTACGTCTGTAGTGCCTCTTCGTCCCTTGTCCTACGCGTCCCATATCGTTCCTTTATCAGCCGTTCGGACCGCCCTCAGCGAATTGGATTTGCCACGCCAGCCCCTAAACACGCCGGTCACTCTTCTTCTCACACCTTTCCCTACTTGTCAGCACGCCGTATCTTCTGACGTTGAGTACTGATTTGTCACTTTAGCCCCCAGACCGACTCTGACGCGCTGCGGCTCCCGTAGGTCCCTTCTCCCCTTCCTAAGTTGAAACGTTCACCGATCACCAAAAAGCAGGGTTACCCCGAGTTGTGTCTACGGTGTTCACCGGTCATTACTCCCGTAACCTTTCCCCCCTACCTTCTCCTTGTTCTGATGCGATGGGTTTCCTGTTCCCCCCCATTCGCTAGTTCCCTGCTCCTCGTCAATGTCTGCGACTGATTCGCAGTTGATCTTGGCTGCCAGTGTCAAAGGTGCCCTTTTGTTCAACCTGGTCCGAGGGAGGGACCTCCAAGCACGGCCCATCTCTGATTGCGCTGCTTTTTGAGCTTTCTCCCTTCCCTTTTGTGTTTGTGGAGCTCCAGACGTTTGCGCCCGAGTCGGCCCTGTTTTTTTTTTGGTCTACGGTTTTTCCGCCCATGTAGCCCCGCCCTCTCGGCTGCTCGCGGTTTTGTGACCCGAATTGTACATGGGTGTCAGTCTGCTTCTTCAGTTGCCACGACTTCCTCTTTGGTGTGGCAGGAACCCCTTTCTACCCGCCTTATCAGTAGGCGTACCGTTACTTGCTCTTGCCGTTCAAATCCTTAGCCACCACAACTCCGCTTCCCCCTCGTCACTTTCTTTGATCGTGAACTTTCCCACCTAGGCCTCGTCTGCGTGACGAATGTGGTTCCTCGGACTCAACGCCGCTCAGTAGCTTTGTTCTTGTTGTTTGTCATTTCCGGAATCGCGGTCCCTCTCGCGTCAGCGTCGTACTTAAGAACCAGTAGTTTCTGTGTGTTCCCTCTTAGGATCGTTCGATTTTTTGGATTTGAGTGCCGCTGAAGACGCTCGTTTTGATTCTTTTCTTTTGAATTGCTATTCTCCTTCCCCATGCGAGAATCCTCCGAGCAGACTATCGGTTGAATCCCACAAAACCTTCTCTCTCTTTGTTTCGCCCGGAACTTGCCAACTCATTCCTCGTACTCTTCTTCCTTTCATGCCCGCTACCGTCCGGTTACCTTTCCTTCATCTCATACTTCTCCCCTGAGACATTTTCCTCCTTCCCTATCGTTCTTCCCGTGGCTTGTTCCCGCCCACGTTTTTTTGCACATGGAATTCCTTGTACATGGCCCGTTATCCCATCTACTTCTTTGATCCAGGTGACCCTACTGGCATTGTTTCTTATGGTGGAGCGAGTACCCAGAGCTATAACGAGTTGACTCCGTCGACAGCGCCTGACACCATAAACGTGTTATGGTGGTTTTCATACAAGGTTCCCTGATCACCGGACCGCCCCGTACTTGCTCAGTATAGGATGTTACCATCCCCGTCCCACTACCCCCGGCCAAGTCAATTCGTGCATTTCTCTTTTCCTCTGCGACGAGACACTTTCTCCCCTGAAAGAACGGCCTTTCCTATTCAGTCACTGCTAGCGCTCCGCAATTTACCTCGCCTTCCGTTCTAATCAAAAGCTGACGCGTTCACTTTCACCGGTTTTGTTTTCCCCGTCGAATTGATCTCTCGCGATGCGAGACCCTTGTCTTTTAGAATCTGCGCCACTTTCTTTTCCTTTGCGACCCCCATAGTTTGGACCCACTCTTAGCCAATAAGCCTTTATCATTTTCTTTTGGGACCCCCGCCTTCCCGCAACGGTTCCTCCCCGTCCCGGCAGTTGAGTCGTATACCTTAGTAATTTCTCTCTTTATGTGTAACCGAGTTACCCTTCCCCCGGAGGGCCGTGGCTGCCCTCTGTAACAAGCGCCTCCTCCGGCGCGATTTAGAAACGCCTCCCATGTCGCCTTCGGCGCTTCCCTAATAAGTTTTTCCTTTGTCCTTATGTACGCTCGCAACCTCGATCACATATGGCCCCTGTCGAAGACGTCTCCCCAGTGGGTCGTATCCCGAGAATTCTCGCTCCCTCCGTTTCCCGCCAACAACCGTCGGCGGCTAAGCCAGCCCTTATTCGCCTTCCAGGACGACTTTGGTATACCGCTCTGTGCCGTGTTACTTTTCCCGCAAGGACCGCTAGTGCGAGGGGGATTAGTTCTTCAGGGGAGTCCCCGGTCGTTTCTCCCCTTCGTTCTCCGGGTCATTATCGATTTTCCTTTCCTTCGACAGCCTTGCCGTGTACCCCGGCGAGCGCCGTTTTCTTTACCGAGTTTTCCACTAAACGCCCGCTACAATTCTGTTGATACGCTTTCTGACGTACAAAAGCCGCGCAGGCCCCCCTGTGCTTAGATCATATTTTCAACCGTGTTCGCCATGCGTCTGTCCACCGCCCTGAGCCCGCGTAGCTTGCCGTCTCTTGTCACTCCCTTTTTTTCAGCAAAGTCATGCGGCCGCGTCGCATTTCCGCGGGCGCTCATCATCCCTCCCCGTCGACCCGCCTGAGAGCGCTTTCCGATCTTAACTTTCCCGGGGGCTTTCTTATCAGCGACTTGCCGACCTCGGGTCTTCCACAACGATCAACAGTCGCCCGACCTTTTCCCTTCCCTATCGTCCCCGGCAGTCTCACCGATATGAACCCCCTTGTCTCTTCTAGTGTTAAACTCCTTGTTTAGAGGTACCATTCGCTGATGCGATCCTTCCACCATTGGCAGCCGTAAGTGATTTTGTAGTCTCTTGAGGTCTGAGATGTGCGTTTCCTCCCCACGTACTACTTTTTTCGGTTCCCCCTCTTGCGATATGGTCATTGTCCAGTCCCGGGTCTTCACCGCACGGTTCCGGTTGACCCCCCATTTAACGGGGTTTCTCTTGTGGTTTTTCTTTTTGTTTTGGGCGGCGAGCGCCCGGCTTGCACCGAATCTACCTACCTCTTGTTTCTTTTAGGCTGGATTGGTGGTGTCAGCTCGCCTGCAGCTCCCCGTGCCACGGCGTTCTCGTTCGCGCCGCTTTTTTTTTGCAGTCTGTCCCTTTGCCCGATCTTTTTCGGTTCTTCTGTCGTCCTGTCGGCCCCTCGAAGCTGTCTTGTTTTCGAGAAGCCGTTATCGTTCACGACCTCTGAATTTCCTGTTTCCTGCGCTTTTGAGCCGACCCGACCAGGACCTGTCGCGGCGGCTTATCTACTCCTTGTTGTTGTTTGTCGACTACCCTGCAGCTGTTTCAAAGGATGGTGGCTTCCCATGCTAACGACCAGGGTATTCGTTGGATGAACAGATCCCCGGTCCCCTCCGCTCCGTCCTGGCGAGTTTTCCTCCGCCCATCCCTTTGAAGTTTTAGGCGATGTTTCTGTCTTTGTCTCACGCTATCCTGTTTTCTAATTCAGTTACCCTTTTTGGTTTTCCCCTCCTTTCAGCCTCTGGATCACTGAATGACCGCCGGTCCCCCGGTCGTCTACGTGATGTCCTTTACCGAAGTGTCAAGGCGGTTCCTCTTTCCGCCGCAATTCAAGATGAGTTCTCCCTGTGTTTCCCGACATTTGACTCGGCTATTTTGAGACCTTGTCGTGTTGACCACTCAGTCTCGTTCTATCGTTCTTTTGTCGCGTGTTTTTGCGACTTCACACACCCGAGACGGCTCCTCATTGTTTGCTGTGATCTCCTTCTCTGATCCCCTTGCCCTTCATAGCGAAAAGTTTAACGTGCTTCATCCTGCGCGCTGCCTTACGGTGTGGTAAGTCCGGAATTGCGTCGGCACTGTTGCCACTTTCGGCTTTCTTCAGACTCGGAATCCGCTCGCTACTGTTCTTCGGCGCTGCCTTTGCAGTGGTCGTTTATGTTTTTTTTGAATGCGATTTCCGTCTGGCACCAGGTTTCCTGCCCGTTATATGCTGATGCTCTCTCTCTTTTCGGACGCCGGCTTTATTGACTCTCGGCCCCGTAAGTAGTCGTGCCCACGTCGCCCCTTCGCCCGTGGGGGGTATTACTTGCTCCCGTGGTTCGGGATTTTGTCCGGTTTGCGCCCCGGGTCGCAGGATTGTATCTCTGGGCTTGAACTCCCACCGGTCTCGTCCCAGCGTTGTGATCCCCCGCCGCCGTCGCTCATCCAACTCGCTACCCTCGCCACCATCCTGGACGGATGAGGGACGAGCACACGTATGGACTCCACCTCCAGATGGCGCCCTCCCTCGGTTCTCCCTCCTCCCGCAAGACGTGTTTTGAGGTCGCTCCTGATCGGGTTAGTCTACCCTTACCTGGCGCGGCACTCCCTGGGACTTTATCTCGTACCCCGAGATCACCCCCGGTACGCCTCCGCCGCTACTTTAGATCGGGTCGTCTCTGATGAGACGATCTGCTTGAAGTCCCTCTTGCTTGCCGTAGATCCTTCTCCTTTCTTTCATCGACTGATCAGGCGCAGTATTTGATATAATTTCGTTTTTTCAACTGTGGTTGCCCTTGAACCAGGTTATTGTACGACTAGAACTCCGGTTCCGGTTCGTAGCGGGTGATCTTTTGTGTGGTAATCGAAGCTTAATTATGGGTGTTTCTCCTTTTCTTCTTTCTTGCGGTACCACGATCTTTTTTATAGCTACGTTCTCTTCTCCCGTCGTCCTGCAGGGGTGTCTCTTTTTTTTTTTTCGACGATGGGATTGTCGCCTTGGAGGATCTGAGCCTTTCCCTGTTGTGGACGGTCACACCCCTGCCGTGATTTGCTTTGGAAGTGTGCTTCTATCTCTTCATCCAATCCCGTTACTTCTGTCCGGGGTGATTTTTGTTACGGCGGTTCCATCGACGTGCGCGAGTCTTGCTCGGTAGTCCGGATCTTTTGGGTTCCCCCCCCTTCACCACGAGCGATCATTAACACTCTCGTGATTTTGCGTGCCCGCTCCCCACCCCTCTTTGTGCTTTTAAGCTTCGTTCTCCCACAAAGCCTTCCCCCCCCTCTGCTCGCTTCGGATCCCGTGCTTTTACACTGAAAGTTCCACTGTTCATGTGTCCCCACCGAGGTCTTATTGACGCAAATCCACTTGCTCCCTTGGATGCGGGATGACGGGATTCCCAAAACGGTTTGGTGTTGGTAGCCCCAGGATGTTTATTGGACTGGATTGTCCCCGGTCCCAAATCACCATACTTTGAGGATCAATGCTTTACCTTTCCGTCGTAGTTTCTTCCTCTTTTTTTTTCCTATTCGTGATCTTGTTTAATTCTGCTCTATTAACGTTCCGCTACTGGACTAAAAGTCGTCCTTCGCACTTAGAATCTCATTAGTGAAAAGACCTACCAGACCACCAAAAGCGGACCAACGCTAAGAGATTCCCCCCACGGTCTCGAGCTCAACTGAGAAGCTTTACGCCGGCCTTCGTCAAGACAGGAGGTTTAGAAGTCTCAGAATTCAGGTTCATTTTAAACCTCCCCAACGCGCAAGGAGACAGTTCGAGGCGGCCTTCGGCTTGGTCGTTTGGACCCAAAAAGTGTTCCCCATTCACCTGACGGCCCGAGTTCCCGACTGGGGAACATTCTCCAAGTAACCCACACTTTTTGGTAATCCTCTCTTTTGCTTACGGTCAACGGCGTCTGTTGTGGAAACTGAACCCCTACTCCCTTTAACGCCTCCTCTTTTATCTTTTTTAGGACGTTTATTTGGTGGCCGCATTGACCTCGCGCCAGGCCTTGAAGTGTGCCTCTCACACCAAATGCGATGTGTTCTCGACTCAGCCGCGGGCTTCAGGTCACCATGTCCAGGGCACCACCCTCCCTCGAGGCGGGACGCACGCAGGGCCCTTTCCCCCGATCCTAACGGCTCTTTCCCTCCGTTTTGTGTTTTTGAGAGACTACAGGTCGTTTACCATTCGGCCCTTTTTTTCCCGCACGTTTGTGCCTTTGCAATTTACATTCAGCCCCCCCCCCCCAATAATCCTGCTGCTCGTATTTTAAGTTGACCCTTCTGATGTGTCGCCTTTCCTAGTTTCGCTTCTTTCGAGAACCTGAGTTTGTTTCCCCTCCGTTTTCCAACCCATCCCCGTCAACGTTTTTTCGTTCTCCTAAGGTTAAGGCTACCTGATGCCGTTCACACCGCCGCCGGTGGGCGTGCCACAACTGAACACCCCCGTGTGGTTTTTTGTGTGGTTTCCACCCCTTCTTCTCGCTTTGGGTGCCGCCCCGGTTTTTCACGACCCCCCCGGAAATCGCTGTAGGCGTTTGTTTCTCAGAGATTTTTAATCCTCTTGCTCAGCTCGGTCATGTAGTCTTACCTTGAACCGTATCAGTCGCCTCTTCCCTGTTTGTGGTGTCTTTTTCCCGCTCCCAGCTGAGGTTTCGCTCCTTTTTCTCTTCACGACGTACTTTTCATAGCTGCACGTATCTGCCGATGATTAATGATCCGCTCGCAGTCTCTCAGTTATTCCACCCTATATCATCTTCGTAATCCTTCCCTTTCTCAATTTTTTTTTCGTTCTTTTTTTTTCTTGTTCTGTTGCCAGATCCAGTCGGTTCCCCCCATTCCATCCTTGGTTCGAAGACTGCATTGAGCTGTGCCCTTCCTATCATCAAGATCGGAGTGCCAGTCTTTGCGTCCCCTCCTACGGGCACCTTGCCACCTTTGACTGCCAGTTCCAATCTGCCTGCTCGAGTCTGAGTTGACAAATAGTTTCCATTTCTGCTGTCGTCTAAAAAGAGTTTACTTGGGTCCTCGTCCCTCCCTTTGTTATTTCACGCCTTGTTAGGATTTACAGTACCGTCTCCCTTCAGACGCGCCGTTGCGTCTTGATTACCTTTTTTGACCAACAGCCCCCATTCACACCCCTTCACCTTTATTTCGTGCCGATCCTCCGCCGAGACCCCTGCAAACTCCCCCCCTCCCTTCCGAGTATCCTTTTGTTTTTCGCGCTCCGTATTCATCGTTTCCGCTCCACGAGCACGCCTTCCCCCTACCGGGTAACTCGCCTTTTTTTTTTTCTCGCGGTTGACCCCATCGTCAAGCGCTCGACACGCTCCTGTCCCTTCCTATAGCTCCATAGTTCCTCCCATGCTAGCTTCCAGCCTGACCACAGTTTGGTCCCCCGCCAGGCGCCCTTTCCCCCAGCACCTGCAGCAGTGATCCCATTTACATATGATTACCTTCCGCACTTCGCTCGCTCAGTCCGGTTCTTTTTCAGAATCCCTCCCGGGCGATAGAGCACGCGGAACCTTCCCCTTATCTTGCAGGACGGGATCTCCTTCAGTTTTCTTTGATCAACCCTAATTAGAAAAGGCTTCTGACGCGACCCCGGAGGTTCTCACTCCGATGCCCCCGGTGCTGCCTCCCCCCCCTTTTGCTGTCCGCGACGTGCCGATAAAGCACTTCAGGGGGCGATGCCTTGCCTTAGTCGGATCCGCTTCCACTTTCCTCTGCTCTTTTCCGAGGGATATTTCGCTGGGCGAGGGGTCGTGCTGAGTGATCACGGGCCCGACTGTTTGTGTATCTCTCATGCTATCCCTTTCTTTCGATGGGCGGCGCCGCAGTTTGGATAGGATAACGATCCCTTCGCACTCCCGCCGCCCCCGAGAAGCGAATTTGGCGTTACACGTCCCCGCGCCCTGTTCGTTGGTGCCTTTTTTTATCATTAAACGGACAGAAGACAGTCCCCTTTTTTTATCAGTCCCGGCTAACACGACTCCCCCTGCCGTCCATCCATCGGCTCGATACGGCCCGTTTAGCCTCCCGTTCACAATCACCGAACAGAAGACCGGAAAGCTCCCGAATCCTCCCCGCTTTTTGCGATCTCTCCTTGCACCCGCCAATTGGCGACCTGAGCAACCTCCTCTCTGGTGTCTGTACCAATCATTCCCTTCCTCTCCCCCCTTCGCGCCTTCGCGACCCCCGTTAATTTGAAGTTTTAAAAACGCTGAAAGGGGCTAGTTCACTCTTTCCACAATGACGAAGATAAGATTGTCTCATCACCTTATCCGAGTCATTCCTGTTTTTAACCGAAACGTTACCCAATCTCGTATCCTTCAGTCTATTCTTCAGATCTCCCTTCCTCTTTTCCTCGAAATACTCCGACACCATGCTTTCTCGTTTTTTTTGGGTCTTTACTTCCAGCGGCATCTTAAGAGTACATATCACCTAGGCCCCGCGTTCGGCGGTCTTCCGGTCTCTGCTTCCGTGTCTGGCCCTTTTTTCCTTTTTCATGCTCACTGTTTTTTCCAGAGCTCTTCTTCACCCTTCTGCCCCGTCACATCGACGACTTTCCCGATGCGGATGCGTCAACCGCCTATTGCCCCATTTTTTCCCCGAGCTTGGTGTAGATGACTCCGGCCT
>Ga0179593_1379736_pt1 | contig 10686 bp, 8 predicted proteins | sample CZODoug2_1_08_16_FD_185931 | JGI IMG/M metagenome (GOLD analysis project Ga0179593, IMG submission 185931) | Vadose zone soil fungal communities from Angelo Coast Range Reserve, California, USA - CZODoug2_1_08_16fungal (PacBio error correction) | ecosystem: Environmental > Terrestrial > Soil >... | reverse complement strand
CTAAACGCCCGAACGTCTTTGGGTAAGTCGGTTCCCCTCTACTTCCTGCGCGCCCCGTTTAGTTTCGTAGTCTGCGTAGATGAGCATCCCCTCCCCCCCAGCGCTTTCTCTACCCCCCCACAGCCTTCTCCTTCTCGCTCCAGCTCTACGAGGCAGTACTTAGGGAGCGGTCTGCTCCTCGTGTCCTCCCCCTTTGAAGTATAGATCCCGTAGCCCGACTCTTTTGTTCGACTTGCTGTCCCAATGCAATTTTCCCACGCCATCGGCACGCGTTAGCACCACGTCGCGACCGTCCCTTGTGCCCTCCCCCGAGCTTCTCCCCCCTTCAGACCCTCCTTGTTTCCTCCCTGGCATTCCCCGTAAGAACTTCCGTCTCTCTAGTCTTCTTTAGTGAACTTTTTCGCTCTTTCACTCTTGTTGTTGCCCGTCCTGCGATTTTCCCGGCCAAGACACACAACCCGCCCTTCTTACACCCTCCTCTCTTTGAGAGTTCACCTCGTGTTCTTCTTTTTTCACAGTGCCTGTCGCGATCCCAGTCGGGCCGCGCAAAGTTGGGTAGCTTTAACTAGATATTTTTGTACGTCATTTTCACTCGTGCAAACCCCCCCCGATATAATTCACTTTTTCCGCTCATGTTCCGATGTTTCCGAGCCTCTTTGCCGTGAGCTACTTTCCTCGCATTGTGAACTCTACCCCTTAGATTGCCGACCCCCTTTGGAGTTCTTGGGTGACTTTGGGATTTTGGGTTGCTGAGGTGGCAGTGGCCTTGGCTGTCGCCCTTTCATATCCCACGCCTGCGCGTTCCCCGCCGCCACTCGTGCGTTCCTCCGCCTTCACCTTCTTCTCCCTGTTTTAAGCTTTTTAGCGCCCTCTCCCCCTCCTCTATCTCCTGTTTTTTTTTTTTTTTTTCACAGCCCGCCCTGTTCGCTTGTTAGCTGTCCTGTTGAACGATTTACTTTTTTAGAATACCTTTGTTGTTTTTTCGAGCGATACCCACTTTCTGTTCCCCAGGTTTGCCTGACAAACCCCACCCCCCTGTTTACCAGGCTATAATAGATGGTTAGCGCGATTCTCCTTCTTCCCCCTTCAAACCTGTAGGACCGCATTTGGAGGACTCATACCATCAAGAAAGGTCCTGTTTGGTCTGGCTTTGCCATCTGGCGTTTCTTTCTTCTTCGTTGTTCCTCCCCTCTCGACCCTTCCTCACCGCTCCCCCCCGCCCAGCCTCGCCCACATCCAGTCATTTTATCTTTCTTTCTAACGGTCGCTTCAGAGCTCCTGTACTCTCTGCCCCCTATCCGCTGCCGGTGCCCGATCACCTATTATCCGAGGTGATTGCCACAGTCTAGATCCTTCACCCAGTCTCCTCTAGGTTTCTCCAGATAAGCCCCAACCTAGATCCGGCTGAACACTCCCTCCCTTTTTGCGACTATTCAGACTCTTTTTCCACCGATTTCCTCCACGCTTTGTTTTGCGGGTGGGTTCTTGTAGAGCAGGCGGACCTCCGCGCACGCCCCATAGTCCCAGACTTATCGCCCAAAAATCAAACTCCCGGGCTCCCTAATACTCTTGGCGATCCCTGGCCTATCGAAATCTTAGTATAGAGAAGATCTACGCTACCTGCGTGTCTCCCTCCCTTCGATTACCGATCGTTTCATAGATGTGGGGGCCACGCTGCTATGGTTTCTCCCCAAAGGTGTTTTCAAAGTATCTTTGATAACTCGTTCAGATAGATTCTGTCTAATTTCGTCGATTTTACAGCGTCCTTACTGCCGATGGTATCCAGTCGGCTGGTTTTCGGGTGGCGTTGATAGTCTCCGCGTTTTCTTGCTTTTAAGAGCATCGTCCCTTCCGTATGCCTTTTAGAGAGCATTTTCAGCGCCTCAATAGCGACGTTTCCTTCTTTCGGATCCCCCCTTTCGGATCAAACACGAATGTAATCTCCTGGACTTTCAGCCCCTCGCTAACCCCCCCCCTCGAGTTATGCTCTCAGGCTTTCCTCCCTTTCAGCCCTCTCTGTTTCATTCGACGCCTTCATTTGGCGTGTGTCAAACCATGCGCAATGTAACGGTCACATCCACCTTTCAACACCTTGTAGAGAAACATCCTGATTTCGCCTTTGGCCTTTTTCCATAGCCTTAAGTTAGGTTTCTTTTCTCCCTCGTCCCTTATTGGTTCCGCCTCCCCCCCGAACTCTTTGTCACGGTTCCCTCCGTATCGAGATTTTTAATTGATTTCTAGTACGCGCTTTCTGTTCTTTGTCCCTTCACATGGGTCTTTTTTGCTTTTGTCTCAGGCGTTGTTTTCACGGCCAGGACTGGTTGCCTGCAAGTCAAGTCGTGCCATTGGTAGGCGTGTTATTTTTCTCTTTTTTGCTCTATCTTTCATATGCCACTTTCTCCGTGGGTCGGTTTTTTTCCCTTTTTGTCTTTCCTTTTCACAACGCACCGCTGCCGTTTACTTTCTGTCCAGAGTTTTCGAGATGCAGTAGGAGTTTCGCCCGCTACCTTGGTCCCCCCTAGGGCACTCTTCTCTGCCTTTCCCAGCCTTCTCTATGCTCCGCTCTCTGCAGTATCCCTATCTTTCCTTCACAGTTTCTCCTGGGCGCTTCGAGACCATACTCTAAACATTTCCTATGCACCTCTGTACTGCGGTCGCAACTCGTTCCGACCCCTCCACGCGAGATAGCGTGTTTCTTGTTTCGGGGTTTCTCAACTATTGTCCTTGTTCTAATCATATTTAGTTCCTGCTATTCCTTGTGAAAAAACTGGTTCTCTTCCCCAATCCTTTTTTTGTGAAGTCCCTTTCTGTGGTTGCGGTGTACAAGCTGCCTCCGAGTCTCTAGTCTAATTTACTCCATCGATTCACTTGGATTTGGTTTTCCTTTTTTTCCCCTCAGGTGGGAGAACGCTTCCTTTCCTCAAAATTGAAGAAACTTTACCTGAGTCTGGTAAGGGCGCCCCTACATACTCCGGAATGTTTAGCCTGTTTCGCCCCGAATCGACCCCTTTTATAGTCTTACTGCGTTTTCTCGATTAGGCGAGTTTTCCCCCCCCCACCTATCGTGGCATTTCCCCACCACTTCATCCCCCCGCTGCGCTCATCCAGGATTTGGTCTCCAGTTAATCCTCCCGACGCCTAACTCGCTACGTGCTTCCCTTTTTTAGTCTCTTTGACGGTCCCCCCATTCCAACCAAAGTCGCTCCCACCTCCACCACCACAATGATAAAGCATGCGTTCTCAAGCCTGCAGCGGTGTCCGCTACCTTTTAGCCGGGCCCTCTGCTGACCCTCCCCATTGTCACTTCCTGACTGATCCTTATCCCAGTTGTCCTGTCCCAGCCCTTCCCACAGCCTGGTACTCCTCCTTTTTGAGAGTAGAATTCCCTGTATCTTTTTGCCTACCCATTTAGATTCTATGACACTGTACGGTCTTTTCTCACAGTTTATGATTGTTGCCTTCAGTTGTTTCTCGACTAGGCGTTCCGCGAAAGAAACTCCTTTTCTTCTGTCTGAGCTTTTCTTCTTCCCAGTATTTTCCTTTGTCGTTTGGTTTGTTTTTTTCCATTTGTTCTTTGGTGGAAAAGTCCCATCTTCTCCCTTCCGGAATCCCGATGTCCTTCGTTTCTGATGTCGCTCCCTTCTGTGATTCTCTAATTTAACACCAATGATCTATCCCCTCCGGGACTGACCTTGGGGGGCTTTCACCGGTTTTCTGAGATAGTAGCCTCCCTTCTTCACCCATCTGCGGAGCTTTATGCGTCTCAAAAGCTTTTGGATCCCCCAGCACAGTACCTCTTTTCTCGACGCCCTCGTTTTTTTCTTCTGGTTGTTGGAGACTACCCCTCTAGTAGTACTGGATTTTCAGGGGGATCTCCCCCGCCTCCTTTAGCGTTCTCCCTTAAGTTTTCCCAGCCCGTGTCACCTCTTTAACAGGCCTTCCTTCGAATGTTTGGGGGGTCTTCTTGATCCCTCCTCTTGCTCATTTGGCGTTTTCCCCCGGCAACGAGATGACTGACTAGCCGGCGACTGTCGAGAGGCCTTCTTACCTTGAGTCCACAATTCGCCCATTTCTTATCCCTCGTCAAAGCCTCAAATAATGATTTTTCCGTCGGGTCGAACAGACCTGTCAAGACCTCCTCTTACCTGCAGGGTCCCTCTGTAAAGGGCTATGTATTAGGTTCAGGGGGGAAGCTGCGTAGATTTTAAGTAGTTTCACCCTCCCTTATACCTTGAGCGCCTATCTCTAACCATCTCTGGGAGGAATCTCGCCTTTTCTGCCATATAATAGCTCATCTCTTTAGGCGTTCCCTTTCTTTCCGACCATCAGATATTCTCTAAGGCCGCCAAGAGAAGATTACCAGTACTTATTTGTGGGATCAAAGAAAACTCCCCTAGCCGAATATTCATGACGATGTGATAGCTTCTCCAATTGGATCTTCTTCCCACACCCCTTCCAGCTTCCTCCTCGACCCTCGGCTGGCTTTCCCCTTCGGGATTCCACAGTCCCCTTTTTCCAGACAGTTTTTCTTCCTGTCCTCCCCCGACCGTCCCCTCTTCCTATTTTCCAGAAGGGTGTACCACAGCCGATTCGACAATCCTTCGGATTCCAGAAGATAACCATAACTGACCCTTACTTCCTACCCACCTTTCACGCCCTTTGCACTATTTCCCCGTCACAGGCTCCGTGCGATCAGCCCCCCCCCCCCCCCCATAGCTTCCTTTTCTATATTTCGTCTTACCTTTTAAGTCGAAAATGTTTGAGCCCAAGACACACTTACTGCTCTTCTACCTCGGTTCGGCAGGTTCGGATCGTTCCGCGTCGCATTTTGTTTAGAGGTTCCTTCCTTTGCCCCCCGCTTTCCCACTTACTCCTGCCCCCGTATTCGGTTGGTGAGATGAAAGACTAAGCCCCCTCCCCGGAGTCGGTTCTTGCGAAGGGAATCCTCCTTTAGTTCTTTTCCTTTTTCGGACGCTCCATCAGATCCGCCAGTCACAAAACCCCTGACCCCCGTCCCGAAGAGATTCTTCCCCCAGATTCCTGCGCTTTCTCTCCTGTTTGGATCCTTCTCCGAACCTTATCCAAGAGTCCTCGAGCGGTATGTCTAGAATTTTAACATCCCGCTTTTCAAAACCAAGGACATGATGACGGACTCGGTAGCAGCTTCTCTCCCCGGCATAGGGTTCTAGCTTTTACTGGTTATAATCCTTTTAGCCCTTTATTTTTTCCCCCCTACACTTTTCCATTTAGTAGGGGAATGTTCTTTGATCTTCGGGGCAATCTGGATGAATTTCCCTTTGACCTCACCCTGAAACCGCCCCCCCAAGGACATGTTTTTTCATCCCCACTTTTGAGCCCTTGTCTAGTATCCCATATTAGTGTCTCGTCTCACGGTGCTATTGCTGGGAGATCCCTCTAATTTTCGCATTTTATTTTCCCCTCGTGACTGTTCCTTTTCAGTCGGAAGAAGCGTTCTTCCTCCCGGAGGTTAGATCTCTACAGAGACCGTTCACATTGAGATCGGATTTCGTTCCCCCTAATACCATGCGACAGCTGGTTGTTTCCTTTGTATGAGTTTTATTTTTCGCGTCCTGTGTTGCCGCAGTAATCCATCCCCCCCCCCCTCTTTCCCCGGCGTCCACGCCGCCCCTTGGAAGAGGATTCCGACCGGAAAGATGTGTTTTCGTTTTGTGCCTCTCTGTGCTTCCGTCGTACTGTAGGTTCCACCGCAAGGTGAAGTTCTGTATTTCAACTGAATGTTTGGTTATTTCTATACATCACTTCCGTTTGTCTGAGTGAGATATTTCTCCCAACCTTCTCGTCTCTGTACTTAATTGCAAAGTTTTTTTTACCTTTTCTTTACTCAGGATTTGTCACTCCTCTTTACGTTCGCTGTCACCCTTTCCTTTCGGCGCGATCCCCCATCGGTTTTGACGCAGGATTTTAAGACCATCTTTACATTGTATTTTTTTTCATCTCCCGATTTTTGTGTTGTGGTTGCTTTTGATTAGTTTTTTTCCCTGCGTTCCCATCTCTCGCGCCCCTTTTCTCCCGACCCCACCCCCCGTTATTCCTAGTCCTGGGATTTTTCCAATCCTCGCCTGATATGAAAGTTCTAGGTCGGCTTCACACTGTGGGGCCCCTATGCGTGATTGGTTTTTCCCCCTCGGCTTTTGTCCCCCATCGCGATTCCCCGCTTAGTGCCGCTAGTGCTGGGCCTCCCAGATCCGCCCCCCTATCCCCCTTGATTTTTTTCTAGGTATTGCCACCCCGTAATCGCGTTTGTACTATTCGTTTCACGATTGGCTGTTTTTCTTTTCTTGGTTTCGGTGGTTGCCTTACTTTGCTTGTCGCTGTCTAAGCGCACTCCATCTCGTGAGTCCCAAACTCCCTTTCCTTCTCCCTCTTTGGCGTTACTGAGACGTTTTTTATCATCCCCACCCAGCGGTTTTTGATGCTCTAGGCTCCTCCAGCGTCCCCTTTTATACCCCGGATGCTTCCCCTTGAGGTCCGAGATGCTGTTTTCCCCCCGCCCCTTTGGGTAGCCCACTTTCTTCTTTTCTTGCGTTTTCTACCCCTTGATTCGCGATCGGTTTCCCGCTATGATCACGAAAGTTGCCGAGCACGCTTATTTTTTTCTGTCTTTGAGATCTACTTTTTTTTCCTTTTGTGTGCTCTCCCGTTTTAGTCTTGGCGTGCTTGTAATAGTCCCCTACCTTCGAATCGTCTTTTCCGTTCTTCAGACCCCTAGTAGCTCCTTGTTCTTCGTATCGTTGCCAAGCCATTTCGTCCTCCCAGGCTTTGCCGTCCTTTCCCCTACCCCCCTTCCCACCCTGTGTCTCCCACGACTCCCTTGCCGGTATTCCGCGGTTTTTCGCCGACGCCTTTTTTTCTTGTTTGTTCGCACCCCCCTTCCTACGAGATAATTCTTTAATACGACCCCCTTAGAGACATATTCTTTTCGCCTTGGAGGAGCAATCTTTTTTTTGGCCTTGTTTGGCCCCAGGTCTTTGTAGAAAGAATTTCCCGCTTTCTAGAGGCTTTCCTCCGTCTTGAAGTTGTGCGGATCGCTGTCTCCCCCCTTTTCCATTGTCTTTTACTCCCTTCAGGTTTTCTTATGATTTCTGTCCGAAAGGATGGTGGAAACGGGGGTTGTAGCCCTATTATCTTCTTAGTCGCCCTGTGTGATGACGTTTCGACCGTTTCTCAAGCACTGAATATTTTTCAAGTCTCGGTCTGTTCCCTTTAGGTGCTCCCCATTTTCTACCGTGCCAGGTCATGGACGCCCTTGACCGTTCCTTTCCCATTCCTAGACCATTTAACAGCCGCCTGTGCTTGGATGGCCTCGCCCATGAAAGACTTCCAGTGGAGAATCCGTCCCATGATCATGATCTTACTCAACAGTCCCCAGGATTATTGATTTGCTAGACTCCCTAAGCCCGACTTTCTCAGATCGGTCCAAAAGGTTACACCTGGCGTGTCGCTCGTACATCTCTCTGCAGAAAATAAGTTTTTTTGCCCGAGCATTCACTGTGCCTAACCTCGTCCCCCCATGTCAGGAGATTCTTTTTCTTGATTTCTGCTGAGGTTTTTTTTTTACATCCTCTTTTAAATAACCTGTTTGATGATATTTCTTTCCTCTGTGAACCCCCTCCCCCTTCTAACCCCCATAGCCGTGTTTTTTTTCTTTTCTGATAGGCTTTTTCTCCGGTTGACCCCTCCCGAGACTTTCTTAAGTATTTTGGATTCTTGTTATTCACTGATTCGAAATGGGAATGTTGAGTCCTGGTGACATGAAGGACACAAGGGTGGGCGATTTTCTTGGCGCCCGATTAGCCCAAATTTCCCTTTTCTTTTCTCGCTTTTCTTGGCGCCCCCCAAATCATTACGCGTGGGTCGGCGATTGATTGACCACGTTTCCTCTTTCCGACATACTTTTTCCGCGGTAGAAAGGATTTTCTTTCTCTTGCACCCAAATTTGGTACTCCTCCACGAAGATAACGGTTTTTCCTCCTGAGATTTCGCCAGGTCCCTCCGCCTTTATCCGAAAGCAAGTTACCAAGTTGCCCGCCGTCCTTGCCTCTTTTTGGACGACCATTCCCCCCCCCTTGTGCACACCCCCCACCCAACGAAATTGAGAATTTTCCCTCCGACCTCCTCGCCATTTTCTCGTTACTTTCTTCCTCGTAGTACACTCCCCTCCCTTCGCGCCTGCCAGCTGAATTTTCCTTTCTACCGGCTCGTTTTTCTGCATCATCGTCAACTTCGAAGTGCCCCATATACACTTTTCCTTCCTTCTCAGATTGTTGTTGTCTTTCTTTCTTAGTAGATCTTTCTTTTTTTGCCTTAATTCGATTCCCTCCAAGGACTTTTTTTCTTATTGTCTGGTTCCTCGTTCCGGACTCTGTTTTGTTCTTTTTCTCAAAGGAGCACATCCCTGTTCTTCTTTTTTGTCTCTCTTCCACATTCACCCTTGTCGTTGGTCTTGTGGCCCCTTGTTCTTTGTTGAGTTGGTTTTTGAACAGTCCCACACCGTCATCCCCGTCCGTCCCCACGTTCAGTATGTGTCGTCGATGGTTTTCCCTGTCCTCCCCCCCATCAGGCGACTTTGATCTGCTTGTTCAGGGATGCGGTTGGTTTTTTGTCTTCGTAGAAGCGTTTCTTCTCGACCAAGACGCTCACTTTGTGATCACCAGCGTTTTTCCGCCATTTTTACCTAATGACTGCTGCCATAAAGGGTCTTTTTTTCAGTGCTCCACTTCCCTTCGTTTTTTTCGTCCAGTTCGATAGGAGAAGAACTCTCCTGTCTGCCTAAAAAGTTCAGTCATCTTCCCTAGAAAAAGGAATCCAATTTTTTTTTTTTTTGTTCCGTGGACCCTTCCGGCTACCCTCCTCTTTTAACGCGTCTTCCTCTTCCAACTTCCTCCCCGACCTGCCTTTCCCCCGACGAGAGCGAGTGGTGTCGGGAGTTCCCCCTCCCCCTTGGCGTCCCCCCCAATGATCGACCGACCACTGCGTTTTTTTCACCTCTGTTCCATCCGATTGAGTTCGGGTTTGACCTATTACCCCCCCCTCCCCTTCCAAGCCGACTTTTAACGGTGTTCTTCGGGAGACGCTAAGTTTTTCCTCTCGTTGTCGCCCAGCGCGTATTTTGTGAGAAGAGTTTATTACAGCTCCAATTTTCTTTCTGCTTCTTGATCTCTTCGTCGAGTCGAATTGTATCCGGGAAGGAATCTCCTTCAAGTGCTCTTTCCCTCTTAGTCCTTTTTCTCCCTCTTATTTCCGCCCCGTCGAATTATTCACGTCCGTCGCTATATTTTCTCCTAGCCCCGACAACAGGACTACCCTGTTCCTCTTCTCTGCGTGCTTTTCTCGTCTCCCCCGGCCGATCCACCCGACCACAGATTGAGACCCCCATTTCCTCCCTCCAGAACTCTGCTGGTGGACCCCCCTTCATGTCCTTCGGCTTTCACCGAAGATACCAGACCTTTAGAGTGCCCCCAGTACTATCGCCGGCTCCCCCTCGCAATGTTTAAAGAAGTGGCCAAGCGTCTTCCCGCGGTTTATCTACCACCTCCTTCTCTGCCTCAAACACAGCTCCTTTTCGAGGTTTCCCAGACCGCCTACTCCTGTTAGCCCCTTCGCCTCGACATGTGTTATTTTGGTAGATCTGCCATCCTCGCCCCTGGTAGCAGAACCCGCCTCGCGGAGTCCGAGAACCCCCTCCCGTGTAGGAAGTAGGATTGCTCGATAAAGAGATGTCGCGGGGTCCTCCTCCTTCGCCGTTTCTTTCTCGCCGTTGTGATTAACATCCGACTCGACCCTTCGGTACTATTTTCCCTGCCCCCGCGGGATCCTCGATAAGACTCTCTTCTTTCCATATGTCGCTACCCCCTCCCCTCCCATCGGGTCTAAGAACCCTACCCCTAGTGAGCGCCTCTAACTTTTAGAAGAGGAGATATTCTATCCTTCGGATAATCTTTGAAATCTTTTTGTCCCCTCTCTCGTCTGACGATTGTATAGACATTTGGGAAGCCCCCTCCTTTTTCCACTTGCAATCGCTGACCCCCTTCTCGGTTTCTCTGTTCGCGACCTTTACAGTCATATTTCCACATAGCTTCCTGACCCTAGGTTACTCTCCTTGGCTCCCCCGTTCATGCCACTGTCCTTCGGCGTTTCATTGAGTTTGGCCCTCTCTTTGCCGTCTTTTCCTGTTGAGTAGTCCCTGCCTTCTAAAAGCATCTCCCACCCACAGCCTCGATTCTGCCCGCACTCTTGTCCCCCTTTTCGACGTCATCCCGCGATTACGTGTATTTCCTCTTTTTGTTCGATGGAGTCCTTTCGCCTTTTAAGTTTGCTCTCTTGACTCCGGACTTTAGTCCCTACGCAGCAGGTTTTCTTGTGAAAAGGTTTTTTTTTCCTTTTCGAAGCTTTTTTATCCTCGGTTATTCCTCCACTTCTTTCCCCCATGCCTGACATATGCCTTGCCGTCCTGGTCATAGGCTTTTTCCCTTGTGAGAAAGTTCATCCTACCCGCCCATCGGCCGCTTACCGGGAAAAATGCTCCTCTCTTTGCCCCTCTGGCAAAGTTTCCTTTTTTCCTCTCCTTGTCTGCCCTCTACTCTCCAGCGCTCCCTTAGTTAGGCCTTTCCACGTCCCGAGGTTTTCTTTTCTCAGTAAAAGCCG
>Ga0179593_1327815_pt1 | contig 10686 bp, 16 predicted proteins | sample CZODoug2_1_08_16_FD_185931 | JGI IMG/M metagenome (GOLD analysis project Ga0179593, IMG submission 185931) | Vadose zone soil fungal communities from Angelo Coast Range Reserve, California, USA - CZODoug2_1_08_16fungal (PacBio error correction) | ecosystem: Environmental > Terrestrial > Soil >... | reverse complement strand
CTAGCGGCTATTGGTTAATTGTTTTAGTCGGCATCTTTTTTTTCGGCGTTGGTGGTCCCTCTCGGCCAGTTCTTTTTTCCCGTGACCTTTCCGGCATCTGCCAGGCAAGCATTCGATTGTCGTTCGCGTGATTTTAGCGTATGCCACCTGAGGTCCTTCCTTTTGGACGAGACCACGGTGAATTGGAGCGGTTTTGTTCGTTGTCCCTTAGGGTTTTCCTTGTTTCCTGAGTCGGGAGGTATGTAGGAGGGGAACGGCTGTTCCTTCTTTAGTACTGTTTTTTCCGATAACCTCGCTTCTTTGATGGTGTTCCAGTCCTTTTTGTGGCTTTCTCTGTCAGTTTTCCGCCGTGAAATTCGTTTGCTTGTTGGGGGGCGCGTTTTTTGTTACACTTTTTGACCGTCCTCCCGTGAAGCTGCACCCCTCAAGTCCCTCGTCAATGCCCCTAAGCACGTGACAGGTCCTGATTAATTGCGTATCCCTTCCCGGCTCGCACCTTGTCTCTTTTAGAAGGCTCCTCGGCTTTGCGGGGCAGTGCAGGGCCTTCCGGTAACGAAGGAAGGAAAGCTTTGTTCCCTTTTGATGAATCCCTGCTCATTTCCTTTTTTCTTTTTTGGCGTGTTTCGGTTGTGCGTGACTTCCCCTTCACTGTGGCCGCTGTAGGTTGCCCCCACGAAAGTATGGTCATGTCTTTATCAGCATACTTGGAGGGGGTAGTGGTTTCTTCCTTGGGGCGCGCCTCCTTCCTGCGGGGTTTTTTTCCGCGTTTTCGTCCTTTGCTTGCGTTTCCAGAATAAGAATCTTACGACTTTTTCCCCGGCACCTTTCTCCCCTTCCTTGCAATTAATTTTTTTTGTTTCATGTTTTCCCCCCCCTCGTCAGGCTTCTCCTTTTCTTATGTCCCCCCACCCTCAACTTTTTTTGTTTTGCTTGTTCGAAAGCTGGATTCGCAGAGACCCCGGGAGGCTCGCCGGGTTGCCCCCTCGATCTTTTCTAAGAAGTGTCGGGCTTTCCCCTTTTCTGAGGCCCGTTTCCTCACTCGGCCACTGTAATGTCACCATGGGATGTTAGACTTGTCCAGGACATCACTCCCTCCTCCCTTCAGAGCTCTCCCATCTGGGAGGCTGATTTCTTCTTAGGCCTTTCAATTCCTCCCGGTGATGTCCCCCTTCTCGTCTCCGTGTCGCATGGGGGTTGAATTACTTTAGGTTTTTCCTTTGTTACCTCTTCTTCTTTAGCTCCGGACCCTCTTTCCTTTCCGGCAGAGTCTACCCTTTTTTCCCCTTTTTCTTTTTCCGTCTTGGTGAAGGCGGGGTCGATTCACAGTCTTGATAGTTTTTTTTGGTAGTAAGGTTTTCTTTCTTTCTGTTTGGTCTGCTGACTTCTTAGATTCCTTTGTCCATACAGCGATTGGGATACGAATTTGGCTGTAGCAATTTTTTCCCCTTTTCCGGTTCCCTTGCGTTTACCTCCCCCCTCCTTCCTTTTTTTCTCAGGCGCTTGTTCTTCGTCCTCATGGACAGCGAGTGGATGCCCCAACCACCCTTTTTAGGGTCCGTTTCTCAGAGCTCAGTCCTTCACTTTGCGGTTTCCCCGTCACAGTTGCTGAACTTTGTCAATGGGAAGATAGATGATGCCTTGAGAGCATTTTACTCCCCCCCGGTATCAGCTCCCGGCTTGCCCATCTGATTTTTAATCTTCACTGACTCTTTCGTTTGCCCGCGACTAATCAAGTGCGGATGTGACGGAGTCCGTTGTCTTCTTCCTTCCAGTCTTGTCATTCCTTTCTCGTCCTTCAACTTTTGCGAAAAACTCCAGTTTTCTCTAAGATCGTTTGAGGGCTCCCAGTGGTGATATTATTTCCGTATTTCCCCCTTACGCCTTTCCTCTTTCTGATGGTCTCGGAGGGATCCTCCTGTGCCGATTTGCCTGTGAAGAGGCTTTTAAGGAGGGACTTCGATCTTAGCGGCCCCCAGTCCCGGTATTCCCGGTGCCTTTTTAATTCCTCATTTCTTCTCTGAGTTCCCCTTTTGCCTGGTGTCTTTCCCAATTTTGCGCCCAATGCGAGCAGCGATTCCCCAATGGGTTCAGGCGATTCCCCAGTTCTACCTCCTTCCCCTTTTGAGTCTGGCGCCTCACTTCCTTGTTTTTTTCTCGTGATTCTCTTGCCTGTATCTGTTCGGAGTCGACTTCTTGTCCCCTTTCTTCTCGGATTTCGACCCATTGTTTGCCTTGCTTCTGAAATGTTCCCGTTTTTCCGTTATAAATTACCCACCTTTTTTTTTTGAGCGCCCCCCCGTTCTGCGAAGGGTTCCTCGTGCACTCGCTGGGGGTGTCAATCTTCCTAGCCAGAGAATTGAACAAAACATACCTACCTCGACACCTTCCCTTTCTTTTTTCACAGGCCTCCTTTTTTCCTGGCAACATTCCCTTCCCTCCGCTCCGAGAGTCACCCCTTTGGTATCCTTTTCCCCTCTCACTATCGTGAGTTTTGAAACTTTTCCCTTTTTCCGCCCAGTGAAGGACGCAATTAACTGAACGTATGCCTCCCCCTTCCGTCCCACGAATTCCTCCCCCCTGGCGTTTTCCGTCTTTTCAAATCCCTCGTTCCCTTCAAGTCATTCGTTCTTTGCTCCAGTTCATCAGCTAGGCCCTTCATAAGGTCTATATCCTACTTGCCCCCCTTCCCCCCCCCTTCGTTCTTGCAGAACTGCCCTTTTCCCTTCTCTCGGTCGCCTTTCCCCCGCGACTCTGCTCCTCTTGTTGGGAAATCCCGAACTCGCGTCCTTCGTTTTGGAGATGTAACACGTCAGTTTTTTCCCCACGGTGTGCAAGTTTTTACTACCCCTTTCCAGACCCACCAAAAGTCAAGTCGGTTCAACTTACTTCGCCAACCGTTAGCACCTTCGTTTTCCTTTCCAACTTCCTTTCACGTTCCCTTCCCCCTCCTACTGCGACGAACCTTCTCTCGTTCCCACCCACCCCCGATACTTCCAGGAAGAGTCGTCACCTAAAAGGAAAAGACCCCGAGAGAATTTTCCTCGGAATCCAAAGCACTTTTTTTCCCCCCTAAACAGTCATTCTTCCGGCGACCCCCATGCCTTCAACCCCGGTTTAAAGACGTAAGTAAAAACTTCTTCCCCAATGTTCCTCAAAAACTTTTCTTCCTCCTTCCGCTCGCTGTCTTTTTTTGCGGCTTCGTCCTCCTCGTCTCCCTTTATTCATGACCATATGAACTCTCGCCCATGCTTCTCTCCATTTACTTTTTTTCCTTCATATCGAGCCCCTTTAACCCTTCAGAGTTCTACCCTTTCCCTTTTTGTGAGTCCGTCATCCCCCCCCCCCAACGCAGTGGCTTTTTTGGCATCCTCCTTTTTCTTTTCCCAGCCTTCGTGTCTCCAAAGGACATATTACCCCTAAATTGAATCTACTCGTTTCCCCTTTTAGATTATTTCTTTTTTTTTTTTTTTTCTATTCTGCCCACCTCTCACTGATAATTCTTTCCCCCTCTCCCCCGACAGCGCCGCCAATGACCTGAACAAACTGCCCCCCCCCCCCTTTAAAAATTTTGCTTATTCTTGATTACATTCACCAAAGGTCCATTTCCTTTTTTGTTGACGACACTACCGGGCGCCCCACGTGAAGTCTGACAATCCCTCCAGAGCCCTCTCCCAAACCACACCTCTTTCTGTCCCCCCTTTCCTCTGAAGCCTGTTTTTCCCCCCCCAACCCTCCAACCCACCCCCCCCTTTCATTCCCCACTTCGGTGTATTATCTCCTTCCCCTTCCCGCGCCTATGGCATCTGATTTCGGCCGATGACAGTCTTCTAAGGCATTTCACAGAGCCCTTCTCACTTCTCGAATTATTTTGCAGTTTTTTGTGCATCCTTTCCTTTCTTCCTTCCCCAGTACCCCCCCCTTCAACGCGCCTGCCTTTTCCCCCCCTCTCCCGACTTAGAGAGACCCCCTGCGTGAATAGCGGCCCCATCACAAATTGACTGGGCAGCAAACGCCGTTTTAGATCTTCTCTGGCCCCCCCTCTTCTCCCCCTGTCTGCCACCTCCTCACTATCTCCGTCCCCCCTCATATTTACCTCCCCTTACCCACACACCTCGGACGCACCAGTCATGCCTAACAGTGGGCCCCCTTTCACCCTTTCCTTTCTAATACACTCCGTCCCCTCCCCCTCCTTGTCCTGGTCCGCTTTCCATTCTTCACCCTTCCCTTCTCCGACCAAACGTTCCTCAGCCCCTTCTACCGGAATACCAAATGTCACCACGATCCAGCGATCTTCCCTCCCTCCCCCTTTGTTGTTTCGTCCTCGTTATAGTGGGTTCCCTTGGTTTCAGTGTCGTCTCAATGGTTGCAGGTCTCCAGACGGAGCTCCTTGGCTTGGACGTGTCCCCGGTTTTTTAATATGCCCCTTAGTTTCTTGGTGACGTCTCTTTTTCCCACGTTCTATCTGAAGGGACCTTTCCCTTTTTTCTGGTTTGACTTCGTATCCGGTGGTCCCGTCGACGATGGCGTTTCTTTGGTGTAATTGGTCGTCTCGGCTATTTGCATGTCCGGAGGGGGAAGCGTATTTTTCGTCAGATTGGGGCTTGCTTGTCTTCCCTACCTTGCGGCGTTTCTTTTTTTTTTTCCCTTTAGGTTTGTGTTCCGTCTATTTTTCACTCATTTTCTGTCTTTTAGCCGCTGACGGGGTACTCCGGGTCGGCGTTGCATTGCGTGCATGTTTCCTTTTTTTTAAGCTTCCCCCAAGCCGCCTCCCTGTCAAGCCCCCCCAACCTTCTTTCCCTCATTTTTTTTGGCGTCTGTGAACGGGAAAGATCCCTGTTGCGTTTTCATCTTTAGCGCTGCTTTGGAAGTTTTGCCGGTCCCTCCCGTTAACCCGACTTTGACCCGGTCCCGTCTGGTTGTGGAAGATTCGCCAGGCTTATTTCCTTTTTGTTTGTCGCTTTTTTCGAGGTTTTTGTCTTTTTTCAGCAGTTTGCGGGTAGTAGCACAATTGGCCTTTGCCCATCACTTTTGCGTTCCCCTTTTTGTTGTCCTTTTTCTGGAGATAGGAATGGGGGTAGGGATTAGTATCTTTCCCTTTATTCAGCATCATCCTCCCTACTCCCTCTTTTTCCCCGGCAATGCCACTTCCTTCGTTCCTCTTTCCTGTTGCGTTGCGGAGGTTGAAGCCCCTGGTGGTTTGACGAACTTGCCTTTCTCCTCCTCCCCGGTATGATCCCCTCCTTCCTTTTTTTTAGATCAGCCGTGGTGGTTTGAGATCTTTTCGCATCCTTTCTCTTTATTCATTTTTTTTTTCGATCCTTTTTTTTGCAGATTTTTCTGACAGACGACCTGCCCATGTAAGAAGTGAGCCTCTTTCCTTCAACTGTCGTGAAGAAACTCGCTGAGCAGTTTTTTTGAGCTTTTTTTTTGGAGTTCTTCTGCTTCCTTTTTCGCATCGTTGATGAGTCGGAGAGATGTAGAATTTTGATATATTGCTTCGGCGGCCTTGCTGTTCCGTAGTTTTCGTCGTCGTTTCGTCACTTTTGTCGGTCACGGTTTTTTTTTTTTTTTTTTTTTTTTGAGGCGCCTTTCTCTTTTTGGCGATGTTGAGGTCGGCGGAGGAACGATTCCCCCCTTGCGATCGTTTGTTTGCTTATTAAGGACGTTTTTTTTCGCTTTCTGCTTTTTGGTAGCGGACTTAGTCCTGTACTTCCTTTTCCTCTTCGCCGGCTGGATACGTTTTTTGAGAAGTCCACTCCTTTTCCTTTGGTTTGATTTTTTACGGGTCCTAAGCAAGTTCTGCCTTTTTTTGCTAAATTGGACTTTTTTTTTCACGCGCCGGGACGATCTTGCTGCAATGCGATTTTTTTTTTTCTTTTTCCAGCTGGCGATCCGAGCCTATTTCCTGCAGCGGCGGAAGCAACCGTGGATGAACTTTATAGTGAATATCCCTGGCGTTTTCCTGCTGATTTCAACGTGTCTCCTCACCCCTGCCGGTATTCTTTTTCTGTCTCCGACTTATTTATTTTCAGATACTTAGAAATGTCTGGATGAGGTCTTTTTTTTTGAAATTTTATAGGTAATTTCTCTTCCCCCACGTCTTGGAGACCCCCTCCAAGTTGTCCCAGATAGGAGGAAGGCATGGTCTGCTCGCTGTCCTAAGTTATTCCAGACCGTGTCGACCCTTTCTTTTCGGATGCTTCCCCTTATCTTTTCCGACGAATTTCGAAGTTTGTTGAAGTCTGGAGGAGCCATGCGTGGACTTCCCCTAACGCCCTCTCCAAATCCTTTCCCCCCCTTCCTCTGCATGCAGTTTTTTTTTTCCCTTCGGCCTTCTCTCCCTGATTTTTGAAGTGGAACTGTGCCTTTCTGAGCAACCCTTCCGCAGAGCAGGACCATTGGTTCTTTTTTTTTTTTTTTTCGGACAGCGCTTCTCTCTCATACTCTTTCCTCCGTTTGTTGTCTGTCTCTCTTCCCTCCTTCTTCTTCCTTCGTTCTCATTTGGGGTGGGCCCTGCCCCATGCTCCTCAGGATCTGGCGTCCCCCAAGGCCGGGTGCTTCTGAGCCCTGTCCCTCTGCGCCCTCCGTCCTTTTTTCCCGACATCCCTTTTCAATTTTGCGCACTGTTTTCCTTTTCTCATTCTACTCGAAGCATTTCACATTCTTGCCATCGCCCGCCAGTTTCCCCTGCACCAAAACTGCACCCGTTGTCTTCTCTCCTCATCCTGATTCGACGTTAGGGTCCACCCTTATAAATCTCGAGAAGCTCCACCTCCTTTTTCTTTCCTACCCCCCATGCTGAACCGTCGAGAAAGAGTCCAAAGACTTTTGTGCGCCATTTTACCCTGCACCTTAACTGCCTCAATAAGCCTAACTCCTCCCCTTTTTCCTTGACTTCGGTTCCGCCATGTCTTTACTTTCAGATTAAGCGTTCGATATTGAGAATTCTTGTCGGTCCCCCACTTAATCTTCTCAGTACCAGCCTCCCCAGTATCCACTTCTGTTCCCGAGTCCTGACCTTCCCCCACCTTCGATATAGCTGAGCTGCTGCGTGAATCCTCCCCCTTCGTAGTCGCTTCCTCCCCAATCACTTTTTGACGAGCAAGCTGGTCTTTGACCACCCCATCCCCCAACAAACCCCCCTCTCAACATTTCTTTTCCCCTTTTTTCCCCCCCCCCCCCTCTTCTCGAGAAATTAGACTACGTCGCTTCCCGCGCCGGCCAAAAGATCCTTCTCTAAACCCCACCCCTATTTTCCCTTCAACTTCACGCGGTTTCCTCCGCTGTCCTCCCCCTCCCGGTCCTCCCCCCTTTGATCCGGCAGCATCGCGTCCACAAAGCGAAGCGCTTCTGAATGCATGAAACCAAGCACCGTCTGCCGCCCCTCTGTACGGTCCCCCCCCCCCCCCCTCCCCGGCCACAGGCCCTGTCATTCACTGGCTTTCCTTCACCCCTGTCCTACTTGCAACTACCCAAGGCCTTCCTGTTTCTTCGAGTGATCCTGGCCGCCCCTTTCTGACCTCTTACCGGCCCGGTCCTTTTTCGGTGCATGGAAACCTCTTTGGACGGGCGCGCGCCCAGCCTCTATCCTCGTTGCCGTTTTTTTGCTTAGCACGGCGAGCGCCCGAAACAAACACCGGAACACCCCTACACCACCCCCCCCTTTCGCTGACGCCATGGCCCTTCTCCTCGACTCTTTGCGTGTTATTCTCCCCTTTCTTCCAATCTTCTGCTGGCCGCACCCCGGACCTTATTTTCCCCCCTTTTCCAGTGTCGTCACTTCAGTGAAAAGTGGTCCGTTCTGCCCCTTCTCCACTTGACTCTCCTACTGACCCTCCATTGCCTGAAATTGGCGCAAATGCATTTTCAAAAACCGCCATTGACCCATGATGATTTCTTCCCCTTCCCAAGCCCCCTTTGGGACCTACCCCCTTTCCTTTCTCAAGTGAAGGCTGCCGCAACTACGGACCTCATAGAAACCAAGTCATTTCTCCCTTATAATACCGCCTGTACTTCCCTTTCCCGTTTTACCCTTTCTGGACCCTTCCCTCTTCTTCCTCTGCCTAAGGATTTTTTTTTTCTTCGACGGGACTTTCACTCTTCCCAAGGAATCCTACGGGCTTCCTTCTTTGTTTTACTTTTTTTTTTCCTGCCAGCGTCCCCCCTTTTTTCCCCCCCAATTAACTTTGCCCCCCGTTTTTCCCCCCTCCCCTGATTCAGTTTCGACTCAAATGACTTTGAAGGGCCAGGACCCCCATTACTGCGACACATAACCTAGCCTCGTCGCGCTCTTCAAGCTTGACAGGTCTTTCCTTTATCTTCTTTTTCTCATCGCTCCTCCTCCTTCCCCGCCCCTCGTCGGGACGGTCACCCCGTGACCCAAGTCTACTTTTTTCCCTTCCCTTTTTTACAGGATCCCCCCATCGCGCTACGTTCCTTCCTCTTTTTCTGGATCCCAGTCCCTTGCCCTTCACCCCCCCTTTTCGTGCTCGCTCCCCATGCCTCCCAGGCCGACACTGTACCCCATGGCCCCCCACCCCCTATACCGCCCTATAGTCGTGTTGTTGGTTCTCTCGATCGCCTTTAGTTTTTGGTTTTTCCCTGTATTGTGCAGATAGTCATTGAAGTCGCCTGCTTCTTTTTCTCTTCCCCGTGCGGTTTGGACGTTTTTTGCCTCTTGTACATCCTTCCTTACCATTTGGTCGGTTTTGGGTGATGGTCTCTTAGCACGTGAGGGTTCTCTTTTTTAGTAATAGTGAGGGACTGTTTCCGATTTTTTTGTTCCCGTCCTTCTGATTGTGGGGTTTGTGTAAGTGCTCCGCGATGAGGTGACTAGATGATTTTAGTGTGAGTGTGTCAGTCTTGTCCTTCTTCGAAATCTTCTACCGTTCCGGCCTTTCTTTGGCCCAGTGTCCTGGTGGAGATGTTGCCCGCTATTTCAAGCCGGGCCGTTTCTCCCCTCTCCCTTCGTGTCTTTGTCCTCCCCTTTTGCTTGTCTTGTGCCAATGGGCGCATGCCAGGCTTTCCAAAAATTTCTTTTTTTTCCCATTCTGCGCCTTTTTCCTCTTCTTCCCTTTTTACGTCCTTCCGTCATCTCCCCCCTGCTCTTTTTATATCGCTGGTCCGTTGGGTCCCCCTGTCCACACCCCCACTTTCTTCCGTTTTTTCCGTCTGTGTCAAGTCTTTGTGCCAGAGTATTGAGTTTCGCTTTGAGGGGCGAGATTTTTCACCTTGAATCCCCAGCCCCCTTTTTTTTCTTCGTCCCCACCTAATCTTTTTTTTTTACTTCATCATTCTGGAGCATTTGTTTTTTTTTTTTTCGCGGCTGCGATTCCGGTCCCTTTTTAGGGTCGATTGTGTCATGGCCCGGCTTTCCTCCCCTCTATCCTATTCGCCGTTGCAGTAGGACTGCTTATCTTGGGACTTTTTTCCTTCTTTTCAGGAGTACGACGGGGCTTCTGACCCACTCACTGCTTTTGTGCTTCTCCCCCCTGGCCGGGCCGTTTGTTACGTTGGGAGAATCGACCTTTTGGACATATCCTGCGAATCACTTTTTTTCCTGGGGATTCTCTCCCTTTCCTCGAGCACAATATTTCGCCCCCGAAAGTCCGTTCCTCTGGTAGTCTTTTTTTAGTTTCACATGGCAATTCAGACGTCCTCCTTGACTTCTCAGTAGATGTGTTTTCTGAGTTCTTCCTTCGGACTTTTTCAGGAATTTCCGGTGATGTTTCGTTCTGATCCTCTTTATCGCTTTTGGTTTTCCCTTAATGTAGGAGTAGAGGATCCTTGTTCGGAATCGGACCCCCCGTTTTTTCCATCCCCCGCTTCTCTTTGCGCGTACGGTCCGTTTCTGTTTTTTCTCCACTTGTTTTGTAGATGGTGAGGTGAAGTGGAGGAAGATTCCTTGCTTTTCTCCTTTTTTGTCGCAGAGGTCCTCCTCTTTTTTTCGAATTCGGTTTGGTTCCTTGGACTTAGTGACCCCTTGTCTAGCGTCTCCTTGATTGTTGGTCTACTTTGGAGCCCGGTGAAATTTTCTTTTTCCCATGGTTTCGACAATCTTTCCTTCCTCTCCTGAAAGGCGTGATTGGTTTCCTTAACCGCCGACGTCTCGAGTTAGAAGGATGACCCCCCATGAGCTCCTCTTTCCTATTTACATCAGTCCTCGCTTGCCCAGGTCCATTCGGCTGCGTGAACTACTTTTGCTTCCCTTTTTCCATCCTGCTACATTGGCTTGTTTCCAGATGCTCAAAATAGTTTAAGGTCTCTTTTTTTTTTTCTTTTTTGCCTACTTCCCTCAGTTTCTGTGCGTCTTTTGGTCTGGCCTTTCTGGTTCAGTAAATTGAGAGGGACCCCTCCTTGGGACCGTTTCTTTTTTTTAGTTTTCTTCCCCAGGGCTGTTTCTTTTCTTGTCTTTGTCTTGAACGGTAGCCTTTCCTCTTGTTCTTGTGAGATCAGAAGAACTTTCAGTCCTGCTTTTTTTTCTTGGCGGTTATTTCGGGCCTTTCCCCCTTTCTGTGCAGACCCCTTTGTATGCCTGTTCAAAAGTTGAAGTTGTTCATTAGGACTTAGACCCTAGAACGTTCATTTTTTTCCACTCTTTCTTGCGCTTGCGTTTTTTGCCCCCTCTCTTCTCCAGTTTTTTCAGGCGGCATCGCCTTTCTCCCTTCCCCACGAAGTGACATGAGT
>Ga0179593_1300939_pt1 | contig 10686 bp, 15 predicted proteins | sample CZODoug2_1_08_16_FD_185931 | JGI IMG/M metagenome (GOLD analysis project Ga0179593, IMG submission 185931) | Vadose zone soil fungal communities from Angelo Coast Range Reserve, California, USA - CZODoug2_1_08_16fungal (PacBio error correction) | ecosystem: Environmental > Terrestrial > Soil >... | reverse complement strand
ACCCCGAACTTTTCTTTCTTTTCTTTTTTCTTTGTCTGTAGATGTTCTCGCCCTTACCCCAAATTGGTCTTCGCTTTGACGTGTCCAGTCCCCTCCATTTGTCGTTTCGGTCCAGATTGACTTTTCGAATGGCGAACAAGAAAGTTCACTCCAGGATTTTTCTTATCCCCCCAACACCATTCTTATTTGGGTCTTATCCGGCGGCCGACCCCGATCCCAAATACCTTTTTTTTCTTTTTTTTTTTCTTGGACGCGATTCCTTCCCCCCTCCCCTTCATTTCAACTCCTCCCTCGAAGTAAGGACACTGGTCCTTTTATAGTACCATGAGTTTTTCCCCCCCTTTCGGGATCGTATTTCCTCCCTCAAGCGCTTTACTTCGTTCTGCCCCCGCACAAGATCCGGCTGTGACCTCTTTGACGGTATACCGAATACCTTTCCCCATCCGCATCCGCGAATCAGACACTATTACCTTTGACGCTCGGGCCCCCACCCGGATTCAATCCGTCTTACCCCGGGCATATTGTGTTTTTTCCCCTTCCGCCCGCTTCCCTTTTTCAATCCCTTCCTTCTTTCCTCTTGTTGAAGCAACTCTGTCTATGGGTGTACTTGTTCTCCGTCGTTTTCTCTCATTTCGGAGATTTTTTAGAGACGGAGTGTATCCCTTTACTGGGATTTCTTTATCAGGGGGACAAAAGTAATGCTTTTTTCCCCGGCCCCCGTACCACCCCCTTGTGTTTTTGGGGGGCACCTTGAGTACTTTGGGCCGGATATCTGTGGTTTTTCAAGCAGACGGACCTTTTGTAAGTTTGGGCCCATTCTTTTCCTCTTCGTTAGACAGGCCCGCCAGTCGGGCCCTTGTGGACGGTTTATTCTTGAGGCGTTATGTACCACTCGAGCAGCCCCTTGATAAACCCTTTTCTTTTATGGGGACAACCAAACCCACAGAAGAGGTTTTGCCTTTTTATCGTCAGGCCCTGATCCTACAAGGGATTTCCTTTTGCATTGGTGTGGCAAAGCTTCCCTCTTCCCGTTGTCGCTCCCCTTGGGGCCGTCTGTCATGTTTCTCCACGGCTAAGACCCCCCTTCCTTCCCTGGGGGTACCTGGCACCTTCTTTTCGGATTGAGATCGCACCTTTTTAAGTTCACTTAGCGTTCGCCTCTTCTCCCCTTCCCCTCTAGCACCGGTGCACACCGTTTTCATTTTGGCCGGACGTTCCTGTGACCCCTCTCCCACTACGAACTTTTTTTTTTTACGCACGATGTTGTTTTGCCCTTCGCTGTCGCGCGACTTGCGACCCTTTTCGCTGGCATTAACTGAACATCGCCCTTTTTCGGCCAAGAGACCTTTCCACCTTTTCTGGTTTTCACCTTCGAACGTGTTTTTTTTTCTCCTAAGAGTACGATGTCCTGCCCTCTCCTCATGAACCGCTGTGTGCGATACTAGGTCCCGTGCTTTTTTCGAGAGCATGATCCCCCCCCCCCTTCCCCTCAAATTCTGTGATATAGCCCTGCATTGCATTTCGAACCCCTTCTACTGATCTCCCGCCCACTTTAAGTCTGTTTTTTGTACCCCTCCCGCCCGATAAGCTTAGAGACCTTCTCCTTCCCCGTTTTCAACCCAACCCGGCTCTCCCAGATTCACAATAATTGACGGTGACCAGTAACGTGTCCGTCTCGTGTCGCTTAAAAATACGGCATTTAGAAAAGACCCACCTTGGTTGACCCTTACGTTTATGACCCGAAGTAAAGACAATCCTTTTGCCCCTTCAGTGAGACACCACTCTCTTGGTCAACCCCTGAGTTCTACCCCTCTAAGAGGGCATAGAAGACAAGACTCGATCCCCACGGCTACGCAATGGTGAAAACCCATTGCCCCGCACAGACCACCGGGGTTGTTTGGATGCTGGAGGATCCTTCATCCGACGGGGACGACAGTAGTTTATTGCGTGAGAAGACTCTAGGTGCGCCCTTCCATAAGCCCATGGGTCTCTCCCAGATGGAGATCGTGTTGAATTCTATACCCCTTTGCGACACCGGCCATGCACTCGTTCGCGCTTCCCAACTCCCCCGCTATTGTGTGCCTCCCTTTGTAATAGCCTCCCTATAGTTTGCCTTTTTCGAAGATAAGTTGATGACCGTAAAACTGACACAGTTCGTCCCCTGTGCAGCCCCCTTATACCCGGTTCATTTTTGCTGGTTTTGTGAACACTTATTTTGAAATAATCTTCTGTTGATCCACCCCCCTCTTCTGAGCCTCAGATTATATTTCTAGTCCCCTACCCCTTCCCCTTCACCAACACCCCTGCCCCACATGCACCCGTTGTCTCGCCTTCTTTCTCACTCTTTCTAGAAACCCCGATGTCCAGCGACCTTTTATCTCTCAAAGGATTTCCCCCCGTGGAGGGGGGAGTCCCTTTCCCACCCCCCCTTTCCTAACGCCACCCCCTTACTGAAGGTCTAGTTTGTTTCTGCTCCCAACAGGCAGTATTCTCCCCTTTTCCGTAGTAAGTGATTTCCCCTCTCAGCTCAGGTACTCTCTGCATAGTCATCGTCTCCCCATAGCCCGAACCTCGAAGACGTTTCCCCCTTTAGATTTATGCCGCCCCGCACCTTTCCTTTGTTGAAGGGGTCGGGCGTATTTCTATTGAACTAGTTGTACGTAGTCAGCCTTCCCCCTGGCTTTAGCCTCCCCTTTTTCACCGGGTACCTTGGTTGTTCCCATTCTTCTTTTACGCGATCCGCATAACCTTCTTCCAAGGAACCGGCATTCTTTGTGAGATCTTCTTTCCGAAGCATTGAATCCTACGTGCAGCTCCCTCCCTTCTCAGACCGTATTCTGCAACCCCCGGAGGACGGACTTTTGGTGGGCTATCCCGCTCACACTGTGCTCAAATGGGCGAATAACTGGTGTTCATCGTCTGGAGTCATCTCAGCCCTCACGGACGGCGCGCTTTTCCTCTTCTCTCCTCTCTCACGGACCTCCTCGATATCTCACCTACCGGTCCCACTTATAACCCCACAGCCCTCCCTGGGTCTTTTTTGTTTTCCGCCGAAATCGCTTACTTTTTTGAGCACCCCTCATTTCTGGTTCCGCTCCCCCCCAATTGCTCGCCCCCAAACCCAAAGTCCCTTCCCCCTGCCTACAAAGTTCTCGTCGTGGGCGAATGAATTTCCCGCCACCTCGTCCGGACAGCACGCTGATTGGCCCCCCGCCACTCCGGGTTCATTTTTTTGCCGTGGCCAGCGTCACTTAAGTCTCGGCGAGAGTCCCCTCATTCTTCTGACTTCAAATGGAACGTCCACCTTTTTTGCAATTGCGTTCCTTTTTTTTTCACTCGCGCCGCCACCTTTGAGTGCCACCCTCTTCCTTTCTAACACCCCCCCCCCTCCTCCACTCCTACACGCCTGATTGGATCCCTTTTGCCGTTCATATTAAACGACCCCCCCCCACATATTTTGTTGATGCCCCCAATACTTCCAAACCCTCTCCTGGGCCCGTTTTCCCCGTAAATAAAGACCTAGCCTTTTCTTTTGCCATAGGGCACACGTTTTTTTTAGGTCCTTCTTCCCTTATGCGTTCCCCAGGTAAACAATTCCCAGCCCCCTTTGCTGAACCCACAGATTTTTTTTTTCGAAACGGTTACTTCTCGATCCTTTAACTCCCCGCGATTACTTTTTCTTCGCGGTCCAATCCAAGTTTTTCCCTGGAATCACTCCTTCAAACTTATCCCGCCCGTCCTTCCTCCAATCGTCGGAGATCCCCCCCCCCTGGTGCAGTTGCTTCAATCCCTGCTGTTTTTTCTTTAAAGATTTGTCTTTTATCGATAACGACCACCCTTTGCAATAGCGGATTGAATTGCACGAGTGTACGCTGGAGCTTTGCCTTCGGCCTTTTTTCCTTCTGTGTCCCCTGGTTTTGTTAATTACGTATGCCTTTCTGTACCCTTTCTTTTCCTTGATTTGTCTACCCCCCGTTTCTGCCAATCGTCTTCCCTCGTAGAACACCACCTGGCTCGCGCATGCTTCGATCCGTGGCCTTTCAACGGTGTCTTCCCTTTTTTCCCCTCACCTCGGTTAACGCGGTTTGTATCCTCGATTTCCAAGAACCGAGGACTATGTTTCAAATTTGGCATTTCTCCGCCCCAAATCACGGACCGGGGTGTTGTTTTATAGACTACTGTCTCTGGTCTGAAAGGCAAACCCTATTGAAAGGACCATCTTTTACTTTTTAACACCCTCAACATGATCCTCACGTTCTCTTTCTTTAACCCCCCGCTACTAAGACATTCCCAGGTGAGAAACCCCTCCCGTCAATTATTTCTACCCCTCCCTTTCAGGTTGTTCTAGATCCTCAGCTCCCGGTGACACCACGTAGTTTTTTGGCGGTCCGGATGATCGCTGTCTCTCCTTCACGTGTGACGTTGTCCGGTGTTCAGGTTTTCCCACACCGGGTTTTCCTGTTTTACTGCTATTGGGCCTCCTCTTTCGCCCAGACTTGTGTCCCAAGCATTTCCCCCCGATAACGCCCCCCCCACGTCTTTTTGTGGTATAAGGCTACCTTGATCCCATGCCCATATGTCCCCCTTATATCTTTGGATACCCCTTGTAAAACAATCATCCGTGGTCCTGAACTTCCGGCATCGGCTTCTTTTATCTCCCCTCCCCTAGAAATACTTTCTTTTTTCCGAGCTTCCCTTTCCCTCTGAAACTCTTACAGTTTCGTGAGTCCAGTCCTATTTGTTTCTTTAAGAAAATTGGATACCTTTTTTAATTTTTTTTTTTTTCCCTTTCCTTAACCCGATTTTTTAGCCGCCCCGCAGAACCTCTCCTGTCCGATCGTAAACCCCCATAACCTCTATTCCCCAGTGACCTTTTGGTTTCGTGTCCGCCTCAACTTTTCTTGCCGTCTCGCGTTTCCCTGCAACTTCCGTGGTGTTTGCTGTCTCCGTCTTTGGATCCCTTTCCGCGGACTTTTTTTTTAGTGTATTACGTTCCCTGTTCTTCCCGTCGGGAACCTTTTCCACACAAGTTAATGCGCGCCTCGTTCGGACACCTGTCCCCCGGTGGTTGACAGTAGTCTCTCTCCTTTTTTTCCTTGCCATCTTTTAAGCAGTCCTACGGACTTTTACGGTCCTGGTCCTCCCGAGTCCTTGCCCTATGAAGGAATATGGTGCCCCTCCCCCCTTTTCTCTTTTCTTTTATTTTTCCCCTAGTCCAAGTTAGTATCAACCCCATGAACGTATTTGGTAAACTCCCCCCCCCGTTTTGTCAGGTGTGTCGGTCCCCCCTTCCAACTTCTCTCATAAATTTTCGGTTAGTTTTTTGGCCCCCGCAGGTATCTGATTCTCACTGCTCAAGTTTTTTGCGCGGAGAGGACTGCAAGTCTCCTCCGGCAATTGCCCCAAAGCCAGGGGGGTTCTTAAATATTTCTGCTTCTCTTTCTTTTTTATTCTATAGATCTCTTGATCTCCTCCTTCTTTAGAACTCCTCCCCCCACTTCAAAGGTTACTCTTTTCACCCAATAAGCTTCCCCCCTGTTGGCGCCTTGAGCCTGTTCCATCGACCCCAAGAGAACTTTTCGTCTCCGGCCCCCCTCCCCCCTATTGTGAGCTTCAATGTGGTCCGTCTCTGGAACCTATTTAAGGTCTCTCCCCGAAAATGAAAATCCGCAGGTCGGCCAGGAAATTTATCACCAGCTCTTAATCAGACTTGGTTAAAGACTTAACGAGAAGTTTTTTCTCCCCTTCTTCCTTTTTGTATCGATGCTTTCCTTGCGCTCCTGCCATTGTGACCCGATAATTACCCTTTCATAAGGCGGAGTAGCGAAGGGGTCCCCCCGAAGAGGCTTCAAAAAGTTTATGTGAGAGAGCCCTCAGGGCATGTTCAAGCGCGGGAGACGCGGGTTTCTTATTCACCACGATCCTCATTTGGCTTGTGAAAGAACCTCCAGACAGGTTCTTCCGTTAGAAAGGCGCCTTTACGAGTCTTTTTCCCCCCCGGAGTAGGGACCCCCCAGACCTTTATCAAACATTCGTGCGTGAAGTGGATTTCCTTTTCCGCTGATCGCACCAGGCAGGTTTTCCGTCACACAGCCCTTACTTTGAGCCCCTCGGTTTTCCTGCTGCTTCTGCCGGCCCGTTGGACCCGGAGTCACCAACTATTGATAATACTTTTTCTTTTCTCCCTTCAACCCCCAGACTTATTCTGGTTTTTTTTCAGAATTAGTAGGCTCTCTCCTATTGCTTGTGCCTTTATACAGTAGGTCGCTTACCCCTTTATTGATCATCGTTTGAAAGCAACTAAGCACAATTGCCTTTTCCCTGAAGACACACTCTTCACTATTTTTTTGCCGTCGTGCAAGATGACATCCGTCTCCTATTCCCCTATTGATATACTATGGCCTTCAGGGAAAAATGGTCCATTTTCACAGCCCCTCTTGACCAAGGCACTGTGGTTTTTTTTCCGTCAAACCTTTATAGTGACTCTTCCTCGGACCTTCTTTTCTTCCTGTTGTTGTTAAGAGATGCCCCCTTCTTTCGAAGCCGCCTCCAGTTATGAAAACCAAAAGTTTTTCCCCTTGTCTCGAGAGTTTTTTTCATTGTTCCATTTTCTCACAGCGAATGTACTCACTTCTTGAACCCTTCAATCGATCTCGAGGTCTCTTTTGCAGCCCCCCAATACTGATTTGTTTTTCTCAACCCTGAAGAATTTTAGTCGTTTCTTAATAGCTTCCTCCCGCCTTCACTTCAGTTTCTCCTGTTTTTGGGGTAACCCTTCCATCTGGACGACCGTTTCACCAAGGACGTTCTTTAAACCTCTTCTCTTGATTGACCCCCGTTTATAGGTCCTCTTTTGAGTTTCAAAGAAGATCATTCTTTTTCCCCCCTTGTCCTTTTCCCTCCTCAGCCAAGGCCCCTTGTTCACCACTTTCTCCCTGATGTGCCTCGCAGATTGAAAAGACGCCCCCCCCGGCAAGTCCCACCGTTTTGATCAATTGACCCCCGCGTTATTGTGAATATATTTCGTCTCGCCATTTTTCCTTCCTCTGTTACGTTATAATCCCCCCCCCCAAACTGCTGACGGCCTTTTGTGGGTCTCTTTCCATTTACTCCCCAGAGATGATTAAACTTAAGAATGGTAATTGGTTGGAGCATTTTCCTTCCCTCATTCCTGTCCTGGAGAGTATAGGCACCGTCCGCGATTTCATGAGTTCCACCTCCAACCATACTTTCAAAGGGTCCCAAATCTTCACATTCCCCCCCCCCCCCCACCTTCTTCATAGGTCTCTAATGGGCCTCCCGTGAATCTTACGGAAATGTTCAGTTCCTTTTCACCTGTACTTGTTTTTCAAGATTAGCGAACCCCCCCTTTTTCGCCCCCAACCCCCTCTGGTAGTAGCTCCCAAAGTTTTTTTCTCTACTTCCTTCAAGTCTTCCGACTCCCTCCGCTTGTCTTGAAAAACGACAGAATTTCCCTGAGATTTTTTTAATTGGAGCGTTACCCTCTCTCAAGTATCGCTTGAGTCTCCCCCCATCTGATGCATGAAAAGAGTGCCTCCCCCCCCCTGACCCTTGTTCCCCTGTCTTATCCTCAACCTCCCCAAAAAACTTGTGCGCTCCCTTGCCGCGTTCCAAAACCCCCCCCCCTTCCAACCCTTTCAGTTCGTTATTTTTGCCGTGCATTATGCTCCCCAAACATTATGTTGTTATTTGTCCCTATTCCAACCATTGTGTTTGTATTTTGAAAGTTAGATTTCCCCCCCTTTTCCAAATTGTAGCCGGCCCATCTCGGCCCCCTTAATTCCTTGCGGTCATTGCTACTACTTTTGACTCAACGCCCTAACCAATTCCTTCTGTGGCTTTTTAACCAACTCGCGATTAGAATTCAAGTACTTTTTTCGGACGTTTCCGCAAGAGAGTTTTATTTTTTCCCTGGATCAATTTCCATTCCCGGATCCATACCCTCCCCCTTTGTTTTCCTACCCGAACCCCCACTGGCCCTCATTCCCCACACCCGCGGCCTTAGTTCTTCAGAGTGTTTCAGTCCCTGGGGAAGGTTTTTTTATGAACGCCCCACCTCCCTTGGGGACTAGCCCGGATTTTTCCTCTGGTTTTTCCGGTCTTCCCCCGATGGAGAGTCTAGTTTTTTTTTCACGCGCTCTTTGCCCGTTTTTCTCGTATTTTCCCCCCTTTCGGATTTCCATTTAACGCCTTTGTCATATTCCCCGGACCCCCAATCCACCCCCCCAAGAGATTAATCTAGCCCCCCCCCCCCTCCAGCAGTTCCCCCCTTTAGCCCCGACGGAACCTGTGTTTTCCTCCTTTCCACAATAGGTTACCTTCGCGGTTTTTTTTTCGATCTTTTCGTCCCCCCGACGTTCCAGTGTTTTTGGTCTTAGTCCCCCTTGACTTAACCCCGCTTTATACTCCAACCTGCCCCTGTGGTTTGGTGCGTCCCAATCCTGGTGTCCAGGCTTTACTATTCGTAAATCAACCAAACCCCCGGCTTACCTTGAACCCCCGTCCCCTCCCAGCGCACTTTTGCTTCGTTCCCTATCCTTCCTTCCGGCCTCCATACTACAGTTCGTCTTCACCTCGAATCTATCTTTTTTCCTTCCTTCCTTTTTGAGAGATTAATGCTTTCGACCCTCCCCCCTTTAAGGGCTTGATCGCCTTTTTCCCTTGCCCACGTTGCGCTTTTCTGAGTTCACTTCCCCGCCTTTTTGTGGAATTGAGACGGCTTCAGCCTGCCCCCCCAGACCTTACACTGATTTTAGCTCCCCACCCCCCCCCAATTTTCTTTGTTTACGTGTCTTACTCCCTTTTGCCCGACTCTCAGGAATTACTATCTGGCCCCCCCCCCTCTTTAAACCGAGGAAGTGAACCGAGGTTTTTCTAAGTACCCCACACTTATCCCCTTCTTCTCGTCCCTGTCCGCTTTTCCCTCGTTTTTTTTTCGCCTTTTTTCCGCCTTTGTGGAGTAGAAAATATCAGTTTCCTTTCCGACCCTTCTTCCCTGAACGCAGTTAAAAGAACCTCTATTCTTCCTTCCATCTAAAGAGTTGCACGCCCCGGAGATGAACCCCTTTTTCAAATTCCCCCCTCCCCCTTTTTCCTTTATTTTGGCTTTCCTCCCTCCTTTAGGACCGGCCCCCCTCACCCTTCCCCCTCGTTGAAGACCTTCTGCGCGTTTGTGTTTCCGTCATTGTTTCTATTCCAGTGGGGTCGGGTCTTTGCTCTTTTTTATTCCTTTCCTTTCTTTTCTATCTCCCCCTTCCTTGAAAAAGCTGGTCGGAACCCGTAGGGCGCGTGAGTATTTCCTGCGATCTTCCGTTGTGTAAAGTTTTCCGCCTCCCTGACTTTTTTACGCGGTGGCAATTCGTCCCAGATCATTTCCTCCTTTAAACTGGCCTTTTTTCAATATTTGAACTTTCTTCATGGATGCTTCGTCCAGAACTCAGAAGGGCCCCCCCTTTTTTTTATAACCTGGTGGACTTTCTTTTGACCCCTAAACCACACATCCGTTTTGTCCGTTGTTTTAATCCCCAGTTTGCCAGTCTGAATAGAACCCCTCGTGGGTTTTTTGTCCACCTTCTGTCTTTGTGTCGACAGTCTTCTCCCTTTGTTGGCTTGTTCGCTCTTTAATTTGGCCAAGTCTCAAGGACCGGAACAAGTGCAGTTTTTTCTACATCGGCACTTTCTCGATCGCTCTTAAACTCTATCTGTTCGGCCGAATGAGCCCTCCAAGTGGTTCCATTCTTTTCGTTCACGAAGCTGTGATTGACTTAGTGCAAGTTATTTGAGTCTTTGACCATTTCCTTCCTTCCCCTTCCCCCGAGATGTAGGCTGCCCTTTGAGCGTTATCCTCACTTTTCGAGACTTGTAACCCAACAGAACTTTCTTGCCTTTCCAAAAACAATTTCTCTACTCGGCGCACCTGCCCGAGTCCCCCCTCTAGGTCCTTCCCGGCAATGGTTGCTTTTCCGAAGTTGACCTTCTATTTTGCTTCTCTTTTTTTCAGCATGAAATCGCCTCCTCTTTGCCGTATCGCCCCCAGGCCTTTGTGGGGGATCCTATTGTCAGGTTCTGTGATTCACGTGCCGCAGCGCATTGATTATCTTTTCTTCTCTTGCCAGCAAAAGGATCTGCTTCTTTTAGCCAGGAACTCCCCTTTTATAGTAGAACCGCTGTACGAAGTAGTCTTCACCCCCCCAGGAATTCTCAAATCCCACCATTTTCTTAACGGTTGTATTCTTTGTTCACATTGTCTCTTCATAGATCCCCTCCAGGCAGCGTGTTTCCTTCACCTGTTGACCACCTGCATCCTACCCTCAAGGTCCTTTTTCTGTCTCTTCCCACAAACTAGTGTCTCTCACCAGCCTTGCTCCTTCAAAGCAGCCGTTCCGGTTTCTCGGGGCGTCCCTTCCCTATCACTTTTTCTAATTATCTCATTGCCTTCTCCGGTCCGGCGACCTTGATTTACGGTCCCCTTCTTCTCCCCCGGCGCTTTTTCCCCTTTTTACACCCCCCCCGCGATCTTGTGGAGTTCCATAACGTCTATTTCTGCCAAGATATATAGCGTCTGAATTGTCCATCGGTCCCCCACCAGGGCCAAACATCCGCTGTCATCCCTCCGCGTACCCGGTGAACTGGTTGGATTACCACTCAGGCGGTCCATCTCTGGGG
>Ga0179593_1283618_pt1 | contig 10686 bp, 10 predicted proteins | sample CZODoug2_1_08_16_FD_185931 | JGI IMG/M metagenome (GOLD analysis project Ga0179593, IMG submission 185931) | Vadose zone soil fungal communities from Angelo Coast Range Reserve, California, USA - CZODoug2_1_08_16fungal (PacBio error correction) | ecosystem: Environmental > Terrestrial > Soil >... | reverse complement strand
TTCTCCTCTCTCTCTTTTCTTCCATTGTGTCTCCTTTGCGTGTTATTGAGGCATGAGGTCTCCGAGCCCCCTAGTTTTTTTAAAACCATAGCCTTTGAGCCCCCCCTTCCCCCCCCATAACCCACCCAGACACCTTGAGGAGATTAAGGGGTCAATCTAAGTTGGTATTTGAATTTTTCAAGTCCCCTCCCCTCCCCCCCCTTTTTTCCCCTCCTCTTGCCAGGAGATAAACCCTGCCGCCCCCCCTGATATGACACTTAACGCCCTTTGCTTTCCCCTTTCCCACACTTCTCCACCTTTTCCTGCATCCCCCCCCCCCCTTTGTCAGATTATGAGGCGTAGATCAGACAACTCGAGCTTTTTAATCTTCTTTCCCTTGCTCTTGTCCCTTGATAAAATTTTCCGTTTCCGGACATGTTGACCAAACACACCCTCCGTCTCCCCCCCATGGTTTTTACGTTATTTCTTCTCTTCCTTTTTATTAGTGAATTTAAGGATGTCGCCCCCTACATTCCCTCCTCCACACCCCTTCTCCCCCTCTGACCACAAAACCACGAGAGACACAAAGTCTTAAATGGGCGCCGATTTTCTCCTCCCCCCCCTTTTTTGCAACACGCAAAGGTGGATCCTTCGATCTCCGACTTTTCTTTTTTCTTTTCTGTTCCAACAAGACACTCCATACGGGTCGCTATCGTTCTAAGAGCTGGCACCCCTGCGAGCACTTCTTCCCCGGTTGCCGATAACGTTTTGAGGGAACTTCCCTCTTCCTTTCGTCGGGGGCGCAGGTACTTTATTTCGGTACAGCTTTTCTTCCAAATTTTGACGCAATCTACGCTGTGTCATGACCCACTCAGGTCCCTGTCCGAATGTAGCTCTCGACACCCTCCTGCGCTCGTCCTTCTTCTGGGTAGGTTTTTGTACCTGTCGTACCCCTTCAAGCTTGTTACGCCCCTTCCCAGTTCCATTTTCTTTTCTAATACCTTTTGCAGGCGTTGGATTGACAGCTTAGAATCCTACGCTCCCGCCCCCATCGCGCTGTCTCCCCATGGTTGCCAACTATCTATCCATCACTCCTCTCAGAAGCCTTTTTTGATGAGAGTCCCACCCACCTGTCCCCGACCTCAACGAACTTTACACGTGGTGCGCTAGGTAGAACCGGACCTTATTTTTACTTTTTCAGTTTAGTTTCCTGCCGTCTACCACTTTTCCGTTTTCTGCCGTTGGTGAGAATCTCGGTACCTGCCTCTTTACCTTTAGTTTTCCTTTTATTTTATATAGATAGTGTCTCCTCTTAGAGATTTACCTTAACGTAAGTGTTCGAGAGATTCCGCGCTCGTAGGCCACGGAGCTTTACCATTGGAAACTGGTCGACATTTGGCCCCTTAGTTCATCCTCCGCTTGTAGCCGACCTGTTTCCCGGTTCATTTAGCCAATGATGGCGTTTGTTAAAGTCTTCTTTGGGTTTTCTTTCTTGTCGTTGTGTTCTTTGTATCTTTCTTTTTTCCTTCCTATCCAGTGTTGTTGATGTCTCCCCACACCGCCCCCATCTTCACAAAAAACCCCCGCCCGACCCCTGCAAAACGCCATCCTTGTCTCAAATTGCCCTGGGCGCGGCTTTCCCCCCCGAGGCGGCGACCTCTTCCAAATGTCCTTTTGGCCACCGCTCATACTCTTGACTGGGCCGCCGCCCCTTTCTTCCGCAGCTCCCCTCGCTTCCCTGCACGTGTTGGGGTATCAATCTCTACTTTGCGCGGTCCCTTCTTGCACAGACGTTGTTTCTGCAGGTCAGACTATAATTAGACGGCCCCCCTCGCCGGCCTCGGTCGGCATTGGGTCCTCTCGCCTCAAACAGCCTTTAAACGATCTCACTAAAACTTCGGGTGCCCCCCCCAGTGCCCCTTCTTTCCTCTGTTCATCTGCCGCGGCAGCAAACAAACCTTTCCACTTCTGCTCTTCTTTCCGTCATTTCCCTCTGATTTGTCCGCGGTCTTTTTGCCTTCTAAGGTCGTCCTTCTGTTTTATCTTTCGAAAGCGTTCCATCTCCAAGGTAGTCTTCCGCAATGGACTTTCTTGCCCCTCTTAGTCAGCTTTCCACGGGAAATAAACTAGATTTCACTCTTCTCCTTTGGTAGAGATAACCTTCTTCGGGGTCGGGTCCTCCGTCTTGGCCTGATCCTGAACATAGGAAGAATTGGGACGCCCTGTTCCTCCATCGCCTTCCTTGAAGATCTGGAAGTCCACCTTTCCCTTTTCACTCCTCCCGTTGACAGTCGCCCCGGTAAGTTACTTTTCGTCTTGCCCGCTTCTTTCTGCCGATCCTTGCACCTCCTTCTTTAGACTGCTTTTGCCCCTTACCCTGCCCCTCAAACTTTATTTCTCGGCTGTTTTAATTGACTTGTCCCCCACGTGGTTTATTTCCCTCCAACCTCTTACCGGGTGCCTTGCTTTTGACACGCTCTTTTTTTGTGCCTCCTTTTCTTTTTTTTTCTAAGGGTTATTGAATTCCATATTGATTGCAGGCCGCCTTAAATTGGATTCACAACCTTTTATCTCCGACCCTTCTCGTCCCCCCCTTGGGTTTTGTGTCTCCGGCCGCAGGCAATATAAGTCTAAAGAAGTCTCGACCCGCCGTCGGATCCTTCCCCTATTTTTTCAGGCACTCTCAGGTTTTAATTTCGACATTTGAACCTCAACCTGTTTGAGCTTCCCCCAGTTTTTTTTTTGTCGAATTACATTTCGTTGGTTCTTGTCGAGGGCTTTGGCCGAGCTCTCACCGTTCGTTGCCATTGTTCCCCCTCCTAACAAATTAGATCCTGTATCAATATAGAGTTTCCCCCTTTTTTGCGTGTATTGTGTTAAGTTTCTGTACTTGGTAACCACTCGGCCTTTAGATTCGTATCCACGCGAGAAATGACCCTCTCCCCTTGCCTCCTCCCCCATCCTCCTCTCAAGGAGCATTCTCTTCATACATAATTTCCGTTTTTTTTTCTCTCTATGTTCCTTTTCTCCTTTCTTCCCCTTGTGCGTCCGCGTGTGCATGTGGTGTTCCCGTGATTGTCTTCGTTGTTAACCCTCTCCCTCCTCTCCCGACCCTTTTTTTCCCCCCACAATACCCCACCCCCTCACTAGTTCGTTTTCCTTAAATGTCCCTTTAAGGTTATTCCGTTTTCAAGTGTTTGCCCCTCACGTTGTGCGCTCGGAAACCCCCGGCTGAATCCACGTTTGCTACATGTTGTTCCCTTAGATGTATGAGTACCTCACAAAGTCCCCTTTTGTCAGTACCCACGGCAAATGGTACGTCTTGGAAACCTGATCTCTACTCTCCCCCTCTCTCTTTGTTTACTTTTCTTTGATGCTTGAGTTCGGGCTCTTCTGAGCGTAAAATAGGACCCCACACACGCGGTTCACCACTTTGGTCGCAGCATGTTGGAAGCTTCTCAGTTTTCTGCCTTTCCCCTTTTCTGTTCTCTCAAATCTGCTCCCCCACAGTAAGATTTTTCTTTTAGACCAAAAACACCCCTTGTTGCCACTTTCCCCCCCTCCTTTTTTACGCTCGCTGTCTCCCCCACAAAATTGTTGTTTTCCACCCTTCCCATTGCCTCGTTTCTTTTTCCCTTACTTGGCAGCGTGGGGGTCCCCCCAAGCATTTTTCTCCTACGTGGCTTCTAAGATTTTCCCTTTTCGCTGCTCCTTCCCTATTCGCGCAGTGAGGGTAACCTTACGGTTGGGCCATTCTCCTCTCTTCTACGCCAGGAATTTGGAAGTGGCTGCCCATCGGACCTATTTTCTTCTCCCCCCCCTCCCTCCTTAAATGCCCGGATCACGATCACGGAATAAGATGTCTCTCTCACCCCCCTTTGATCGTTCCTCTTATGTTAAGGGGTTGTACGTTCAGCTCCTTCCCAATTCTAAGCCTACAAAATTGAGCACAGACCTTGGCTCGGATTTGCGCTTCTCTCTTACTTCCCTCAGATCTCCTGAGCCAGAAATAAGAGGGGCAACCTCATCTGGTGTAATCCCCATCCTACGATTCTCATCGTTTGTTCCTGCCTGAATCCCCCCTTCCCCCCCGACATTGCGGTCCAAGTGGTCAGGTACGTTTTCTTTCGACCTCCACTCCCTGGGCGTTTTTGCCACTCTTGTAAGCTGAGTAAACCCCTACTTAAGAAACTCTGTGCTCGGGTTTTCCCTCCTCATTGTGGTAGCCTTTAGCATAAGGGAATAATGGTGTTGCTAGTAGCTCTTTTTTCCAGTTTTCCCCTGATTGTCTTCCAAAGCTATTAGTCGCTCTTGGTTTGAAGAGAGTGAGCGCATTCGATTACTTCCTTTTTTCCCCCTTGGGATTTCGTTAGATGAGGGTAGAAGATCCCCTTCTTGATACTGTTTTCATGATGGACCATCTGTTCCGGTATTTCGGTGTTTCTTTGTTCCTTCCTCTTGGTGTTGCGTCGTTTAATCCCTCCTTTTTTTCCATCCTAACGGGGTTGTGTCTCCTTTTTTCGATCCCCAACGACCCCAAGCTGGCTCCCCCTCCCCCCCCCGTCAAACATGCCCCCCCAAGCCATACTTGTCTCCTTGAACCATTTCTCAGCCAGGGACGAGTCATCGATTGTCTGTCTCACCCGCTCCCCCACTGTAGACACTCGGGCATACATCGCCGCCTTTTCCCTTTCCGCAAGACGCAGCCCAGGAGGGGTACTTCCATACTTCGATTCTTTTCCACTCGATAATTAGATGGCCATGAATTGGAACTTTCAGTCCTTCACGCTTTTTCCTTTATCCCCCCCGAAGCGATTGGGCTTTTTTTGGGAAGAAGCTTCCTAAATCCTGTCCTCATCAATCATTCGTCAGCCCTTCTTGAAAAAACTTTGAACCTTCCCCTTCTGTTTTCCCTTTTTGATTGACTGTTTTTCGTTCAAAAATTCTTCTTATTCTTTCTTGGGTAATATTCCCTTTCCCCCCTCTCCTTTTCCCAGCCCCGCGGTCGGGGCTTCCTTCTATCGGCGTAAGCATTTGGCTTAACCGTCTCTCTCCCCTTATCCAATTACTTCCTTGAGTGACTCCCAACTCCCCCCTCCTTAAACTTAATTTTCCCTCTTCCTCCTCCGTGTTTCTCTGAGCCGCCTTGGAGGGGACTTGATCAGGTGAATGGTCTAGGATTTCTTCCTGACTTTTCCCAACTTTTCCTCCTGGGAGAAATTGATTAAATAGTGAGAGTCGACATCGGAATATGCACCCTTCCGTCCTCCCCTTCTAGAAGAGCGCAGGTAGCGTTCCTGCCCTCTTTTTCTTATGCCGCTTTCCACCTCCGTATTCGCCGGGTTGTCACCCTGCCCGAACCCCCCACTTTCCCTCCGCTTCTCCACATTTTGACGGTTCCCAAAATGGTAGTAAGTCACCACCCGTACCGTCCTCCTGTTTCTTTGCCCGATACGTTTTTTTTTTTTTTTTTCCGTTTTGTCGCTGAGTAAGTGTCGCATCCCCCTTCTTTAAGACTTTACCTGGGCCCTATTCTTTTTCTCATTAGATATTTTCCGACCATCTGCAGAAACACTGGTCCCCCAACTTTTTTTGTATATGTCCTTCCCCGCATCTAATCTTCTCAAGCATTTCTTTTCGCCCCGATGTTTCCCCTCTTTGGTCTATATACGGCCTCCATTTTCCCATCCTTCTTTACATTTGATGAACTATGCAAAGTTTATAAGTTGGAGTTCTTACATCTCCGTGCCACCCCAGTTTCTTCCATGGGCGGCGTTTCTCTTCAGAGAAGAGGCCCAATTAGTGTCAGCCCCTTTTTTTTCCCCAATCCCCAATTATGATTTGAAATACCCACGAGAGAGAGGAGTTGTTTTGTATTGTGTAGGTCTTCTCCTGCGTCTCTTTTTCAGGATTAGGGGCTTGCGGAGCCCTGGCCCCCCCATTCCAACCCGCGCCACCGTTCTCCGCAAAGGCCTCAAAGCGCTCCAGCTTTAAACCTCTTTTTCCGAAGACGCCGGTTTTTTTTTTTCTTGCTTCTATCTTTTCTTTTTGAGGCCCCCTTTGATTTTTGTCAAGTGATCCGGGCATTTCGTGATTTCGGCATGGTTTAAGTCCCTCCTAGTTTGGTTAACCCCCATATGCCTTGATCCCGCCCCTTCCCCCCCCCCACCCAACCCAACACCTGCTTGAGCTAAAGGCCAACCTTCCTTGGCTTCATTTCCCCTTTTTGCAATTGCCCCCACTTGTCTTCATCAGATAGGAACCGAACGCACACACCCCTCCGCCACTTGCCATATCCCATTTTTTCCTTTTCTCTGTAGATGGACCACGTAGTTCCCAACCCTTTTCCATTTTGGTTCTTCTGTTTCGTTGGCCTTTTTAGGCTGGAGCCCGAGCCACCTCCTGGCTGTGTTCTTCTTTCTTCCGGGTCGGACGATTGAGAAGAAGGATAACCGGCGTCCGTCCAATTCGACCCCCCCACCTTCTTTTCGACCCTGGTTATAGACCTTAGTGAAGTCCAGTAGAAAGGAATGCTTTCAGGTGATCCCAGGATGACTGGCCTCCCACTACGCAGGCTTTTCCAGCACGGTTTTCTACCCCCCCCCCCCCAAGAGAAGTGTACACACCCCTCCTCTTTCGTAACCGTATAAATGGTGTTCCCCCTTTTCCCTTCTCCCTCGTAGAAGAAAGTTATTGCTGGTCATCGGGTGTCCCCCTCCCTTCCTACCCTGGCTTTGGTGTTTGATTTTTTTTTTTATACCCCTTCACTGCGCCAGCCCGCAATTCCCTTCCGGTCCCTTCCTCGACTCGGATGGAAAGAGGTTGGTTTTCTTCGATCTCTCTCTGCCTTCCCCTTAGGCCCACATTAGTTAACTGCACCCTTGAGGCCTCTTGCTGGGTCCCCAGCCCCACATGCGTCCCCCATGCATCAGCATGTTAGAGATCGACACCCGCTTCGCCTTTCTTCTATGTTTGTTCTGTCTGTAAGTTTCATCTCGAAAAAGAGGGTACTTTTTCAGTAAGCTTTTCTACATTCTTCTTCTTCGTCTTCTCGTTTCGTTTCCCTCGTCGCCGCATTCGCCTTATCCTGCCCTCCTCTTTGCTAAGTGTCCGGTGAACAGGTACCCTCCGGAACCCTCCCGAAAGGCAATTGAGTTTTTCGTCCGCTTCACTCACATTCCATGCGAAACCTCCTCAAGTGGTGCGGTTCTTATTCGAACCTCCCCGTAAGGGTTCTTAGTGCGGCGTCTAACACTCCTCCCTTCCTTAGAGGGGGAGCCTAGATAGAAGGGACCTTCCTTCATGGTTCAATTTACCGCTTTCTTCCTTCCTCGTAGCTGATTTCAGTAAAAACGACGTTGTTCCTCAGTCTCCTCCTTTCTTGCGCCCTCGGCCAGGCTCGATGTATGAATACAGGTGGCCCTGACATTTTAATATTTCGAACTTTGTCATTTCCCTGGCGGTCTTCCCTTCAGGAAATGTTTTAGGTTCCAGGGTCGTTTGGTGTGGAGCGTTTTTTGGTTTCGTTTTCGTCCTATCTTCCTCCCCCTTTTTTTTGGAGAGCTCAACCACCTACAAAAACAGGAGCATCCCCCGACAAAAACTACCAATCTTTCACAACCGCCAGGCCTGGGTCCTCCAGGGTCCCCCTCCCTTTATAGGTTCCCCTCTAGAGTGAGGACCCTTTTACCAAATGTCCTCTTGTTGGACCCACCCCTCTGAACCCCCCTGGGAGGAGCTCATCTTCCCCTCAGACGCGTCTTCTCCCTCAAGTAGCTGTAAGTCATTTCTTGAACTCTTTATGGCACGATGCTACTTTTAGTTGCACAGTAGACCTTCGGTTATTTCCTAGCCAGACCTTACCTTTCTTCTGCCCCTGCCGCCTTCTGGCGTCAAAGGAATTATTGAACAGAGGGGACCCCCCCCCCCCCATCCCCTCCCTTCAATCCTGTCCCAGAATTGGCCCCCAACTGTGTAACCATTCTTTTTCAGGGCCGTTATTGTCCTGCCACACACCAAATAAACTGTTTCTGATCTTCTTTCTATGAAGTCCTTTCCCATATGCCTTTTTCGCCCGCTGGCCTTGCTTGCTCCTTCTTCTTATCCGCGTGAGCCCTAGCCCTCGCCAATATTCTCCGTCCCTGTTGACAGTGTTTACAACTCTTTTTCGTTCTTCAACAGTTCCAAATCCTTCCACATCTTCAGCACTATCTCTTTGTCTCCTCCCACTCGGAGGAAAGGGGTCTGGACTCTTCTAAGAGGTCGGTCCCTTCCTTCCATATCCCTCATTTCCATCCCCTTTCGTCCCTCTCTTTGAGCTCCCGATAGTCAGATGACCCCCCCTCAGTTCCCTCCTCCTTCTCCGAATCTCCGAGATGAGTTCGTCTTCTATCCTAGATGCACTTCAGTTCCTTCCGTTTGCTTTTCCCCTCCTTTCCCCAAGTCCCCCCAACCTTTTATCTGTACTCTTGAGCAAATTCTGCACCAACCCGTGTTTAGTCCCCTTCCCCCCCAATAGTCTGAACCTTCTTTCGTGTTAGTTGACGTCTCCGTGGTTGTTTTTTTTTTTTTTCCCCGTTCCTTTCTCATGCGTAAGTGTTCTGCTCCTCCCCTCTTGAGCTAGCTTCACCCGGACTGAGGGATTGATAAAAACTTTATCTTTCCGACCTTTTCTGAGAAAACATGTTTTCACGTCTTTGGTGTGTGCGGGTCTCTCTGTAATTCTCCGCCGCCTATCCTTCTTCGTAAAATAAGTATGAAAGCCTAAAGGCTGACCCCTCTCGCTTGGCTACTTCCTTCTCCTTTTTTCAGGAAAGTATGGTACCCCTTTTTAAGACCTGGTGAGAGCCCAGTGGTAGAATGTATCCCTCCCAATCTCCGTTGTCCCACCCATTTTTGCTGAGAGGGCAGTGTGGGCGTGTGGGGTCTGGAGCAGTCCGAGCTTGCAACAGGCTTTAATTTTCCCCTTTCCAAAACTGGCCACCCTGAGAGGTGACTCTTAAATTCTCCGCTTGGCCTTTTCATTTTTTCCTTTGCTGTTAAGTCGGCTCTAAAATGAGGCCCGGGGATCTCGGTTAGTCATGGCAAGCACGAACATGCACAGAGCCCGGCTTCCCCCCCCAACTGGCCTCAAATTCGTCGACTACTGGAGAATCTTTCTTTCTACATAAATAAGTTGTTGTTTTTGATGGCGAGATTCTTTTCTTCCCGGCAATTTTTTGATCGGGGAGATGCGGCTTTTGCTTCTGGTCCTTTGTACTCTCCCCTTTTTTGTCACCATTCTCCTACCTTTTCAGCTTACCAACACAACCCACCCCTCCCTCTTTCGATTGTCACCCAGGTTGGATCGACTTGGGAACCCGGCCAATGCAGCCAATGGTTGACGCGCCGTACAGGACCCGACCCCACCCCTCCCCCCGTTATCCCTTCCCTGTTTGTCACCCGTTAGTTGTAGCGGCCCGACTTTCGAAAACATGTGTCCTATCCCCCAACAGTTCTCCCCCTTTTTAAGACGGATGGAAAAAATTTTGGCGGCGATTCTTTTTAGCCCACTTTTTCTTTTTTGGTATGTTCGGGTCGAGGACTGCTTGACAGACTTTCCTACAGGAATTGTCTGCCTGTGACGTACATCCAAACAACAAGCTTCGAACCCTTGTGGTCTCGTTCAATCCGCCGTTTGCCCTGCTAGCCCTTTTTCATTGCGCCAATGGATGATCATACACTTACTTCAGGCCAAGAAGTATCCACACAAACCCCCCCGAGCTAATTAACACCCCCTTACAGAGTAATCCGCTTGGACGCACCACCATTTTTTTTTTTTCCAACCCACGGTTGGTCACTCGAGAGCATTACTGTTGTGTGTGGGCAGGTTTTTTTTGGCAAATCCCTTTCCTCCCTTGTTTCTCTCTTCAGACGGTTTTTCTAGAGAGAAATTACAGTTCGTGCGCGGGCTGCTGGTTACGGTAAGGTTCCTCTTCTGATCGGAGAAGAGAGTCCCCTTGACCACTGTGGCGTGTACCAAATTCGGAATATGGTTCATCCCGGACTACGGGAGGACCATTCCCTTTTTTCGGATCCCCCCTGCCTCCTCGCTCTCGACACGATTAATAGTTCATTGTGTTAAGGTTGTAACGGTTTCCTCTCAGACAAAAGGTGTACTTTGCTCCCCCAGATTGAGTCCCCTAAAGGATGGAGTTCGCGGTTCGTCCTTACCGCCGATCTCTCCGAGTCAGCCTCCTAACCTGACATTGGAAACTTGACATACCATAAGCAATAAGCTCAGACCTTTCTGAGGTTTTTTGCTGCAGCGCTCACCCTGTCCTTTTCCTAATGTTGTGGTGAAAGATGTAGTTCTCTAAAACGTTTCCTTTTCTTTAATTTTGGCTCTTTGTCTTTTTCTCAAATTCCGCCCTCTTTTCGAGTTGTAGACTTCTCTCACTAATGACGATAGGCCATCTGTGCACGCCGTCGTGGTGAGTTGACTTCCCCCCCAACCTCCCATGATTGTTCTTGAGCGACTGAGTCCGGAGTCTCCCTCGTGCGCTTTCGCCTTTTTTAATGACTTCCCCTGTGGAATAGTTTTAGCCTTTTTAATAGCGGTATTTTCCCTCTCCTTTGGTCTTTACATGCTTTCCGACCAGATGGCGTTTCCCACCCCCCCCATGGTCTTGGTTTTTTTTAGAGGGGAGGAGAAAGATGGGTTGTTTT
>Ga0179593_1260302_pt1 | contig 10686 bp, 13 predicted proteins | sample CZODoug2_1_08_16_FD_185931 | JGI IMG/M metagenome (GOLD analysis project Ga0179593, IMG submission 185931) | Vadose zone soil fungal communities from Angelo Coast Range Reserve, California, USA - CZODoug2_1_08_16fungal (PacBio error correction) | ecosystem: Environmental > Terrestrial > Soil >... | reverse complement strand
GACTTTGTTTTTTTTCTTTTTCTCAGCTGGCCCTTGACTTCGCTGTTTGTCGCCGAGTTGTCTTGATGTTTATTATTTCTAGTATGCGGCTTTATTTTTAGCCAGCAACGCACAGTATCATAAGAACCCGACCTTCCTCCCATCATTGATCGCCTAGACACTCTGTTCCATTGGCTTTTCCTCACCATTGTTGACTCATCGGGTTTTTCACTTCCTAGCGAGGGCTGGCGCTTGTTTTTAAGCACCTGATGAGATGGACGACGTCCTCTCCGGGCTGTCGCCGGTGTTTCGCCGGCGGCCTTCTTCTGCCTGGGCGATTTCAGGTTGTCAGTGAATGCTGATGACGCTTTTTACTCCCGCCCCTTGCCGATCTTGCTGGGAGGGAGAAAAGAGATGGTCAGAGTCATCTAAACGGAAATAAAAGATTTTTTGCCTCGAACACATTTTCTCCGGGGCTCCCTCCCCTTCCGTGGTGTCCCCCGAGATGTTGATTGTCCTCGTAGTGGCTGAGGGCCCGGCATACACTCATCGCCCCGCGTTCGCTTGCGAGCCCCGCCGCGGCGTCTCTTTCCGCACCACCCCCCGTTCTTTTTCCCAGCGACCCATCGGTGGTGCAAGGGGATCTCCTTTGCCACGAGGCCTGCGTTATCCCTTCTTTAGTATGTGGACGCGTTGTTTGAGTGTTTCTTTGTCGATTGTTTTCGTAAAGTCGACCTTGAAAACTCCTCCACCCCCAGGCCCCACCAGGCATCTTCTGTTGAGGTTTTTCCTTCCAAGAACCTTTTAACCCCCTGGTTTTTCATCCCGGTACGAACCTTCCTTTCTGGAGATCCGTTTTGAGCTGTTTCTCCCCCCGTTCCCTGTCTTGCGAGTCCCGTCGTCCCTTGAACGTTTCACAACTATTCACCCTTGAAGGCCCCACCTCAATCGCGCATTTTTACCTTTTCCACGATTGCTTTTAAGACTACGCCCCAAAGTTGCCTATTGCGTTTTTCACATCCCCCTTTGAGATCTCCCCCTCTTCTACGCTGTTTAAGGCGCTTCCCCTTGCACACATGCCTGTCCCGGCCTTTTCCCGCATTCTTGACGCCTTTTCCTCCTCCCCTCAACCGGCGATAGCCTCTTTGATGGGCGTAGCCTTCCATCAGCAGGCTGACTCCTTCGTTGGAATCTAGAAATTGATGTTCTTCCCCCCCTTTTTTTTGGGTCTTAGCATGCGATGGCCGGTTTTGTTCGTTGGCTTTCCGAGCACGCCATTGGCCTCTAGAAGCGCGTATATGGGAGAGGACCCCCCACGTGCCCCCCTGTGTTGATTCCTGTCCAAGCCGAGAATTCGCTGCATGGCGTTGATCTGTCACAGAGACCCTCGCTTTGCACGCCCTGTCCCAGAGCCTCCATCCACTCGCCATCAGTCTTTGGCAAGCCGGGCTGGATCCTACCCCGGCGGAAACCCCCCCCAGGCTCTAATTATCTTATCGTCAATTCTTTCGAGCCCAATTGATTTTTTTCATGCTTCTCTTGTTCTCTCCCCCCCAAGTGATCCGCCAAGGTTCTTTGACGCAGATCTTTTCCCCGGAGTTCGTTCCCTTGCCCTGGACCCTCTCCTTCTCAAGTGCTTTTTCCTCTCTTATAGGTAGGAATTGGCCACGGAGCCCCGGATGCGCGCCAAGAAAACACTCCCCGGCTTGCCTGCAACTTTCCTTCGAGCCCATCTCCCACAAGCGTGGGCTTTTCCTCCCAGATGCCTGAGTCGGCTTCGGGTCCGGTTCTGTAAGCTGTAGTTTCTTCCCCGTTCTTCCCGATAGCGCGTGCCCTTGGACCCAAACTACTCCTCGTTGCGCCCGAGACCCCCGGATGTGAGGACACTTCACTGAATCCCATCCCGTCTTTCCACGGAGCGATGCGTTCCTTTCCTCGATGTGTCCTTTATATAGCGCTTTTTCCCTGGTTGAGAGAGTCTCAGAACCCCCTTTTCTTCCCTTAGAATGTCCGCAGGTCAGCTCAGCTTCTCTTGCCCCTAATTCCTTCTTTTAATTTTCCCTTTCTCCCAGAGGAGGCGAGCGTTCCCCCCCCCCCATTAGCTGATTTTTTTTCGCTCAAGTTCCTCCCGCGGAAGCCCCCTTTACCCGACCCGGACTTCGTCCTGCCGTTTGCTTTTTCCAATCGCCTGCGATGATCCTCACGCTTTCGTCCCTGGTTTTTCCCGTGTTAGGTTCTTTTTTCGGTTCCTGTCTTCCCCCTGTTCCCTTTTCCTCCCTTGAGATTTCCACCTCCTAATGATTAAGAGTTGTAGGGCCTGAACCTCGTCCATGCGGACCGCCCGCTTCCCTTGTTTTTTTTTTTTTTTCGTGTTCATCTTGTATCGCCAGGGTTAAGTTCAGTGCGCCACACCACGTACTTTTTTTCTGGTTCATCCGGTGGCTTCCTCCTCCCGGCTCCCCCATGTCTGTGGCGGAAGGTCTTCAGACTTAGTCGACCCTTACCCCCCCGTCTTTAGAACTAGCCTTTACGCGCGTGCAGCACCGCCTCTTTCCCGCTCATGGCATGGCTGTTGCGTTTCTTTTCTTCCTCCCCTTTCCCTCCTACATTGAACGCCTTTTCCCTCGCGGCCACTTTTGGAGTTTTTCTTTTCAGACCAACAGAGAAACCCGGTCGAATCTCATGCTGTGTCCTCCCGCCACAGACCCCCCCCCCCCTTTTTCTGTTAGGCACCTTCCTCGGCCTCTCGGCGATGATCTATGATCGCCCTCAAGTAGGCTCCTGACTTTTTCTTTGTTTTGTGATCGGATGCCTGGTTTTCGATGCCTTCCATTTTTTTTTGTCAAACTAGACCTTTCCCGCCTGGACACGCTACTCGCAGTGTGTTGGGTCCTTCCGTCGGACTGGTCGTGTCGTACGACATCCTTTCCCTTCTCATCGGGGGGGGTTGGGAATATTTTTCCCTGTTGGTTTTTATCGGTAAGGTTTCGTCAGTTACTCTTTACACCTGCGAGCACGCAGTCTCATCGTTACCCGATCCCCCAGAAATTTTTGCTGGGGCCACTTTCCTTATCCCCGGTTCCCGTTCATTTACCCCAATCCGTTAAACCAGGCCGGAATGGGTTGAGATAGTTTTTCTGCCTTCTTTTGCCCTTCCCACCCATCGACACCCTCCCGACAGGATGGCCTCTTACCCTCACCACTTACGGTCGCTTAGTTTCGCGTCGTTTGGTGGAAAATTCAAGAGAATTGCACCCCCCCCCCCCCTCCCGTATCGTGGTTCTTCGCTTTATCCGACGGAAGGTGGTGGAGCGTCCTTCCGCCGGGCCCTATTCTTTGACCGTTTTTTCGTTCTTCTCCCTCGCCCTCCGCTTCCACTTTTTCTCCCGTTCTCTTTTTACGCCCTGGCCGCTGGACCCCCGGCCCTCTTTATTCTTGTCGATGCGCTCTGTCCCTGAGCATTATTCTTCCCTGCCTTCCGAAAGTGATCGCACGCTTCGATTGATAGTACTTCTGAGATCTGGCGAAGTCCAGGAGCGACAATTCTTCCGCGGTATTTCTCTCCTTTCGGAAAACCCTTCCCCGTCTCCGATCATTTGTCCTTTTTTTCTTTTCCCTGTGCGGCGCCCCTCTCCGGCTTCCATCCCTTCCTTAGTTACGGCAAACCCCCCGTATTTTTCCCCCCCCCCGTTCCCACCCATTTCACTTTCTACGTTATCCCCTTTCGCTCTGATGTATTGCTGCGGCGCATCGTTCTTTGTTTTCGTTCGCTCTGATCCGATCCCAACAATATTACCTTCATTTCCTTTCCCGATTTAGTCAAGGCCCTCGCAACATAGATGGCTGCATTACTCTCTTTTTTTCCCTCTCTCAGTTGTTTTGAGCTCCGTCCCTCGGAATCATCATGTCCTTCGCCCGCTCCTCTTCGGACTTGATGCAGTGCTTTATTTGGACCCTTTCGTCTCCTCCCAGCACAGTCCTGCTCGATGCGCCCTTCCATCAAGCATGGCGCCCTAGCATCTTCTGGATGTGTTCTGTATTTTCTCCTTTTGGTTTTGCTGAAGCTCCCCTCTTGGAGATATGTGTCCCGCACATGTGAGCCTCGACTCCCCGCCTGAAGGGCCTGGGGTCCCGCCCTTTGAGTGTTCCATTCTGCCGGTCTTTCAGCTTCAGCCTCACCCCCCCTGCGATCCGCTCCTCCCTAGTTTTTTCTCCAGAACTCTGTGAAAGACTAAGCGGGGCACGACTATCTTTTTTTTTCGCTTATGCCACACTTCCTCTTTTGGGTTATATATTTCTATGTTTTTCTTTTGTGCCCCCTGTGATCACTGCGTTCCCCGATTTATGTCGACGGTAAGTGGTTTTTGTTGTTTTGTCCCACTTACACACCTTATTCCCCGGCTGCTCACCGCCGCTCCCTCCGCCCACCCCCAACCGACTTTTTTTTTGTTCTCTTTCTATCTATGTAAACTTTTCTGCATCCTGAGAAGCCTTTTATGTGTCCTTTTTTTTTCCATCGTTAATTGTTTGAGTGCCAAGAGCTGCCCCGTCTAGCTTCATTTATTTCTCTTGTGTGTCGCGTTAGTGAGCGCCCCTGTCCTCTCTGAGTTTTGATGTGGTGTCGTCCCTGCACTGCCCTTGCTTAATTGGAAAATTACCACTGCGTGTCACTTCCTCCTTCTGGTTTTTCTGTTGTATTTCGGTTTTTTCCCTCCGTCCCCCTTTTCACCCGTCTTGGTACGGCCGACATCGTATGTTTTCAACCAGTATTCTTTCCCCTTCCTTTTCGTGGAGCATGCCTTGATGTATCGGCCTTTTGCAATTTTATTCGATGACACCAGTTACTTCCTAACCGACTGACCCGTGCTTACACCCCCACGATCGCGTGACCCCTACGCTATCCCACAGACTCCTTGAGTCTCCCCCCCTTCCCTTCTTCACGTATCCTTTCTTTGATACAGCAGAAAAGGACTTTGTTGGACCTCGACCAAAGACCGGTCCCAGCCTGCCCGTTCAAATCCCACGGTGTGACGATCTTCACCCGATCTTTCCTTCTTATCATGCTCCTCTATCCCCCCCCTTTCCCTTTCTAGCACGCCCCCCTCTTCTGACGCCTCCCCCAGAGGCCTGTCCCCGTGCAGACGAGTACAAAATGTCCAACCAGAAATAACTATTGTTCTCCCTTCCTGCTGGAGTCGACCCTCTCCCGGGGTTTTATCCTCGCCTCCTCATTCGAGTGCACCCTTCCTTTCCCCATTCGGTCCGAAGATCAGCCCATGGGTTAGGCCGGCGCCGAGTTTCCTGACTCCCGTTTCATCGGATATTAATTTTTTCCCTCCCCTTTTTGTTTTCCAGGTTGCCCGTTTTTTTGTCTTCTTCCGAGACGCCGCCTCCACCTTTTCGTATTGATTCAGATATTTTAGCACGATTTGCCTCCGCTTCGTTTTTTTTCTTTCAGCAGATGTGTCTTCCTTGACCGGAGCGTTTTTTATATCTTGTTTGTCTCCCCTTTGCCATGGACTGCGTCTCCACCTTGCCCCCTCACCTGCTGCCCAGCGTTTTGGCCCCGTCAGACTCCTTCTTTATTCACTTTCGTCTTCCCCCCCTCCTCTTTTTTTGACATTTTGGTATAACTTGCCACGGCGTATTAGTTTCAAGTCTTGTTGGGATGCACTCACAATTGGCTTCCGGTCTGTCAGCTCTTTCTAGTCTGTTTATCGGAGTTCATTCCTGTGCCCCCAACTTTCTAGCATTCGCCGTTCCTTTCCATGTAGAGTAGAGGTTTTGGCCTCCCCCGCATTTGAGACGTCTCTTTCCCCTCCCTCTCCCAAAGACACCCCCTAAAAAGGAGGTATTTCCCCTTTCAATGGAGAGACGATAACTCCAATCTCTATGGTTTATCTTTTCTTCCTGACGGACTATTTGAGCCCGTCCGGTTTTTCACGACACTTTGTCGGGTTTCCCCCGTTAATTCCCGTTTATTTTTTTTGGATTCTTCTTCCCCCTGCAACTTCCAGTCCCTCTTTTTTGCCCCCTTCGTCATCCCTACGGTGTTTTGGCGCGTTTACTTAGCTCAAATTGAATTCCTTGTCAACTTCTGAGTTTTTTGCTGGCTCGTTTAATGGACCCCTCTGTTCCATAATGGTTTTTTCTCTCCCTTCTTTCGTTTGTTCTTCCTTTTTTGTTTTGGAGCTACCCATGTTTTCAAAAAATGAAGTCCATCAGCGTTCGCCAAGATAGCCGCCCAGAGACGATGTTGGGGATGCGTCTTACGCTTTCCTCGTTGCGTCCCAATCGTTTCAGGGACGGGCGCTTTGCCACCTTCCTTGGTTCCGTCCCTCCCTTTCATCATAGTGGGCACTCAGGAACTCGACAGCTCGTCCATGCTAGCTTCTGCAAAGTAGCATTGGTGCGCGGATGATCCTCCTACGCTTCCTCCTATCGGGCTAGCATTTGTCACGGCTCATCGCCCCCCCCCGTTTTTTTTCTTCTCTCCCCCGCGCTTATATCCTTTTTGCTAGTGCGCGACCGTATATTGCCGTCCCCGCCACACGGACTTCCCTTTTGATGTGTCGGCCTGGACTGATAGATACTCCCGGACACTTTTTTTCACTAGCTCCTTGTTCGTTTCCTCCTTTGGTCTCCGCTCCTCCTACATTGGCCATCCCCTCGCAGACAATTGAAGTCATTCCTTTTCCTTTTTTCCGCTGGCCAGCTCCCAGGTTTCCGTGTTGACCCACCATTTCCGGCCCTTAATTGTCGTAGGCCTTCTATGTTGTGTATGATCAGCCGTTTCTTTTGCCACCCCTCCACATGTTTTTGCACTTTTGTCCTTCCACATCTCTGTATTCTTATGAGGGTCACTCGTCTCTTTCTCCTTCTGTTTTCCATCGGCTCTCTTGTTGTCGTAGTGGCCACCCCTTTCCTACCGTTGGAATTTCTTTATGCCTTCTTTTCGTCCTTACCTCGACCTTGATGTCCAATTCTTTGGTTTGTTTTCGTGTCTTCCCTCGTCTACTTAATCCTTCACGTCCCTTACCCCGTGTCCGTTACTAGAATTAATTCATTTTCCGTCCCACCACCACTCCCACAACAAAGTTGGTCGATGTTATTCATTTATCTTCCTTTCTCCCAGCGTGGACTCCCTTTCTGGCGTCGTCTGTCCTTCCATTCGACATTTTTTGATGACGGTGCCATGCCTGTTTGACGCGGCCGTTTTGTTGTTGTGTCCTCTTTCCTGTTATCTTGCCCTCTTTCTTTGAGTATCGTCGCGATCCCTACTGTCCCTCCCTTATCGATTTTTGCCAAATTTTCCCAGATCCGTTTGACCTCACTTTGTTTCTTATCTTCTTTTCCTGCCGTTTCCCCCCCCCAATGTCAACCGTCCATTATTTCAATCTTTCTTCCCCCTGCTTCTCGCAGTGTCGCGTTTGGTTGCACCTTTTTTCGTCTCTCCTCTTCAGTGCTTCCTGTACGTGTTTTCAACCGCGCTCTTGCCTCGACAGGACGAGCCTTTCCTTACCTTGTGTGTTGTCATTACGCTTTTTTGGGTTTTCGCCAGGTTTATAGTTATTGTTGTGTTCCTTTGTTGTATCACTCCTTGCAGTCCGGTCCCCCCATTGACCCTTTATCTCCCTTCCTTACTTTCGAATATCGCGTCCTATTGACCCCAGCAGCACCTCCATCTCGTCCAATTTCTCTTTTCGTTTGATTTCCTTTCTTTAGCTTTTATGTTATGGTTTTGTCCGGTATGGTCGGGCTCACCCATTCACTCGTTCCTCCTCTCGATCACCATGCGCATTTTCGCGCATTACCAGGATGTCACATTCCTCACCGCGTCCAACGACGCACGTCTCTTGCGCTCTTTTCGTGTGTGCCACCCCACTGCTTCTCTTGTTCTCCTCCACCACTTTGAGCCGTGCTGTTTTGTCTCGCCTAGCCTCGCTTTCTCCTCCACAGTCTCATCGTTCATTGCTTTTTTCTTGCTTTTTGATTGTGTTTCCTCCTGTTCACGGCATTTTCTTGAATTGCCTGATTCTTACGGAGGCACTGAGTATTTCCCCGCGTTCTATTAGCTCACTGCCGTGATTCCTTACGAGTTACCTTTCACATTCGTGCCGTCCTACGCTCCTCACTTCTTTCCCGCATATTCCCCCTGCGCTATTTCTCTTCATTCCCGTACTCTCTTTTTTCTGTCCACGGTGTTCGTTTTCCTCCTCGCCTTTTCCCTCTTTTATACCCGACGCCTCCTGTTTTACTCTTTACCGATGCCTTTCCCGGATTCTTAACTCGAGTCAGCAGCGCTGTCGTCCTCGGTTACTTTTTTGTTCTTCCCCCCCGCATTCACGAGCTTCTTCTTTTTCACTCCTATTTTCTCTATCTTACCAACAAATTCCCCCCGGAGTTATATCCCAAGTTATTTATTGCACTTTTTTCTCCATTCCGGCTTCAATTAACTTTTTCTTTTTTGCCACAACCAAGGCATCTTCTTACACATCCACGTTACCCCCTAACCCCTGTTCACCCCTCCCCATTACTTCTGTTCCGATCCCGTCTGTTTGTGATGCAGCATCTTTCTGCTCCAACACCCCTCACACACGATCAGCCCACCAAGTCATCTTTCCGACGATATGAGAGAGCAAACTTCGCTACAGCTACCATTCCCTTTAGCGAAACAGATTTTTCAAGAAGAATGGCCCGCAATGCAAACCCCGAATTCTGTTAATTTGATCTACTGATCTTTCAGCCTCCGAAGTTGGGTGGGAGATGAGACATGACATTACTCTGTCGATTAGTATTTCACGGGTCCCGCCCCTTGTTCCGACCTTTCATATTTCATGGGTTCCGTTCTTGACTTGATCTCTCGCACGCGACTCTCCTTTCAGATCCCTTCAGCGCTCTTGCCGAATTTTGCGGATGTTGGAGGTTGTGCATCTGCGGTTGGATGCCTTACGGAGACTCTTCACTTGTATCTTCTTTCGCTCCATGATGCAGCTGGACGATAATTCCGCGACGGTTGGTTTTTTCCTCAGTAGGTAAACTCCTATGAAGGCGTCGATTTCCTCTGATCCTGGTCATGACTCTTTCCTCTAGCGCGACATTTTGATCTTTGGTGACTTCTGCGTAGCCGCATACACCCGGCCTCCCAGACTGGCTTTCAGCGTCTGATGCCAGTATCGTCTCGGTCCTCTTCGTCTTTTTGAGATTTTTACAAAAGGCGACAGGTCGCGCTCTCACCGCCCTCCCTCCTTGACTTCAACCCCCCCCTCCCCTATTATACCCCATTGGAGGACGAAACCGAGCTATTCCCCTGATGGTTATTGGCCTCTTTTTTCTGTGCCAAAGACTCCCCTTCCTACCTTCTTTGGTACGTTTTTCTAGGACTTTCGTGCTTTCGGTCCGCGTTTGTCGTGACCTTTAAGGCGTCCCTGGAAAACCTCGAAACCATTCCCCCCGGCACTTTCTTTTTTCTGTTTTTTGGCCATCCCCAACCTCCCCGTTTTTACCGGTCCATGAAGAATTAATTTCTCCCCCTTTCGTCGTCCTCAGGCTTTTTGCATTGGACTTGTATTTCGCGTCCCGTCCGCCCCCATGACCGTTTCCCCCCAAACGCCCAATGCCCCCTCCTCTTTCCCCCACACCCCTCCTGACTGACGTATGTGACGGATTGTATGTTTGCCTTGGCTTTTTATTTTGACGTTTAACTTTCTGGAAGTTGAGCCCACTCCGGCATTCCACACATAAAAGATGCCCCCCAGCACTCTCGGACAGGTTTGCCCGCCCGCATCCAATCTGTCCTGGCCAGCAAAAGATGTATGTCGACGACAGGAAAGAAAGAGATACAAGAAACAGGAAATTCCCCTTCCGGGAGTAAGCTATACCTGCTCGCCGGCCCCCACAGAGGTACGCGTACGGACGATGCCCTCTCAAGATGGATAGAACTTTACATAATTTTTTTTTGTTGATCGGTCTGACCGAATGAGATTTTTGTCAGTTTTTTTTTTTTGCCGTCGTCATCCGAGGATATCCCACCTTTAACCTCGTACAGGCGTACTTTTTACATCTCCTATCTGGCCTTTTTTTCCGCCTTAGAACTCATTTGTGTTCTTTCGGTGCTTTACCCGATATCCTTGACTTCCGCTTTCTCACGGGCACCCGAAATTCTTCCCAGATCCCCCCTCTCTATGCCTCCTTCCTCCCTTCCTCAACCCCTTCCTGGATGGCAAGTTGGGAGGCGCCCCCGTAAACTGTGGAGGGCGTAACGGATTTTTCTCGATGGCCACCTTATTTCTTAGTACTCACAACCTGAGATCCGCCCCTGCTCCCTATTACTGAAGACCTTTCCCGGCCGACTGATCATCAGTGCCTTTTCCATTCTCGTATATAGATTTTCCATGGAGATTCCGGCTTCCCTCCCCCCCAACGCCTTTTCCTCAAGGCGATTGCCAAATTCGTTCACTCCACGAGTTTGGAGGATCATCTCCTCTACGACGTGGCTTTTTCTCAGTCGGCCCAACCAGGGCAGCTCCCTATTCCCCCGAAGTTAACGAGAAACCCTGACCCCTTTTCAGTCCCCTGCCCACACCCCATCCGCACGACCCTCCACTTTCAGACACCATTTCAAAATCAGCGCCCCATACAGACCAGATAGTCCCTTCAACGTTCGTCTTGGCATCCCTGCGTGTACACTATGGATTTTTGGTCCCT
>Ga0179593_1713110_pt1 | contig 10687 bp, 20 predicted proteins | sample CZODoug2_1_08_16_FD_185931 | JGI IMG/M metagenome (GOLD analysis project Ga0179593, IMG submission 185931) | Vadose zone soil fungal communities from Angelo Coast Range Reserve, California, USA - CZODoug2_1_08_16fungal (PacBio error correction) | ecosystem: Environmental > Terrestrial > Soil >... | reverse complement strand
ACGCGTCCGCTACCATCCCTTCTTCCCCGAAGTTCTCATTCGAAGTGATCGTTCATCGGGAGGCGGGCCCCCTTTTCTCTCTTCCTGTTGTAAGAAAGTATGGGGGCGGTCTCCCTTCCCTTGGTTCACGCAACGAGTTGAAACATCGTCCTTTTCTCTCTTTTTCTTCCAAGGGCTTTGGCCTCGAATCGATGCGCTAGGTGTGTACTTTCTTATCTCTCAGGGTGGCATCTCTTTCCTTTTCCCCCCCCCCGGTAATGCGGTACTTTAAATTTCGGGCGAAGACGGACCCTACTTTTCTTTTTCATGGGCGGCGCGGATCCGAGGGACACCTTTTTTTTTTTTCTTCCCTTTTTACTCTGAAGGAGAGGTTTGGATATCACAGCTCGCTGTCTTCCTGTCTTTTTTTTCGGGCGTTCGTCTAGAGGATGGGGTCTCCCCCCTTTCCTTGCCGTTGCTTGTTCACCGCAACTAATGCGTCTTTACTTGCTCCTGCAGACGGCCGGCTGGCCGGGTCGGAGTCTTTTTCCCCTCTTTCCTTGAGCGGGTTCGTCTTTTGCAATCGGGGACGCCTGACCGGGGACCTTTTTCTTTTCCGCCCGGGCTTGATGGTAAGGGACTTCTGGGCAGCTGAGAATGCAGCCTTTTCGACCTTCTTCCCTGATGCTCACCGGCGAGGAGTAACTCTCCCCGCAGGGTTCCATTTGGGATAAAACGGTTACCCCCTTTTCCCCCCCCGATGTCATCCGGGCCAAATGTGGGACATAGATCGGGACGGATTTTTCCCTCCCCCCTCCTCGGTCCTTCTATTGCCCCTAAGATAGAGGGATAATCTCTTCCTCCCCCCCGGGCATCAGATTTTAATAGAGGGCCTTTTCCCTCTTGGGGACACCTTATCTACGAAAACGGGATCTCGACCTCGTGTCCTTCCTTCCTTCCTTTATCGCGTCGATCCACGGGATGGAAAAAGGTCCCCCTTCCCGAATATGGAACCATGTCTCTGCCCTTTCTTGTTTCTTTTCGAGCTGAATGTTTTTTCACTGCTTTTTCCCCCTCTGCGCCCTGGACTTTCCTGCAGGCCAACTTTTACCTGTGTGAAGAAGCTTGCCAGGGCCTTGTGGGCCGCCTCAAACGCTCCTTTCTCCGGAGCGATCGCGTTAGGGGGACCGGGGCCTCTTTTCTTCTTCTCCTCCCCTCGTCAACCCACGTTGGTCCACAGAGCAGTACCGGATGTTACCTTCTCGTCCCCCCTTTCCCTCCTGTGCCCCCTGCGCCCGACAATGAGATACAGAGGTTTCTTTTGTTGCTTTTTTGTCTCGGTCTGGCGGCGTTCGGTGAAAAAAAAAGGGCCGCTGCTCTTTTCCCCCTCTACCTTCGGTGAAGCAAACGAAGGCGGTCCCCTTTCCTCTTTCCCCCCTCAGGGGGACGGTCCCCACTCAGCGCGATCGAACATCCTGTCTTTTTTTTGTCCGATGCGGTTTAGGGATTTTCTGTTTCCCTTTTTCCCTCCTCCCCCCCATTGACCAAAATTGGGCCATTGCGCGGCATCTTTTTCCACGCCGCCAAAGGTACGGCGGTCTCTTTTTTTCCCCAGCCCCTCCGTCGCGGGCCCCGTCGCGATGGAAAAGTCTGCGGTGTGGCCGTTTGCCCCTTTTTCGACTTGACCGGCGCTTTCGATGTGCCCTCCCCTTTTTTCAATCCCTTTTCGCCCCCCAAAGGCTCGGCCAGGCTTCCCCGATGGAATGACCCTTTTCTTCTTTTTTGTCACATCCGTTGCTTTGGCCGGTATAAGGCCCTCTTTCCTACGAGACTTTCGTCCTTTTTTTTATCGGACGGTGCAGGTACAATGTACGGCCCAGCTCCCTCCCCTTCCCTCCCCTTGGCGCGGTTTGATCCGCGCCAGGAAGAAAGACCATCTTCGGCTTTTTTTCTCTTTGGGCTCGGCTCAGACAGTCTAGTGGAGATGCTGCTGACTTTTCTTTTTTTTCCCCCCTTCATCTCCCCCCATACGAGACATCAACGCTTGACGAAATCTTTTCACCCCCCCCCTTTTCTCTCATAGATGAACATACCTCTTTTTAGAGGGCGCGCTTTAGTCGATCTTGGGTTCAGGAGGGGGATTTCCCGGACTGTCTCTTTTTCTCCGGTGCCCAAAGTACATAGTGGTTAGAGAGTCCTTCCTTCTTCCTCCGTTTGTTGTTGTGGAGCTTTAGCTTTGTGATGATATCGACCAGCTTTTCCCTCCCCCCCCTCCTACCGACCAAGTTTTTGGAAAGCAACACGCATGAAACCAAGTTCCCTTTCTCCAGGATTAGGTACTCCTTTTTTCTTCTCGATTTCCTTGTTCCATAATTTAGTAAAGCGGTGTTATTTCTTTTCTTTTCCCCCCCTTCTGTGCCAGCCAACGAGAAATGTCGAAGCCTCCTCCCCCCCCCCAAACCTGCCGGAAAAGGGGGCTTCTGCCTTTTTTTTTTATTTTACTGGCGCGCGGAGCTGGTCCTCATATGATGGTCGAAGATAGCTTTTTCCCCCCCCATGGGACCCTGAAACCGTCTCTTTTCTTTCTTTCCCCCCTGTAGTCGTTCTCAAAGGCTAACAGTCTTTCTTGCCACGGACGCTTATGAGAACCGGCCCCCCCCCCTTTTCTTTCTTTACAATAGCGTATTGAGGGCGCCGCTGGAGTCATTGCCTCTTTTCTTCCCCTGGCCTGTTGGGGGTTTTCCAAACGGATTCCCTTTTTTTTTCCTCCAAGCGGCCTTTTTTTATCGCTATACGCGAATTCGTCCTTTTCTCCTTTCCCCCATTCCGGTCGCCCGGTAGGACGACAGGACCTTTCCTTTTTTCTGCGATCAAGGATAGGGAACGCGTTACTTGGTTAGTAGTTGTAGATTTCTTCCCCCCCGATTCTTTTTTTGTCAGGTGAGATGGAGGAGACTTTTTTCTTCTTTTCCCCCTCTCATCTGCCATTTCTTAAGATTTGGTTTAGGATATAAGAACAGTATGTTTTCTCCTCGTGAAAGTGAAGTATTGAATTTTTCCCTTTCCCGCTCCTCCTTAGTTGGGCCTACCATTGATTTTTTTCTTTTTCCACCCTCTTGCTTAAAGCTCCCCGGTTTTTTCAACCGAACGCCGCCGTCCCCCCCCCTCCAACCGAGATAAACTTCTTCCCCCCCTCTCTCTTCATTGTCGGCTCTTGATATTAGGAGGAAGGTTCCTTTTTTTTCCGGATCGGTTCCCCCCCAAAAAGTGTGACCGAGGTCTTCTTTCCCCTCGGGAAAGTCGTCCCCCTCCCTTCCCTTTCCACGCGCTTTTTGGCGTTGAGGGGAAGGGCCACACCCTTTTCAGCTTTTTCTTCTGTTAACCAGTAGTACGTTGATTTTTTCTTTTTCCCCCCCCTTCCAGTCAGCCTGCGTCTAGAGGCGTGATTCTTCTCGCGGATCGACTGGTCATATTCGCTTTTTTTTCCCCATGCGGGTGCTCCAATCCGGGGATTTTTTTTTTTTTTTTTTTTTTTCGACTTTTTTTTTCCCCCCTTCTTTCGGGGAAGAGATTTTTTCTTCCCCCTTTCCCGTAGGTTGTCAACGAAGACCTTCAGGGGCTCGAGGAAAATCCTTCGCTCGCCAAAAAGGGGGCCCTCTTTTTCCCACCTAGCGCGGTTTTGCTGGCGATCTGTCCGGAATAAATTCGGCTTTTTCCCCCTGATGGCCATCGTGGGCGTCGCTTTTTTGTGGGTACTTTTTGTTGGGTGATACCCACACTGGGACCTTTTCGGGATTCGCGGGTTCCTCTTCCCGGATTCTGGTCGGCTCGTCGAAAGGCTGAATTCTCTCCCCCAGTCGATCGGTGAGGAAATAAAGCCTCCCCTCTTCTTTTGGTGACGTCTTTCATGGGCCCAGAAGGTGCAACCGCCCCTTTTTGTAGCGTGAAGGACGACAGACCCCATTCCCTACCCGGCCAGGGCCGGAAGTTATTGCTGATCTTTTTCCTTTTTTCCTTCCTTTGCCGGTTTCCCAACTGGCCGCGCCGCAAGGGAAAAGCGCGCTTTTTTTTCGACCTCCCAAGAAGTATGGTTTTCCTTTTTTCTTTTCTATTGGAGGTCTTTTTTTTTTACCACACCCTCGCAAGTCGATCACCTTTGCTTGCGGGTTTTCTTTTCCTTCTTTCATAGCCTCTTTCAGTAGAGCTTACGTAGGGGCTTGCGACCGCTCCCCTCCGGGAAAAAGTGGAGAAGGTTTTCTCTTTCCCCTTCCCTTTCCCCCCCCCTTGATCGGCGCTTAACCCTTTCAGGCCCGTTTTTTTTTTCTTCTCCGCGAAACACAAACTTTTTTCCCCCTTTTTCTTTTTTTAACAGGCCCAATCGCGACAGATGGTTTTCCCTTCTTTACCAGTGCAGGGCTTTTTCTGCGCCCCCCAACGGGGCGGACCCACCGAGCCGCGGACTTCCTCTTCTTTCCTCGGAAGATGACCCTTTTTTCTCCCCCTTTTTCCCTTTTTCATGGCGATTGCAGTTTTTTTGAGGGCTTGTAGCGGACGAGTATCTCTCTCTTTTTCTTCCTCCTTTTTCCTCTTCCTCTCCAAAGCCTCGAGGGTGATAGCCATTTCTTTTTCTTTCCCCCCTCCTTTCTTCCATCGGCGTCTTTCCTTCTGCCTGGCTGCGAGGCCGCGGGCGGTGTCACGCCATATGGTCGTCCCCCTTCCCATTGTTCACAAAAGATTTGCAACCATTTCCTTTCTTCCTTTTTTTTTCCCCCTTCCAGGGGGCCCCCTTTGCGCCGAGATAGATGCGCTTTCGACTTTTTCCTATCAGGGTGGGAAATACCAGTCTTTTTTTTCCTTTCCTCGGAAAACCTTTTTGGTTCCCGTAATCTCTCCGCAAAGGAGAGGCAGCTTTTTTCCCCTTTTTTCCCCCCCCCCTTTCGGACTTTTGCGTTGGTGGATGACCTCAAAGCTCGCTGGGCGGCTCCTTCCCTTTCTTTTCCTTAGCGGATGGTTTAGAGAGGCTTTCCTTTTTTTTTTTTTTTTTTTCCCCCGTTCCCCTTGTTGCGAACTGGTCATAATCGGAGAGCAGGGCAGACGCCGGCTGTTTTTCTTTTCTGTCGCTAAAGATGGAGCAGGGCCTCTTTCTTTCTTCAAGACCCTTCGCCGGGCCGCGGCTTTGATGGTACGGAAGATCGTCTTGGTTTTCCTGGTCCCCTCCCTCCATCTCCCAGAGAAGGTATAGAGTGCTCCTTTTCCTTTTTTCTTTTTTCCCTTTGGGATTCACCCCTTACCACGCCGGCGAAAGACGATGTTCCCCTCTCGCCCTCGATTTCAAGGAACCCCCCCCCCCCCCCGTCTCTTCTTTCCCCCCTTTTTCTCCTTTGTGTCCCCCTTTCTTCCCTTGGATACTATCGTGGCGCTTTTGCTATTTTTTGCCGGGAAAAACATTTTTAAGCCTTTGCCTCGCTTTTTGATGAACACGACGGTCTATCCGAACGGGATCTCGCTCCTTTTTTTCCCTTCCTTTGTCGGTGATAGCGTCGATACCCCCCTTTTTTTTTTTTTTTTTTTTTTTTTTTCTGCCCGGCTACGCCCCCTATGACCATGTCGATCCGCGTCGGAGCTGTCTTTTCCCCCCCTTCCTCTCCCACATGGAATTTGTCTGGCCGTCCCCCCCCCCCCTTTTCCTCAGTTACTCCAGCTTTTTTTTGCCGGGCTTGTGGACGGGCCTCAACGCCGCTTTCCCTTTCCTTCTCCTGAGAAAGATCTCCCTTTTTTTTCTCTGTTTCTTACGTAATGATTCGACGTCCCTTTTTCCCTCTTCGTAACAGGATGTTTACCTCTTTTTCTTTTTCCCCTCTCCCCCCCTTCCCCTCCCCAATGCCTTCATTCGGTTGACCGGGCGAAGGGTTATTTTCCTCTTTTTTTCTGTTCTTCTTCAGTTAGGTTGGACCCCCCCTTTTTTTTCCCTTCCTTCCCTTTTTGACCCTTGTCCTTATTTTGTCTTTGACTGCCCAACGAGGAGGAGCGGTCCTGTCTTTCTTCTGTTTTTTTTTTCCCCCCCCTCCTTCCGAAGAGCGGATCGACTTCTCCCCCCCCCTTTTCTTTGCCCGAATTGGTTGTCTTATTCTGGAAGCAGCTCGCCGCCCATCCTTTTTTTTCCCTCATATCGAAAAAAGGACAGCCCCCTCTTCTTCCCCCCATAACTCCCCCCTCGAGGGCTACCGGGCGCGATTTCCCTTTTTCCCCCTTTTTTTTCCTCTTATAGGCGATTTCTTCCCCCTCTGTAAGTCCTTCCGAAAATTGAAATTCCCCTCCTTCTGCCTCCAGAATAGAGTGGGCATTTCTTTCTTCCCTTCTTGGTCCCCTTCACATTGTCCGGGCGAGGTGGCCTTTTTTCTTCCCTTGGAGAAAGCTAGATTTCTCCTTTTTTTTCTTTTCCTTTTTTTTTTTCCTTCCCCATGTTCCCAGCTATCGCGCCAGGAAGATCGAAACACTGCATCTTTTCTTTTCCTCCCCTCCCTCCCCTGGGGAAAGAAGGGCACTCCTTTCCTTGTTTTCTTCTTTTCCTGTATCTACCTCTGCGATGCTGGATGATCCTTCCCCCCCCGACGAATTCATTTTCTCTCCCTCCTTTTCCCTTTCCCCATCCTTTCCTACGACCAGCTCCTGAACGATTGTTTCCCGAAGTTTTTTTTCCTTCCCCCCTGTGGGCTGGAAAGAGAATTGTAGTGCGGCGTTTTTTTTTTTTTTTCCCCCTTTTTTGCCAACTCCCCTGTTTTCGAGAGAAATAAAAAACTCCCCTCCCTTTTTTTTTCTTTCCGCGAATTTTGTGATTGATTAAGACCCCTCCCCTCCCCTTTTCTTCTCCTCCTCAGTAGAAAAGCGTTCCCCCCCCCCTAACACCCCCTTCTTCACAAAGATGACCCCCCCCTTTCCCAATAGTTAAAGAGGCTGTCTCTTTTTCCGTTCCTCTTTGGGTTGCCTTTGTCCAGATTTAGTTAAGCTTTTTCTTTGGGCAGAGAGATCGTATTCGTTTTTTTTCCCTTCCCCTGCAGAAGGATTTTCCTTTACTTTCTTTTAGCCTCCTCCCATGTTTCACGTTGAACAAAAACCCCTTCTCTCCCTTTTTCTTTTTTTTTTTTTTCTTGCAATGAGGGTTCCCTCCTTTTCCGTCTCCCCTCCTCGATTTGGTTCGTTTCTCCTTTCCCTCTTTGACGGAAAGAGGAACTGAACCTCCTCTTTCTTTTCTTCTTCTCCCCCCGAACCGAAAGATTTTTAAGCGTTCTTTTTCTTCCCCCTTCCCCCCTTTCACCCGCGAAGGATTTTTCTCTTTTGAGTCTCCCCTCGTAATTCACCCTCTATTTCGGGGCGGGAATGGAAGAGAGTTTTTTTCTCCCAAAGATTATGAAGCGACTCCTCCCTTTCCTTTCCCCTTCTTCACTTTCTTCTTTCACTTTGCCCACACCCTGCAGACATTTTAATAGAGAAGTATTTTCCCTCTTCCTTCTTTTTCTTTTTTCTTTTTCTTCCCCCTCTCTTACTTTTTCAGTTTTTCGATTATATGATTTTTTTCCCCCTTTTCGTATTTTTTTTACTTTTTTGGTCCCTCCTTCCAAACCCCGCATAGGGCAATACAGGAGTTTTTCTTCCTGATTCTCCCCCTTCCTTTTCTTTTCTTTTCAAGTTCCCCCTTTTTGATCCTGCCTCGTTTGGGCAGTAAAAAGACCTTTCTCGAGAAGAGGGTACAACTCTTCTTTTCCCCCCCCCCTCTTTCCTCCGTGCCCCCCTCTTCCCCGATCCCACAAAAGAAAAACGCGAGAACCCCTCTCCCCCCCCTCTTCCTTTCCCATGGTTAGGAGCGCCCCCCTCTTCCTTTCCTTCCCTTGGCAGATTTTTTCCCCAAACATCAGGTTAAGTGGATAGGTGCCCCCCCCCCCCCCCCTTTTTGTCTTCTCTTTTACGCCATCGATTAAAAATAGGGGTCTTTTCTCGTTAGACCCCCTCCCCCCTCTTCTGACAGTCTTTTCCCGCGCTTGGGAGGAGTTGATTTTTCCCCCTGAAGATGAAGATTATTCTCCCCCCCTCTTTTTTCCCCCCCTTTTCCCTGGCCGGCCCGGGAAAAAAGTAAAAGTTTTTTCCTCTCTTTCATGAAGAGTTAGATCTTTCCCCATTTTTCCTTCTTCGATTGGGGCGTAGGAGGGTTCCCCTTTCCTTTGATCGAAGAGATAAACGCCCTTTCCCCTTTTTTTTCTTCGAGCTTCCCTTTCTGATTAGAAAAGAGTTTGGTCATTTTTTCCCCTCTTTTTTTTTTTTTCCCCCCCCTTCTGATGGAAAGTAAATCTCTCCCCCCCCCTCTTTCCCTCCCTTTTGCACTTTAGAGGCGTTTTTCTTTTCTGAAGAAATAGGGAGAGTCTCTTGCCCCCTTTTTCCCCTTCTTCTTTCCTTTTGATTTTTTTTTTCCTTGTGTGAGCACACAAACGGAACCTTTTTTTTTTTTTTTTCCCTTTTTAGCATAGAAAGCCCTGTCTTTTTTTCCCTTTTTTTTCCCGTGCCCCATTCGGATTAGTAGGAAAATTCCCCTCCTTTTTTTTAACGTGCATTTCTTTTCATTCTTTTCCAACCTTGACCTCATCCCGCCTTTTCTTTCCTTTCCCCCCTCGGGAAGGAAAGACTTCCGACCCGTCCTTCTCCTCCGCTTCTCCCTACATCTCCGTGGACGGTGAAGGTTTTTTGGCCGCGGTCCTCCTTTTCCTGCAACGTCCCCTCTTTCCCTTAGCTCCCCCCCCACTCTTCCCTGTAGATCACGAGAGTTTTTTTTTGTCGCGTCTTTCTCCCCCCTTTTTTTGCGTTAGAGCTTACGGTCGGCTTTTGGCCTTTTTTTTCCCTCCTTTTTTCCCTTTGCGCCGGGTTGAGAAAAACTCTTCCCTTTCTCCCCTTTCGACGGGGCCATCAGCCGTCTCCTTTCCCCCCCCTCCCGAGCTGCTTTTTTTTCCCCCTTTCGGGTTTAAAGGGGGGGACCCCCTTTTCCCTTCCCCTTTTGTTGTGGTGGACCAGTGCGGTGGCGGTCTCTCCCTTTCCTCTCCTTTCCTTTCCCCGGCCGCAGACGATGCCGATTCATTTTTTTTTCTTTCACCGCGAGGGCTTTATGGCGGACGGCGTCTTTTTTTTTTTTTTTGTGAAGAAGATACGAGTACGACTACCCCCCTCCCCCTCCCCTTTTCCTTTTCCCCCCTTTCCATAGTCATCACGGGAGGCGACAATGGCAGGCTTGCGGGATTCCTCCTTTTTTGAAACCCCCCTTTTTTTTTTTTCAAGAAAAGGCTTTGAAACAATCCTTTCTCTATCCTCCTTTTTCTGGGCAAGGGCCCATTTTGGTGAGCGAGATCGATGCGTCTCTTCTCTTCTGGTGTCCTTTTCCTTTTTTCTTTCAACCGGCGCAGGGTCCTTTCTGTCCTTTTTTTTCCCTCCGGGAAACCGTAAGCTCTACGGCCCAGTCTCTTCTCCCCCCGGCTTACCTCCTTCAGGGCGAGGTGGATGACCTCCATCTCTTCCTTTTTCGTCGTGGCGTATAGAGGATGTGTTCGGCTCTTCCCCACCGCCCCCCTTTTTCTTCCCTTGATCACATATTCGGCGAGGCAGCAGACGCCGTCTTTTCTTCCGGCGATTGGGTCTGTCGTCTTTTTTTTGATTCTTCAACCTTTTTTTTTAAGACCGGGCAAGACGACTGCGGCTTTCTTTCTCCCTCTCTTTTCGAGATGTCAGCCCGGGGGCGACGAGCCGCCGCGTTCCCCTTGACTCCCAGTTTTTCCCCCCCCCCCCGTACCCAAGACGGCGACGCACGCTCCTTCGACGAATGTATTCCGGAACAGATCGCCAAGCCCTCTTTTTCTTCGACTTGCCCTTTTCCTTCGATTTTGGCGAGCTTGTCTCCCCTGGCCTGAAGGGGCTCGATGACCACCTTTTCCTTCCGGACATTTTTTTTTTTTTCCTGAGGTGCAGGGGCGGGGGCGGTGCATCCCTTCTCCCGCATGGTGCGCACGGCTAACGCCCTTCTTTCTTTTTCTCCCTCTTTCTTTCACGCTAGAGAACCCAGGGGGGTTTTTTTCCCTTTGTTGCCCCCCGGGACGACGGTTACGAAGAAGCTGCAGCGGCCTTTCTTTTCCGCAGGGGGGGCGCGGGCAGGCGGCTCAGAAAGCCGTATCCTTTTCCCCTTTTCTGGGCGACTTTTCAAACGTGGGGGTCAACCGAGGGCCGTACCGGACTTCCCCTTCTTTCTCCTGGGAAGATGAGCGCCGCCCTCCCCTTTTTTGACCCTCCGCGGGTTGGGGATGTGTGGGGATCGGAGAGGGCGGTCTTTTCCCAAAAGCCGCGGAGATTGAAGCCGGCTCCCTCTTTCACTTTCCACACGAGGCGGAGCGGCAATGGAATTGGCTCCCTCCCTTTTCCCCCCCCCCATGTCGCGATCGAAATATGTAGTATTCCTCCCCCTTTTTTAGGCTTCCGCATCTTCGCCGCAATTAGCACCTGCCACCTCCCCCTACTTCCAAGTAAGGCGTTTTCTCTTTCCCTTTTCAGTCTTGAGGTTTCTTATTGAAAAGTATGGAGGGTTGTTGCCGGGCTTTATTCTCTCTTACTGAGATTTAGATGGGAAGTTACCCCCCCCCCCTTTAATTAAGTTAGGAAAAAAACCCCTTTCCCCCCCTCA
>Ga0179593_1672921_pt1 | contig 10687 bp, 15 predicted proteins | sample CZODoug2_1_08_16_FD_185931 | JGI IMG/M metagenome (GOLD analysis project Ga0179593, IMG submission 185931) | Vadose zone soil fungal communities from Angelo Coast Range Reserve, California, USA - CZODoug2_1_08_16fungal (PacBio error correction) | ecosystem: Environmental > Terrestrial > Soil >... | reverse complement strand
CCTTCCCCCCGGTGGGTCTAAGCCCACCTGGAAACCACACTTTTCGGGGGCCCCCAAAAAGGATTTGACTTCTCCCCACGAAGACCAGGGATTTTGGGGGAGGGGAGCGGACGGGGCGCGGGGGGAGGGCGGGACCAAGAACGTCTTTCGAGGACGAGGGAGCGAGGAACAGGGGGAGGATTGAGTGGCAGCAAGGGAGGAAAAGGTTTCGTTGCGGGGGCGGGAGGAGGGGGCAATGAACGGGCCTGGGACAAGGGTGACTGGGGCGGGACTGGGAGAGGGCGGGTTTTGTCGGGGAAAACGGAGGCAGGGGGAGGGGGTGGAGAGCGGGGCGGAACCCGGGAACGGTTTACGGGGCGGGGGAGGAGGGGAGGGGCGCGGTGGGCGGGGGAGGTGTTTCCTGCGGGGGGGGGTGAACGTGGGATCGAAGGGCGGACAGGGGCGAGGGGGGATGGAAGGGGGGGGAAGGGAGTTGGGAGTGAAAGGGGGGGGGGGGAATGCGTTGGGCGGTGGGGGAGGGATTGAGGGGGGGGGGGGGGGCCTTAGGGGCGGGTCAGGGTGGGGGGGGGGGCGGGGGACGGGGTTTGGGGGGGTGCCCCGCGATTTCTGTTCATGGCGGCTTCTTTACGGTGGGACTACGGCTCCCAATGTGGTACCTGTAATTCGTATAATATGGGATATCCTCCCCTCACTGAGGTCCGGCAACTGTTTCCCCTAATTGATGGATGATGTGAAGTTACCTTTCCCCTTTTTCGCTGCGCAGTCGCGAAGGGGCAGAGTATGTCTCCCCCCCCCACGAAGACCCTCAAATAACCATCCCCTTCCCTTCCCCGGACCTCACCCCTCCGTACCTCTAAACGCTACAGGATTTTTCTCTGAGAAAAGACTGTTCGTTGTCTCTTTATCTTTTTATTCCGCCCCTGCCCGGAAGCGTTTTTATTGGGGATCCCCCCTGCGCCTCCTTTGCTTTTTTCCAGAGCCAACTTTCTTTCTCGGGGTGGGATGGCCCTTGTCTCGGCGGAACTTCTTCTCCTTTCTCCCCCCGTTCTCTGTTTCCCTTCCGCATAGGTTAACGGACTGCTTCATGAACGTTCACCCCTCCCCCTCCTCGTCCACATTGTCCCTTCCTGTCAGAGAAAGAAATGCCTGAATGGAGAAAGGAGCCCCTTTCCCCAAGGCTTTTCCCCTTGATGTGGTCACCTCAAGGCAACTATCCCTTGTGATAAATGTATCCTGCCTGTCAAACCTTCTTGGGAAAAACCACCTTCGGTCTGAACGTCAACGCCGCCCCTTCCCTAAAAACAATCCCCCTTCCCTTTGGTCCGCAATCCTGCCCTACGCACTTTCCAAATTGGGGGATTCCATCTTTTCAGATTTTTCCATAGCTGGTCTGGGAACAAACCGCGACGTCCTTTCCCCTTGCGAACATCGGACCTACTGATTGGGGGAAAATCCTCCGTTTGTTTTGTTAGCTCCCCTTCGAGAAGCCGGTCGCTTTTTTTTCCCTTTTGCCGTCGACTTACCATCTTGAAAAATCGACTGATCTTCCCCCCAGTTGGCCCCTTTTTTCCCATTTAAAACCAGTTCAAGGGGGATTTTTCTTTTCCCCCCTTCTTTAGGTATCCCCTTGTTAGTCCCTTTTTTTTAGGAGGCTGTATTTTTCTTTTTTTGCGAAAAAGGTTGGTTTTTTTTGATCTGGTTTGGAACCCCCCTTTCCTTTGCCGGGATACATTCTTTCACTTCTTGACTTGACTGCGTTTCCCCTTCTTTCTTCAGCGGAGTTCTTGATCCCCGCTGTGGCGCGTGTCTCTCCCCTTCCTCCTCCCTTGAAGGGTCTCATCTCCCAATGGTCCGAGGCGTCCCCGGGAGGGAATCCCCCTTTTTTACGGAGGCCTGTAGTGGGTATCGGACCCTAAGGCAGCTTCCCGCTCAAAGTCCTCCCCCTCAGCCGGGAGACCTTGATAAATGCTGTTGGATCAACTCAGTGGATTCCCCCCTTCCGTTTCTTTTTCTTTCTCCAAGCCGTCGTTGCCGAGACAGAGCCTTTCCCCCACGGATGGGCTTCTCCACAGAACCTTTTTCCCTTTCAAAGGCCCTTTCATGAGAAGTTGTTTTCCTGAAAAACGGTTTTTTTCGGGGGAAGGGTTTTTTTTTATTGGACTTTAGTGTTGAAGCCCTTAAATAAAGCGCCCCTTCTCTTCCTGCGCAGAAATCCCGTCCCCCCCCTCCGCATAATCTTCAATTCTTTTCGGTTGTAGGATCCCACCGAATGGAACATGTCCTTTTTGCAAAAGGGTTGATGTCCCCCCTCCTTTCCCCCGCGTCATGACATTCAACCTTTTCAAGAAAACGGGCTTCTCCTTCATGGGGTCTCTCGTTCAAAAGGTGAGCCGTCTTTTGCCCCCTTCCATACTGTTCCTCCCAAAAGTTTCCCTATCTTTTCCCCGTTGTTGTTGTTGATGCTCTCCCGGGAAACTTTTCCCTTGAAACAACACTCTTGTGGGGCACCAGGATTTTCCCTTTGGAAAAGAAAATTCTCTCCTATTGGGAAGGGGGGGGCTGGAGGGCGTCGGGAGGGGAGGGCGGGGAAAAGCGGGCGCTGCGAGGGAGGGGAGAGGGGCATGAGGCGTGGAAGTTGGAAGGGGGGGGAAGCCGTGGGGGAGGGTTATGGAATGCTTACCTCGGGGGGGGGACTACGTCCCCCCCCTTCCATCAACCTTTTTCCATTAGGTTTGTCTTTACTAAGGGACCCCGAAAACATCCCTGCGGCCCTGTTTGTGAGGTGAAGTAGTGAGCTCTGCTGCGCCTTCCCCTTTTTCGCTTTATTCCATGTTTTTCCCCCCCCTACTGGACAATAACAAGGGAAACCCCCCCCGGAAAAACTCCCTTTTACCTCAGTCCCCTACAGATAAAGAGAGAAATGGGCCCTCACGAATTTAGGGGATCCTCCTTGTTTATTACAGCCCTTCCCTGTCTCTTCCACAGGATTGGGTCAAGAAAAGAGGAGAAATTCCCCTCCAAGGGAGGGTAAAGCGCCCTCCCACCAGGGATCGGTCTGGAGAAGAAGGCCGGAGGCGTTTTTTTTTCGATAACGTTTCCCTCTTCCTTATTTCCCAAGATAGGTACAGTCTTTCTCCTGAGTTACCAACACTTTTTTTTCCCATTTACGATCCCCTAGCCCCGATTTAATATTAATGCCTTTGCCGCGCCACCCCCGGCCATCAAGACCCCGTCCCCCCCCTTTACACAGCAACCCCTAACTGGGATACAGTATCCCCCCCCTGGGGTTCCACCCTCTTCGTTGTCACCTATTGTTGAAGACCCCACGCCTCCCCCCCCTAAAGCCGCTTTCCCTTCCCCCCCTTGAATCTCCCGCAATCCCTTGAAACCCTCCTTACCAAATGGGGAACCCCCCACTTGGGCTTCCACCCCCCTCTTTCCTCGATGTCTCCATTCGACGGCAACCCCTTTTTCCCATCGACCGCGGCCCGGCATTCCTCCTTCCTCCATTTTCCGTCCTTCCCTTTTGAGAGCTGCGTTTGAAGGCAGGCGCGGGTCCTTTTTCCCGTGTTGCAGTCCTTCCCCTCCCCCCCGCTATGGAAACTCCCTTGTTGGAAGCCCTTGATTTTTCGGGAAAACCCAGTTCACCCTTAAATAGTGGGGTTCCCTTTCGGTAGGACGGCTCCCTCTTGACGTTCAGCTGTTGCTCCCCTGAAGAATTGATATGGTTTTTCTTAAATGGCGGGATCCCCCGGGATCGTGCCTTTTCTCTTCGTTATCACACTTTTTATAAGCCTTTGGTGAAGAAGATGTGGTCGCTTCCAGTAAGGCATCCCCGGCGGCTCCCCTGGTCGCTCCCGTTTGGGAAGGAGGCTGGGGGTTGGGTGGAGGGGGGGTTAACGGGCTTTCCGGACCTCTTCGGTCCTGCCCCCGTCCGATAATAGACGGCTTTCAAAGTTAAGCCGCCTCGGGCTCGCCCCTCTCCCTGGTTGTCGTCTCTTAACTAAAGTGGAGTCAAAGTTTTTCCTGGAGGTGAGGCCCTTCCCCGCGGCCGAGACACGCCTCTTTCTTCGGTTTTAATTTTTTTCCGATGCAAACTCGGTAGCCGTCTTTCAGGTAAAAACGTTTTTTTTTGCCTGGTTCCTCTTCGTAGGGTTGAAGCCCACGAACGTCGATGGGGGCCTTCCCCCCTTCAGATAATATTCACCTCACCCCCCCCGTTGCCTGGACTCTGTAGTTTTAGTCCCCTCCTTCAAAGAAGGAGAAAAGTGACCACCCCGGGATGTATCTGCCTCTCCAGAAGAAAGGAACCCCCCCCCCCCGGTTACCGCCTGGTACCTGCCCTTCTCCCCCTCCTCTCCCTCCGCCGAGTTGGCGTTAAAAAGGCCCCCGTTTGGAAAAATACTGGCAAGCGTTCCCTTTAGCCCCACCCCTCAACCCCCTAATAATAAGTTGTGGTTGTTGACCGGAAAACGGTGTTCCTCCCCCCAAAAGGATTGCGGCCCCAGGATTCTCCATTTGGAACGCCCCCGGTTTTAGCGGGGGGGAGCTGGAGTTTTTGAGGGGGAGGCTGGGACTGTGGGGAGCAAGAGCGCGGTGGGGCTAGGGAGAGTGGAGGGAGAGTGCACCTTGGAGAGAGCGGGGGAGGGGGGCGTTTTGTCGAGGGGCTGTAAGGTTGACGGGGAGCAGGGGTGGGGGGGGCTCCTAGGGAGGAGGGAGAGGTTGTTTTTTGGCGGGGGTTTTGGAGGTTCGGAGGGCCGCTGAGGGGGGGGGGGCTCGGGGGAGGTCAATGGGAAGGGGGGGTGAGCTCTCTTTTCAGGGGGTGGGGGGGGAGAGGCGGGGTGAGAGGGTGGCGGTTCGAGGGGCGGTGGTGGGGTGTGTGGGTTGGGGAGGGGGTTGGAGGGGGTGGGTGTGAGGAGCGCAGGGGTCGGGTTTTGACGGGGGACTAAGGCCCCCTTTGCCAACGACTAAATGTTCCAAAGGTGAAATTACGGTTGACTTTCTATCCCGCCCAAGTTTTACCCCGGAAAAGGGGTACCTCTAGGTGAACTTCATGAAGAGAAAAAAGCGAAGGGTTCTTTATTCCTTGTCATTCATCTCCCCTGGAAAAAAAGGAAACCCCCTGGCGGGGAAAGGACCCCTTCTTTTTCCTCCCCTATACAGGCTCCTGGACCATAGGGACCGCCTTCTATCAGAGGTTAGTCCGCCTTTGTTCTCCCCCTGCCGCCCCTGATGGGGCCCCCCCTTAAACAACAACGTGCTCCCCTGTGAATCTGGGATGTCCCTCCCTTGTATAGGGTGGGATGGCCCTCTGTGGCGGAGGTCTCCGGGAAGCGAAGTCTACTTTACTTCCCCCCCTTCCTCTTCCTGGGGGCTTCTGCCCGTTTTTTTCCTCGAGACCATTTTGACGCCTTTGTACGTAGCCCCTGTCTTTTTTTTTCTTCCTTCCCTTGTGCAGCGTCTTCCAGCAAGAACGCCCTGAAGACTAAATTAATGAACCCTCTCTCCCTACCTAATGGTTCTTATCCCACCAGATAAAAGGCTTCCCTTTTGTTAGCCGCCAAGTGAACTTTCCCCTCAAAGAATACCTCACCTCTCTTCCCCCCCCACCCTTTAATGGCTCCTTGTTTACAGGAACCAACATGGGGACCTGGGGCTTCCAAAAAAGATTTTCTTTTCAGGGAAAAAACCCCTCCCCTTTTTTTTACCCTCCCTCCCTGAACCCGAACTATATATTTAATAATACTACTTTATGAGATGGTAAAAAAGATCCCCTTCTTGGAGAAGGGTCACGTGTGCCTCTCTTCCCCCGATATTTTTCCCAGCTGACCACCCAAGTTGGCCCCTTTCCTTTAAACACGTTAAGTTCTCTTATGTATTAATAGGCTGTCCTTCGGGCTTTTCCTATTCGATTTTTTTTACAAAGGAAGAATTACTGTAATGGACGGGATCCCATTTCCTGATGGTTTTCCTTCGTCTTCCTTTTCTTTTTTTATTTTTTTCGAAGGGAGACAGGCCTTTCCTTCAGGGGCATCGGACCTCATTTTCCGAGGCGGCAGGAGTTTTTTCTTCCCCCCCCTTGTCTTTACTCTTCAGTCATGTAGTTCCTAGTAAGATAAGACGAGATTCCCTCTCCGCCGCCGCCAGCCGTTCCCCCCAGATCCCTTTCCACTCCCCTTTCAAGGGATTTTATGTATCCCCAAGCCTTTTTTCTTTTAGGAAAGCGGCGGAACAACAAGGATAGGCTGCTGGCCCCCCTTTTTTTTTCCGCTTTTAGTCCTGGTTTATCCTGTTCCCCCCTTGTCTTTCCATGGTTATTGCGATCTTTTGAAGCCCACCATGACCAGTAGCTGGGTCTTCCTCTCCCCCAGCCTCCCCTTTTTTACCCGTTGCGGAATCAGTGATGTTTCCCTACATTCAACCGAATGGAACCTTTTTTTCCAAAGGTGATGTATTGGACGTAGCCCCCTCCCACATCAACCCTTTGGTCCAAAATCTCTACGAAAAATCCCTTCCAGTTGGAGTAAAATAATGGTCCCTCATTTTTTATGCTCCTATATATATATTTTACCAATAATAAGTTGTTGTTGTTGATGGTGGGGATAAATTTTTTCCTTCTTTCCCCTGTAATCAAATTTGGAAAGAAAAACTTTTAGGGGACGACAGGAGAGGGGGATTGAGGATGGGGGAAGGGGGAGACCCGGAAACGGAGGGGGAGCTGGGGGGACGAAGGGGAGGGGGAGAGAGCTGTAGCGGGAGGGAAGTAGTGGAGAGGGTCGTTGGAGGGGGTGCAAGGACAGGGAGGAGGGCAGGGGGTTCGGGGTGGTGGGGGGAGCTGTCCAGCGGGAGGGGGTTTGTGGGGGGGGGCCGGGGCAGGGGTTGGGGGGGGGGACGGGCGGGGGCGGTTTCGGGGCGGTCAAGAAGAGGGAGGCGAGGGGGAGGGTGGACGGGGAGGGGACAGAGAAGTTTTAAAGGGGAGGGGCGTGGTACCAGAGTTGTGTTGGTTGATGCTTGTGACAAGTGGGAGGAGGGTGGAGGGGGAGAGGAGTGACAGGTTGGGAGGATCTATGGGCTTTCCCAACTCGGTCCTCTTGGATGAAGAGAGGGGACTCCCCCTTTCCAACGCACTCAATGTGGTACTTCTCCTCTGGGATATCCCGACCCTTCCGGCCCCTACCCCCCCACGGATTTATGCTGGATGCTTTTTCTATGCAGAGGGCCCAGCGATTTTTCTTAAAAAATAAGATAATGCCCTAAAAGGGAAAACCATTTCCAAGGGAAAAAAGTTTTTTTAAAAAAAGGCATACCTTTTCAATATGAGCCTTCACGAGCAGGGAATCCCGATGCTCGGGCCGCGGCCCCCTTAACCCTTCTTGCCCCGCGGACGCAGTCACCTTTTCTCCAGCGACACGCCAACCAGGTTTTCTTTGGCGAGCCCGGCTTGGCGGCTTTTTTCTCCCCAAGCCGCATCTTCGATACCAAATACCTTTCGGGGGCTACTGCCCGTCACACCCCCCCCATTTTGACGCGACCCTTCCCCCCCCTTTCCATTTCTTTCCCGGCGCCACAGCGGCTCCCAGAAATCCTGAAGAACGACTTTAAATATGAACCAGCACACTTTCCTCTTGTACTTCCCCTCGGGGTTCACCAGGCTCCTTTGAAACCAACTATGTTTCCTTTTCAACAGAGCCAATACCCCTCCGTCTTCTACCCTCCTCCTCCTAATCCCTTGAACGGGTTACTCTGGGAACAAAGGGGCCCCCACCCGATAATGTAGATTTTCCCCCCCCCCCCTCTGCCACCCCGTTCTTCTCCGCCCGGCATTCTATCTCCTCTCTATTTTCCTCCTACTCCGTTCGAGAATGCCGGGCGCGGGTCGATTCCTTTGTTCTTTTCCCTAAGACTCCCATCGACAGATCGGTTTTCCTTGCCCATTGTTACCCATGCCTGGATTGAGGGAAGGAAAATAGATCTTTAGGCCCCCTTTCCGGCGTTCCCCAAGAGTGGTTTTCCCCATTCCCTTAACAAACAGGTGCTAGCAACCTCTTTCTTTTCTTTATTTCTTCTTTGCTGATGGCAGTGGTGACTCCCCTCTTTCGACAGGCAGTAAGAAAGCCTGCAGGGGATCGGACAGGGTCGCCCTCCCTTCAGGTTTGTTCAGGAAGCAACAATTTTCCTCCTTGTAGTTTCTAAGAGAGACGAGCCTTCTCTCACCCCAGACGCGCCTCCCCCCTTTTAGCCATCACCCTTGGCGTGGGCGCGGGAACTATTTTTTCGCCGCGTGGAGGTTGAGGTAGCCACACTTTCGTTTCCCAAAGTTGATATTCTAAAAGGAGGGAGAAGATGGCCCCCTTTGGTAGCCGTGGTGGATCCTGGGGAAGTGTCGTTTCCTTGGTTTCCTTTCTCCCTTTCTCCCACCATGGAATAAGCGCCCTTTTTTTTTTTTCTTGCGCAGCAATACGTACCACATCCAGCATATCGGGTACCACCCGTGCCGTTTCCGTTCTCCCAGAGATACCATTCCTCCCTTTCTGGTACCACAGTGGAGGCGTCTTTTTCCGTAGTCCACAGAGTAATGCCAGCCGCCCCCTCCTTCTCCCCCTTTTGTTTGTGGGTTGGAGGGGCCACCGGTGCGCCCTTGGTGGCACCACGAAGGGCCCTCCCTTCAGGGAGAACCAAAGGGGCTCCCTTTTTGTGTGAGAGAGGAGCTTTCCGCCGTCCGCTGGCAAACAACCCTTTGGCAAAACTAGTCCCTGAGAACTCCCCCCTCTTATCGGGCGGTCTTTTTTTCGGGGGAGGGGGGGGTGAGGTTCTGCTTAAGGGGGTGGGGAGGAGGGCAGTGGATGGGAAGTGGGGCGGCGGTGGGTTTGTGGAGACCCGGGGCGGAAGGCTGGGGGGTTTGGGGAGCGGGAGGGGGGGGTTTTTGGTCGAAGGTGGAGGAGGGGGTTTTGGGTGGGGGTTGGTTATGGGGTGTGACTTCTTTTCGCGTGGGGGGGGGAGGGGAGTTTCTGGATGTGAAGGGAGGCGTTCTTTTTTTCAACATTGCCCCCCACTCCCCCTCGGTCCTTTTCCATGAGGTCTTTTCTTGATATTCCACGACAAAACGCCCCCTTTTTGCAACGGGGTACCCCTTTTCCGTGGATGTCTCTTTTTCCCTCCTTCCCAGCGACGGGGCGCTCTCCCTATTTTCACCCACTACGAATGGATTGAAAACCAAGTCCCCCCTCCCCACAACTTTTCCAAAAGGATAACGTTTCCTCATGGGCTTTGCATAGGATCCCTCCCCTTTACGGCGCAAGAAGATTGCCCCCTCGTAGTCCAGTGTGTTTATTCCCTCCACGACGGCGCCCAGTTTTTCTCCCTTTATTTCGTTCAGGAGCCACTCCCCCGGATAGGGGTGGCAGGCTTCCTTTTTCGGCGTCTACGTCTTTGCCCCTTTTCTCCTTTCCTGCGCGTATATCGGACTTTTCTCCCATTCAGAAGAGGTACTTTTTTTTTATCAAACTCCTGGCCTCCTCTTCTTCCCCTTCACTGTACGAGCCCCTTCCCCCATTCTTTCTTACTGAATGGAGCCCTTCTCCCCGGTCACCACGGGCCATAAAGACCCCTCCTCCTTCCCTCCTACAGCCTGCCCCTCCCCGGTCCTCCCCCCCTTTGCTAATGTTATCCGGCCCCCCTGGGGTTAAAAAAGCCCCTTCTTTCTTTTGAAACCCAAAATATGGTTTCCCCCCCCTCCGGCACCCTACCGCGGCCCTCCCCCCCCCCCAAGCATAGTAAGAACTTCCACTCTTTTAATCCCTTGGAAAGGGTTTTCCCTTTCAGTCGTGGCCCACTTTTTTCTTTTCACCACAAACCGCTCAGTTCCCTCTTCTTCTTTTATGGAAGGCCCTCACCACGGAAAAGGCGAACTTTTTTCTTTTCCCCCCCCCTTTCTTTCTCCAATCTCTCTTATACTCCCTTTTTTTTTTCTCTCGATATTTTCAAAGAGAGAATGCCGGGCTCGTTTTTTTCTTTTCGCGTTTCCCGTGTGCAGTCTGAAGGGTTTCTGGCCCAAGCTATGTAACATAGAAATGATCTTTTTTTGACTCCTTACCCATTGTAAGGTAAACCCCGTTTTCCCTTATTTCTGCCAGGGAAATATTTTCTCTCGAGCCTGTTTTAGGTAGGAGGCTGTTTGGCTCTCCTCTTGGCGTTCGAAAAAGAGTGGTTTAACCCTTCTTTCCACGTTGAATGGCCGGACCTTCTCCCTTCTTTTCTCGTGAATTGTGGTCTTCTTCCACTTCTTCTTCAGGGAGTTATGATGGCCGTGGTTCTTTTTTAAGGGCGCCATTCTCCTGCATGGCAAATTTCCCCTTCAGGGTAGCGTTTCCCTTACGAGCGGCAGTCTTTTCCCCTTTAAATTAAGAAAAAATTGTCTTTATCTTTTCTTTTTCTAGCCAATAAGTCAGATAACCTTTCTTCCTCAAGTGAGAGAGAAATCCCCTTTTCTCTCCCCCCCCTTTCCAGAAGGATTCGACATCCCCATATACTGGTTGGAGTTGGCGCTTCCTCCCCGGTGAATTGATTCCCGAGTGGAGGTTCCCCCTCCGTTACGGAAGGATGTGCTCTCCCCCCTAGGGGGAACCCCCTCGCGTCCTCCAGAAAAGGAGGGAGCTCTCCCCCCTGGAGAATCTTGAGGTAGACTTTT
>Ga0179593_1668344_pt1 | contig 10687 bp, 13 predicted proteins | sample CZODoug2_1_08_16_FD_185931 | JGI IMG/M metagenome (GOLD analysis project Ga0179593, IMG submission 185931) | Vadose zone soil fungal communities from Angelo Coast Range Reserve, California, USA - CZODoug2_1_08_16fungal (PacBio error correction) | ecosystem: Environmental > Terrestrial > Soil >... | reverse complement strand
CGTTTTGGACAGGGCAGATGTCAAGCCGACCCCTCCCCCCCCCCTCGAAGAAATCGCTCGACCGATTTTGAGGGAGCGAGATAGACGCTGTGCAATCCGAGCGTCTTTTTTGAAGACAGTAGTTTCATAGAGAACTTCCCCCTCTCTCGAACTCGAGGAGTTGATTGCTCGTTTTTAGTCAGGTCTAGTTTTTTGGGACGATTTTTTTTTCGTTCTTTTTCGAAGCGTCGAACAACAACTCCTGCTTCCCCCCCCCGCAGAAGAGCCCCTCCGATCAGAAACTCGGCGCACGCTCCGTGGTTCTCTCGAGAGTAAGATCCGTCCCACACCGCCCCGGTTGTGGTGCGAGGACCGGGCCTTTGCCGGGGCCGGGACGTGGGCATGCGGGCGCCTTTCTGCTGTCCCGACCGGGGGTCTTTTTGCCCCCGGCTCGTTCAAAGTGGCCTTTCCCCAAAGAAAAGCGTGGAGACGTTTTTTTCGTCAGGAGGGGGGGGGGGTCCTTTCAACGGGTTCTTTTTTTTTTTTTTAGGATGGCAAGGGATACCAGTGTGAGGAAATGGCCCCTTTTCTTAGGAAGAAATTTCTTTTTGTAGGGGATTCTTTGCTTCCTTTTTTTTCCGGAGGAGGGGGGAGACGGAAGAATTCTGTCCTTCCCTCGGGGGAGAAAGGGGGTGTGCTCCTTGCACTTTTCCAGGATCCTGTGCCTTTCCCTTTGGAAAAGGGGGGTTTTTTATTAACCCCACCCTTGTGGGGGGAAAAGGCCTTACGGAAGCGGGTATGGGGGGGTTTTTCTCCATCAGGAGGGGGAAGGCCGTGGAGGGGGGTCCTTTCACAGGGAGGGGGAAACTGACGGCGTGGCAGAAGGGTGGGGCTCTGGCCCCTTTTTCGGGGGGGGAGGGGGGGATAGAGGGGGGGCTCTTGTCCCCCTTTCCGGAGGAGGGTTTTTTCTTTGGCAGCGGAAAGTTCCTCCCCCAAAGGGGGGGGAATGTGGGTGGGGGGTCTTTTCTTTTTTTTAGAGAGGGAGAGAAAAGTTCGGGGGGGTCGGTGGGGAGGAATTGTTGGTTTCTTTTGGGGAGAGGGAGGGGTGCGAAGAAATTATCCTCTCGGGGGGGGGAAGGGGAGTTTTTTCTTATTGTGGGGAGGGAGTTCCGCACTCCGTTCTGTGGGAAAAAGGGAGCGGAAAATAGTTGAGCCTTGGTACAGGGGAGAAGGACCCTTTGGCTGATTGCGGGGAGGTCTTTCTCTCAAGAGGGAAAGGGCGGCAATTTTAGTTTGGGCCTCCCTTTCTTTCCGGGGGGGGGGGGGGGGAGGGCTTTTCCTTTCTTCTGGGGGACGGGGGGGCCGCCCCAAGGGAGGGGGCGGTGGTACGGGATGGAGTTTTTTTGTTTGCCCCGGGAGAGGGAGCGGTTTCGGGAACAGAATTTTTCTTCCTTTTTTCCCCCGGGAAGGGGGGGGGAAAGATGTGACCCCCCTTTCTCCTGGGGAGGGGGGGAATCTTTTTCCTTGGAAGAGGGTTTTTTGTTGTCCCCCTTCCGGGAGGGGGGGGGGAGGTTGGGAAATCGCCCCCTTTTGCGGGGGGGGGACCCCACAGAACCGGCCCGTTTTTCTGGAATGGTTTGGTAGGAGTGTTGGTTTCTTTTTTTCTTTTTTTTTAAGTTTTATTTTCCTTATTTTTAACCCATTTTTTTCCTTTTATAAAAGTAATTACATTTCCCCCCCGGCCGCGCCTTTTTCGACGACAAGTTTATTTTTCCCCTTTTCAGCTGGCCCTTCTTTTTTTTCTTTTAGTAGTTTTTTCTCGTTCGTGGCTTTTTTTCCCGGATATTTTACTTTTTGAGTTTCCGATTTTTTCCTTTAAGGAAAGAGTTTTTTTCTGGGGAAAGGAGGATAGATTTTTTCAGGGGCCTTTTGCATTCCCCCCGGATCGTTTAGATGCATTCCCGGACTTTTCGGCACGCAGGGCTCTTTCTAGCCCGGCGCGCAGACGGGGCGCTTTTTTCCCTTGGCGGTCTCCACAAGTTCGGGGGCTTACAGGAGGAGAGGTAGGAAGTTTCGTCGTTCTTTTTAGTTTTTTGTTGTCGTTAATATTCTTCTATTTTTATTATATTATCTTCCCCCTAAATTTTCCCCTTATCTAGGTACCCCTTTTCAAATTATACTAAGCATTTTTTCCATAAGGGTGTTAGTCTGGTGTATCCACCTGTTTTTTCAGGAGGGAAGGTGAGTGTCCTCTTTCAAAAGTATCCCCTTTTCTCACGGTGGGGGGAGCAATTTGAGTAATTTTCTTTCTTCGAAGGATATTTTTCTAAAGAACTCCCCGAGAGGGATACCTGTTAAAAGTTTGGAGGGAGGGGATTCTTTCCGGTAGGACATTTGGGAGGAGGTATGTGAAGTTTCCCTCTCCTAGAAAACCAAGGTAGGAATTTTCTTTTTTTGAGGGCGTATTAGGAAATTTATAGGGGGACTCCCCCTCAAGTTTTTACTTCCCAGTAATTATATGAGCCTTTCTTCATGATAGGGTATATTTTCTCTCGGGTGATTCCCTCTTTTCCACATAATTCGGGATCTTCTTGTTAGGTAAGTGGTTATCCTCCCTTAGAGAAGTGGGTGGACTAATTTTTTTTTGAGAGACCTTTCCTTAGAGGAGTCTAAGAGAGGAAATGGAGAGACCGGCTTTTTCTAGGAAGGAATCCCTTCTATTAGGGGGGGGGTTTACATTTTTTCCTTGAGGAAGAGGGGACCCTTTCCTTCTTGGGAGGGAGGACCCTTCTTTAAATAACTTTTTTGAGGGAAGGGGAGTGATTGTGTTTCTTGAGAGATCTCCATGTCTTCTTGGAAAGAGATAAAATTCCTCGGGAGGGAAGATCCTCTTTCTTCTTGGACCTTTTCCCCCTTCTGACAGGAAAAGTTAATTGCCTTCGAGGGGGGGACTTCTGAGAACTGTCTGAGGGAGAAGTTAGACTTTTCCTAGGAAAGGATTTTTTCTTGGAGAGGAGCGGATAATATATTTTCCCTCGCGGGGGAAATATGGTGGAGGTTCTTAAAATCTAATTTAAAGTATTCTTCTAATCAGATATGTGTTTGTTCTTAAGAATTTCTCTGTTAAACCTTTCTCTCATATATCTTAGGTTTGTCCCCTAATATCCCACTCACAATTAATTTTTTTTTTTCTTTTTGCGGGTATATTCACCCCTTCCTATTTAAACCCCCCCTTATGTAGGTGTACTGTATATTAAAGTCCATTTTTCTTCCGTATCATAGGGATTTATCCCTTAAAAATGTTACAGACCTCCAGGATTGCCCTTTTCCTTATAAGGCTAAGTCCCCTTAGATTTTTTATTTTTTTGTTTGTTTTTCCCCAAGATGCTGCATCCTTTTAACAGGGTAGTAGAGTAGATATCCAGTTTCCCTCCAGGACCCCTCGGTTGTGTGTTGGTTGAGTTCCGCAAAGCAAGTCTTTTTTCGCTGGAGCTTTTCAATCACGTACTTTTTGTTACTCTTTTCTCCAGCGAAAGAGTGGTTTTACCCGCATCGAGTGCTTCCCTCCGTGCTGGCGGCTGTAGAAGGGGTCCTTTTCCGCTGGCGGCCGGCGTCCCCCCACCCCTTCATATTGGATTAACGATTTCCCCCCCCCCCCGAATGCCGCCCTTTTCGGACTCCCCTTTTATGAGCGCGTGGTAGTATTCTTTTTGCGTCCAGAAGTGATCTCCTTCCTTTTCTTCCTCTGGCATACTGGGTGACGCACCTCCTTTTCCTCTTCCCGAAACACAAAGGTTTCCAAAGTTCCAGGCATCCTATGCTTGAAGGGAGGAGCTTGTGCTCAGCGTCATCCCCCTATCTCCCCTTCCTCAGGTGTTGTTTGTTTTTCCCTTTTTTCCTCCTCTTAGCACAAGCGCGCCCGTTCCCTCCATCGGCTTGCCTGTCCTTTTCCCGACCAACTTTTTTTTTTTCCGTTCGGCGATGCCGGCCCTTGGTCCGCTGGAGGAGCGCATGGATCTCTTCTGGAGGAAACCAAGTATACCCCCTCTCAATCGGGGCACTGAGGCTGCCAGGCGGTGGTGTCTTTTCAAGAGGATGGATGACTGTTACTCATTCGCAAAAGAAGCCTTCCTTTTTCCCCCTTCGGCCCTCGCGAAAGCTCCCCGCTTTTCCCAGACAAACGCACGCCTTCCTTTCTTTTTTTTTTTCCGCAAAAATCTCCCCTCTTTTTTTCTTCCGAGACCGCCGTGAGCCCTTTGCGGGCCTGTAACTCCCTTTCTGCCGGGTGGTCTTTTTTTCTAATACCCTTTCCCCAGAAGTTGCTTCGCCGTACCCCCCTTTTTTTTTTTCCCGGACGGGAGGATTATCCGCACGCGGGCAGCCTTCCCTCTTAAACTTGCCGATCTACTCCTGGAAAACTAAATTACCTTTCTTCCATTACGTGTCGCCCTATCGAGGCCTTTTCTTTTTTCCTTTTCATGCCAGTCACGTACACGTCAACTGAGTCCCCTCCCTTTGTGGGGAAGGATTCTTCCACCGCCGCCGAGTCTCGCTTTTTTTTAAGGGGAGTTGTTCGAGCTGCTATTTTTCTTCGGAGCCTTTCTTTTCGGGCCCTGGCCCTGGACCTTCTTTTTTTTTCCCTTTTCCCTCGATGAATCGCGCTCGGGCCAACTCTTTCCGGAAGCGATCAGGGCTCTACGATGCCATGTTTTCCCTCCCAATCAATACTGAGCGAGGTTTCCTTGTTTGCAGGTGGGCTCTCCTTCGCGTGGAGACGGGGTGGGACTGTCCCTACGGAAGGAGTCTGATCCCTTCCCGCTATGCTTGAGTTTTTTTTTTTTTTTCGACGAGGGCGCCCATCCCGTATTTTTCTTCCTCCATTCAGACTGTTTTGTTTCTCCATCGGGCGCTGGATATGGGCCCTTCTCTTTATAAGCCTTCACATTGGTCCTCCACACGTTTTTCCTTCACAACATTCGGATGTACACTGGACTCCACCCCCCAACACCCCCCCCCCTTCTGCAGGACGCCTTTTTTATTAATCGTATACTCCACGACATCATTGACCTTTTCTCCGCTGAACAAAGACCGCCCTTTGTTCCTCTTCGAATAGCCGCGTCCTTTAGAGGCAGTGTAGAGTCAAAACACGTCGCTTTTGAGTTAGGAGGGCTTACCCCGCTTTCTCTCGGCGTAGGGGGCCGATAATCTTTTCTCCCTTTTGTAGTAGAAATAGAACATCTTTTTTTCACCCTTCTGGCTCCTAGACGGCGGGCATTGATCTTTTTTTTCAGCACCGCCCCTGCCTGAGAACATGCCTGTTCTTTTCTTTTTCATAGAGGTATGGCCCCCCCCTTTCATGAACTTGCCTCCTCTTCCTCCATGCGACGATTCCCCGATTACCTCATCTCTCTTAGAGAAAAAGGCACATCTCCCCTTATGTTCCAAATAGGTCGAGTGTTCTTTTGCAGGTGATATGGGTGAGCCGTCCCACATTTTTCCCCTCCTCCTTCTTAAAGAATAGGCCCTTTCGCCGCTCCCTGGATTTCTGATGCACGCCGCTCCCCCCCCCGGGCGCAACAGAACCTCCCGCGATTTTTTTTTTTTTCTCAGGCGGAGGCTCCCCTTTCCATGCCGCTTCTATTTTAAGCGCCAGGAGATGCGTCCCGCCTCCCCTCTTTTGAGCCTCTCATCACCGCACAATTTTCCTGAGCAACATCGTGCTGTTCCTCCTGGGTTTTTTTTTTAAGCTCATCGCGCTATATGATTTTTTCCCTCAGAGAGTCGTATGGAGACGGCACCCCTGGTGTCGAGTGGGTGTTTCCTCACAGAACAACTGACCTTCCTTGAAGGATAAGGACGGCTTCCTCTGCCACACTTCCGTCCTCCTTGGGAAGTTGCGGTCCTTTAGCAGGAGGCATTGATCCTCCCTCCTCGTACATAACGTCCTCTTTCTTTCATTCGTGAAGGGCCTGAACTACTCTGATCGCTTTCATTTATTCCCCCTCTTGCCTGAAGTGCATAGCGATGTCTCTTTTCTCTCCTTTCCAGACATCTGACGGCCTTTTCTTTCCCCAGCAGCGCGAAGCGTTTCGTCTTTTTTTATCGGAAACGCTGGCACCCTTGCGGCCGAAAGCAGCCATCTTCGAATATCACGCAGCCCAACCTCCGCGAATTTTTTTTTTTCCTTAGAAGTCGCGAGCGGAGTTCCATATATATATTTTACTAATAAGATTTGGTTTTCGAGGGAAAAGCTCCTCTTCGTCTAAGGAGAAGTACGCCTTGCATCTTGCCCCCACTTCTAACGATGATGATGTAGTTCGTTTTTTCCGAGTCCTCAAATCCGACGATTAGAGCTGCTGGGGGGACCCTCCTTTCAGAGGTTTCTGACCCTTTCGCCGTCCCCCATGTCAGAAGAGTGGCTTCCTCCTTCCAGTTAAGCGTTTCGCGTATCGCAGACAGGCCCTAGCTCCCCTAACTGAGAGATGTTTCTTTTCTCTCTTATTGGAGGAGGACGCGGCCCCCTAAAAAAACCGCCGCCACTTCCCATTTTTTTTCTCTTTCTTCCGGAAGAGGGTTCGCCTTTCCCTTTCTTCTCCTTGCAATGAAGGTTCTCTTAGTCTCTTCCCAGGCTCGACACCTTTTTTCGAGGCATTGCTGCCCCCTCTTTTTCAACACGCTGTGCTCATCGAGAGCGATGCTTTTTGGGATAGAGCGTTTTCTTTTGTCTGGACGACTGCCGGGGTTCACCTTGTATGAAGCGTATCATTTTGCCGAGGCTCTCCTGGACTAAGTCCTTCCCTGTCATAAGCGGACTGACCCCCTTCTTTCACGCCGTCCGCTTTCCCTTTTCCTTGCGATCGCTTTGCGGTTCTTTTTTTGCCGCAACGAGGAGTCTCTGGCAGCAGGAAATCCCTTCTTCGTGCAAGGTGCAGGAGCTTGGTCCTTTTGCATTGTTGCCTGCCTCTCACCGACTTTTTCCCCCTCCCCGTACTTGCCCCGGACTGGTTGATCGACCCACCTGAATTTTTTCTGAAGGTCTTTTCGCGGGCAGGGTGCTTTTTGTAGGGCAGCACCGTCTCTCCCTTTAATGAAGTGCCTCGATGAGGCCCCCTTTCTAGGACAGGGGGCGTTGAGGAACTTAGTTTTTTATGCCCCTCTTCTCGAGGGGGAGTTGCGTTCCCCCGATGGAGAGGCGAAGAGACGATGGAGGAAAAAACCTTTTTCTCCCTGCCAACGACCCCTTTCCAAGACGGCCTTTCGGAACGCCCCCTCTTCCCGTTTGTTGACCGACACTTGGCAACGCCGGCTCGCCGAGCATTTCCCCCTCCCTCTAGAGACTTTTGTCATCCGTATAGAGCGTCGCTGACTTCCTGCGTCGTGCCCGGATCGGCGTCCTGCGACTACTTTTTTCCCTTCTCACGATGTTGGATCCCTTCGCAAGGCGCGACAAGGGTGAACTTTTTGCTGATCGACATGGCCTTTCTTCGCTACGACGATGCCGATGTTCACCCCCTCCTGAGACAGGAAAGACGGCCGTTTTTCCCCCCATGAGGAGAACAACCCCCTCCCCCCCCTCCCCTCAGGTGCATGAAGGGCCGCGGAGGCAACAGGACCGCAAGAGAGAGAGGGCTTTTTTTTCCCACCCCGGCGCGCCTTTTAGAAACAGGAGCAATTTTTTTTCGATGTAATAGTTCTCCTTGGGGAAGACCTGCCTTCATCCGATGGCGCGTGGTTCCCGATCGCTTTTCTGTCACCAAGAGCTGGCTCCTCGATTTCCTCGAACAGCTGGCCCCGAGATAGGACGGACCAGAAGGAAAGAATGAGAGCAGAAAAGATCTCTTTTCCTTCCGAGACCTTCAGAAAAACAATCCCAGCACTGGCGGAGAACAGACCCCTGCGGAGGGTTTCCTCCCCCCCCCGGCGCTGAGAGGACCGGGGCCGTGAAGGGAAGGGAGATCAGATATGCATAAAAAGGAAGCGATCTTTCTCCTAGTGCAGATGGAAGGAGGTGGAGTCCCTTTTTCCTTGAGAGGGATATCTTCCCCCTTTTTGGAGGATTGAGGGTAATACGAAGGAGACTTCCTTGGTAAGAGACCTTCTTTTGCAAAGGCGGTAGTAGAATATCGTGCAGTGCACGATTTTTTCAGTCTGGCCCGCACGCATCTCTCTCCTGAGGAGCACGTAATGTTTGTAGATTGTTGTTCCCTGAAGCTGCGGGCTTTTACCTCATAGAGCTGCTCCTCTCCGTCGTAGAGGACGCCGTGCGGCTGGAGGGCCTTTTCCTGTCTACAGCTCTTGAGGCTCAGCACCACCGCCGCAGATACCCCATTCAAGACGTCTCTCGTTTTCTTTCCCCGAAGTGAGACCTAAGGATTCAAATTCCTAATCTCAGAATAATGGGTGTCTTTCCCCTCCTCCTAAAGCACCAAGGTCTTGTTCTTTATCGATGTTCACCGAAGCCTGCCGACTTCCCTGAGTCATCATATATCTTTTCCTTCCTTCTTACTGCTAGACGCGGAGGCACAAGCTCGCCCTTCTCGGCTGCCTGTACTTTCCCGCCCAAGAACCTTTTTTTCCCCCGATGAAGGCATTGCGTCACTTTTCTTTTTTCCTTCTCGCCTGGAGATCCTGCGGGCGGCACCCAAGTAATACACGCGCTCCCGTTTTTTTCCAACTTCCGCCTGGATGCTCTTTTTTTTCTTTTTTGATCGGGAGCTCAATATTCCCTGGGACCGCCGGCCCGCCAGCGAACAATTTTTCTCCTGAAGAAGATTTTTTTGCTCTATGCCCAGGTTACATGGGGTGCGCCACATCCAACTTATTCCGAGAAAGCAGAGAGCGGGCTTTTTTCTTATTCCCACAGCGGGCCGGCGCTGGGCCTTTCCCCGGTCCGTTGCATATGTTCCTCTTTTCCTTTGTGTCAGCACGGGCGATTCCCCGGCCCGGGAGCGTCGAGAGCCTCGGCCTGATTATCAGGACCTCCTCCTCGCAAAACGTCGTCTTGCCTTTTATCGGCTCTAGGCGTACGCCCCTCCCAGTAACGAAACGTCACCTTCACCGCCGGTGTGGACTGTGCGCCCACGAATTTTTAGTATCGTCTTGGCCCCCCGTGAAGGAGTTTTTTCTCCTAAGCGCTTCGATGTCTCTTTTTTTTTGAGAATGCTGAAAGAGGATAGCATGAACTTTAAAGAATCTTTTCCTTCCGCAGCCGATCGGCCTTTCCGCAATAGATGCCATGTATTTCCCAAAAAAACCTAATCTGGATAGCGACGTTCTTTGATAGAGGAAGAAGATCGGTTGTGGGAGGCGCTTTTTTCCCCTCCTTCGGTAATGGAAAAGCGAAAGTCATTTAGTTCTTTTGCTGTGAGATACTCATCCGGAGCAGCGGCCCCCTTACGAAGCTTTCCCCAAGAGGAAGAGGCTTTTAGGTGAAAGGCGGTTAAAGACAGAATCAGCAAGTGAGAGAACCCTTTTTTCTTTAGTTCTTATCCACATCCTTTCAAATAGCGGGAGTTTGACTTCCCCCCGCATAAGGGCACGCCTCTTTCCCTCCAAGACCTTTCACGACTCTTACCAAACGCCGCACGGCGCGCGCCCGCCTGTTTCCTCTCGGCAGAGCAGGAGTTTTTTTTTTTTCCCTTTCTTTCGGTCAAACACACCGGTCTCTCTTTTGTGCATACCGATTTTACGTTGTGGATTTAGGGCCGCTCGGTTCTCCATGGCTTGCGCTCGCCTTTCTCCCTCAACTTCCTAGAGATAATCGCTTTTTTTTTTCGATGGACGAGCATTTCCGCCCCCCCTGAGAACCTGCCGGGTGATGATTTCTCATCGCGGTCTGGACCCCCCCCCCCTTTCCTCCCTGATCGCGGTGCTGCCTCCCCCCCTTTCCTTCCCCGCTTACTGCCGCATTGCACTTTTCACGGCAAGTCCCTTCCTCTTGCCAAGACGGTTCGAGTGGCCTTTTCGGTGATCTGGGTATCTTTCCCCCCCGGCAAGCACTCCTCCTTCCACCCCTTGGCACGCCGGGCGCCAGCCGCTCCCGCGCGCTCTCGTGCGGCAACCATCAACTTCCCTCCAGCTGTCTTGCGAAGGCTTCTTTTTTGTCCCTATCTTCAGCGGAGACCGTTTGCGGAGCTTAATCCGAATGCCCCGAAGACAAATCGTGCTTCCCGCAAAAGGGTGCACGAGCACCATCGAATGATGTTAAAGCTTTCTTTTTCCCTTGGGTAAAGATCCCCTTTGTCCCAGAGTGTTCACGCAGATTTTCTCAAGGAATGAGCACAGGGGTTGGTCTCTTAAAGCCCCACTCGTCCTTTGCCGGGATAAGGACGGCGACGATTAGTCCATGGAATCGCGACAGTGGGGAAGTTTTTTTTTCTCTCAAGGCGGCCTTTCCTCCTCACTCCGCGATACATGAACCTTCGTACCCCCCTCTTTTCATTCGTGAAGGACTGACCTCTTTTCTTTTTTTTTTTTTTTTTTTTGCCTCTGCGATCGCCTCCCTGACGTGATCGAGCTGTAGCCCATTTCTTTTTTCCGGAGACCGCGCAGACCTTTCTGTTGCAGGGAATGTCCGCAGCGCGACTTTCTTTTTTTTCCCTCCGTCTTGGTTGAAACCCTGGCCACGCTTCCCACTGTTACAGACATCTCCCCTTCCGAAGAGATGCTGACTTCAGCAACAGCGCGATCTCTTCCTGAGAGAGGGAGT
>Ga0179593_1576655_pt1 | contig 10687 bp, 13 predicted proteins | sample CZODoug2_1_08_16_FD_185931 | JGI IMG/M metagenome (GOLD analysis project Ga0179593, IMG submission 185931) | Vadose zone soil fungal communities from Angelo Coast Range Reserve, California, USA - CZODoug2_1_08_16fungal (PacBio error correction) | ecosystem: Environmental > Terrestrial > Soil >... | reverse complement strand
CCGAGAGGAGAACGTACCCTTTTCTCCTTGGAAGGCCCTTTCTTAATAAGAGTTGTTTTCTCGAACTCGTTCGACGTTTTCCTCTTCTTCCTGCAGAAGTCTTTTCTTTTTTCCTTTTCACAAATAGGGAGAGACGAGTGACCCTTCCCTCCCCTACCGAGGTTTACGGTAGCAAAATGTTTTTCTTTATTATTCTTTGGGGTGACGGCGCGACGGGGAGAAACCTTCCCGTTCCTCTATAGCGGTAATAATACCTCTTTTTTTTTTTTTTTATGAGATTTTTGTGTGGCCTATGACTTTTCCCCTCTTTCCACGTCGTACTTTCCCTCGATTCCGGGTTTCCCCTTTGCTCGGATCCCCTTCGATGGATGGAACCCTTTTTCCTTTGATCCCCGGAGTGTCTCGTCTTTCGTCGACCAGACATTCGTTTGCTCGAACACCAATCACCTCTTCTCATCGGCCGCTTTCTAGAGAGCGTCTCCCTTCCCCTACGTGCAGGCCCCCCCCCTCAACGCCTCGCTTGTATGCCTAGCGATCTTTGTTTTTTTTCCTTTTAAAGGAGCTGTCTTAGTGTCCGAAATCGTCCTCTTTCGTGTTCCTTGGGCGCTTGACGTCGAAGCCCTCCTTAATTTTCTTCTCTAAGAAGTCGCCCCGTGATCTCGAGACTGTAGCCTTCTTTCGTCTGATGGTTGACGTTTTTTCCCCCGGCTTTTGTCCCCTTGAGGTAAGGTCCCCCACGGTAGCTCTGTCCCTGGTCTGCGCAGAACGACTTCCCGATTACCACGAAAGCCGTTTCCCTTTGTTTTTTTTTCCAATGGGACCGCCCCCTGAACGCTCGCGAGCCTTTTCGATGCCGAAACTTTTTAGTAGTCTCTGATCCCTTTTCTCACGGCAATTCTGCGGGCTGTCGACCTCCCTGACGCAGTTTTTTTTTTTCTTCCGTTCGTGTCTCATTTCAACAAGCAGCCTTGCTCAGAACCCAAGTCAGGGCGACGACAATTTTCCCCAGAGTGCCCTTTCTGATAGGGAGGCAATGTCCCTTTTCTCTAGATAACCTTTCCAACACACCCCCCTTTCAGCGTTAAGATGAAGTTAACAGATGATTTCTTTTGTTCATTGTGTTTTTTCTTTCTTTGGGTTTTCCCGATAGCGGGCCCTTTCATCTTCCACCGGTGCCGAGGGCTCTTTTCGACTTTTTCTTTTGAAGGAGTAATACCCCTTCCCCCCTTGTCGCTTCTTTTTTCTATCGGTCGGCTTTGTGTCCTCCCCCCCGTGACATTCATTGATCGAGAACCTCCCTCCCCCTCGAACATGGGGGCCTTTTCTTTAAGGAGGCCTTGGGCCCTTCCTTTGTAGGTGCTCTAGATCAGCCTTATTTTTTCGACGCCTTCGATGATATTAACTTTCCCTTTTTCTTCTTTTTCCCGGCTTTCTTTTGAGCTTCCTTTTGCTATCGTGGTCTCTTGGTTCTAGATAACTTCTCCCCTGCACTTTTCCTCCCCTTAAAAATAGGCCTTAATCTTTAGACAGTCCTGCCAGGCTCGCTTGCGAATGGTTTCCTCCCCCTTTTCGTTGAGAGCTTTTTTGCAGGATGCTCTCCCAAATATTGGTGTCTTTTCCCCTTTGCCGGTGAATCTCTCCCTTCTCAGGGATATTGCCAGTTTTCTTTTTCTTTCCTGGGGTTCGTGTTTGGCTCTCCCCCCAGAAAGGTGATCGGTTACATCCCTTGATGGAGATGAATCTCCCCCCGCTCCCTTCAGATAAGAACTTCCCCCTCTTGGCCTCATCCCGGTAGGTATCAAAAGTTGATTCATCAGGTTACCCCCAGAGAGAGGGGCGGTCCCTTTTCTTCCGCAGGTAATTCCGTCTGCGGGAGCTACGGTCCCGGTATCCTTTTTTCTCGTGCAAGGCAGGTGGAAGGATAGTTCGATTCGACTACCCCTTCCTCAACACGACCTCGATCCCTGCTCCCTTCTTGATCTTTTTTCTTCCCCAAGCGAATGGTCCCCCGGACAGTCAACGAAATTTTTTTCCCCGGGGTTGCATCCTTTCCTCGAACGGCAGAAAAGCTTTCCTCCGGTGCCAGGGGGGTGGGGCTCCCCCCCTTGCGTGAACCCCTCTTCAGCGGCAGATCACCCCTTTCCCCCAGTACCCAATCTCTCTATTTTGTTGTTGTTGAGATCTTTTTTTCTGGGGGGAGATGACCTCCTTTGCCGTTCGAGAATTCTTCTTGTTTCCCTTCTCTGCCAGCGGAAGCCGCAAAGGCCCTTTCCCTCCAGGTCGATTTTGTTCCGGGAGAAGGAAACCCCCCTTTTGTCGCTTTTCTTGCGATGTAGGTGATGCCCTCCTCCAATCGTTGGCGCCGATCTTCCCCCCCCTCTGAAGTTTTCTCTTCCAGTTTGGTGATCTAACTGATAGTTCTTTTTCCCTGCCGTCCACCTCTGTCTCACTCCTAACATTGAAGAGGAGGCTGCGACGTTCTTCGCCTCGTCGATTACCTTTTTTCTGATTTTTTCTGGCTTTGACTTTGTCTTTTCCCCCTCCTCTCCGTTTTTTAAACGGTAGTCCCCCCCCTAGGATCACCCCCCGTGAAAGACCCTTCTTTCCCTCACCTTTTCGCTCTTTTGCTTAGCTCCAGGCACTTTGCGGACTCCCCCAGGAGAGACACCCCCCCCCCGGCCTCTTCTCTTTCCATATCCATTAGGGTTCCTGAGCTGTCCCGTCAGAGCGCTTTCCCCCCCCAAGAGGGGGTTCTCCTCTTTCATTTTCTCGCACCCTTTCGCTACCGTATGACTACTTCCCCTCCACTTCGAAAGAGATCCTCCTTTTCCCCTTCTTTTTTTTAAACAGGTCTCGTTCTAGGTTGTCCTGGCGCGGCAATCACCTTGGGTGTGTAAGACGACCCGGTGGGTCCCTCCAAGGTCAGCGTCCCTTGAACTCGCTCTTCCTATACGTAAGAATACAGCCTTGCAGGCGATCAGCGTCCAGTCCTTTAGCTTAAGCCGATGCTGCCGGCTCCCGCTCTTCTCTTTGGGAATGCCATGTTCTGCTTTCTTTTTAATGTTCTCTTTCTTTTTCTCATAGTCGCCCTTCGACCGAGTTCGCAGCGACATAAGTCTCCTTGTAGATGGAGAAGACTTTCCCTCCAATCCCTTCTTTCCCGCCCTGCCTCTGGTACCGTTTCAGATGCCGGCCCCCCGGCCCCGAAGAAGAGGACCCTCTCCCCCCCGACCCATGACCAACCCCCTGTGGCCGTCGAGTTAACTGCCCCTTCCTTTTGCGCGTCTGGTGGTGGAGATTTTTTTTCTATCATCCCTTTTTTACACATTGACGCCCCTTCTTGGATCATGCGCCTTCAAGATGTCGCCCCTTTCGATCACATTGGTTTATGCTTGGTGATCTTTTCCATCAGCCCTTTTTTTTTGAACGCGTGGAGCGAACCTTCCCCCACGGAATCTTAGACATGCTTTCCCTTCCCCTCGCCAATCTTCTCCCTGCAGTTCGCGCTCTTGATTTTCTCGCGGCAATTCGGCCTCCTCTGCATCTGCTTGTTGATCGTCTTGGTTTTGTTCTAGATATGGCCTCTGAAAATCCTTTACGAGCGGTTTCGGTGCGTTCCCGCGCGTTCCGAAGGTAGGTCTTTTGCGACCCAAATCCCTTTGTCGACAGACCGGGTTGTGTTTTTTTTTTTTTCTTCCCGATCCTGGCCACTTTTTATGAGGAACACGCCCGAGCGGGAAATGGCATTTCCCTTTCTGGTTTCCCCGGTGGCGGCGACGTTCTCTTTTCTCTTGATTGAAATTAGTCTTCCCTGATCTTCCCAGAACCTTCCCCTTTTTAGCTGAGGACGTTCGCGGAAGGCAATCCTCTCGCGATCGGACTTTCTTTTTTGATTCTTTTTCACGTCGCGCGGCTGGCGCGATTTTTCTCCGGCCGACTTTTTTTTTATGGTTTTTTTCCGTGTTGAGCGACCTCCCTTGATATTTTTTTAGCGATATGGCCGTCTCCTCTCCCCACTTTGGCCGCTGACGGTTAGTCCGGATCCGTCCGGAAGGGGCGACACCTTCTTCTCGCGGGTCCCTTCCTTTTTGACAGGCGCGACGTGTCCATAGTCCCAGCACGATCATGAAACATCTCTCTTCGTTTGTGTTGTTTGATGTTTTTATGATCGAGCGGGGGCAATTTTCCTTTCGTCGCCGGTGGTTCCCCCCCTTTTTTTCGTCCGGGTCATTTGGCGACCCGTCCCTTTCTTTTTTCTCCCCGTCGGGGGAACCGCGCGTTTTTTGCTTCGGCTTTGCGTCAGAACAGACCCCTTTTTTCGTTTCGCTCCGTTTCCCCCCCCCCCCACTGCAATCTCGATCCTTTCCCCTACGCTTCGCCGCGCAGCGACGCCTTTCTTCAACGGCCCCCCCCCTTTGGGCTCCCCACAACAGTTTTTTTTTTTCTTTTCCCTTGTGGGAAACTTTTTTTTTTCGAGCGATATGCCGGCGTTCCGTTTCTGCAAGGCAAACTCGCCCGGTCTTTGCGGAGCTTCGTCGAGACCCATCCCATGTCTATCTACGACGTTCCCTACCTTTCCCCCTCAGTAGAAAGTGCTTTTTTCTGCTTTCCGGGACTCTCGGCTGACCACAGACGGCTGTTCCCCCGAGCTCACCCCCGATATGTCGAACCCGCCCTCCCTATCCCCTTTGACCGCTTTTTCAACCCAATCGCGTCGTGGCCCTGTCTGCCCGGATCCCGAGAAGCGAGATCTTTCCAACTTGCTAGGAGAACCGCGTTTTCCCCCGTCTTAGCAGGATTTTTCTCATCCGTCTCAAGGTGAGGCCTCTTTTCGGAGCAGAAGTCCTACGTGCGTCCCCCCGTTTTTTCGCCTGGTTCACCCCTCCGCCCGCCGTGCTGATCCAGATCCCCCTTTTTTTGGAAGCCCAATGTTCTACACCGTCGGATTTTTCTTTTCTCTGATCCCCTTTCAATGGATACCAGCCGGCCTCTTCTATCCCCCTTGTCGCTCGTCACCACCTTGCCAGCGTCCCCTGCAGTTAAAACGCTTTTTTTTTCATGGGATTCTTGCTCGCCCCACTTATCTCTTCTGACACTCGTCCATTCCTCTTCCCTTAGCCCCCCTCCCTCCCCCCCCTCCACCTTCTCGCCCGGTTCCCCCCTCCCCCCACCCCCCCCATACTCACTTACTCCCTCCTTATTTCCCCCCCATCCACCTACGCCCTTTCCCCCTCCCCCTGTCTTCTCACCTCCCCTTCCCACTTATCACCCCCGCCTCCCCCCCCTTCCCCACTTCATCCCACCAAACCCCCCCTACAACACCAACCCCGCGTATTTTGTACTACCTCTCTTTAGAGGCTATACCTTTTTCCTAGAGTGTTGCGTCGTTGTTTTTTGTGTGGGGGTTTCGGGGTTTTTTGTTTTGTGGGTGTTGGGGTGGGGGGTGGTTTTGCGGGTGTGTGTGCCTTGGGCTTTTTTGATTCCCTCGAGTTTCTATGGCTGCAGGATTATTCCCCCCGTCGATGATTCGTTTATCGGTCGGCTTTGTGTCGATTTCCCTTCATGATACTGTCAACCTGACCATTTCCATATAAGGACGTTTTGGACGGTGCATCGGCTTCACTTTCTCTAGATATGCCTGTCGCCCCCCATCTCCGAGAGTCATGCCGAAGTTTCTTTTTGCCGGATTTTTCGAGTTCTCGTGACTTCTTTCGCCTTTCCTCCCCCCTGCCTCTGACGTTCCTCTTGCGGCATAATCTTATGCAAAACTTTTTTTGAGAACTGGTTCAAGAGTTTTTTGCCCCTTTTTTCGAATTGTTAGTACGTATAAGTTGCGCTTCGGTTCATTTTTCTCCACCATATTGGTGTTCTTTTTTCTCCCCCTTTCTCCCCTCTGTCACGGGACGCTATACATCAGACCTTCACAGTCGACCGATCCCGGGTTAGTGTTTTGTTGTGGCAGTACTCAGACCTCCCCCTCCCCGATGCTGGAGCTGCAGTCTCCCCCCCCCCCACTATCCCTGACCTCTGATGGGACTTTCTTTTTGGCAGGTCTTTCTCCATCATCGGTCGTCCCCCCGCGTTTTTTAATCAGGTCTACTCGCCACAGTTTCGTTTTTTGGATTTGTCTCGACCCTGGGTGTCAGAACGTACTCTAATCGGCTTTATTCCTTTTTTTTCTGAGGACCTCCTTCTTTCCGGATAGCTCTTCTGTCCTTCATAACCCCACACGACCTCGATTCTCATGGAGACTTCCAGCGTCCTTTCTCCTTTTCCTCACCGACCTCTCCCCCTTTTACACGCCCCTTTTTTGTTAGCTGAATTTCTTTGAAGAAATCTAGCCTTGGCGTCCGAGTGCAGGCTCCCACGCGTTTTTTCACCAACGCCTTCTCGCAGCTTCCTCCGTATCTACACCCAGAGCCCTCACAATCTTTTTCTTTTTCCTCCTACTAATTTTTAGAGATTGTATTGGCATCGTTTTTTCTGCACTGAGATCGACGAGAAAGGAGTTGGTTGTCGATCTTTCACGAGGAATTTCCCGCTTTATGCGGTCTCCCATGTGCACCCCGCAGGTTTTTCCCCCCACTGGAGAGTCGGTTTTGATGCCCCCTCCACAGTTTTTCCTGATCGGATGCCCACTTTTTTGAGATCGGAGGTAGGGTTGGTTTCTTTTTTCTTCTGATAGATCAGCCTTTTCTCATGCCGTCCACGCCTTCTTGTCCTTGCCTGCGAACACTTGAAGCCTGGACCTTAGATCTTCGCTCAAGAAGCGTTTCGTTCGCTATCTCGCCCCTTTGCGGCTTTAGTCTTAAAATCATCCGCAGGGAAACGTCCCTACCCGCTGATTTCTTTCCAATTACCTGCCCGGCCATCCCCCTGCCCTTCACGATTGTTGCCTGCTTTTTGCGACCAGGCCTTCAAGATCTGTCTGCTTCCTTTGCGTCGCGCCAAAACGACCCCCCTAATTCCTGTCTGACTGTGTTTTAAAATATCCTTGGGGTCTGTTAGATCTCCCCCTTTTCGCGAGATGGGCCTCCCCCTTTGGTAGTCTCTTTTTCCTCCGAGAACGGCGCGCCCCCTTATAAGTATAGCCTCCCCCCCATGCGACTTTCCGACGACGCGGTTCGTGTCGGTCGCCCGGTACTCCTGCGCGGCCTCCATGCTCCTTCCCTTCGTGATCGTAGCTCCCCCACTTTTTTACGATCGCCAAAGTTGTTCCGCCTTCTAGCCACTGCGCCCAACAGCTTTCGTCCATGTGTGCATCCCAGCGGGTTCAGGGCGGCCTCCCCCTCGACAGGATTCCGACCCGATGCCTTGGAAAAAGAGCCACCTTTCTCCATGATAGCCCAGTTATGTAGGTGCGGTTAAATGTTTTTTTCTCTCTGTACGATGTACAGACCCCCAAGAAGTCCCCCCCCAGAAGCAATAAGAGACAGATTTTATGGAGATAAGAGGCCGGATCATGTTTTTCCACTCCAAAAGAGGAAAAGATGCTCCGTGTCAATCGGGGCATGTAGGTTCACCACCGACTGTCTACCACTACGGCTCTACCAAGAAAACTTGGCTCAGTTCCCTTGCATATGTCTTCCTGGCTTATGGGTGTTTTCGCTCCCATGGGTATATCTATTGTTGGTATACTTTTAGGGGCTCTCTCCCCACTTCACGATGTCGACTTTTACATTGGCGTCGCTTGCTTGTGTCATTTTTTCAGAAGAATTTTGCTATTTGTTGCCAAGGCGATTTTTTGCGCACGGCCCATCGGTAGGTCTTCTCCATCTTCAGGATCGTTCGCGCTTTTTTTTTTGATCATGAGATATTCTAGGCCCGGTTCGCATAGATTGTTTTGATCGGGTATGCTCTTCCGTTATAGCCATTTCCCCCCGACTTGATTTCTTGGCGTGAGGATTTCCGTCATGAAGTCTCGGTCTTTGTTTCCCCATACAGGATCCAGAGATAAGTGATCTGAACCCCCGCTGATGAGTCGGCGATCCGTCCTCGAAGAAGTTTTCCTAAAGGAGATGGGCTCACTTCCGTCGGACGTAGATAGCGGCCTTCTTCCTTTCGCGTAACTCAAAGGGGAATGCTGAGTATTGCAATTGCATCCACGAGGTTACTTTTGCCCCGGTGCAGAGCGGCCTTTTCGGGCGAGCGAGTGTTTTTTTCCGCGGTCATGAACGTCGGCCCCCTCCTGTAGCGGCCGTATTTTTTTCCCAGTGCAGTTTGGATGTTTTGTTCGCGAACTTTTATCTGGTCGACGCACTCTCTTTCCCGTGAGAAGCCTTCGACCGTCGGACGTTCTCCATACCGAGGGAGCGCCCTCCGTGTCGTCCCCACTCAAGGACCTTCTTCTTTTTGTGGGGACCGGCGCGGGGAGAACTTCATAGGCACACCGAGCAGACCCCCCCTCTTCTTTTTCATCATCCTAGTTGTTGTGTTTCTTGAGATTTTTTTGTATCTTCGAGGTTTTCCCTCTTCCCGCCAGGTTTTTTTCCCCCACCAACGTACGCTCCTTGAGACCCGTACGGGGAGCTTCCGCGGTGCTGGATGGAAACCCGTCGCGGTACGGCTCTGCTTTCTTCCTTCGAGGTTCGTCGAAAATACTCCCGCGAGTTTGATCTCCCTCACGGAAATTCTTCTCTGCCGCGACACGATCGCGCCGCGAGCGCCGTGCCCATTTCTTTTCCCCTAAGTTTTCTCGTCCGAGGATGCCTCCGCTGCCGATAAGGCCCCCCTCGTCCGCCACTCGAAGAGTCTTGCTGGCTCCAGACCTTTTCATCACTTAGCGATCGTCGCCGACCCCGTTGCCCGCCCAGCGCCTGTTCGCCCCCAATGTACCCCCTTGGTCTGTGGCGTCGAGCTCCGGTCAGGATCCCTTTTGCTCAACCCGGTAAGCTCTGTTGAACGGCTGCTCCCTCCTGACGTCTTTCATCAACCGCCCCCCCAATCCCCCGTCTTGTTTCCACTTGGCGACCGTCCAGAGCCGATGACTCTCGATTCCCAGCCTCTTTTCGAACGTTTTTTTTCGCGATATCCCCAGGCTCGCGAACTGCCTCTTCCCCTATTGTTTTTCGAAGTAGACTTTCTGTCAACGGTCTGCCCATTCGCCTTTGTTCAAGGCAGCTCCGTCTTGATGATTTTCCCCCCTCTTCACAAAGAAGTGGCCTCCCTCCCCCCCCAATGTGACCTCACATTCGGAAGGCGCGCTTTCCTAATGCGTCAAGGCTACCAGCCGGTCCATCGCTTTTTTAACCCTGGATAGATCGCCCCACCATACCGCTCCTTTCCCGCATGCAGTTAACGGCTTGAGGCCACCGTTTTATGTTCATTTTGGTCGTGTTTTAGCTCTCTCGGGGTTTTTCTAGCTCGAGGCCTCCCTCCTTTTCTCCTGCGGGGAAATGCCCTGGCTGTGGCTTTGCCGTGTTACCTTTTAAAATCTGTCTTTCCTCTGGCGATATAGGTCTTCTTGTGGTTCCTCCCTCTTCCTGCTCGAGAAACTCCCCCCTGCAATTTTCCTGGAATGACGTATCAGGCTTCTCGGGGGCCCTTCTTTCTTCTTCAAGTCTATCTCAGTCTTTTTCTTCTCTCCCTTCAGATCTATGCTATCTTTGCTGATGTCGACGTTTTCTATTTCTTCTGCCTTTGTCCCCTCGTCGTTCAAAGCCCCAACTTTCGCTGAGACCGAAGGGCTTATTTGCGAGCCTCCCGGAGGCCTGAAATTTGCTTACCTTTTATTTTTTTCGTCGACATGCTTCCCCTTCTCTGAATTGTGGCTTCCTACTCTGCGAGACGTCTTCTTTCCGCTTCTCCCCTTGTCTCGAGCTGCGGTTCCTCTCCAAGACCCAGAAGGGATATCCCCCCTTCCCCCTGATTCCTTTTTGTCGACGAGGGCTCCTCGCCTGCTCGTTCCAGTCGATGTTTGTGTCTCGCCGACATCGTGACGTTTCGGCCTTCCTCTTTTGGGACCTCTCGGTAGTCTAACCGATTTTTTAATCAGTCTCAAGCTCCCCCCTTTGCGCGCTTGGATTCTCGAAGACGCAGGGTCCTCTCCTTCTGCGCAGTCCCTTCTATAAGTCTTATACGCTCCCCTCGTGGCTTCTTACGGGGGACGTTTCGCGATTCTTTACTGACCCCTTTATAAACCATCTACTGCAGAACTTCTCGTCGACAATCCCCCCCTACAACGGTGGAGTCCTCCCCCACATCTCCCCTTGACCAGATTTTTCCCAGCTCACGCTGTCCCCTCTCCCCCTTTTTACCGGTGCCAGACTCTTGAGTTCCGAGTGTACATTGGGTTTTGGTGTGGTCTCCCTACAACTTTGCCCCTCATTCTCGAAGATTCTTTAATCTCCCCCATTTCCAGGAAACTCTCTTCCTCCGAGTTGTGTTGTTGATATTCTCCGGTTTCGTCTGGGTCGGTCACAAGAGATCTGCCTGTTTTTCTTGTTCACCGCTTTGTAGCTTGGAAGAAAAGGATGTCCCTCTTTTGCAGGTCTCGACCTTTTCGCTTTCGCACCGCCCCCTCACAGGGTGGTAGAGGTCATTTCCGGGTGCGACCTTCCCTCCCATTAGCGTGGCGATTCTTAGGCGCAGGAGATCTCTTTTTTTTTTGAGGACAGTCTCATCGCTTTCGTCCGTTCTGCACTGGAACAATTCTGGCGTGCTAACGGTTTCTCCCTCGCGCAGCCGT
>Ga0179593_1522415_pt1 | contig 10687 bp, 11 predicted proteins | sample CZODoug2_1_08_16_FD_185931 | JGI IMG/M metagenome (GOLD analysis project Ga0179593, IMG submission 185931) | Vadose zone soil fungal communities from Angelo Coast Range Reserve, California, USA - CZODoug2_1_08_16fungal (PacBio error correction) | ecosystem: Environmental > Terrestrial > Soil >... | reverse complement strand
CGCCCGGTCGGTATAACCCGCATCATATTACCGTTACAATATACCCTCACATCCTCTCGCTGACTGCTCCACTTTCTAGCTTGCCTAGAGTTTTTTAGCAGCGTCCTGGACTTCTCTCAGTTTCCCCCATCTTATATCCTAACTTGGTACGGTTACAGAACGCCAGCATTTCTCTTTGCGTTTGCACGGGCCACCCGATTCCGCGCTTACATGCTCCCGCATTCGCCTTATACACCGAATCGCCATGATCTTTCGCCTCCCTCGCGAGTCTGACTTCAGACGGAGACTAAGGTTCTCGATGTATGCAGATCCGGACCTCAGTCAACAGCCCCACCGCGGATTCGTTCCTGTATTTACTACTCTTACCTTGGCCACTCCATGACCAACGTCATGGTGAAGAGTTGGGAAATCGAGGCTTTTTTTTTATTTCACGTCCGATTGATACCTTTCCTTGTTCCTATGCGTATACAAAGACGGAAGGTCATTCGTGTGGGAGCATCGTCCGGCTCGGTAGTCCGCCTCAGTCTTTCCCACGTTTGACTCGTGGGTTTTACCCTCTATCTTCCAGCGATCGCCATTCTGTTTTTTTCTTTTTCAAGGGGAACCTCGCCGCTTTTCCCACCCTTGGTTCCGAGAGAAAGTGAATTTTTTACTCCCAGAAAGTTACTCCCTCTAAGGCTCATGGGGCACCTCATGACTCCTTTTTCCATAACCCCCGTACCACGTTTTCCCTTTTTTCTCTGCATTGAAACCGACCTTTTCCCTCTTTTTGGCAGTGGCCGCCCCCTGTACGTAAATTCCCCCCCTTCCCCCCCCGTCACTAGAGGGCCTTTCCCCTTTTCAGAGGTTTTTCTCTGCCTGCGATGTGCTCCCCCTGTTTCTCTCTGCATTTGGTAAGAAACTCGACTATCATCTTTCCCCCCTATCCTCTCTGAGTTTCTTTTTCTGAACCACCTCATTTCGGCCTTGCACTGCCCGGGAAGGAGCCCCCCCTTGGTTCGAGTCCCGGCTGAAACCTTCCTATTCGAGGCTACGTCTCTCCCTAGCCCCACGCCACCCGCTGCGCAGATCGATCTCCCTCCCCCCGCCCTCACGGCTTTGTTTCAGTCAGACGCTCTCCTCCCCTGGATGTTATTTTCCCGGTCCCGATTGTCCCGCGATCGGACTCTCCGACAGTTGTGTCCCCTTTGGGCCCCAGGCACGCGGCCGTAAGGTTTTCTTCCCCCCCCTCCCATTCTGATTTTTAGCTCATGCTTCCTTCTTGTTTTTCAAGACCCTTTTCTTTAATCGATAGCGATCTCACTTTTCCCGGAGAGTCGATTTTCCATGCAGGAGAATTTCAATTCATTCGGGTAGGAGTCTCTTTTCCCTCCCCGGTCCGCGGCGGCGGGGTCTTTGACCTCTTTCTTCAGTACAGCCCGTAAGGGCTTCTCTGCGAGATGGGATTTTCCTTCTAGCAACGATCCCTGAGTTCCTCCTTAGTGCAGCCACCCCCCTGGGAGCTCAAGGACCCCGAGAACGTGACCCCTCTCCTGAGGATCGACCCCCCTCCTCTCCCCCGTCCCATCACCCAGAGGCTGCTTTTCTTTGATGTTCGCACTGACCGCATCGCACCCATGCAAGTTCCCCTTTTCTACATTATCTCAGTCCCCGATCGTCAACCTGTGCTCCTCTCTTTTGTGCGACTGTGGCACGCTCGAAAACCGCTCCCCCCCGAGTTCATCGTGCGCGGCATCGACCCCCCTGAAAAACTCTACCCTCCCAGTTTATGTCTCCTTTTAGGGTCTGATGGACGAGTCGTCTTCCAAACTTTCCCCCCCCAGGGGTGCGAAAGTTCCTACGGCTGGGACCTATCTTTTATTTTCTCTTTACCCGCCGGCGGCTTCTTTTTTCCTCAGTAGCCGCGATCGAATTCTTCTCATTTCGTTTGTTTTTTTTTTTCTGAGGGCCCCCGTTCCCAGAACGTCCCCCTTTCTCTTTGATTAGGCGGAGTGTTTCAGCTCGCTGATAGAGCCTTCCCCCGTTGGCCCCTTCTGGAGATTGACGGATAAGGGAAGCAGACCCCTTCCCCCCTAGACCCATCTACGAATTTTTTTCCTTTTTCTGATTGAACTCAGGTCAACGGCTTCGTCTTTTGCCCCCCCTACCAGGGCGAGTGCCTCTCCTAGCTCCCCTCCTTCAGCACGTTCGGTCTGCTTTTTTAAAGACGTGAGTAGATGGGCGGTCCTCCTTGATTCTTTAAAAAGACGCCGCCTCTAGTATCCCTTCTCTTTTCCCAGATTAACGGCATTTTTTGACCCCTTTCCTTTTTCTGAATCAGGAAGGATGTCTTCTCTCTGTTCACAGCTTGGCGGCACCGTCTCCCGCTACCAGGGTATAATATCCTCAAACGTTCTTTTTGCCGGACGGAGCTGCCCCTGACTTTTATGTTGGCCATAGTTCCCTGAGATGGGTCAGCCAGTAGCGAGCCCCTCGTCAGGCTGACCCCTCCCCGGTTCATTTTTAGCAGAAACAAGTCGTCCCTTAGTAACTCTAGACGGGCTGGGGTCCCCTTTTTCAACTTTCACGGCCTCAACGATTTGACCTTTTTTAATCTGGGATAGTGGTCTTCCTTTCCGGCGTACAAATAGGGATAGGCCCCCTTCAAGACCTTGAGTTCACACGTCTCTAATCCCGCGGTCGGGCCCTCATAACCGTCTTTCATTCTCTTAGTGACACACCCGCTGCTTTAGATCTTGGCGCCCTTTTTTATACGGCAATCTCTTTTGCTCTCCCGGTCACAGGGGGGCTGACCCTCTCTTTTCCCTTTTAACGGTCCTTCCATTTGGCAGCATATACCCGAATGGTGGGGCAACCTCACTCCCCCAATACTGTGTTTCGCCCCTCTTTACCTTAAGGATCGCACGCCTCGAAGGTTTCGGTGGCCCGGTCAACTAGACCCCCAACAGGGCCCTCCGGTCACTACATAGTAAAGTCACTTTCTGTACCCCCCTTTCCCTCACGTGTGGCCTGCAGTTTTTCAGACTTATACCGATTCAAGGCCCGCTCCCTTTGGCAACAGAAGGTGGCTTTTCCTGGGTCCACTTGCCTCGGGAAGGTCGTGCTCCTTCCCCTCCTTCTTCTTCCTTGGGATGGTACGGCTGCTACTTCCACTTTTTCTTTTAACATTCAAGCAGCTCGCGTCCGCTTCCTTCCGTCGTACCAGTTGACACAGTAACGTTGTCCCTCCATCTTCTTCGTTGGTCGACCCTGTCCGAATCTTCCGCTTCTCAGATCTCACCTCCTACCCAGGTTTTTCCCTATTTACTACGTTGTTGCGAGAGAGCACACAATCACGTTGGGTTTTCCTTGGGACGCCTGTCGGTGAGCGTCGGGCTTCGACATTTTTTGACTCCTCTCGCTCCTGATGTCGTCTCTTGCCTTTTACTGATTTTTCTTAAACCGGAGGAATCTCTTGCCCTTTGGAGTAGCCTTTCACCCCTTATAGGTAGTAGCAGAGTCCCCTCCCCCCTTTTGAATCCTTTTTTTTCTAGGGATCACGACCTTAAATCCGTTATGTTCTTTCTTTTTCCCCCCCCCTGCCCTGTCTGTCCCCCGTCTCCTTTTTCCATGGAGCCAAGGTAGTAGGGCTCCGGCCTTCCCCACCGTGGCTTCAGCACGGGACGGTGACTGCCCGTGCCGCTTTATTTCTGTTTCTGGTTGAAGACGTTCGCGCCGTCTTTTTCAGTTGGTATCGTCGCTCTTTCATCTGTGTTTTCCCTGCTCGTCCATCGGAGTGCGTCACGTCTTTTCCCTGGTGGAGTCTCTCCCGATGGTCGCGTCCTGTCGTCTTTCAGGCTTTCGAGCGCTCCCCCCCTTTCCCCTGCACGCTGCCGTACTTTATTACTTTCGGGCCTAGATTCGCTGTCAGCCGACCCCGTATTGCGTTTAATTTTCGCGGTCATTGCTATGCGCACATCACAAATAATTTTTTACGATTTTGTAGGGTCCGCCATTTCCGACTTTCTGCTCCTTGTGAACCTCGATGACGTGGACTCCGCAAATGGCACCGTGCGTTGGAAGCCGTAATCATCTTACTTCCTCCCCACCTAAGCCCTCCTCGTCGCGTCCTATCTTATAGAAAGTGCATGAACCAGAACCGAAAAACGACACCAGCCCGCTCTGCTGCCGTTTTGTCCGCCCAGCCACCGCTCAGAAGTGCACAGTGTTCCTACGTCGGGGTTCTTGTGGTCCCATCTTTCTCGTAGTTCATCATGCGAAGCTTTCTGATAATTTCCTCATCGTAAAACCTTTTCTTTTGAAGTCTGGTTGCCCGAGGGCATGTTTGGCCACCTTTACTAGCCGCCGTTGCACAGGCGCTGATTTTCCCTCCTTGGTGTTCAGAGATTTGTAGACCCGGATCGGAGTCTCCTGTTAGTGTTTGTCCGATGCCGTCACTGACTTTGCTCTAATCACTCCGACGCCTGGTAAGCTCTAACACGTAATTCTTTTGCCGTTCACAACCCTTTTGTTCCGGGTAGGGAGTTTTCCTGCCCAAGGCGAATTCGTTGACCGGAACCCTTCGCATTCTCTGTGCTGTTGTTGGTGTGGACCCACTTTGCTATTCAGCGTTCCCGTACGCGCCGTTATCCTCCGATTTTCGTGCAGAAGACACTGACCTGGGCCGTTATCCCCCGAGCGTTATATTTATAGCCACATATTCTCCGAGAGACTGACATGCCCCCGTCCCGTACAGTCTCCTTCCCTCTTACAGCAGCTTTGAGTGCGCTGTGCACCGACGCTTTGTGTCAGACTTCTCAAGTTACCTTCGTCTCTCCGTCGATGCGGCCTTGCTGGACACCGAGTGAATGATTGGTACACGAGGTCATGATTTCTTTTGCTGTGCGCACCTTCAGCCCGCTTTTTTTCAGTCTGAGGTAACGTCCTGTCATGCAGGCCTTTCCCCGTGCACCCATGATACGCGATGCTATCCTTGACTCGTTGGTATTTTATTTTCCCGTCTGGCCGTCTGATTCCGTCAATCGCGACGTGCCATCAATGAACAGTGTGACGCCCCTCCCTCAGCTCACGAACTGAGACGTCTGTTGAGTTCTTTGGCGGAGACCCCCCCCGTCACGTGCAAATTTTTCGACACCATCCAGATCCGATCAGTTTTGTGTTCGGGATCCATAACAGCTATAGAAACAGACGGCCCGTTCCGCACGTTCCCGACGACTTTTTTCCCACGACACTCTTGTGCATGCTTCGCCACTGCGCCGATCTGCTTACCACTTTACGTCGTCCTCAGGCGCGCACGATGGACGGGTTAACTTGACGTTTGTGTGCTCCTGTGCATCGTAGGCCACAGTCGCCCAACTGCACTTTTTTTCTTTTTCGGCACATCCTTTATGAATGCGCTCATTGTCGACCTCGGACATGCTGCGTTTGACCTTCTGCTAGACGTTATGTTACATGTCTGAAGTACGCTGGATAACACTCCCCCGGCTGGTCGGACGTTTTAGGCGTACGCCGAGACCGTTACCTTCAGGTAGAGTTAATGTTATGTGTAGTACGCTCCTCTATCTATACTGTCGGTATCCTGAACCTTTTGTTTCCCCCTCTGGACTTGGTCTCCTCTTCTGAGTTTTTTTTGGACACATAAAGGCTTTGCCTTTCCGAGCCGGAGTTTCTGGTTTGCTCCCCCTTACCAATCGGCGAAGAGACGTCATCGCCTTCTTTTTCCCTGTCCAAGGACAAATACGAGTCTCACCCTTTCCTCTGACCGGGCCATCTCCTACTCCCGGTTACCAGTGATTAATTGACCTCTTTCTCTCTCTAACTAATCTCTTTCGAACGGAAAGTGCCGTTCTATCTTCCTTTCTTTAAGTTTCTCAAATCCGAAGAAATCGGCCCCGCTGCCGATCGCCCTCTTCTTCACGCACCGGTAGAGGACGTCCTGGTCCTTCCGAACGGCAGATCATTCTATGCCGATTAGCGTCTTTGTTCTCCAGATCTCTAAACACTTCCCCTATTCTCTCTTTTTTGCGTAGCGTCGCAGTGTTTTTTTTTTCATTTCGAGCCTCTCGATGCTTCTTTGTTTGCGTTTTTTTGTAGATTTTCCTCTTAGACCTTCTTAGTTTTTCTCCTGATTTCTTTGGGGGGGGTGGTTTTGTTTTTTGTTTTCCTGAACAAACTGGCTTGTAGATTTACTTCCCTCCCCCTTCTTGCAAGGACGGCGATTGACTTTTTTCAGCGCTTCTAGTTGAGGGGATCGTTTCTTTTTTCCCGCCCTTGTCCTCTCCATCGGTTTTCTTCCCCCTGCACCCCACCGCCGGCGTTGACGCTGTCTCAGGGTGCTCGGTCGGATTTTTCTGTCTTTTGGAGTCCTACCCGGCATCGAGGTGGCGTTTCTGATTCATAATGCATGCTTTTTTTTTTATCCGGGGAAGTGTACTTGTTTCGATTTTTTCACTGCAGAGTCCGTTTCAGGTATACCTCGCGGCGTCCATTTACGCGCTTAATTTCTTTTTTTCAAAATCTCTTAATCTTCGATTGGGCCCCCCCCATTTTTCCTCAGTCGCGATAGCTGGCCCAGAGACACCGTGATTATTTTCCAAACGGCGTGATAGGCGGGAGTATTCTGAGTCTCACCAGCAGTCTTGAAGAACCCATCCATCTCTTTTCCACCGTTTTTAAATCTAGTGGTAGAGTCCTGGGAACTTTCCTTTTTTTTCGGGAGCGACCGTTCAATGATTGGTGTATTATTGTCCTCATAGATTGAAGTTTTTTTTTTTATTTCAATTACCTTTGACGTCGCTCCTTTTCTCTTGGGTCAATGATTCATGATTTTCGTCGCTCTGCCTTATGCTTCCTCAGGTGTCGGGCGACCTTGTGTCCTTCCCTCCTTTTGTATCCTTTTAGGCTGAGGGTCAGGGTCCTTTTTGAACTCCTTGACCGCCGAGGCATCCGCCTCCTGGTTTTTTTTTTTTTCGGCCCACATAGAGGGCCTGCTTTGGCATTTTTTCCTCGCCCTCTCGTCGCATCTCCGCCATCTTTTCTCCGGCACTTTTTTTTTCTGAGGCCGGCTCTTCCCGCGTTCTCCTTTTTTTTCTTGCATGTCCGAACAAAGAGGCACCATGCGTTCTCTTTTTACTATAGGATTTTTCCCAGGTTGAAACACTGCCCCTCGCTTTTTTTTCTCCCTGAGAGAGAACGAGCCATACGCGGTTGAGACCCCCTGACGCTCCTCCTCTCCCCGATGTCTGCCTCCGTTGTCCTCTACTTCTCCCCTTTGTTAGACTCGTCCTAAGGCTTTCCGGTCTGTCAGAGCCGCTTAAGGTGCCGTAACAGGTTCACTTTTTTCTCTCTCTTTTCACTCTTCCGTTTTCTTTTAGTACCCTGTTGCTTTTCCTTCATTATTTAAAGGGCTGTGCCCTCTCGAACTGGAGATGGTCTTCCTTGAAAGACCAGTACTTTCCATAATCGGGCACGTTCGCCCCTTTGCCCCGTAGTTAAGGCTTCTTCAAGCCCGTACCTGCGCGAATGTCTTGTCCCATTGCATGCAAATATCCTCTTTCCTATTGGTCGCTTTGGTTGGCATGCGGCTTTCATCCTCTCCCCCTTTTTCCACTATTTTCCCTATCCTGCTTTGGAGGATCGTGAGGAGCAACGATTCTGAGGTTGGGCAGTCCGATGAAAAGAAGGCAGGACCTCCTCTTGTTCTTCCGTCAACCGCCTGTCTTTTTTTCTCTTCGTTCGACTTCCGTCCCTTCCTTTCTGTACCCGACCCTCGCAGCACGACCCCGAACCCTTCCCTTTGTCAGTCCTTTCGAAAAGGGAGACGCCTTAAATCCGCGACCGTGAGCGCGCGATTTCCTCCCCTCCCCCGAGAATCGACTGATAGACCTGAAAGTCGGCGCCGGTCTTGTTCCCCGAAGTACTCCTTGATGCGGTAACGGTCTCTACCTGAACCCCCTTTCCTTTCCACCCTTTTCCATTCTTTTAGATAAACGCAGAGTGGTATCGGCATCTTTTTCTTTTTTCCGGTCAGGCCTTTTTACTCGCATTCACCAGTCCCTTCTTCTTCCATCCTCTTACCTCTATTTCCCGACATATTTGTCCATCTTTTTTCTTTTCAAAAGATTACTCTAAGGGGTCTGCCACGCCTCAGAAACATAGGAAACGACCTGGCGCCGTTCCAGTTCTTCCTTTGGCAAACTATAATCTTTTCCCCCAACTTTAAACGGTAACGGCTTTCATCAGGAATACAGTACCACCCTCCAACGCCCCTCGATGAAGGGTACGTTTTTTTTTTTTCCTCCCCCCCTCTACCCCCTCCTACGAAGCCTTTCTTTCGTACCCAGAAGGAGCTTTTGGTTAGAAGATTTGAGCTAACACCACGCTGCACCCGCCCTTCAGCCCCCTTTGAGTCTCCTACGAGGGCACTGTCTCTTTACCCCTTCCATACGCCCACGGCGGCTTGATTCCTTTTTCCTTTCCTGGCGAGGACTTCCTGCCCTTACAACCTCGGGTTTTCCCCCAGTCTGATCGTCCCTATGCTAGCCGGATAAGTAGAGAATTCACCCCCCCAAAGGTTGGGGCCACGAAAGCGCTGTCCCGATTTATCGACAGACATTACTCCCGGCGCCGCGATGCACCCTCCGACGCTCTTGACGATCTTTTCTCCTCCTCCCCTAATTCGCAGGAGATTTCCCGCAGCGAAGGGATGTTGATCTTTTTCTTTTTTCGGTTTTTTTTCAGCCCTCCCCCGCGCTACCGGGCGGAATGTTCCCGTTTTTCTCCTGCGCAATTTGAATGTCATTCCCTTCCCCTGCTTCGAGTCCGGACCTCATCCAGATTCTATAGTCCCTCGATCCCACTTCGTTCGAATATGGAGAGTCGACGGTTTTTTTTCCCTTGTCTTCAATTCTGGGTATCCGGGAGTTTCTCGCCCCTTTTTTTGGGATAGGTGCCCTCTGATTTTCGTCACCGTAAGGGGCTTCGATTCTAGTCAGACGCTGGATTTTCCTTCTTTTGACCACTATCTTATCGCGGATTTTTCAGCGGCACCCCCCCTTTGCAGAACAAGTCGGATATCTTTCCCCCCCCAACGTGCACCGTTCAGGATTCCTTCCCATAGACAGAAGGTTCGCCTTATCCCCCCATTCCACTCATACAGAGGACTTTATGGGCTGTACTGAAAGTACTGCACCCTTTTTTAGTGGCTTCTAATATTTTAAATAGGTAGGGACATGAGTCTTTTCCCAGTTGCCTCCCTGCTGGGGAGACTTCCCCCGGCCCCGTCCAAACGGCATCCCGTCCCGTTTCGACTTTTGAGGGCATCGACGCGACAGGCCCCTCGAAGGTTCTGGGAGAATCGAAGCTCCTTTTGGGTTCCTCAGAATTTCTGCCCCCCCCCGGCAAAGGCTTACTCTGGTTCTGTCTTTCCCGGATTTTCCCTAAGTATTGGGTATGGGCCCGACTCAAAAAGCGCTTCTTAGTGGAGATGCCTGGCTTTTCCTCGAATGGCCCGAGCGTTCTTCCTTGGCGGGGCACGTTGCCCATTTTTTGCCGTCCTACGGCAGGTTGTTCAACGTCCCCTCCCCCAGACGCTCTTATCCTTCATGCTTTTTCTGCCTCCCGTGCATTACAGAACAGGACCGACTACCTGCATTTTCGATACGGCCGGCTCACCTCCTTTTCTCCCTTGCCCTTTCCCCGGGCGTCGTCGACCGTCCCTCCAAGTTCCGTCTGTTTTCGCCCTTAGCCTTACGTCAATACCGCGGCGTGGTTGGAGAGGCCTGGGGGCGGCGCGTAAGTATTTCCCCTTTTTTTGCATCTGAACCCGACCTGCTGCCCTCTCATGCCTTTCTAATCGCCTCATTCCCCTTCCCGGTGGAACGGACGGCTCCCTCTTACTCACGTATTGTTGTACCTCTCGCCTTTTTCCTGCTCCCCTCTCTTTTCCTTCAACTCACCGACGCCCCGCTCATCCCCTATAGCCCCCGGCGGCCCCTGCGTCCCTCCTTTCCCCGCTGCCCCTCAAGGTGTGGCTGCTTTTAACGTCCTCCCCCCTTCGGGGCGTACCCCTTCCCCCCCCTGCCCCCCCACCGTCCGCTTTTTTCTGGGAATAGAACAAGCGTCGATTCCTTCACTCGAAACTTAGGCGAGGTCTTAGTCCCTCCTGGGCCGGACCCCCGCCTCAAGATTTTTTAGAGGTTTTTACTGCCGTTCGTGACCGTTCAACTCGGGCTAAATTACTTTTTCCTTATCATCGAGCCCCCCGTCGTTCCCTCGCCCCCTTCTTGAGATTAAATACAGACTTTCTTCGGTCGGCATATTCCCCTGGTCTCCTGTCGCGATATTCCGGACATTTATTAAGGCACTCCGTCTTTTTCTCCTTCCTTTGTTTTTCCTCCTCTCCCGTAGCTGCGCAGCCTTCTCCTCACCCCCTCCCCCCCCCTCCTGCATCTCAAGACTGGTGGTTCCACGCTTTCCTCCTATCATCTCCCATCGCGGAGCAATTCCTCTTCCTCTAGGCCCTCGACCTCGCGACGTTTTTCTAACGCTTCACCAAGGCTCGTCTCCATCCAAAAAATTGCAGGTCCCCGTCCAATGGACACACGGAACCATCCCCCCCTTCTAGATCCAATCCCCCCGATTCCCCCTGAACTTGGACATCGCTCCACCCGTAACGGTGTTTGCACTG
>Ga0179593_1506819_pt1 | contig 10687 bp, 19 predicted proteins | sample CZODoug2_1_08_16_FD_185931 | JGI IMG/M metagenome (GOLD analysis project Ga0179593, IMG submission 185931) | Vadose zone soil fungal communities from Angelo Coast Range Reserve, California, USA - CZODoug2_1_08_16fungal (PacBio error correction) | ecosystem: Environmental > Terrestrial > Soil >... | reverse complement strand
TCCCCCGTTGTTTTCATTTTTTTCCTTTTTTCCCCTCCCCTCCCCTTTTTTTCCCGTTTTTGGTCCCGCTAGTTCACCCCGGTCATTCTCGGGGGTTGAGGCACTTTCTTTTTTTTCCTTTGCCCTCCTTTGCACTTCTGCCTTTCCCACCGTTGGATCCGTTCATAACAACTGTTTTGCCCCCTCACGCCCTGTCCTTCACACCAGTGGTCGTCGCGACTTTTTTTCCTTTTTTTGGGTTTGTTTTTTGTACTTATTTCCGCATTGCCGACAACCGTGTCCACCCGTTCTGTAGAACCAATCTGCCTTCTTCCTTCCCTCTTCGTTGCTCCCCTTTTGCTTTCGTTTTGGCCTTTAATTGCTCACAGCCCACTTGGTTCTGTGCACCACTTATTCAAGATCCCGTTAATCTTTTTGCTCCTGCAAAACGATCGAATCCCTGACTTTCTTTTTCAGGGGTTAAGATGCATGGATTCCGCCCGATCACTTTTTCCTTCCTTTTTTTTTTTCAGACCTTCCTTCGGTTCACCTGTTTATTGTTTTCCTGTTCACTTTTTTTTTTTCCCCACGATAATGACCTTGTACTTCCTGCCTTGGTGGCGTTCCCCTTTGGTATCCCATTGTTCCTTTGATCCGAGCGATTCCCTTTCCTCCCTCCGTCCGGGTCTTTCCCTGTCACACATTCAGAATACTCTCTACCCCCGTTGCAAGCCCCCCGCCCTGATGCCCTTGGTGAAAAATTCTCACCCGCTTTACCCCCCCCCCCCGGCTTGTTTTTTTTCTAGCCTCGCATGCCTCTTTTCCTTTCCCTCTCACTAGATTTTTAGGAGGTGAAAACTACTCCATATGCTGCGCCCTTTCGATGGGCCTGGTGTCCCCGGTCTTTTGTAGTCGTAGTAAGCATTCCACGATTTGGTTTGGTTCCGTTTTTTTACTCTTTCCCTGATGCCCTCGTTTTTGGGCTTGAATTCTTGGTCCTTTTTTGCCAGTCAGTATTAAAGGGCCTTCATTCCTCCCCGCAAACTCCCCCTGTTCCTCCCTTCCCTTTCCTCTCCTCGTTTTTTTTTTTTGATGACTCGCTATTTTTCATCTTTCCGTAATATTTGGGCATTTCCCCTTGGGTGCGTACTCTTTTTCCCTGTCTCTTTGGTCCGACTCCCTCTTTGTTTCCCCCCCTCTTGCGTTGAAAAGAGTGCAAACTCCCCTTCCATGTGAATGTTTCCTTATTCCCCCCTTTTCGACGTCCCCCTCACCGTGTGCCGCTTCATTCCCACCGCCCAACGCATCGGGGTTGCGTTGCTTTGAATGCCCCCTTCCACGCCCTATTCTTCTTGACGTGCACCCCTTCTTGCAGTCCGGCTCTTACCCCCCCTAGCCGTTTTTTTTTCCTCTTTTTTTTTTTCTTTTCCTTCGTCTCCCTTGTTTCCCGTTCCCCCTTCTATTTTCTGTCCTGTATCGAAGGCCTTCTGGTTTCAAGGTTGCGCTGGAATCTGGCTCGTGGTTCCTCGGACCCACCAAAAAACCTGGTTTGATATTTTCTTTGGCCCTTGCCCTGCGGTAGTTCGGATTCAGATTTCTCCCACAATTCTTCATGCCTCCTTTTTTTTTTTCACCTTTTTTTTTTCCCTGTTGCCCACTAATCTGGTCCACTTGTTTTTTTTTTGCCCCATTCTCCTCCTGACCCCTTTCTTTTGTCAGCCTTTCCTAACCCTTGAGCGCACGAGCTTCCACGTTTCTCTTCTTGCTAGTTCAGGCCGTTTCGTGCTTTTTTTTCTCGTTTGGAATGTAGTTGTTGACTTTTTTCGGTTTTTTTTCGCCGACTTTCCTTTTTTAAGATCATCCGGTTCTCGTGACGCAGGGAAGTAAATGCGGGCCCCCCCAAGTTCCGATTTCTCGGGACCCTTTTTTTCTCTGTGTTATTGCTTTTTGTCGGCATCGGTGTTCGGGCCCTTTATATTTACCCTCCCCACCCGGCCCCACCCCCCCCAAATCCCTTTTTTTCCTTTTTCTTGGTTTTGGGGCGCCTGTCTTTTGTCTTTAACATCCTGCTTTTTTTTCTTTCCTTGCTCCCCGTGTTTTCCCCGCTTTTCCCTGAGTGAATTGGTCCTGGTTGCGCACCCCCAATGATCCCGCCCCACTTCCCTTTCTTCCGGGGTGCTTTTTTTTTAGATTTTTTTTTTACCATAGCAGTAACGTTCTGGACGGCATTTTTTTGGTGTCCTGGTTTTCGCTTTTTCCTTTCAATTTCCCTGTCTTTCACCTTCATAAAAACGCAACCCTGATTTTTTCCTGCACCCCGTCTTCTTTTCGTCGTCACATTTTGCGTTTTCTGACCCGGTCGATCCCCTTCCTCCTGTTGGCGCATGCGCCCTTTATTTTTTCGTTTTTGGTTTTCCCTTTTTCCCATTACACGCCTCATTCGTCTTCTCTCTTGTGTTTGGGTTCACGCCTTTCATCGGTCGTTTTGTTTTATTTCCTTGTATTTTCTTGGAAAAAGTTGAGACCCAAGGTTCCCTTTTATCTACTCGTTCCCCCCACGTTGCCCGCCATCTAATCCTTATTCCCCTCCCCGAAACTGCCCCTTTCCCTGTCTTTTAACTGCACCCCCGTTTCTTCCACGGGAACCGCGCTTCTCTTCTTCTGAACATAGCAGTTTCTTACTGCGGATTACACAGTGACTCCTCATCCTTTTTTTTACCCGATTGGGCCGGTGTCCGGCATTCTTTTCCGGTGGTGTTTTTCTTTTTGTTTTTTGTTCCCCTTGTGGATGCTTCCGCCATATTTATCGAATTCTTTTTTTTTTTTCTTTTTCCCCCTTCTTCCCTTCCTCCTCCTCTGACTCTTTTTTTACCTCCCCGCCGCGAGGCCTTTTGGAAATTTTTTTCCTTTCCCCGCGCCCACCCCTCCCGCCCCCTTTCTTTCCGGCCTCCCCCCCCTTTACCTTTTTGCTCCGACAAACGTCTTTTTTTCTTTGCCTTTTTTCCCCCCGGTCGGCTTCTTTTTTTTCTGTCCCGGTCGGCCGGTTTTTCTTTTTTCGTCATTGCGGGGCCCCTTTCACGATTTAGTTTTGTTTTTTTCTGGGTCTCCCCCCCCCTAATTCTTTTCCTTTCCTATACGTCTTCCTCATGTTTGTTTTTTCTTGACACTGAAAGTGTCCGTCTGTGTGTGCAGTGTCTTTTCACTTTTCTTTTTTTTTTTGCCCCCTTTAACTTTTTTGATTTTTTTGTGCTTTCCCTGATGGCCTTGGACCCCCTTTTCCCCCGTTTTTTCTGTGGCTTATGACTTTTTATTTCCATGGGGGGCCGTCCTTTTTTCTTTTTTTTCTTTGGTGCAGGAGGGCATCGTCGCAGTCGGGTCTCCCCCAAACTTCCAAGCGACTTGCCGTCTTCCCATTTTTTTTTTGCCGGCAATGGGGTGACCCTTTTCTTCGTTCCCCCCCCGCTTTCTTTTGTCACCTTTTCTGATTTCCTTCTTCCAGGACACACTACCATAAGTCTTTTTTGGGTAGGTAAACTATTTTTTTCTCCCCCCCTATTCCCATTTAATTTTTTTTTTTGGCCCCTCCAACCGGTTTTTTTAGCCCAGCCTGGAACGCTCGTTTCCCGTCGTTGACGGAAGCTTGTTCCCCCATTCCTTACCAATCCAAAGCCCTTACCGGTGCGCCTGAATCTCCATCCTGGTAACTTTTCACTTAAGTGGGATGTGGGTCGTCACCCGGCTTCCCCGCAGTAGTCCCTTGGTCGTTTCCCCTTCCCTGTCCAGAGTACTTCGCGTTTGCGCTTGCCTCGACCCAGCCACCCAAAATTTTTCCCATTAAACCCCCATCTTTTGGGCCCCTTCCAATTCTTCCAACCCAACCCCCCCTTTCGTTTGAAATCATCGTAACGGTTTTCCTCCCCCATTGGATTGAGTGACATCATTTCCCCTTTGCCACCTGACCCCACCCCAAGTTTCGGCAGGATTTTCCCGTTTAGTTTTCTTTTTTTTTGAAGTAGCCGTTTTCCACCTGCGGATCCGCGGACAAAGGCCCCCTTTTTCAAAATACCCTTTTTCATTGCTCTCCTGGTTTGCAGGGCCGGGGCGCGCATCGACAAGCCCCCAATGCTATCGAAAAACAGTTGTCGTCCAATTTTTTTCAAAACGCCACGCCTCTGCATTATATACTTGTGTTTTTAGCTCATTTAATTTTCCCCCAGGTTCCTCCGGCTTTTTTTTTTTTTTTGGGAGTTTATCCCATCCGTGCATTGAGAGTGCGCTCCGTTGCTCTCTTGCTTCTGTTTGCTGACCCCCTTCAATTTCTTGCATGTTGTCGTTCTTTCCACAAAGTCTTGTTTCCTTCACTTCTTCTTTCTTTTCCTCCCTTTTTTTTGTGTGTCTCTTTGTTACTATTCTTCCTTTTGTCCGTGTCTTCACATTCTTCCCTTCCCCTCATCACCTTCCCTTTTTTCATTTTCTGCGAGAAAGGTTCCCACCGCGAACCTCAATGCGAGGTTGGTTCCACACCCCCCGTTTTTTATACGCAACCCCCTTTCAACTGTCGTTTTTTTTATATTCACTTTTGTTGTGCTGTTTTTCTCTATTTTTCCCCTTTTTTTTTCTTTTCAGTTTCCGTTTGGAAGGTTTTGAGTCCAACCATTTTTTCTTTTGAGCGCGTCCCTACTCTACCCGTGTTATTGTCGCGTTTCTTTTGCTTCCTTTTTCTTTTTTGACATCCTTTCTTCTTTTTCAGTTTTTCCCTTTGCCTGATTCGTCGATTATTGTTGCCCTGATCAAGTCCCGGCTTATCCTGGTTTTGCCTCTTTCTTGCTTCGGATTTTTTTTCTTTTGTCCCCATTTTTTTTTCTTCTTCCTCCTTTCCTCGACCCCTTTCCCACTGACCTTTCCGCCTTAACCTTTTTTAGGAAATCGTTGGCCCATTCTCCTGTCTTGACCCCATGACCATGACTGATCTCTTTCCTTTTTCTTTGCTTTATTTTTCTGTTGCCTTTTCCCTGGCTCGTACACGTTTCTGCAGGGCGGAGGATGGCCCCCCCGTGGAAGGCCCCGCTAATTGACTCGTTTACTTGTTCCCTCTGTTCTGCGTTCATTGTCCTTTTCTTTTGTTCTTTCACCCTCCCTGCCTCACCGGTTTGCAAGTCCCTGGTGTCAACCTTATTTGAATCGGGCCCACCCGTTTTCACTAGTCAAGTTCCGTTGGTCCAAGCTTTGCCGCCGACTTTTGTCCCCCTCCCTCCAGTTCAAACTTTTTTGCTTCCGATTTGCCACGCCGCCCTTTTTCCTTCCCTTGCCCCCCCCTTTTTTTTTTGTCCGCCTAGCCTTTTTTTTCTCTCCGGCCACGCCACCATGCCTGCCCCTTTTTGTCCTTTCTCCTTCATTGTCTTTTAAGGTGTTGCTGAGGCCTTGTCCGCTTTTTTTTTTTCAGACAACACCCCCACTAGGCCTCCATTGAATTATTCTGGTTTGACACACTTTTCCTTGCCTCCAAAAAACCTGGCGTTCATTTTTCACCTTTCCCCATTCCACTTAGTCACTTTTTTGCTCTGATAGGGTACTTCTGGCCAAACCCTTCCTAATCTTGCTTCTGTCTTCGTTTCTTCCTCTCTTTTTTTGATGGTTTTTTATTTGCTTGCCTCTTTTTTTGTCAATCGTGGTTCCCCCCGTTCTTCGGTCTTGGATAATTTTTTGATCTGGGTCCTTCCCACTCAATGTTTTGGTTCATAATGGCTAGATACCCCCCCCCCCCCTTGGTTTAAGGCTGGAATCCCCCCCCCTTCCCTCACGACATTTAACACATTCCCGTCAATCCCCCCAGCCCCTTGATGCGTTTTGAAAATCGGAACTTTCCCCTTTTTACTATTTTCCTCGACCGGCGGACTTTCCCTTTTGCAACAAGTCATTCCCTTTTCCCCCTTTTGCCCGCGAACTTGTGCCGTACACGGAGATGTTAGGCCCCCTTTTCGTGGCGGTAGTAGCTGTTGACACCATCTATCTGAGCTCTTTGCTTTGTTGTTTCCCGTCTGTCCCCCTTTTCTTTTTCACTGTACCCCCTTTTTCCGTGACCCTTTTAACACCCCGGACCCTGCCGAAACTCGCCGCGGCGGGTCCCCCAAACCCCACCGCTCCTTTCTCTACTCTCACGTAGGTTTTTTTTTTTTTTCGTCCACCTAAGCATTCTTGGCTTTTCCCTATGTTTTCGCATTCCCCGTTCTCCGTTTCGTTTTTTTTCAGACGGACGTTTCGGATTCTACTTTTTTTTTTTTGCGACCCCCCGTTTTTTTTGTTGTTTTTTTTTTTTTTTTTTTTTTTGAACCCGCTGTCCGCGCCGCCCCGTCAGGCCCCCGTCCTCCACTTTTTTTTTTTTTTTTTTTTTTTTTTTTGACAGCGGGCGAGTGGTCAGTCCCCCCAAATGGATCCCGAGTTGGTGTTGTCTTCCCAACCCATTCTCGGTTTGCTTTTTTCCTTGCTTTTCCCTCTTCCGGGCCCCCCCCCCCAGTTCCTGATTCACTTTAAAACACGCTACTCAAATTGTCCCCCCGCGCCTTTTTTCCCCCAACAGGGTTCCAGGCGTCTCTATTTTCCGGGTGTTTCTTTTACATAGCCCTAAGAAATTCCCTGTCAATAAGAGCAGTTAGAAATTGTGATCCTTAGTTTCCGTATTCGCGTTCTTTCCAGGATGCTTCCTTTCCTTTAACATTTTGCACCCTGTTGGTCCCCCCATTACTAAAGTATTTTTTGGTGAAAGGGTTTTGCATATTCCCCTTCCACCTTCTGTCCCAACTGCCTTTTTTCACCTGACACGTTTTCTTTTTTCTTTTGATGGTGAACTGCACGCGCCGCCTCGATCTCTGTGTTTCAGCTGTGTTTTTTCATTTCTCCCCCCTCGGGGTGAACTATCTGCGGGAACTTTCGATCGAATCCTTCCCCATTCGGCACGTTTCTTTCTATCAGGGTTATTTCCCCCATGGGTTCCTGTTCCACGCCGATTCCCCTTTATTTACCCTTTCGTCTTGACCCCTCTTTGCTCCCCCTTTTCTTTTCACATTCTTACTTCTTCACCGTGGATCGCTGTTTGTCTCCTTCCCATCTCCCCCCACCACCACATGCCTTGCAAACCCCGTCCATTGCATTTTTAGAAAAGGCCGATTTCATTCCCTTTTCTCAATTCGGGTTGGTCATTTTTTTTTTTCACGATCTCCCGCTTTGCTTTTTCTGAGGTTCCGGTTGTTGGTTCAGTGCCCTTGACGGTTTTTTGAAATTTTCCCCTCTGGGCCTTCCGGTCCGTTTCAATCCATCTTTCCGCTTTTGTTTTTCATGCCTGCTTCCTTTCTTGCGGTCGGGCCCCTTTGCAAGTGACAGAATGCCTTATTCATTTTTCAAGTATCTCTCCTCAATCCGTTTTTTTTTTTTTTTTGATGTCCCAATCTTTGATGTTATGGCTCGGTTTGCGGGGCCTTTCTTCTTCTTGGATTTCCAAGCCCACTGCAGACCTCTGCTAGTTAGAGGACCCATCGTGACGATTTTTCTACATGGCTTTTCTCCATTCTTGTTTCCACTTTCCACCCCCCTTCTACGTTAAAACGCTCAAACCTGTCCCCGTCTCCTAACCCCTTCTGAGAATCGGTGCGGATCGCAAGCCCCCGCCGTTTTTCCCACCTTTTCCCTTATATTGTTCGTGGTAAAATCCGTTGCAATTTGGTGCGGATTCGCCCAACCTCCGGTTACGTTTCCTTCTTTTTTTTCGGCAGTTTTCCGGAGTTTTCCCACCCGTCGTTGGTTTTTTTCTCCCAGTGTGCTTATTTCGACTTTCCCTTTTTCGGTGATCGTTTGTGCACGTGTCGCGGTTTCTTGTCTGAATTACCTTTTTTCGAGAGGTTGTCTGTTTCCTGAACCACACCTTGGTGATTTGCCCCCCCCCCCCGCGATGGCGCTTTTCTCTTGGATTCGATCTTCCCAGTTTTTTTTCTTTTGCAGTCGGTTTTCACCCTTCTGCTTACGTTTTTTCCCATGCAATGGATGTTCCCACCAGGGAGACAGATTTTTTTCGTTGAGTCTTCCTTCCCTCTTCATCCCCTGTTTTTGCCCGCCCTTAGAACCACCTGTATTTTATCTTCCCTCTGTGTATTCCCTATTGGATTTTTACCCTTGCGGGTGTATCCCTGTGTGTCCCTGCAAAACGGGTTGTGGATGGTGGGCGAATCTTTTCGACTCCTTCCATCGGTTACTCCTTGAATCCCTTTGCGAATTTTTAGGCCAATTTTCCCAGTTTCTCAGGATCGGGTTTTTTTCTGAGTTTTTCCCTAGGGGGCGTCTTGGGGAAACTCACTATTTCATTCAACCCTTCCCCCTTGGTTTTTTTTTTTTTTTTTGGGGTTTCGCTTTGGCTTTACCCCGGGTTAATTATTCGTCCGTTTGATTTTTTTTCGTGTTTCACCCTCGCCGGTTTTTTTTTTTTTCTGTGTTTCCCCGTTTTTTTGGCCCCGCGTAGATTTTGCACTTTCCCCTGGGGCCGTTTTCCCACAGAGATGTTATTCGCCCCCTTTCTTGGTTCGTTTTGTTGGTGCTGGCACGTTTAACCATCCTGGCTTGATGACGGGCAGACCGTTGGTGTGGGCGCAACGCCTCGTTCGCCCACTACCCCCCTCACAAACCCCCTCCTGCCCAAAACGTTTTCTTTAGTGCCCCCGTTGCCTGCCCCCTCCTCCTCCTTTTGTTTGCTTTTGGCATACATTGCGTCCTGTTTCCCTGCTTTGTTCCGTTTCATCAAACGGACGTATGTCGTTTTTGATCCTTGGTTTTTTTTACTTCCTCGGGCGCTGCTTTGGGGGTTCTACTTCATTGCGGGTTTTTTTCCCCAAAACATTTTTCCCCTTGTTATTCTAACACTCTTTCAAGCCCCCTTCTGTCTCCTAGCTGTCTTCTTCCCTCCCCTAACCGTGCACCTATATTTTACGGAATTTTTTCTCCCCGTGCCCCGAGTCTGGGCTTTCTTTTTTTATCCTCCTCCCCTCTTCCGTTTCTTCTTGGCATCGCTTTTTACGAGACCACCCTTTTTGGAAGATGTGTATTTCCGCTCTTTTTTTTCACAGTGCCATTTTTGGTTTGTCCTTCTTTTACTGACTTGTTTCCCTTTGTTTTGGTGCTGAAATTGTTTCCTCCTGCTCCTTATTTGGAACTGTCAGTTTTCCTTGCTATTTTCATTTTGCTTTTTCCCCTTCTAATACGACTTTTTTTTTTTTTTCAACCCGGGGGTTTTGATTTCCACGCTTGTTTCCCCTGAACGCGTTCCCACTCCCGAATCCACGCCTACTTTCCTGAGGTTTTTTGTGCACCGCCTTCCACTCTTGATCCCTCCACACCATTTCGGAATTTGTTTGAATTCCCTTTTTGGTTACTGCTGGACTCTTTCCTCTGTGTTTTTTTCGGTGCTTACCCTTCTTGAGGGGCCCCATCACGATCCCTTTCACGTTTTTTTTTCGGACTTGACTTTAACCCCTTCCTCTTCCTGGCTTTTCCGGTCTGTGGGTTTGTTTTTTTTCCCCCTTTTTTGAAAGGCTCCTTTGCTCGACTTTCCCGCCCTGTTCGACAGATCCCCCCTCTTCTTTTCATTTGCGGTGGCTGAGAGGGCCTTTAGGTGCTTGCGTGTAAAAATTTTTTGTTTCATGTTTGTTGACCCCTGACCAGTCTTTTTTGCCCTCCCCCCGACATTCTTTTTTTCTTTTTTCGTTTCTTAGGTTTTGCTACGTCTTGAAGTATGCCGTCTGCATAAACCTGTCGAAAGGGCGTACCCCGCTTCCCGCCCCTGCTGACCCGAATCGTTCCCTCCTTTGCTTTTAACCGGTTTGCGTTTTGTGGACTTCCCCTCCACACCGTTCTTTCGTTTTGATGTCGATCCCCCTTGAAGGTCATTTTTTTGTCGCCCACTGTGTAGCTAGCTCGTTTTTTTTTTTCCTTTGTTTTCGGCACCTTTCCCTCACACGGAAGTTTTTTCCAAGAGCGTAGTCATTAAATCCCCTAAAAAACCAAGCCCCGACCCCTTTTTTTTGGTGGCTCCCCGGGAATTTTTCCCTAGGTCAAATTTGCCTCAGGTCTGGTCTTCCCCTGTGGTGCCACTGGCTCTTTTTCCCCCATATTGTTGTCACTTTTTTTTCTAGTTGTTTTTTTTTGCGTCTTGATGCCCTAAATAAGGATTTCGGTTCCCCCCACGGTGGAACATCAAATGGCACTTTTCCACCCCACCCCAATCCAGTCCTTTTTTTCTCCTAAACACCAATCGTTTGCACCCCTCTCGTTAACTTGTCTTCCGGTCTTCCTCCCCCCCTTAATTTCCCTGAAATGAAAACAACTCCAACATCAATCAGGTTTTTCTTTTTTTGTGGATGCCGTCTCCCCACCCTCCTTTTGAGATCCCCCTTTGTTACCAAATCGAAAACGTTTCTCTACCCCTCAATCCGGTGACTTTCTGCCTTGTAAGAGGCCGACCTCAAAAACCTCCCCCCCCTGTCTAGGATACCCCCCACCACAGTCGGAAGCATTTGCCGATTTCCTTATCCCCCCGCGATTTAATGTAAGTGTTTAAGTCCCTTTTTTGCGGGGGGGTTAACCATTTCCTCTTTGGTTTTTTTTATCTTTTTCTGTCTGGCTTTGAGTGATATGAATTTTTCGACGTACCCCCCCCTCTTGACCACGC
>Ga0179593_1504966_pt1 | contig 10687 bp, 11 predicted proteins | sample CZODoug2_1_08_16_FD_185931 | JGI IMG/M metagenome (GOLD analysis project Ga0179593, IMG submission 185931) | Vadose zone soil fungal communities from Angelo Coast Range Reserve, California, USA - CZODoug2_1_08_16fungal (PacBio error correction) | ecosystem: Environmental > Terrestrial > Soil >... | reverse complement strand
GGCCCTCTTTTTTCACGACCATGGACGACTTTCGCATGCTTTCCAATGACAATTTACTTTCTTTCTTTCACACACTTTGTGCCCAGACTGCAACGCTTCTTCTAGCAAAGCCGACACCATCCCCAAAAATGGTATTCTCATGCCGAAGAGCCGATTTTCCCCGCCACGCCCCCTTCTATGACATCACATCGGATTTACCCCAGGCAGGAATCGGACCTGAGGAGTGCATGCAGCTTTTATTCCGGGGTTTTTTCCCTTCTTTCTTTAACCGCTCATTTGCGGGCAGATCGAACATGCACCTCCTTTTCTCACTACCAAGTTCCCTCCTGAATTTTTTAGTTCCTTCTCCCGTTGTCCCCGTCAAGATCCCCTCTCCCCCCCCCCCGGAAATTGAGTCTGTTTTAGCTCCGCGAACCCAAATATTTTTCAACGTTATTCAGACCGAAAATCGCCATTTTTTGTCCTGGCGGCAAGACAGTAGAGTCTGCTTACTTTGATTTTATTGTCGCGACATCCGTTTCCTCTCCCGTCTACATTTCAGCGTGGCTGCGGTAGTGCTTCACCACCGCGATTCGTGATTTTCCGCTTGTGACGCCGACACCGGTTCTCCCTCTTTACCCATCCCTCCAGTGACCTCGTTTCCGGTTTGGGATGCGTTTTCCCTACGTTGCTGATCACTATCGGCGCACCCAACCTTTGCTCCGCCGTCACCTTTTTGCTTGATCCGCTGTCTCCCCTTTTTGTTCTTTCGCCCCCCTCGTACCCACCACCAACCCCTAGTTCTGCGTAAGCGGTAACGCCAAGGCTACGCATCCGGAGATGAAATCCCCTTAGCCCCCAAGGGCCCCCCAGGTTTAATAATATTTCCTCTGCACCCCCTTCCTTTAGAGTTGTCCGAGACCTTTCCATGAAGGGTACTGCTTTCCCCCCTATTGATATCGGGTAGTCTCGGTTCATTTTTCCGTGGTTCCCTGTCTCTTATCAATCACCACATCCCTTGCCCACTGCACCATGTCTCGGATTCGATTCCCGTTGTTTCTCACGAAGGGACTCCTCCCATTTGCCGCTCCTTCTTTTTTACATCCTTTCAGAGATATTCTTCTGACGCCCCCCCTCCCCCCGAACGGCCAGCCTTGCTCTCACGAACTTATAGCGACCCGGCCCCCATCACTCCACTACACAGGAGGCTTACCGGATTGTTTCGTTCTCCTGAAGTTTCCCCCCTGAATCTACCACCAAATGCTCACCCCAAATTCAAGAACCTGAGTCTGTTCTTCCATCAATGTAACTCGACTTTTCTCCGATGTTTTTCTTGGCAAATTTTCCCCCCTGTTTCCGGACCGGACCCGTTGAATCCCGGATCGGTTAAGCTCCCTTGATCTTATCTTCTTCGTCACCCCTGTACGTAAATCCGCTAGCGATCTGCGTCCAGACCCATTCCCCCTACTTTAGGGTGGCATTACAAATATATTTCCGGTTGAGTCTGTCCTGGTAACCGGATTTTTCCCCCCCCCATTTCCCCCCGGATGCCATCTTACATTTTTTTCCTTCCTCTTGAATAAGCCGTTCTCACCGCCCGACATGAAATTTTCTTCGATGTTAACCCCAAATAGCAGGGGGTGATCGCTTTTGCGCCCCTTTTTGCCCTTCTCGGCGTTCCTGTTTCTCAAAGTTCTCGATGTGACCCCCCTCTGTTTACTTCTGAACCCAAATGTCTTCCCCCTCCTACTTCTAATAATCGTTGTTTGATCTCTCTCAGTCACTTCGTTGTAAACCGAAGTTGCAGACTCCCCTTTTTGTATCCCCCTGAAATGTCCCCTGGTCTCATTTTCCCGACACTTTTATTAACCCCTTTTATTAAAGCGCCCCTTGACCCCCGACCCCACTTTTTTCCCGAAGCCTCTGACATCCGCGTCCCCCCCCTCCGGTGAATGATCCTTCCCTTCCCTTCGCAACCTTTTTTTTTGAAAGTAAAGATTTTCCACCTCGATGCTTTTTCAATCGGTACCTATCTTCCTTTCGTACCCCCCTGCCGCGCCTTCGGAACCTTTTTCGGTTACTTTTCGCCACTTTTACCTTGATATGGAACTCAGGCTTCATAGGATGTCGTAAATTGTTTCCCTCCCCGCAATCCTTTTTTGGGACCTCCTCTTCTCCTTTAAACTGTTCCCCGGTCCGGACCCCTCAGTTTTTTCCCCCCCAACCATTCTCAAACCGGACGCCAGTTGTTCCTTCTTGATCCCAGCTTAGCACCTCGGCAGCTTTTATTCGGCCCCCCCGTGAAGTTTTGTGTCCATTAAGCTATGAAAGGGGCCCCATCACGTTATTCAATTCTACTTTTTTTGGGTTTTTCTCGGCCCTTGTTTTTCATCCCTATACCTTCTACAATCCCTGGGATAGTTTCGTATAGAAATCTTTAAGCTTACTGGGCTCTCTTCCCTCGTCGGAGGTTTCTCTTCGGGAAAATTTTTCAGAGGTGGTCTTCGAATCGAGGCCTGAATCCCTGGGCGCCACGAACCTGTTGGCTGTTTCCCCCGTGATTCTCCTCGGGCAGCAGAGCTCCTCGTACTGCTGGAGAACGTAGACCAACCCCTCCCCCTGCGCACTTTATTTTTTACCATGCCCCAGAATAGTCGTTTTTTACCGGCTCTTTTTACAGTCCTGACGCTAAGAATTTTTATGCCTGAAAGTTGTCCCGACCGCTCTGAACTTGCTCCCTATTCGTAACGATTGGCCTTCTCAGGGCCTTGCCTCCCATTGTAACTGGTTGTTTGGACGAGGTCTTCCCCGCCCAAACTCGCTTCACCTTTTATCCGGCACCCTTTTTTCCCCATTATTTGTTTGTCGTAGGTCGTAGACCGCTTCTGTTAACTATGAATTTTTTTCGAACGGTCGTCTTCTTTTTTTCTCTGGTAGAAACCCCCTCCCTGGCGATTGAATTCTTGTACATAGTTTCCCTAAGAATTTTTCCCTCGCTGATTGTGTGAGAAGTTCGGGAGAGGTTTTTCCCGAGGGCTCCCTAACATCATCTTCGTTCTGGGGCCCTTGCCCGAATCTTGGGTGCTGGACCGCCTGACCCCAAATCGCCGGCAAAGGCTTCCCGGGAGATATTTCTTTGTCCCGTTTGCCTCCCCCCACCCCCCCCTCATCCTAAGCAGATGTCCGCAACTCTTCGTGCGGCACTGAACCCCCAAGGTTCCCGATTTCTTTTTGCAGCCTCGGTTTCTTTCTCAGTTCCTACCACATGAGCCCGTGTTTTTTTTGTGGGTCCTCTTGTCAGGACAACGTATTGAACCTTTTAAAAACTAAACAGGATCCGTTTTCCGGCATGAGATATTCCGCTTGTCGCTCCCGTCTTTCTTTTCCTTTTTATCGTTTATGGCTTTACCCTGAAAATGAAACTGTCCCTTTTGAGTCCCACTCCTCTTCCTCCCCTTGGATTATGATCTCTCCCTGTATTTTTTCTTGGGTTATTCGCATTGTCGACACAGGTAATCCTTTTTTCGTTTTCTTACGCTACGGCAGTGTCAGCGGTTGGCTTTCCCGCATCTCAAGTCAGATTACGAATTGTAATTTGCCCCCCCAGCCGTAGCCTGATCGTCCAAAAGATTTCCCTTCCCCCCTCCGCTCGACCTTTCGTTTTGAATCGTCTTGCCACAATTTTTCCCCCTTTTTCCGATCTTTTTGAGAAGCAAGAAGAACCGGCTTTCGAAAAATTTGCTAGGTCTCAAGACCTTGAGGGAGTTTCCCTCCTTCCCCCCCTTTTGCCCCCCCCCAACAATCTAGACATTTCTCCATCGACCTCTTTTTCCTTCAACCCAGCTGTGCGCGACGGGATCGCGGTACAAGAGCTGGCTGGAGGTCCTCCAGTTGCCGCCTTTTCGGGAAATCACACTTTTTGCAGCTCCCATTTCATCTTTTGCCAAAGCCAGTTGGTACAGCTCACCAAATATGCCAGTTCGTGGAGCGTACCCCGGTTTTTTGAAATACCCCACAACTGCTTTCTCCGCCTCATTTACCCCCCCTTTTTTTCCCAGGATGTCTGTCTCGTTTTAGCACGAGTCGACCGTGATTGAAAGTTTCTCCTTTTTCCCCGGTTTCCTTTCTATGCTGTTTAGAAGTGCCCCTTTCCTTCATTGCGGCGGTTTCTTGGCCATTTCGAGATCTTTGGATCCTGCGCCTTTTCTTTTCGTCTTTTCGTGACGCACCACTTCACTTTCTGTACCACCCCACCCTTTCGGACGCTATGATGCCTGATCACACGGTATTCGCCACCCCCCCCAGAACGGGATGGGGCCTTGTACAGCGCCATGACAATGCGGTACGACTCTTGTAGACTCTCCCCCCTATTTTCAACCGTTTCTTGACAACTCTTCCCCCTACTATTCAAGAGAGGCTTCCCCCAGTCCTAGGAGCTTTCTACTGAAACCGACCTATCTGGTCTCTACTTTTTGTTTTGCCACCCCGGAATCCTGCACCAATTCCGCCCCCTGTTTGCAATGCGTCCAACCCAGCATTCTCTGATATTTAGCAGGACATGGTGCTTCCCTGACCCCCCGTTGGTGCCCTCCTCTTGATTCCCCCTTTCGACTTTTTTCTAAAGAACAGCAATGATGGGCCAGTTTGTTTTCCTCTGAACTCCCCCAGAAGGACTCCAGCCTTTGGTCTGTAGTCCGTTTCCTTTCCCCCTTTCCCCATTAACGGGCGGTTTTTGCAACTGCCATCTCTCCCCTGTTGTTTGAGAACCTGCCGACTACCAAGTGGAAGGGTTTACTGTCTCCATCGGCTAACCCATTTTGCACTTTTTTGGCGAGACCTTGACATCCCCCCTTGCTCATTTTTTTCTCTTTAAAACTTACCCCCTTAGAACCCCCGATGATTGACTTTTTACTATGGTCTTATCTATTGGCTTCCCAAGCAAATCCGATAGGAAGAAGCTTTCCTTCTAACCACAATTGTGTTTGCTCGCTGATGAGCTTTGACTAACCCATTTAGAAAGGCCGATTTTCATTCAGCGTCTTTGTCACCTGTTTACCTTGGTCGCCCACCCCTATTCGTCTCGGACCCTTTCCTGTAGTGAGAAACAAACCCGCCTTTCGGTGTGCCACCTATTGGCTGCCTTAATTTGGTTTCCTAAGTGAATTTTGCTCCAAGGCCTCCCGCCCATCTATTGCTTCCTAGAAACGCCCAATTAACCCCAACCCTCCGAAATTTGCGTGTTGCTTCCTACCTCGAATTTGTTCAACTTCCCGACACCCCTTTATTGTATGTTTCTCTAGTGACTACCACGCCTCCTGATTAAAAGTTTGTGGAACCCTCTCCTAAAACCAGCAGTTTCTTGGTTTTAAAGCCTCTTTTTTCCAGATAACTGGGTTCTGCTCATCGATAGTATAATAGGTGTAATACACTTTTTATTTGCCAAACGGAATCAGCCAATAGTTAGTTTTCCTTTTTGAAAGCTGCTCCAGGCACCCCTCCATTCCCGCTTAAAGTGCCTGTCCTCTCACAGTACCCTTTCAGGAGTCCGCTATGGTACTCTGACTCCCAATGTCAGGTTATCTTAGTTAGCACTCTTACTCAGTTGGGTCTGTTATTTTCTCACTCCTCCCTTTTCCCATGGCGTCCGTCCATAGCATGACCCCTTGCTTTTATGCCGGGTTTCTCACTCGCTTTCTGGAAAAGTAAACCCCTCTCCTTTGGATGTCCGCTCTTTTTCCACAGTTTTTTTTTCGAGCTTTTAAACCTACGTTAACGATTTCCTTCATCAGGCTGCCCAACACCGTAATCTGTTGTTTTTTCCATTTGTCTCTGATGAACCCCCTCCAACCTTCTACCCTGTTTCTTTTAAGCACGACACCAAGCCCCCTGCTGAAGTACTCGAAGCTCCTTTTCCCAAGCAACATTTTGATCCCCTCTTATGCTCATCCCCAGTCTTTTTTTGAAAAGTAGGGGAATAAGTGAGGATCCGTCTTTTCATCATTTACCATGGTTTTTCCCACTCTTTCTTCGCTTTTTCGATCCGCAAAATCCTTTTGGCTCGGACTTTTTTAGTTTCCCTCCTCCTTTTGCGCTTCCCAGGTCAAGGAAACTTCCCCCCACGGAAATCGGCTTGATTTTAGGCGTTGACCGACATCAAAATTGTTCTTCCTGCATGAAAGAAATCCCCGACTTTCTCGTGACCTCCCTCAAGAAATTTTTTCCTGGACCCCCCGCCTTCGAGATTGCTTTCATTTCTTCCTTTTCATTTGACTATATACAATTCGGCCTACCCCCTTTGATAGCGTTTGTCGTCCCAAAGCCTTCACCCCCACGTCTCTCCTTTCTCCCCCCCGATGCGCAGACCACAACCGAGTTCTTTTTTTGTTCCACTCATAAGAGAAGAATTTCGCTCCCCCTGTGGGACTTATCCTCATTGGTCTTTGTCCCGCGGCGATAAAGACCCCTACACAATTCCCTCTTTCAAAATCGGTTCCGCCTTACCTTCGGGGAGGTCCTATTTTCCCTTGGTTCCAACAGTTTCGTTGTTCTTCTCCTATTCACCACCCACAATTAAATATCTTTCTATTTAGCCCATTTTCGTTAAAACGCTTAAGCTAGTGCGCCTTCCAACAACTTGTAGGAGTATACAAAGGTTTCTTTACTACTCACTTAGTCCTAGCCCCCCTCCCTCCTCTCTGAGCTTCTTTTTCTGCCTGGTAACTTTCGGGAACCGTACAATGAGAGGTTTGTGTGATTCGCTGCCCCCCTGTAGAGGGGTTCCCTATTGGTATCACACTCCCTTCCCGGTACCGCCAAGCGCCCAAGTTTGCTCTGACGAAAAAATTGACTTACTGCCTACCCTCTGCTCCGGTACACGACGCAGCCCTCCCCCCTTCATAGTCTGGTCCGCCCTAACCTTACATTTTGTCTCTTAGACCCGAAAGGTTTTCGATACTGCGCCCTTCCCCCTCCCCCCCCATCCCCCCTACCCCCCCTTTTGGAAGGGAATGAACGGATTTGTTCTGGCATTTTCGAACGTTTTTTGACAAAGCAATTTCTTCCCTGGCGAAAACTAAATTTGACCCGTTTTCACGGGTGTCGATCAGCTCACTTGGCGTGTCCCTTGGGTTGCATTTCGAAAAATTTTTGGAAAAGTTCCGGGCCCCTTGCCCCCTTTAATATCTAGCGAATGATTACTTTCCTTCCGGAGTAGTTTTAGATTTTTTTTCTGTTTTGTTTCTACGGATGCTTTTTTCCTTCCCCCCGTCCAGCCTCCCCTAAGTCTTTTTTTTCCACACCCCCAGATTCGCCCGTTTTTCTCTTCTAACCGTTACCTTAAACCTTTCCCCCAAGTCCTATGTCCCCATAACACCCAGATACGCCAACGAAGTCCCTTCTTCCCCTTGCGTTGGGAAGATTCCAATTCTTTTTTCAAAATTTATCCGGTGCGGCGCCCCTTCCCTCCTTTCTGAGAAATTTCCAGCTTTTAGAGCACCTTTACCCCCTCTTCTAGGTATTCCAACAGAACCCACTTCCCGTACCCCATCCTATTTTTCTTTTCCCTCCTTCTCCTTTTTCGGCGGAGATGTAAGGTCCATTTGTTCCCGCACATCGAACTTTTCCCCTTCTCCAGATTTTAGAAGAAATTTTCTCGACTTTTTCCCCAGCAGTTTCACACAGTAATTCTCAACTAGAGATTCTTCATTCCCGACCACGCCCCCACTGGCATTTCGAATCCCTTCCCTTCGTTTCCCTTTCCCTCTCCCCCGTTGCCACCTTAACGCCTCTACTCCCTTTTCCCCCACCGCTTTTTTATCATCCTCTGTCTGTTAGGTGCCTCTTTTCCCCCCAAATTGGGTTCGTGAAATCGTTCTTGATTTCCGTTGTTAAAGGCCCTGTCCGGAGATTAGGCTATTTTTTCTAATCCCCCCGCCCCACGGGTGTTATTTGAATCCTACTTCCCCCTTTAAAAACGTTTTTGGTTCCTCAAACCTCCTCTCGATCCGCATTCCCCACCCCTTCTCGCGCGTCTTCACATGTCGGTACGTCAACAAGTTTTCAAAAAATTTTCCCCCCCTCGATTTAACTTCTTCCTCCTTCTTTTTCTGTACAGCCAGTACATCACCCCCCCCCCTTGCAGCTTTTTTGTCCCGGCCGTCCCATCATTTGGATAGTTTTGCACATTTGCCCTCTTTTCCGTTCAAAACCCAACTCCCCGTCTTCCCTTTTCCCCCAGAACGCTTTGGTATTGACTGGCTTGGGATAGGTCCGTGAGAGTGATTCCCCCGGCGTTCGAGCCTCGAATTTCTGATTCTGGTGTTCCCCGCCCTTCTGAGGAAAGCTTTACTGCTCATCTGAGAGCTTTCGTAAGTCTTTCCCAAGGGAGCTGTGAGCCTCGCAAATCGAATTTCCTCTCCGCTTTCTCTGCGACAGGTCTCCTTTCTGCTGTGCTGATCCGCGGTGGGCCTTAACTGGATGACCTTTTCCACCCCTATAATGTCTGAGCTTTTCCAGCTTCCCCGGCACCATATTTTATTTCTTATTCTTGAGTTTGCTGGTTTCTTCCCTCTTTGATGAGGGGAAACTTCCTTGTTTGTTCGGCAATGATATTGCATCTACGTTTGTATCATATGTGATACCGGCCCTTACGCCACATTCCCCTCTTCCCCCCTGGTGGTTGGCGTCCGTCCTTACCACCTATTTTCGACCATCTTATTTTTTTCCCCCCTCCCTACTTAAACGCACCGCTTTTCAATCTTTCCGGCCCCGATTTTCCTTTCGTATCGCAGCTAGCCCAACAAGACCTCCTTATTCCTTCCCATTACAGTGCGGAGAAAATTCCGCTCGTTCGTTCGGCGTTTTAGCCCCGGTTGGGTCGTGTCCTTTGAAAAATAGATTATTACCAAGTAATATAACTCCCCCTCGGGGTTCTGCTGTTTTGGTGTCCCTTTTTGATACAACTCGCCGGTTCCCCGAAATCGGTCCAGGGGAGGACCTTTTGAAGGTGCCCCAACAACCCCCCATTCTACTTTCTCTGTCCGAAACGCTTCTTCTTTTTTTTTGACCAAAAGGTCGGATTCTGTCCGAGACGGACAGCATGCTTCCCTGGTGTCGTCAGATCTCCTCCCCCCCCAGCAGCTCTTACAAGGTGTTTGAAGCCTTTATTTTGGACACGCCTACTGCGAAACTTTGTTCACCTCCATTGACCCTTGTATGAGCCGGCTTTCTTTTCTTTTCCGATGGTCGATCGTCCCTACCCCCCGAAGTTACACCTTCAACTGAAAAGTGGTTTTCCCTGCCCTCTCCGTTGTCCCTTTAATTAATTTCTGGTATGCAGCCCCCATGGAGCTTTTGTTTTGGTTTACCCCCTTATCTTCGGCATAGGTAGGTCATCATGTGGTGGGCCTTCCTCTTCTATCCGGCTTCTTTAAGGTTTTTGCTCGCGGCTTCTGTCCCAAGTTGACCCCCCGATTACGGCACCTTCCTTGGCAGCCTTTGATTGGAAACGGCTTCAATGACTAGTCCACACCTATGGTTTCCAAGCTGGACGCTCGCCGCGGTTGCTTATCTCTTCAGACCTCTCTTGCCCGCGTCTGCAATCATTGATCAGCAGAAGACCGTTTCCTCCCAATTGGCTACGGATTCTGCCTTTCCCTCCGTATTTCTTTTCCCCTCCCCCTTACCCCCATGATACACCACCCGTAAGATGAAACTCAGCCTTTGCCCCAGCGTCGCCCTTCCCTACTTCTATTCGTCAGTTCAGAGGCTGGAGTTATCAGTGGCATCCCTCTTACCCAGGAATTCCTCCCGACTTTCTCTCGGTTTTTCACAATCTTCGGACCCTAGTCCACCTTTGGTAGTGGAGCTCAACCTTGGACACCGGGTTTTTTCAACCTCCCTCAGAAGGACACCAAAGCTCCTTCGTCCAGCCTGCCATCAAGGTTACGCCACCCCTCAACGGACGTGTGCTAGTTTAGCACGACCGACCCCCCCAAGGTGAACGGGTCTTTTCCTTCTCTCGAGATGTTCCCGAAAGCTGCTATGTCGCAGCACGTTCCGCATTGTAGTCGGTCGTTTAGGGATGGCTTTCTTCTCGGCGCTCGGACTGGAAGCAATTTTACTTGACGTCTTTGTCCTTTTTCCTTTTTCCAGTGCCCCCCCGCATTGTCTGACCAGCTATGCGGCGCTCCCCCTCACACCACGAAGCGGTTTGGTTGTAACTACCCCTCCTGTCGTAGTCGTATCTGCTCAATGTCGTCTCCCCCCCCTCTTTCCGGGAATACGCCATGCGTGACTCAATGAAACGTCCCATTTACAATGCCCGCAGCCCCCCCCCCCAAGCTACCCCCCTCTCCTGCGCACGAGCTGTCGCGTACTGCCCCAGAACCCCCTTGTTTTTTTTTTTTTTTTTTTTTTTTGTGTTTTTTTTTTGGGAGTCCCTCCGAATGCAGAGGACACGCACTCCCAAGTGCGGGGACACTCAGTTGAAAATGTGAGAGACTATCCTTCCTTCTCTTTCTTAGGTCCAAATTTTTGGAAGGCACAGATTTTTGATCTGACCCCTTGCCCTTCCAACGTTCCCCCCCAAAGTTTAAGCGACCCGACCCCCCCCTTCTTCCTTCGAATTTCCCGTTCTTCGCATTTGTCACCCTTATTACCACAACTACTAAGGAGGTACTTTTTCCCTTTCCCAAGCAGGCAAGTACCA
>Ga0179593_1418573_pt1 | contig 10687 bp, 13 predicted proteins | sample CZODoug2_1_08_16_FD_185931 | JGI IMG/M metagenome (GOLD analysis project Ga0179593, IMG submission 185931) | Vadose zone soil fungal communities from Angelo Coast Range Reserve, California, USA - CZODoug2_1_08_16fungal (PacBio error correction) | ecosystem: Environmental > Terrestrial > Soil >... | reverse complement strand
TCTCGAATATTTTGGTTTTGTTAATTTGTTCAATCCGAGAAGATCGGTGCTCCCCCTCTATTTAGACCATGTTGGTAGGGGTTCAGTCAGTCTTTTTGACCTCTGACGAACCCGTTCCCTTCCTCCCTGCCTTTCTTCCCCGCCCCCCCCGCTGTCTCAAATTCGAATCTCGCCGTGCTCACGACCATAGGCACTTTATTTCCCCCCTTTCTTCTAAATTCGCATTGCCTCTTCACCATCCTTCATTCCTTTCCAACGCCCCTAATGTACAGAGTCTAACAGTTACTCCGTTCGAAAATACCATCTGACTCCATGAGCCGTTTTTTTGCGTTAACCCTCATTCCAGGCTCCCCTCCCACTCTTAACTCTTATTACTCCTTGGTAAGACTTGCCCCTCGCTTCTCGACTGCTTTTCTAACCGCGTTAGCAATGCTGCCTGCCCGGCTTTCGGTTCAAGTAAGGACACCTGTGAGTACGTATCCAGCGATTCTACTCACAAAAGATAAAGGCTTGAGTGGTTAGTTGTTTGAGTAGTAGGGACTGTTTTCTTCATTTTTTCATTTTACCAGCGGCTTTCAATTAGTAGGATTTATAATTAGTTATGAGTTCTTGAACATGGATCTTTTCCCCTTGCCATTTCGTCTTCCTGTCCCCAGCTTATTGCCTCCCCTACCTGCATTCGAGGGGACCACTCTTCACCCCAATAAACGTAAACCCGTTAACCCATCCCCATGGAAACCTCCCCCGCGTGTTCTTTATCCGGACCCTTTTTTTTTCCAACTATTGCTTCTCCCCCAACTAGCGGAGGTTGACCACCTGTGGCTTTTGGGTCATTGACACCCCATATGATTCGAAGTCTCTAGGCTTTCGATTAGTCTTCCGCTTCCTTTCCTCTTCTTCCCCCCCCCCTTTAGGTACAGGTTCCCCCCATCGAAACTTTAGCTTACCCCACGCCGCCCTCTTTTTATTGTTTTTCCCGAGGTTTCCCCTTTATTCCTCACAATTCCTCAGGATTCACTGTCGGCTACGGATTTTTCGGACCTCTCTTAGTGCCAGCACCCCCTTCATTTCCGTGTTTGCTCCATTGCTCGTCTATACCACGTTTTCGTTCGACTCCGCAACAGACCTTTTCTCACTGGTCCCATGCGTGATCCTAAGGTAGTGCTAGAAGGAGTTTGTTTGACCGAGGCGATCTGCCGACTCTTCCGGATTGCACAGATTTCCACGTTTTGGAGTCCGTCTTGTATAACATCTCGCAGGTTCCCGGATGACCCAGAGTCTCAAACGTTCGACAAGCCCTCCCTGTAGCCTCGGCGTGGCATAATTAAAGACATTGCTAAGCCAGTAAAAAGGCTTAGCGTTTTGGGTCTCTCCCTCCTACATCACCCGTCCTGGCGCGATTGCCTGCAATCATCGCCCGTGGCCTCCAGTCGTAACCAGTACTGTAGACACGTTAATCACCATTCCGATTCCTGTCCCTTGTCCTTTGTACCATCGAGAGGTGCACAACCGGTTGGCCCCCCTCGACTCCGTCCTGCGGCCATGCCAACCCTGCAATGCCATGTTGGTCTGCAAAGGTTTCTTGAACGACGGCTTTATGGGGCCAGCGGCCCTTGGACTCCTTTTCTGAGTCTGTGTCTTAGCTCTCGACATTACATAAGCTTTCGTCGCAATGCACTCAACCATCAACCGAAACGCCACTAAAAATCCCTTTTTCCCCGCCGGACGGAAGATCCGACCCCTCAATCGTAACATTTTAATCCTATGAAGATTCCCCTGTATACCTCTCTCATTGCCATCAAGCTCATCGACAGCGTGTTCACATCGGGTGACCCTCGTGGTTGTCCCGCACGTAAGGTGTGCTTTCCCTTTACCCCTCTCCAACACCCTTCCCTTGCTGCCCCCCGTTCGTCGCGGTTGGAGCCCCCCAAGCTCTTGATCGTCCCCTTTCGTCCCCACCGCAGCGATCGTCCTCCAATGGGGCTCGACCGTTGTATCGATGACCTCAACTGGTAGTCGCCCTGCTCGAAACACGTCATAAACGGTCCCGTTTCAGCCCCTAATTGTGGTAGATGAGTCCGTGTGTGCTGCAGTCTTCCCTTTCCACTCCTAACCCCCCATCGAAGTCTCCCCGCGTTGCGCCCCCCCGAACCCCCCTATGCTGAAGACGGTCGTAGCCCGATCCATGTAATCCCAACTCAGGTCGTGTTGCCCCACACCATTCTTGAATCCCCTTAGGCACGGTGATAAGATCCGTGAGTAGCTATGATCTGGGGACTAATAAGAACCAAAAAACCCAAAACCCCCCACAACCACACCCCCCCCCATACCCCCCACCCCTACATCCACCACACACCATACCCCACACCCCACCAACCCCCCAACCCCCCCAACAACCCTCCTCCCCCCTATCTACAAACACCCTCTTGTATCCCAACAACCCATCACACACCCCACCCCCAACAACCCCCAAACACTCACCCCCTTCACAGCACACCCAACTCTACAACACCCCCACATCCAAGCACCAAAACTCCCACACACCACACCCTATCTACACAAAAACCACCCCCAGACAACCCCATCAAAACACCCCCCCACACCAATCACCCAAGACCCCACCCCCCCCCCCTCACCCACCCACCCCACAAAAAAACCCCACCCCCCCACACCAAACCCCCACCCCCCACACCCCACAACCCCCCCCCCCACCCCACCCCCCCACAACCCCCCCCCACCCCCCCCACCCGTGTGTTTTTTTTTTTTTTGTCTGATTGGGTCACGTTTAGATTCGCCCCACCCTTCTGTGGGCTTAAATGATGACCCAGCTTCCGCTTTCACCGCTTTTGCGGGAACAATTGGGCGTTTTGACGCCCGTCTCATACGTTTCTCTCCCGCGTCTGACCCACGCTTCGATGTTCTGTCTGAGTCCCCTGTTTCTTTACCCCCAGGCACTACACAGCTAACCCCCTTGCAATTTCCTCGTTTCGTATCCCAGATTTCTCCCCCCCCTTTCCCCTTTGTTTCCGACCTTTTTCCGTTAAACCGTTATTATCGCCAATACCCGATATCCCCCATGGAATGATTCCCTCCCTTCCTTAGCCCAATTCTAACGCTCTTTCGATCCACCTAGTCCGTTATGCACCGGTAACCACGGTGTGAGATTTTTACTAGATTTTCATAAATTCACAAGATCTTTCCCAACAAAAAATGTCTCACACGTGTTTGCACATGATTTATATAGACGATGTAGCCGGAGATTGAGATCCTGGATGAGCTGAACTCTCTATGTGTCGTGCTTACTTACTGCCCCTGTCAATTTCGGTGTCGTTCTTTGTCTTCTCCTTAGCCAGCTAGTCTTTTTTTGAGTCGAGGGTCGTCCGGAGCTCCATTCCGGTCATACCCTCTTTTTTCGTCGTGTGTCCCCTTCCCAGTTTGATTGCTCAAGCCTGCGGTCACATAGTTGCTGTTCCTGGTTCATGGCCACCTCTCTTGATCGTTCAGAACCGTGAGAGTTGTCACCCTTTCCACTGTCCCTTTTTCTTCGGTGGCACACTGGTTACGACTGGTCTTAGGACGATGTAGTTTCGCATCTCGCAGCTTTTGCTGCCTGCGGACTCTTTAGAACACCCTTTTACCTTCCCGGGTTCATGTTATGCAATGTTTTTCCAGAGATCGGTCCCATCCTTTCGGTTAACGGTGATCGCGCGGTTCCTCCAATTCGCTGCTGTTCGCACCCAAGCCTTGCCCCCCTCGCTATGATTGCGGCAAGAACGTCGAGTTACGGTCATCCTCTGACCCCTCACACGAACCTCTTTAGATCCCATATTCTTTACCCCTTGCCGGTGTGTTTCGGTTGCTTTATCGTCCTTTGATTTTGATATCGCGCCTGTCGCTGGCAAACTCCCCGAAGGTTTTATTCCTCAGGCGCCCCCCACGGTCCTCCCCCGCCCCGATGTTTTTTTGGCCAAGCCCCTGCTGACTTAAATACTGACATTAATATCCCTCGCTGATTTGTGGAAGCATTCTAGTGGCGGCAGGACCTATCAAGTTTCGCTTATTTGAAGTGATCTTGCGGCATCCACTTCCCCTACTCGCAGTGCCTACCATTTTGGGTCCACGCTTCAAAAGGCGACCCAGGTTTCTCCTCCACCGCCGTCCTGGGCGCTCCCCGGCGTTCAAAGCGCTCCCAAACCCTGGGGGATTTCTTCCATTGCCTTTTTGTTTTTTTGATGCGGCGTTTCTATTGTGTCCGAGTCCTCCGCAAACATTTTTTCGTGCTGCAATACATCTCTTACTCAAGATTCGTCACATTTTCCGCTCTTTCGAGCATCCACTCTTCTAAAACCTACCCTTGTGACCCCGGCGGCCCATGAAATGTGCCCGCAGCTAACTACTCTTTTTCATTTTATACAACATAATGGGGCGATTTTTTGCTATTCTCACGCTTCCCTTCAGCTCTCCGGTGGCGTACTTGACCGTCTTCCGGGCCATTGCATGTTCTCCCTTAAATGCCGTGCGAATACTATTCTTGGAGTTCAGAGGTTCCGATTACCGGAGGCAATGCGTTCGTGGAGATTTTTCCCTTTTTCGCCTTTCAGTCGGTAAGAGGGTAGTTTCTCTTGATGAAATCTATTGGATATTCCCCCGGTGACCCCTTTGTTTGCTAGTCTAATGATTTTTCCTTTTACGTTCCCGAGGAGGTTCCCCGAGTCGCGGCGAATGGGTCGCATCCCCTGTTCAAGTTTGCTCTGGTATCCTAGCACGGCTGGGCGCCACGAGTGTCGGTCCCCCTAAACAGGTGTTGATGTGCAATCTCCTGCGAGGTGCTTCGGTCGTTTTTTTCCCTAGGCGAGTTCCTTTCAGGCCTCCCCAATTGCCTGCCCCCCGTCCCTCCGGTCGCAGCCTGTCGTGCCCCTGTTTAGACCCACAAGAATGAGCCACCCACAACTCTCTCTCCCGCCTTTCCTGTAGCTCTGTTTTCGGCGCGCAAGGCTCGCTAGGTTTTCGATTTTTTTTTTGTATTAACCTACCTTTATTTCTTCGCCCGCGTCGCTTCTACGCCCCCCCTCTTTTGTGAGCTGATGTTCGGGTTGATCGGGTCCTTTCTCTTTTGTTTTCAGCCGCAGCTGAAGGTTTTAGTCCCCTGGCAAGGTTTCTTTTTTTTGACTTGTTTAGCATTGAGTCCCCCTTTTTTCTTCCCCCTCCTGGACTCCCCTGCCCTGTGATAGAAACCTTTATGCTTAAACTGGCGGTCAGTGCGAGCCACACCTCGGATTCTTTCTCCAAGTACGGTGTCGCCCTGTTCGTCGCGGATCGCGATGTCCTATGGGTTTGTTACCCATGCTTGTCGATGTCCGGCTGCGTGGAATTCCCAAATTTGTTCTTTTATGCGCTGGGCCAGCCCCCTTCCTCTCCTAGCAATTTTTTTTGAGCGTGTGCTCGCCCTCCCGCTAAGGCACCTTCCTGGAACTTCCCTCTTCGCGCTCGGCTTTCAGCCAGGCTAATTATCTTTCTGCTGCCAATCATTTCCCCGTAAGTGAGTTCTTCCCGCTGACCCCCAATTACCTCAATGCACGGCTCTTTTCCTCGGCCTGTTTGCGCGGCGCAGACGTTTGTTTTGCCACCAACCTTCCCTTGCAGGGACCATTGCACCAAATGCGTGGCTTTCCTTCCTGTTTTTCGGTTCTCAGGTGTTTTTTCAAGCACTTCCCCGAAGTCTCTTTATGCGGAGATTGCTCCTTTGCTCTTCTTATACCCCCGCGCTGAGATCGGATATTGGTGGCTCTTAGCCATTCGCATGTTTGAAGCCTTTTCTGTCCGCGAACTGGTGGAAATGTCAATAGACTGATGACATCTTCCCTCCCCCTCGTTTTTTTTTCCTGAGATCAAGCGATCTTTTCTGAAACCTGGACTTCCCCAATTCCTGTATACATACGACAGTCTATCCTTCGATGGATTAGCCCCATTAAGACCCGGTGGCATGCGGTGTATCCTCCCTCCTTCCCCACTTTCAGATCGGATTCTCTGCAGTCCCAGGCCTCCTTCGAGGGTAAGGGCCGTTTTGACTCTGGAACTTACGAACTTTCCCGACTCCCCTCCCGACCTCCTCTTTTTTTTGCTGGTGCCCCTTGCCATTGTGTCACCAACCCAAATTTCTCCGCTTCGCCAAAATCCTCTGCTCGCCTAGAACTGTACATTCTTACTCCTGTATCTGTCGCCTAATTTTTTCCCAACCCGTTCCCATTTTCTTCCTTTCCGGTTTTTTGCCCTCGATCGGCTGAACCCCGATCTCCTTTATCGTGACGTCTTCCCGGTAGCGTTGTTCTAGCACCCCCCTCTCTCCTTTCTGTTTGTATCTCTCGCTGGCAAGAGGGCACTTTCTCCCTTTTGTTCTTCACGTCCCCCTTTGATCTCCTTTCCCTAAATTGGTCGTCTCACAAATGCCCTTCCATCTCGACTACCGCAAGCCCCCGGGAGCACGACGCGGTCTTCAGCCGCCGCGCTTTTTCTGCCTTTAAGACCCTTTCCTCCTCGACTTTTTGTATCTTTTTCCAAGATGATGTCTGCGATCCCGTTCTTTTTTGCCTTCCCAACGTTTTCAAGGCTACCCATCCCCATTCCTTCATCTCTCACGGTCGCCGTGATTTAGCCCCCCCACCTCATCGTGTGCCACTCTTCAGTCAGTTCTGATCATAACCAGCCCCCTCACACTCTCCCCACAGATTCCCCTGAACTCTTGCTGATATAGTTATTTGAGGCGTAACCAAAGCGACAATCTCGAGGACTGCTCCCTTTCTCAAACCTGTCTGATCTCCTGCACATGGAGATTCTGTGTTTTTTTTCTTGGTTGCAATCGACGCGAATCCGGAGTGGTGCATCCCCAAGCTCTCTTCGTTCTTTTGTCTTTCTCTTCCTCTTTTTTTTGACCCCCACTACCTAGCGTACCACTCTTACGGATCTTTTTCGGTTTACGCAAACATTGTTGCACTAGTTCTTTAATACGCCCGCATGGCTCCCTCTCTTGCCCCGCCAGGGTGGAATTCGCCATTAGACTGATGCATCGTCACCCCTGAGGAATGGCAACACGTGTGACCCTTTGCCAGATCGACATGTCCTAATTGCGACCTCCCCTTCGCTTTATCCAAGATTCCTCTTCTTTGGACCCCTTCCTTCATCAACACTCGCACGTCCCTCTTCCTCCGGTTCCTTTTGACCTCGTTGAAATCGGTTATTTTCCAGGTCCCCTCCAACTGCCTCATGACCGCATGCCACCGTAAGTGAACTTGAGCTTGCGATTCCTGACCGAACCCGAACCCATCCTCTTCCCTGGATGTGGTTGTATTTTCGAAGCGGGTACTTTCGTGCACCAAGCCGGTCTGGACTTTGTGTCTGACTGAGTTCTGCGTTAAAGAGCGGAACTTTTCTTCCGTTTAGTCAAATCTGTTTTCCCTCCCTAACCCCGCCAAATGTGCGTAAGGGCCGCGGTCCACCATCAGCACCCTCGCAACCTCCCCCCCCCATTCGTCAACTCCCCCCGCTTTTCCCTTTGTAGCCGTTTAACGCCGATCTCCGCTCGGTTTTCAGTTCTTCCCCCCCCTGTCGGCTTTTGGCTGCTTTACCCCTTGGCCTTCCCCCACACTGGTGATTTCTCTCCTCCATTCCTTTCCCCCTGTTATGCATGTCCTTCACCCCCAATCTAAATAGCTGTCCCCCGCCGGACGCATTCCTTTAGAGTTTTGTTTCTGATTGAAAACTCCTGCTTTTTTACCCGTTTCGTTCTCCCTTCTTGTCGGCCCGTTTTTTTTTTTTCCTTCGGCCCTCCCCCGTTGCCTTTCAGTTTGATACTTCTTCTTTTATACCCGCCCCCCTGCCGCCTTGGCTCATCCAGGGATCGTGAGCCCACCTATGTTCGTTATCGACGGCATACGGGGTCGTTGGCAAAGTTCTATCTTCCACCCATAATCATCTCCGGCCATTTTATCGATTCCTTTTTCTTTCGTCCCCCAGCGGCGAAGGTGCTGTTTGGCTCCCGCGATCAGTACTCAGCATTTCTTCTCCTGAGATTATATTAAGAACCTTGCCTAAGCCTGCCCGTGGTAATCGTGTTGCTTCTCGAAAGTTCCTACACTTAACCCGCTTGAGCTCTGCGCCACTGCCTCTTTCCCTTTGCCTTTCCAGTAGTCATAACGTAGCTTTCTGCCTTTTTGACTCCTTTCCCACTGGCCGGCACTGTCATACATAGTTTAATATTTGGTCATGACAGGCCCCTCCCTTTTCGTGTTTTAGGTCAATCAAGTCCCCTTTTTGGCGTTACACGGAACACGCACCACCCCTCTGTTTCCTTTTTATGGTTTGTCGTGTTTTTGATTGATGCACCCTAGATCGCTTTTTTCATTTTTGGTTCTCGTTTTAACACCACTCCCCTCTTCGCTTCCGCGACATACCAGCACACCTCCCCCCCCTTTTTTCACTTACTTTCCCCCAGGATCAATCCGCGAACACACACCCATATTCACGAGACACACTCTTACATTTCGAGCTGTATTAGCTCCCCTCAGCCCCTTCTCTCCTGCAAGACTGCCTATCTTTGCACACCCTCTCTTCACAGTCACTACTTAGTTCTTATTAGTTGCCCATTTAGTCGCTCTCCTTCCTTTTTTATCACGGTGCTTTTCTTCCCCTTCATCTAACCCTCGTCAACCCCCAGGCTCCCCCGTGCACCCTTTTGATGTCTCTTTTTTTGTATTTTTTGGATCCGGCCCCACTAGCTTCTCATCTCCAGTTTATGGATCCTTGAATCCCATCGCGCCATCTCCCCTTGATGATGAGTTTTTGATTTGTGCTATCCTAATCACCATCCTTTTAGTCGCACCTTTTGCCTCCCCACTCCTTGACCTTAATATAAAATTTAAAGTCTCTCCCTCCCCCTTGTTTGATTGTTCTGCTTCCTGTCCTTTACCCTCTCCGAAGTGCCTTTCTTTACGACTCGCCTCCCCCTTTCTCCCTCCCCTTCTCACCCCCATCTGCTGACCCGGACCTCTGTATTCGCTCACCAGGTTTTATCTCAAGAGATTTCCAGGCGTTTTTGAATTGTTGCCCCCCCTATTTTACCATTTATAATCAATTGATCTACCGTTTACCCTACGCCCCTCTACTCTCTCTCCTTGTACCCCACCTCCCAACCAACCTCCACGACCAACCCACCCCGTCCCCAAAAAAAACGCACCCACACATAGCCAACCCCCCCCCCATGAACCGACGTCCCCCCACGCCAGCAATCGTCCCAGATTGACAGCTCAGCAGTGTTGGCCTTCTACCCTGTTAACTCCTCCACAATCCCGGACCCTACTCCACCTGAGAACTCCAGAATCAAACCCCCCGCTTAAAACTCCCCACAGAACCAACGCACCCCAGACACCAAAACCGACCCCAGACCGCCACCCCCACCGCATCCCCACCAATATTCCCAAACAACAAAAAACAACCAAACCCCAACCACCATAACCCCCCCACCGCATCCCTCTAAATCACCCCCACACCCCAACCTCCCATCCAAAACTCATTAATACTACCATCCCAACCTATAATTTCCCCCTTTCTCTTTCCACTGTATCTCCCCCTCTTACTTATCTCCCTTCCGCATTTTTGTTTTTCGTCTGTGACGCGTTTCATGATATTCCCGTTCCCCGATAGTATTTTTCGTTCCACAGCCGGGATATTGTCTCTCCAAATCCTTTTCCATGCCCTGCTCCTTTGATCACTTTCTCTTCTTCCCTGACAGTTTTCAGTAACGTTGCCTTTGTCCTTGTCTTCTTAAACTGTCCTATCCGTTTTTCTTTCCCCTGCTTGTTTCTTATTCCCCGTACCCTCCAGAGCAAGGAGACAGATAAAATTTTTGGAGTTGGTTCGTTTGACTATTGATTAGAATTACGTTTTTATCAGGTTCCCTCGTTTATGACGATCATTTTACCTACTTTTCGACAACCCATGTTTTCGGTTCCGGTGTTTTATTATTTTTATTGTTTTTGTTTTTTGTTTATTTTCCCCATTTTTTCCTTTTTTTTTTTTTGTTATCAACTTGTTACGCTCAAACGGTACGAGCTTCTCTCCTTCTTTCTTTTTTTCCCCGCTTTTTACGTGCGCAACGGGCGTCCTGCCGTTGCTTACCCTATCTTTTGTGACTCTTTTCCCGCTCCCGGTGCCCCCTACACGGTCACCCCGGTGTTCTCCAGGTTTCTCTGCTGGCATTTTTTCTAATAATCCTTACTTTTTGCGCTTAGAGGGACCCCCCCGGGCGCGAAACCCCCCGGTTCTCTTGTTTTTACTGTGTTTCACAGCGTCGACCCCTCTGCTACTTTCACCCGGTCTTCCCCCCCTCTCTTCCCCCCCTCTTCTATTCTGGGTTCTCTTGAAACTCCGCCTAGGTAGGTCCCATACGGATTTTTTCTTAAACTCTCACTCTCTTTCATCTCCCAAACACCCCCGCCGTAGAGCTTTGACAGCTTCTGGCGCTACACTGCTCCCGCCCTTTCTTTTTCCTGCCCTTCCCTCAAGTTTAAGGAGAAACTCCCGTGGACCCACTCCCATGTGATCGCTATTTTCCCAAATATCTTCGTTTATAATGAACGTGCACCCCGGAACTCGTCATGGAAACTCCTTTGGACGGCCCTTGACCCCTGGACTC
>Ga0179593_1379214_pt1 | contig 10687 bp, 14 predicted proteins | sample CZODoug2_1_08_16_FD_185931 | JGI IMG/M metagenome (GOLD analysis project Ga0179593, IMG submission 185931) | Vadose zone soil fungal communities from Angelo Coast Range Reserve, California, USA - CZODoug2_1_08_16fungal (PacBio error correction) | ecosystem: Environmental > Terrestrial > Soil >... | reverse complement strand
TTAGCACGCCCCGCACCCCTAGGAGTGATCCGTTAAAAACAGTTCGCCTTTCTTCCTCCACGCCTTTTTTTTTTTCCTACTCCCCTTGGTCGTATTGCGGCTTTTCTCCCCCCCAACTTGGTCTCTGCTTGGTTTTTCTGCAGTGAAACTTTTGGCTTTCCCTTTCCCATTTCCCCAATCGCGACCAGTTGTTGACCACTAAACCAAAGCAATTTCCAAGGATCCACCCTTCCCGTCGCTCACCTTATTCCAGCGGTCTTCTGCATCTTTCTTCAACGAACTTGCCCGTGTCCTTTTTTTTAACTTGAACAAACCGGGTGGTATTGTTTTCCCGCCCTCCCCTCCCCCCTGGCCTTCCCCCCCCGTCCATTTTACGCTCCCCGACAAAACCACCACCCTTTTTTTTCTGGTTTTCAACTGACCCACCCCATGCCATGGCCCCCCGGCTCTTCCTTGCTACACCACTAAAAAGATCCCCCTCCCCCCTTGATATCATTTCTTGCCAACTAACTTTGCTCTTCCTTCTGATTATTTCTAGGGGATGTCTCTCACTCTCTCAGGTAGTCCCCCCCCCTTAAGTCTTCCTCGGTCCCTGTGTTTTCATGTGGAGTTTTGGTACTGGCCCTGAAAAATCTTTTTCGCATTTTCGAGTTGGTATTCCGGCGAGTTATCCGTGCTCTTCCTGGAGAGGCAACGTGAAGTTGAGACTTCTCGGTTGTTTTGCCCTTTCTTCGATCGTTCTTGCGGTCTTGTCCTTGTTTCCCTGGACACCAATTTCTGGCTATCTGAGAGGCCCAGGCTTGGGTCAAAGCCGCCCTGCTCGGGTTTCCTTTTGCGCCTTTTGTTCGCCCCCGAAACATATTTCCCCTTTCCCCTTTTTCCGTTCTACTGGGGCCCGATTGCCAGGTTCTTCAGTCCCTTGATGCCGAGGAAAGGTGGTGACGCGACATTTTTCTGACGTCTTTTGCCTTTTTTTAGCCCGTTCCCCCCAAAAACTTGATACGCTTCGATGGGGCCGTCCATCGTTTTTCCCCCTTTGTCCTCGTGTGCCATCGGAACTGGTCGTTTTTGCCGGCCGTGCAAAACAGCAGCCCTCCCAATCACTTCTTGTATGTCAAAGATTAATCTCTTGTTTTTTCCCCAATGAGCCTGCCTGGTAGCCCCCCACCGACCTGTTGTTGCTCCCCGGACTTTATGGTCTTTTTATAACAAAACCTTCAGCCCCCGCGATTTTCTCGATCATGAGAAAAAGCGATTCCAGGTCGTCTTGTGACCCTGCCCACCCCAAAGGCCTGTGCTCCCTCTGCTACCAGGGCCCTGTCGAACGTTGGCAACCACCCCCTTTTTACTTTTTTGCACGTTTGGGACTCACCTTTTTGCCGGTGGCACCCTCGGTACTCTGTTTTTTAACTTGTGCCCGGAACACTACATGTAATGGGGGGATGCCACCTGTTCGCAGCCCATTCAGACAGGCTTCTCGCCCCGTCGTCCCCAAGGCCTTTCCCCCCCCCCCCGGCGAATCTCGACATACATCCTTTTTCAATCCTCAGAAAATCTAATTTTTACCAAACACTATCCGGCCCAATGTTTCTCCACACACTTGCCCTTTTGGCCCAACTTTATGCACCTTAAGTCCTCCATTTTACGCGTCATTTGGCAGTTTCGATTTGCGCTGCTTCTTAGTAATGGAGACCCCCCAGCAGATTTCAAGCGACTTTTTCTTACACCCCACGCATTTTCTTAACTGCCGAGTTGGAGTTCCCCCATCCCGCCCGTTTCACATTAGAAAATGGCCATTTTCCTCCCAAAGACCTTAAGCTTGTCACAAACCCTCCCCTACTCCTTCCCTTTTCCATCGCTGTTTCCAACGGTTTTGCCCTTGCCCAATCGGGGTTTTCCCCCCAAGCCCACTTTAATAGGAATTCTGATTTTTAAATTAATTGCCCCCCCTTTTTCGTTGTTGCCTGTCCCCTTACGGTTAACTCTGGCCACTGTTCCAAAACCCTTCTTTTTTGTCAACCAGTCTATCTTCATCCCCCTGTCTGAGTTCCGGTTCTCCCTTTACAGGACATGGTGTCCCCCTGCCTTCCGGTTAATCCGGGAAAAGTTGTTGTACTGGAACTGTCCAAGGGTCCCCCCGGTGGCTGGCTTGCAAAACATGACGACCACCGTTTTTGCCCCCCCCGTAGTGCGTTGTGGAGCCGGTCAGTTCCCCCACCCCCAACCATTCCTGTCACACAGGTTTTTTTTTTTCAGTTTTCTGCCGCAGGGTTAATCTTCCCTTTTTGTCTTTCCTTTTCGGTTTTTGTTTTTTTTTTCCCTCTTCTAAAACGTGCTATTTCGTCCCCCCCCAAATTCCTTAAGACCCCTTTCCAAGTTCAGCCTCACTCCCATTTCTTTCAATAAGACTCCCCCCCCCAATCTATCCCCCGGGTTTGGACCTTGACCCATTTCCCTGGAAAGGTGTCGCCCAGCGTAGTATACGTGTTTCTTTCTGTGCCTCCACCCCCCATGGTCGTTCTTTCCGTCTGTTTTTTCGCCAGCGGTGTGCCCCCCCCCCCAACGTGGTCTTGTTCTGAGTTTCCGCCCTCATCAGTCTCCTCTTCTTCCTGTGGCAGTTTGGGCGTCCCGACCCCAGCCGGCTCCGGAAGAGCTTTCGGTCCATCGTGCCCGTGCTGGACGTTTTCCCTTGTTCTCTCCCCCATTTGGTAGAAGTTTCGTGGGTGATGCCCCCCCCACAAGGGGAGCGACTTCCTCCCCCGTGCTTCCCTCCAGCAGCGAGGCCACGACAGCAGTCCTCTTTTCCCATACGTTACACCTCCTTCCACATGCATAAAACTATACCCGGAACCGGGGTCACGATTACCATTTGTCCCGTACCGATCTGTCCAAATATGTTATATGCACTGCTCACTTCTGCCGTTCCTCAATGGCAGACGGGTTTTCTCCCCCTTCCCCCCTTTTTTTTTCGGTCTTCCCGGCTACCCAGCGAACGAGAACATAGCATCGCCGCGGGTTCGAGCTCCTCCCTTTGAACATGGCCTCCCTGAGATTTTGGTCTCGTGTTTTGACCGATCTTACCTATCACCCCCACCTTCCCCAAAACTGTCGTGCACGGACGAAGCAGTTGACGGCGTTTGGACTGGCTTAGGTATCAGCCTCACACTCCCCCCCTTTCTTTGACCCCAAAAATCTTCTAGCGGTTACCCGCGCCTTTTTCCGATTCACTGGGTAAAATCAGCCAGCCCGTTTTGGTTCCGTTGGAGGCGCGTTTCTCCGAGTCCTCCATTTACCCCTTTTTTTTTGTTCCCTAGCCTGAATTTTAGGCAGATTTGGGAATTGTACCAACCCGTTGACAAACTCTAGCTTTGATATTTCAAGCGTTTTTTTTACCCGAAGGGTCTAACTACTTTGGGTTTTTTTTTTTTGGTCCTGTTTTGTTATTTTGGTTTTTTCGTTTTGGCCTGAGCTCGAGAGTTCCGTTAACCCCCAGTTTCCCTTTAGAACACACCCCCGGCAGAAAAATTCTCCCCTGCTTCCGTTTCGCGCCATTTGATGGGCGCGCCCCCTCATCTGATATCTCTCTTCCCCTTTCTTCCCCCTTAACCGGTTGTTGTGAGAGTCTATATCCTGGATTCGATTTTTTTTTTTTTGGCGCCCCATCCCCTTGATTCCGTCATACCAGAGGGGTTTTCAGTCCCCTGGTGTTGGTCGACACACTTGTGTATCGGCTCTCTCGATGTCACCTTAACCCCCCCCCACCGCACTACAAGATTCCCCCACCCCCCCCCAAACACCCCCGCCCCCCATTTTTTTAGTTGGAAGAACTGGGTTTTCCTGCTTAGAAATATCTGTTTTAACTTTCAGGGGATTTTGCACCTCCCCTGCCCCCCCCTCTACCTCCGTCTTTGGCTTCCCCCCTTAACAGGGTGCTGGGTTTTTGCCCCCTTCTGTAGGACCTGCCCACTGCCCCCCCCTGCCCCACGGCCTTTTCTTTTGGACGGCGGAACCCTCACTCTTACTTCCTTTTTTTCAACTCGCTCTGCTCCCCCCCCCTCTTGGTATTTCGTTATATGATGGCCCCGCCGATTGACTCCTTTCAAGATTCTTCTTTGTCGCCTTTGTTTTCACCCTCTTTTTTACTATGTGGTAATCCCTTGGCCCTTAGTTTTTTTTGGACCAGCTGTGTTTTCATTTTTTCCCAAGGAGGACAAACTAGTACCCCTTCTGCTGGACCTCCCCCTGGTTCTCTTCGTCTGCTGTTTCTTCCCCTTGCGCCCTCGGGCGGGTGGATAGACCCGTCCTGCTCGGGTCTTACCCCCCGAGAATCCTGATTTTCCTTCACATAGGCTCTTACCATTCCCATGGTAATACCTTTCTTTTTTTTTTGTGTGGTGTTAGGGTTTTTGATCTGTGGAAGGAGGGTCTTATTGGACGACCGGGTTCTTCTCTGGTTTGTTTTGTATGGAGACACGGCGTTGAAAAGCGCGGGTCCGTCGCTGGTTTTTGGGCATTGTCTCAAACCCAGGGCTGGATTTCTGCTCACCGGTATAGACTGTGCCCCGCGTGTCTCCGGCTTGTTCACTCCACCCAGCTCGGCTTCAGGTCGGTGCATTATTAGTCGTCGCCCAGCCCCCGCTTCCACCCCCAAGTTTTTGGTGGCCCTCCCCTCTCCCCCCCCTCGAAATCCTGGTTCCCGAAACTGTTCTGTGGCCCCCTTTCTTACCGGGTTACTGCCCAAGTAGACAAGATCTCCACGGATCCCCGGGCACCGGCTGTTTAAACCGGTTCCCCTTGTCCCTTTTGACCTCTTTTTTTTTGGTTGGAGGATTATTTGGGAGGCCCCACCATCCTTTTTGTCTGGCTTTGTATCGCGTCTTTTCCTTTTTCTGACCCCTTGGCTTTGTCTTTCCCCTCCTTTCTTTCGTAAGCCTCTTTGGACAACCCCCCCCTGAACCGTCCCCTGCCGGGCCTGAACTGCGGCGTTTCCGGCCGGGACCAAAAAACATGTCCCCGTGTTTTTTTTTCCTTTTGTCCACTTCTCTCATTCCCAAACCACTTCGTCCTGTCAGTGTCGGTCATGTTGCCGTACCTAGGTTTGGGGTTTTTTTTGGTGTCGCCTTTGATTCCCCTGTCTGTCGTCTTGCTTCTGGCAGCCACGGCCTTGCTTGGTCCTTGAGCCCCGTTTATGACTGACCATAGGACCTGGTTTTGCTGTTTTTCAGCCTTGTTCCTTTTTTTAAACTTCAACCGGACAGCCCCCCATTTTAAGGTACCCCTTTCCTTTTAATTCAACATTTTGGCTTTACACTGTTTCGGCGGAAAACCTTCGTGAGGCCCCTTCCGTAGGCGTTTTGGGCCAGCTCCTTGGCTGGTTTTCTTTTTTCTTTTTTGCGTCGTCCCCGGTGACTTTTTGGTCTTTCCCCCAACTTCTTCCCTTTCAGAGCGTGGCCCTCCCCTTTTTTTTGTGTCGGTGGTGTAGTCCGACAGCCTTTCGCTCGACCCCTTTTCCCCCATTGAAGCTCCCTTGCGTGTTTTTTCTCATATGTTTGGCCAGCGGAGCTGTGCGACACCAGTGCGATCCCCTTGTCTTCTGTCTCGAGGATTTCCATGCCTCTGTTGAATCTTTTTGATCTGGTCGGTGCAAAATGATGTCGCGTTTTTGTCTATGTTTTCTCGCGGAAATCCCTGCCCTTTTGGTTTCTCCCTTACGCCCCCCTTTGATGATGTTTCAAGTCATAAGGTAGAGGCTTTTTAAAACCTCTATGTAGTACAGCCGTGTAGCATGGAGTGTGACTTTTGCCTTGCCGGGTTTTTTCGTGGATCGAGAGTCTTTTTTAGATACCGCTGGATCTGCTGGATTTTCCTCCCTCCCGTTTGCCCCAGTTGTCTGTGTTTGTTTTTTTTTTTTCTATTTTTCGTCGCCAATGTCGTGCCCCCCCTGGATCGTCAGGGTTTGACTTTAACAACAGTTTTCAGAGGATTTTTTTTCTGTCTTTTGACGTCTTGAGGTTTTCTTTGCTGGTCGGGCTAAGGATTCAAACCCTTCAGCACGATTCAGATGCCCCTTTTTCTGACCTCCCCACCCAAACCCTTGGCTTTGCCATTCCCGATCCCTCGAATAAGGTGGGCGGCTGGCCTGCATCCCATCGTTAGTCCCCCCCCCATTCCCTTCACTCCCCTCTATCCCTAAACGGTTGGCACCCCGGGAGGGGGATTTAGTTGCCGTTCCAAATCGTTGGTTCCCTTGAGAAAACTGGCGCACCTTCGCCACTTTCCAGGCGGGTTTTTCCCAATCTTTGCGGAGGCGGTTTCGCCCAATTTTTTCTTAATGCCCCCAAAAACAGCACCCAGATCGGCGTTCATTCCGGCGTCAGTCCATTCTTTAAGAGGTTTTTTTTTTTTTTTTCCCCAGTTTCCGTCTATTTTCACCCCAGCTTTTCCTCCAGCTCTGCTCATCCTTTCTCTTTTATCCCCGTAGATCCCCATTCCCCCCCCCCTCCCCGTGGCACTGATTCGGACCCCAAGGAATGAACGTTGGTTTTTTTCCCCTAGATATTCGACCCGACTTTTTTGACAACTAGCCTGATGCTGTACCCCCACGATTTTTGGCATAGAGGCTATCATTGGCTTTTGTTCTTCTTTTTAGTTTGTTAGCGTTTTCTTTGGCTTCCTGCTGGTGGTTGCTCATTCCCCAGCGAAGGGTGTTTTGTCTGACTAGGGTTATTCCTCTTTGGTATGAAAGGTTTCATTTATGGTTTGCGGCGGGGTCACCATTGCCCCGGTCTCATCTGTGCCGTCGTGCGGGAACTTTGCGTTTTGACTGTTCACGTCTTCCGAACTCCCTCTTAGGGTGGTTCTCTACCTTCGTGTCTTTTTTTATCTGCTTTTTCATTGTTCTCAATTTGGGGTGCTCTTTTGAGATTTTTTTTTTTTTCCGGTTCAGTTTTGTCGACTGTGCAATTTTCGCCCAAAAAGCTCCCCCTGGTCCGCCGTCTCCTTTCGACCAGCTCCCAGTAGGGTCCGCCCCCGGAACGTTGCGACAACTGGGTTGGGTAGCCTTATGGTCGTTGAGGTGCGGTCGGCCGCTTTTTTCTTTTTCTCCTCTTTTGTTGTTTGTTTTTTTGGAGGCAGTTTATCGCCGCCCTTTTTCCCCGCCACCCCTTTCCCGCTTTTTCTACGGGAACAAGTTTACCTCTTAATTTTTCTGTGCCCCCCCCTTTACTGGATACTCTGCGCGATTAGTTTTATGCCCAAACAGGGTCGGTTTTTTGGGCGCGGTGCAGTTAGACCTAGATGTCGATCACTTTCCACCCAATACGAATTCCGCGTAGTCCGGATGAACCCAAAGCATTATCCCCCCCATGATAAACCTGCCGTTTCCCCCTCGCACCCCCCCCGCCTTTCGGCAATTCCGTTTTTTCTTCCACACAGCCCTTCCCGCGCCCTTTCGTCACCTGAAAAAAACGTTTCTTGCCGCCCGCCACTTTCCCCCCTCCTTCAAAAACCCCAAGAGCTCCCCGATTCCAGCCCAACCACCCCACCCCCCTTCGCTCGGGGTGCTCCACACCCCCCTTCCCCCCCGGCCGACGATCCTCTAAATAAAATTTTTGACCCCCGTTTCTATCGCTACCCATTGTAACTTTTTTCCTTGTTTCCTCTTTTTGATTCATGCTAGTTTTATGTTTTCCAGCACTCTCTAGGAAGTCTGACCCCCTTACCGTGCTTGCTTTCCCCCTCCGTAGTGCCCCGGTCAGGTTTGTTAATGGAATCTTTCGGTTTTTCGCTTTCGTTTCGTTGGATTTGTAGCTTTCTCTGGTACAGCGTGCTTGAAGTGCGTTTTTTTAACGCCCGTGGAATGATCTCCGTGCTTTACGCGCTGGGAAGAATTAGTGCTTTTTCGGTTGCTGATACCCCCGACCCTTTTTTGCGTGATCGCCCGACTGAATTTGGGTAAGCATGTGGTTACGGTTGGCGTTAAATGGGGCCTCTGTTCGCCGCAACATTTTTTTCCTTCCCCTTTAACCGTTCAGCCCCGTGGTTTTTTGCCCCTGGTTTTTTTTCCCGCTCTGGATCGTGGTCTGGGAGAATTCCCGGCACACTGTGTGTGACGACCCATTGGATCGATGGGATGCCGCCGCCCAACCCACTGTTTCCTTTTTGTGCCTCGCTTGGCCCCACACCACTAAGTTTTTTTTTTGGGGTTTCTTCGACGGTTCAATTTTCTTTCTTTCTGGTGGGCTTTCTTTCACCTTTCCCGAGTCAAGCTTTCTGACAGATTACTCCTGTTGACACGGCTTTTTTTCAACTTCCCCCCCTTGTGTGCGGGAACGGCCTTCCCTAAAACAGCCCAGTCACCCGGAGGTGTTTTGTCTCCCCCGATTCGAACCAATCCGCATGACCCCAGGTGGCTAGCCAAACCTCTGCCTCCCGATGCGGGTCAACCCGTGGGGGCAAGTTCCACGGCACCCCCCCTTCACTCACAAGTTGACCGGTTACTCGTTGTTAGCCCTCCCCTCCCCTGAACAACCTTTTTTCATTCAGGTGTCCTTGTTCACCCTCATCGGACAACATGCCTTTCTCTCCCCCGGGGCCTGAATTCTCCCGCTCCTGTACCACCCGTGAAAGCATTTTCCCCTTTTTTTTTTTTTTCACCTCTTCCTTGTCACAACCTTCTTTTGCCATAAGGACCACCCCCGACCACCCCACGGTTGTCGCCCACCAACCTAAGCATGGGACTTTCCTTCCCCGCGCTTTTGATCCCAGTTACTCGCGATCTTGCTTCACGGCCAGGCAGTCTCAAAGCGCGGCCTCCCCCCCCCGGCTACCTGTTTTGCCCGTTTTTTTTGGAGGCCGCTTTTAAATCGGCCTGCCCGCAATTTCAATTCCCCCCACCTCTGGACCCCCCCCAAAACGCCCCGGATCCTTTTGCCCTTTTCCCCTGTTTTTTTTTTGTCCCCTCCCAAGTCCCATCGTGTTTCCCCAATTTTCATCCGCCCCCTCTTTCTGATTCAGTCCCCCCGGGTTCAAATTGCCGTTACCAAAGTTCTCTTCCCCCCGACTGGCAACCCAGTTTTTTCCCTCTTAGTTCTTGTCAGTCCTTTTTATCCAGCGCCCTGGTCCCTGACGCCGGTCCCCCCCTTCAACTAAAAGTTTTCATGAAATTCAAGGACGTTGCCAACCCCTGTCCCCGTGCTGCCTGGTTCCCACATGGAACCCCCCTTCTCCCTGGTCGTTTTGGCTTTCCCCCTGTCCAGGGTTTCGCGACCAGGGTGTCACCGGCCCGGGCCGTGGCCGGCCGGTATTTTTTTCATGATTCGGATGTCGCCGCGGTTTTCCAGCTTAAGCCTAGCACATCCATCACTGTTTTTTCCCACTTATTTTTTCTATAAATATAAACACTTCGTTTTTTGCTTTCAAAACCCGACCCCACGCAGTTGCCACGGGACCTCTTTCACCCCGGGAATTCCCTTGATGCCACCAGAGCGTGTCTCTTTTTTCGGCAACAACAACTGCGTCGTCTTTCCATTCTGGGACGGCATGGTGAATCTTTGTTTCGTATTTTTTTGGCTTGTGGAAAACAAACTGTTTGGTTTAGTCTCCGTTTTTCTGTTTTCCTATTCGTTTTTTTCATTTGCGGAGTCTTGGGTGCTTTCTTCGCTCACAGTCAAGTTTTGAACATTTTTGCGAGATCCCGGGTTCCTGAGCCTAGACCCTTTTTCCTGAAGATCGCAAACCTGTTCCTTTTGATGAAAATGCCCCACAACCGCTACCTTGTTTAAATAGCTCACCCTTCGAAGACCAGTCAATTATTGCCTCCGGCCTGGCCCTATTCCCCCCCCCCCACCCCCCCCCCACGCCCCTGATACCCCCCCCCCCCCCCCCCCCCTGAACACCACCCCCCCGACCCTCCCCCCCCTGCGACCCCACCAGGCCCATCCCCCCCCACGCCCTCCCCACCGCCCCCCAGGGCGAACTTTCCTTACACCCCGTTGGTCACCCCCAGCCCCCACCATCATCCGCCCCGTTTATAGTCGCGCCCCCCCCTAAACTTCTCTTTTCCCTCTGGTTACGGACCCCTTTTCTACCACGGGTCGCCTGTTCCAACCCTGCGTCTTGGGGCGGCTCCCCGGGCAAAATCGTTTGCCAAGAGATTTCCTCCCAGCCTCCCGTAGAAGCTCCCTTCACACTCCGAATGGCCTTCTTTTCCTCGGGTCCGGGCTTAACCCTATCACACCCTTTTGGCCCCCACGGTTTTTTTCCCCGACGAGGACATTTTTTTTTCCTCTGCTTTGCGTTACCGCTACCAACCCCAACCTGTTTTCCTCGAACTCGTTCACGAGAACGTTTTGCGCTGGCGGGTCATTTTTTTTTAGCCGGGTCCGTGATTTTTTTGCAGTGTGCCTTCTCAGATACTTTTCCAAGCCCCCGTTTGTTTTTGTTTTTCCTTCTTCCTCTGGGTCTGTCAACCCACCCCAAGGCCTCAGTTAGACAGTTGTTCCCCCCGAATGCGCAAACCGTGGGGTGTGTTGGGCCAATGGGTGTATTGGTGGTTTTTGTTTTGTCGCCGAATGTATCCCGCCCCGCTAAAAAGTGCCCGGGTTTGTACCCCCCCCCCCCCCCCAGCATGTTGAACACCGACTTTTCTCGCTACACTTGTGATTGGCTGTCGATATCTATCCCCCTG
>Ga0179593_1306488_pt1 | contig 10687 bp, 16 predicted proteins | sample CZODoug2_1_08_16_FD_185931 | JGI IMG/M metagenome (GOLD analysis project Ga0179593, IMG submission 185931) | Vadose zone soil fungal communities from Angelo Coast Range Reserve, California, USA - CZODoug2_1_08_16fungal (PacBio error correction) | ecosystem: Environmental > Terrestrial > Soil >... | reverse complement strand
TCCCCATTTTCTGTCGCCTCAGCCAATAGTCCCCTTTGACGGTCAGTTAAAAAGGAATCCACTTTTCTTCCTGTTCGGACATTTTTCTAGGCTTTCCTTTCTCTTACTTCCCCCTGCATTCAGCGTGGTGGGATTTATTTTTCCTTCCAGCTCCAAGTTTAACCTCTGGTGTAAAATTCTTGTCATCTCCTTCGATGCTGGATTGTATACCCTTGTCTTTTTCTTGAACTTCATTCTTCTTAAATTTATCGGAATGCTTGTTTTTCCAAAGAATGCCTGTGAATTTTCTATAAGGTCATGTCCACCATCCTTTTTTCTCCCCCCATATTAGGTTAATTTTTCCGCGTCCTTTCTTCCTTTATCGTCCCTTAGATACCTCTTGGTACTTTCCACAAAGTTGGGCTACCACGAACCCGGTCCCCTTTATACATGTTTCTATGCTGCTGAGCGATAATGCCCCCTTTTTCCGCGTCTGCCGGCTGCGGCTCTTTTGGACAGCCTGCGTAAGGTTCACCACAGTCCCCTCATGCCACCCCTAAACGATGAGGTGTACGTCTCATTAAAGCCTCTTTTTTGTTTGTACTTACAATTCTTCTCCCCCCTTTTCCCCACCGTTGACAAGAACTGTTATGAGTGATTGTTCTTTTGTTCAAGTCACCCTTCTTTTTCGGTCCATTGTCTCGAATGCACAAACTCCCCATTAATGACCAGTTTTATTTGTCCTCCCCAGTAACTGGTGCTGACGTTCCGGGAGTAGCGAAGTTTTGGTCGGACATGGCGTTTTACCGAAATAATGAGTGAGGCTCTTTTCTCTCCTTGGTTATTTGCTTTTTCTCCGTCGCTCGGCTGGAACACTCTCCTCAGGGCCCAAAGTGATTCCTCCGTTTTCCAAACACCTCCTGTGTATGACTTATGCCTCAGAAAGCAGAATCCTCCCCCAATTTTTCTTTGAATCTGTCACACTGCAGGGAAAAAGTCCCTTCTCGCCCCCCTACCCGTTACTGATGCTAGTACTTTTTTCCTTGAACCATCTGCCCCTTTTCCGAAAAGCCGAGGTTGCGGATGTTTTTCCGCGTAATAGTCCACTGGGTCGTCCCGAACCCTTAAGCATTTTTTTGACCTCAGTTCACATACCTTTTTTAAGAGTTCTGCGCCACACTGTATATTCCCGTCCAAAACCTCCTTCCGCAAGAATAATCTCTCTCCTCTCCTTGTTTTTTGTGTTAGAGATTTCTGATGGAGTCTCGCTGGTTTTTCTCTTCGTGACTTTAGCCCCCATCCTAGGAAACGCATTCTTTACTTGTATTTTCACCCACACCAAAAAAAAATTTTTTTACTTTTCTTTCTGTCACCCTTCATTAAGAGTAAAAGTTATCATCCCTTGCCATTATTCCTCTTTGCTTTAGCCCCAGTGAATATGGCTTCCCCCCCGTGCGTGAATTTCCCTTGTACTTTGTCCTGCTGCGTTTTCCTCTCCTTTTTTCCATATGAGCTTTCCAGTTTTTGCTTCTTCTGCTTTCTCTTCCCTCCTTCCAGTTGAGCATTCGAAACCCAATGGTTCCTCCCAGCGATTTCAGAAGATGCCTCAAGGACAACTCTCACAGCCATACTTTCCCCCCCTTTCATCTCAGTCAGCCCTTCAACTCGGCGGCATAATCCATGGAATCATTATCGTATTCGCTCTCGCCCCTTCCCTCCCCCTTGACTGGAGCTTAACCCCCACAGGTTCCTCCTTTAACGGGTGATGTGTTCTGCAGTCGATCCCATTTTTTCCCTGAACGATTTTGCGCTCAATATGGCTGGGGCACAAAACCATCCATGCATTTTACTCTTTTAACACTTTTTCTTCTGAAACCCCAGACATTTATCGAACCTCCCAAGCAATATCCTGGGTTGACAAAGGTTTCTTACCCTCCATAGTGGCTTTTATGGTGGAATGTTCTTCCTCTTTTTTTGACTGCCAGTTCTCTTTTCTCTGTGACGCCGTCCCTCCTTTTCTAGCTGCTGATAGTAATCTGCAATGCACCCTTTGCACCTCTCTGTGATATCTCCTTGCGTTCACCCCCTTCCCCCTCGTGATCGCGCTTTTCCCTATACAAGGGACCGCACTCTCGTTTTGCATGATTCCTCTGTCAGACTTATTTGTTGTCCTTCCCGTTTTCTTAGACAATGCAAACTGTATTCCTTTTGCACACGTAATTCCGCCATTGTTGCCTGCAGGCCGTCCTCCGACCGATGTTGATAGCCTCACAGCCCATAAGATAGTGACCGTCTCTTCCCCCCATCAGTTCCTTATTGCTCCCCCTCCATCCTCCCACATCGTTTTACTTCCCCCAGTAGACCTGTAAGACTAATCCTCGGAGCAATTCTTTCCCCTTCCCCTTTTATCCTTTTACTGACCTTTCACGATTTTTCTGGGGTCTTCTTCCCTCCAACCTGGACTTCCCCGGGTTCTCCCGCCATCGAACAAGTACCCCCCCCCCTTGTACACAATTTTGACTTCCACAGGTACCTCACCCTTTCTCTTGGTAAAAATGGCGTTAGGTCTTTAGCTCCCCCGTTCTCATTTTGGCCCCTCGGAGGTTTTTGTATGTCCTACCTGGTCCCCCTTTTTCCCTTCCATTCAATTACGATCCCTGTAGGACATTTCCCCCTTTTGTTTGGGGCGCATCTGCTTTCTATATCGTACTCATCGAATTTTCGACACGTGCCGAGGTCAGGTCCATAAGACCCCCTGATTTTCGCAGTTCAGAAAGCTCAATTTATGGGCCTTTGGCCGGCATCTTCCCTCTTTTGTTGACCTATTACCTCCTCCGCACAGCCCACTTTTTTCTGTCCATTAGGCTTCTAGTCTTCACGACTTAGAGACTCTCTGACTTTGTGGTACAAGATCAGATACAATGTCCTCTCTTCGCTCGTGACACTCCCCTCAAGGGTGTGCCCCACAAAATCCATTACCTTTTTTCGCATCGGTGGCTTTTTCTCCTGCTCAGAGAGACAGAGAATTACTGCCAGACACCCCTTTTTTTCTCGTCCCTTATTTGAAAAGCTTTTTTTTTGAGATTTGGCACCGTTGGGTGTCGTTTATCTGTGACATGGATCCATCTTCTTTTTCTTACTAATCCGTGTGTGTTTGATCTTCTTACTCCCCCCCTGTTCATGTACCCCACAACTTTGCCACCCCGTTTTTTTTCTTCTTTTGTCCTTGTCTAGCTGTTTCGGGCACATTAGCTTCAGTCTCTTTGGTTTTTGTTATCACGACCCATTCTGCGAAAAAGTGCACGTCTTTTTTTCCCCCCCCCCTTCCTTGTTCCAATCGATCCTGTTTCTGATGATTTATATGAGATTCCTCCTTAGCTCTAGTCCCTCGTTTTTAGTTTCTTATGAGCCCGATCAAATTTAGTATTCTTTTTTCTTTCAACTTTCCTTAGTTACTCTTCCCCTTTCCCCTCCTTTTATCCTTCTTGACCTCTGGCCATTGTCTTTGGGACTGCCTTGCTCGCCCTGTACGTGATGCTACCGATATCTTGCCATACCCTCTTCCCTCCTGCCAACACACCTTCATCTGTCTAAGGGATCTTCCTTTCCCCTTGTAATGAAGCTGGATTGTCCATTCACCCCCCCAAACTCCTTTTTTTTCCCCCCCCTGAGCCAATTCGTAAGCCCCCTTTCTTCCATGGCGGCAAGTTTTTGCTTGGGAACTGTGTTGTCTTCGCGACTTTTTTGGCACTTTTTTGTGTGTACCCCTGTCTGTATGGCTTCCTCTGAGTCAGGTTCTGCTTATCCCTTCCCCTCGTTTCCCACTGTTTTCCTTTTCCCCCTTTTTCCCAGGAATAAAAGTGGAGGAACGTAGGACTGCATGGTCCTCCTTTCAGTCTTTAATTCTCTTTTTCTGCGTTGGTCTTCTGATTGACCATTTTTTTGCGCCCAACCGTTACCATTTTTTTTTTCTCATTTTGCCCCAGCTTAGATGATGTGTCTCTCCATGCGTTTCTTGAACTTACTGCCCCCCCGCTTTCCCCCCATTTCTTCGGAATTAAGTGGTTAAACTCAATGCGTTCCTTGTCCTCCGTTTCATTTACCCCCCATAAATGGTCTTCATATTCGCTTTCCCCCTTTTTTTTTGTCCTTTATTCCCCCCTTTCCCTGTTCCTTCCCCAGCTGATCTATCAACCGTGCAAAGGTGCCCCTTTTTGATCCTTAGTATCTCTCAGCTCCTTTTTGACCCCGCGTCTGCTGTGCGTCAGTGAGGTCCTTTCTTTTAACGTAAACGTACTTTTTCCCATGCCACCCCCTCCCTATGATTTTCCTCCTTACACTTTCCCCCAGCTTGCGTTTCGTACCCCTACAAATTATGTGCCGATTCCCCCTTTTGACAATAACATGCTTTCCCCCCCCTTCTTTTGATTTGTCCCAGTTCAATATGTTCCTCATTTTTACCTTGTCTTCCCTCCCCCACACCTTTAAATCCTGCCCCCCTTTCTTAGCCCATGTCACCCTTTTTTGCTGACGGTCTTTATTGATTCAACGATAATGATGCCCTGTTCTTGGACCCCTGATGTTCTTCTTTTTTGCTTAGATTTCTTTTTCCTTTGGTCATCTTCAGTTAGCTCTTGTTTTCCCAACCTCTCCGGTGCACCAGTTTATCTCTAAGGCCTTAAAAACTATGTGTCTGCGGTCTCCCCTCCTCAGTCCATCCTGCCCAACCGGTTTCCGTCTCCAGATGGGCACCTCCTTTCACAGTCGGCGTCGGTCCCCCAGGGACAGAGGATCTGTATCTGGAAGGAACCATATGCCACCTTTCCTACCTCATCTTTTTCCTCGCGGATGTTTTCCTGCTTACTCGACCTTTTCCCCTACAGTCCCTGGTGAAAGCCTGGGGTTTACTCACATGCATACCTGTTCGTTTCCTTTTTCTTTACAAGTCTTAGCGGCCCCAACATCTAGCCCGCCTCCTCTATTTTACATAAGATTTTTTTTAGTCAGCGAGCGCTTCATCTTTTTGCCTCATCCGCCTCTCTTCCGCAGATTTGTTCTTTTCCCACTTTGACCGTTTTAGTACCTGATGTTCCACACCAACAATGCTTGCACAGTTGGCTGTCCCAGAAGGCTTTTCCGTTGTTACACATAGAATCTCCTATGCGTTTCTTACATATAGGTTCCTGGTCTTTCCTAGTAAGTGATTTGTCCACTTCGTTTGACCTGCAGTTCCCCTTTTTCCTCCTTCGTTTTTTGATCCTGTCCTTTCTCTTCCGACACATAGTTTTTAGCCTTAGCTTGTCCCGGAATCATCTGTCATTACGTATTCACGGAGCTAACCTCCCTCCCCCCACTAATCTCCCAGCCTCAGTCCTCCACTCATGAGTTTCCCTTATGGATCATATTTTCTTGCTCCGCCTTGACTTGGGCTAACAAAGACTGGCATTTTTCCTTCTTCTTTTTCGTTTCCCCACGTACTTCCGTGGGACCCACTCTTCTTTCGTCCACCCCCATCAAATAATTCCCCCCCCCCCCCGTTTCCCTGGTGAAGTTTTGTCCCCCCATCCCCCCTTCTCTTCAACAGCAAGATTTGACTTTCCGTACCACTTTCATCGTGGATTAATGGGTTTCGTGACTTTCCTTTTATGGTGACTTACGCTTTGAACCAGGATCCTCTGCCGCCGGCCGCCTCCTTCATCGCTTATCTTTTTAGCTCTATCCCTGTATCACGTTGTGTCAACTGGCGGTTGCTTGGTAACCCCTTACCCCGCGGCTTGTCCTTGATTGGAAAGACAGTCGACTGCTCCGTTGTCATTGCCCTAATCTTTTTTTGAAGACATCATTTTTTTACCCTGAACCGCCTTTATACCATTTGCTTTCCCCCTTTATTTCCCTCTTTCCACACTTCGTCACCTCCTGATCAGTTGTTTGCTTTTTGCCTTGAATCCCTCCCCTGCCTGATAAATCCCACCCTTTCTAGAGCTAGTTGACCCCCGCTGAGTACACCCATCAGTTCTCTTGTGTCTTTTTTTCCCCCTCCCATCCTACCACCCTCTCCCCTTCCCTTCCTAGCCTTACTCCTCCAGTCCTGTCCTGCTGCCCGTCCCTTTACTTTCCCATTACCTTATCTTTACTCTTACACAGGGTACATTGATGGCTGGGGGGATCGTTTTCCCTTCCCCCCATTTCGATTTAACGCCCCTTAAGAATGTTGTCCCCCCCCCGTGACCCACTGCGCCTGTACCCTTCCTGGCCCCCCCCTTCCCTGCTCCTTTGAATGCCGTTATTAGCGACGTGGTGCTCATGGGAACTTCTTTTTTCTTTCTCCTGGTCCAAATTCCCCCGTCCTGCTTTCAATTCCCCCTGTGATCCCTGTCACATTCTGCCTTTGCTGGCCGCACTCGTTCTTTTTTACCTAATTATCGTCCTACAGACTTTTCGATCCCTTTCAGTTCCATACCCCCCCCTTTCTTTAGACTTTCCTAAAGCTAAGGTCTTTTTAGGCACCCCTTCTACTAGGCTTGTTGTTCCCCCCCCCCACTCCCCCAACAAATTGGACCGTTTTCGATGGACTATTCCCGAATTCATCATGACGTTGGGTAAACTCTCATCCACTAATCTCCTATGCTTGTTCTCCCCCCTTTAATGGTGTTCCCACCCTCTTCCCCTTTTTTCGCAGCTTTTTTTTCTTCTCCTGTAATTAATGACCTCAAAGGCCTATCCCTCGACACTCAGTGGATGAGGCGATGTTTGGAACTTTTTTTGCTTCCTCTTCCCTGGATAGTTTTTCCCGTTTGTTGTTGACTGTGATCCCGGCATAGTCGGCCCACACCCCCCTGTTTGCACACTCGTCCTTCCTTTCCTTTGTTCCTTCAGTCGCGCGGTTCGTTGCGTACTTCGGCTTCCCTCTGCGTTGAGCTTTCCTTTTCCCCCCCCTTCTTGCGAAAAGTGCACGGATTTGTGGGGTCCCCCCCCCAGTTCCTGGCAATGAGCAATCTGTCCTAGTCGATGCGTTATATGTGAGCGTGCCCCCCTTTCTTTCTCCGGCGTGAGAGCGTTTTTTCTCCGATGTCCGTCCAGGTCTTAGGTCGTGCATAGTTGCACCCCCGCCAGACCCCAGTTCTTTCCCACCCATCCCCCCCCCCCCCCCCCCCCCCCCCCCCCCCCGCGCTTTTATTGACCTTGTCCTTTCCTTTTTCTGGCCACCTGTCAATATTCTTTCCCGTAAACGTCTATTCTTCTTAAGATATCGCCTCCTCTTTCCAATGCACACCCTTTCCCCGCTCTCCAGGGATCTGGTCTTTTGAATTGCAATTTACGTTTCTGTGGACAAGGTTTAGTTCCATACCTTTTCCCAATGAGCCAATTCGCTAGACCCCACCGGAAGTTCCATGGTCAATTTTTTCGGTAACTGGGTCCTTTTCTCGATTGTGTCCCTTTTCTTTTTGGTCCCCATGATTCATGCGTTAGACTTCGCCAAGTCCCAGTTTTTTTCTTCCCCCCATCACATCGTTTACAATGTGTTACTGTCAGTTAAACTAATTGGTTCAACGTGTGTGTTCTTCCTATGACTTTTCATAGATTTCTTGTTTTCAATTTATTCTTCCTATTTACTGTCTTCTTCCTTTTCGGCTGGCTTTTTTTGCGGACACTCCAAAACCCCTCTACCATACGGAACTGTCTTTTTTATTTCTCTTATCTCTAGATGGATTTGATTTCCCCAGGTCATATCATGTGGTTTGAACTACTGAAACCGACCTGCACCATCTTTACTTCCGTTTTCCCCCTTCCATGTATAGATTGTCTCCTTTCATTACACCAATCTTTTCCTTCCTTTCCATGCAAAGAGATTTCGTTCCCCTCTGTACTCCCCTCACTAAGTTTTGCAATTTGTAACACCCTGATCCCATATTTATTTAAAGGGTGATAACCTTACAGCTGGTCTTCCCCCCTCGATGAGCGTGCCTTTTCCTTTGAGACAGGTGAAGACGAGTACATGCCCCCCCTCCTTCCCACATTGCAAAAATCATCCCCCTTAATAGGTGTTCAAGAGACTCCTTTCCTCTCTTGCGTTTTTTTTTTTGTAACTCTGTGTTGTGTCCCTCCCCTTTGACAAGGCAACTCATTAGCCTTTCTTCGGCATCAATAGGTATTAGGTTCTTGTCCACTGCTCGCGTCCCGGCCCCTGTTCTCCTTGCACCAAACTATTTCTCCCCCACCTTTCTTGTAGCCTCCCCCCCCTTCTCTCGATAGTGGAATTCTCGGTTGCGGCCCTTCGCACATGCACCCCCGCGATTACTTTGAGAGAGTGACCACTGCCGATTTTTTGATTTATTACGCCACTCATTTTTTTCCTTGGTGGGTGAGCTTCGTTTTCTATTAGGGCTGTCTCTTATTTTCCCCTATCCTTCTTCCAGCATTAGGTGATGACCTATCTCCGCGCTCTTTCCCCATACTCTCTGGCCACAGTTCCCTTCGGCCGTTTCCCTTTCGTGTGATAGATCGCCCTCCTAAGAAGCCCCTCCCCCCACCCGTCCAGTTAGTAAGATCTTGTATCAAATGCAGGTCACCATCCCTTAAAGTTCCTCCCCCGTCCTGTTTTTCTCCAAAAGATCCCTCGCGACTACGGTCCGCGTGTCGCCCCCCCCCCCCCCCCCCCCCCTATTTTTTCCCACTGTGATGACCATCTGCACTTCCCTAACGCCTCTACTCCCTGTCACAATTTCGTTTTTGCTGTAACTCGTTACCTGTGTACCTTCTTTGACTTTAGTAACGGTTCACATAGCCTTTTTTTCCCATTCCGTTCAACTTGGCGCTCTCCCACGAACTGACACCTCTTTCCTTTCCCCAAACAAGCGATGCCCGCTCCTCGTCCCCTCGTTGTTTGTGTTGATCTATATGCTTCTCGCTGTTTTTTTCCGGCATATGTCCGTACAGACTGGTACCCCCACGCCACGTGCGGTACCTTTTCCCCCCCACAAATGCTCCCTTCTTTTTCTGTTCCCAGAATGTCAGAGTTAATACCGCTGCCAGCCCCGAAATTTCGATGCGTTAGTTCCATGAATATGGTCGGCCCTCTTCTAAGAGTCATTTAAATTGGCCTTTGTCAATCCCTTTTTACATGCGGGCCCCTTGATCCCCCTTCCGTTTTTGCTTTCTTCTTCTTTTTCTCACCGAAGTACACATTTTTTATCATGTACCGGAATCGGGGGTGCCCCCCCTCCTGAGTATGCGCGATCCGTGAAGCGTCCCCGCCATAAGATAACCCCCCCCACCCCCTTCCGCCTCCTCACTCCGTAGTTCCCTTTCTTTCCTGATTACTTTCTTTTTTCGTTTCTCTCTCGCCCGTCACCTTGATTTGCTTTCCCAAGCAATTTTCCGGCCAAGGGGTTTTTTTCCGTCGATACAAGTTTCCCGACGCGAGAATTGGGGGGCCCACTTCCACTTCCGATTCCTGGTTTCTTTGCACCGGTTCCGGTTCAGTTCACAGAAATTTTACCTTTCTCCAACAGCAAGTCCGATGGGACTTGTATCTTCCCCCTATCGGATTGGTGGGTAATGTTCCTTTGTCTTTTCGGTTCCTATGCCGTTCCCTCCCCCCCGGTCTTCTCCTTCCGCCGCTTTTTCCCTCTCCTCCCCCTGTCAGTCTAGAAATTCTCCCCCCGTGAAAATTTTCTTTATCTTTTGGTTACCCCTAAACGCCTTTTTTTCTCCCTTTACATTACGGACGTCCCCTCCGTTTCTTCACTCCTATGCCTCCCCAGTTTTGTGTTAACATGAAAACTCTATACCCTTCCCTTTCTCCTCTTGAACACGTATCTCTAAATTTTTCCTGCCGGTGCAGGATTTCCCTTCCCACTCCTGGATTAGAACTCAATCCTTTTTTTATAACGATGGTCCCCCCTTCCAGTTCCGTTATTTGCTCTTCCGACCCCCCCTCAATAGCTTCCTCCCCCGTTTATCCGTAAAGAGAAAGTATTCCTTTCTGGGCAAGTCTCTTCTCCCGTTTCTTCCCTTTTCATGTTCCCTACAACCTTTTCCACGATGGTTCTTTTTTCGATAGCTGACCCTGACTCTCCTGTCACGCCATCTCTCCTTTGACCCCAACAAAAAGGGACAAAATCGAGCCTGCCACCCGGGACGACCCTGGCCGCCTCTTGGAACTGTTTCTTAGTTGAGGAGGCAGGTTTTTACAACTCTGAGGTTTGTCCTTTCTCCCTGGGCACATCCTCCTGTCCCCCTTAAATTCATGCCTCCTGTAGACATCTGCCGGGAAGGGCGTCGCTTTTCACCTCGATCGTCACTCTCCTCAGTTTGATCCCAGACGAGGCAGGTCCCCTCCGACCCCTGCCTTTTCTCCACGCACTTTTAGGTGGGTATTGCTGACCTGTCCATTCTTAATAGGCTTTTTTTTGTTTTGTCCTATTCAAACAAGCTCTAACTGGCCCCGGTCATGTCATTTTCCTATTCTTTTCTTCCCGGTGGTGTACCCTCTTTCCCTTACCCTCCTAGCTATGCAATGTGCGCTTGTCCCTTGCCAATTAACTTGGTGTTGCCCAACACCGTTTCACTTTCGCAGCTTTTTTTTCTGCCTACCGGCTCCCTTTTTCCTCTAATTTTTTTTTCCCTTCCCCCCTCAACTTCGACTTCCTGTAAACCTGATTCCTCGCCTTGGCAACTGTTGTTTGTCAGGGGACCTCTTTCTCCC
>Ga0179593_1631070_pt1 | contig 10688 bp, 12 predicted proteins | sample CZODoug2_1_08_16_FD_185931 | JGI IMG/M metagenome (GOLD analysis project Ga0179593, IMG submission 185931) | Vadose zone soil fungal communities from Angelo Coast Range Reserve, California, USA - CZODoug2_1_08_16fungal (PacBio error correction) | ecosystem: Environmental > Terrestrial > Soil >... | reverse complement strand
CAAAGCGTCGTCGGCGAAACGGGAGGCGTCTATCGTTTGTACAGGTCGGATCTGCGCGACTCTTACCATCCATCACACCCGATTTCCCTTGCTCCAACCTTTCGCTCAAGGGCAATTCTTTTTTGGTTAGCTGAGGCGCCCCCCGCGAGGTTCTAGTTTTGTTCTGCTCCTCCCAGGCAAAAGGCAATGCTACTTCCCCCCCTTCACCATTGGGGAGGCCCTCGTTTACGGTATGTCTTTCATTTTTTTTTGTAGACGCGTGTCGAACCTCGTCACCTGAGTTCCCTATGGTTTTGGCCCGCATAAAGGTAGCCGCATCCCCGGCACGCTCCAATCCTCTGTTATTTATCTTCATTTCTGTAGAGCCACCCCTTTTTCCTTGCTGGCCAGAGACCTCTGAACGGCCGTGTGGCTCGACTCCATCCTTTCCTAGTTCGCAGCGCCTTCCTCCCCTGCTGGATAAAGAGCCACGACTGCGACTGTGAGCACGCGAGGCATATTTTGCCTGGCCGGCTCTTTTCTGAGGTTTTCAAGGTTTGTTCCTTCCGCCAAAGGTGACTACCCATCCACGCAGGAAGGTGTCCCTGGGACACCATTCCTGCTCTCAAAGTTCCCCCACTTTCCCCCTCGCAATCTCTTTGGTCGTAGGATGCAGACCTTCTGTGCTTTCGACGACCTTTTCGCGCAAAATGTGTCCACCCATTTCTTTGTTCCGTTTTTTGTGACCTTTCGTCTGCCCTTCGGCCTGTTCTGCGTCGCCTTCAGAAAATGTTGAACCCCGATCTTCCAATGTCCGTTTTCACGCTGCTTCCGTCTGATGCCAACCCTACGGGATGGCGCGCACCAATTTCCCCTCTGATGCGTCCCCCCAAACGGCATGTCTGAACCACACAACCCCCACCACCTGTCAATTTTTTTCCTCAGCTCCCTCAAGCCCACATGCCCCCCCCCTTCCTGCGAAGCCCGTGCACAACTGCGATTCACCACCGGCATATTGCTACAAGAAACGACCAAATTCAGACCTTACACTACTCTCTCGTTGTTTCATGATCTCACGCCCCCTCTCCCCTTCGTCCTTCCAAGATTCTCGATGCTGACGTTTCAAGGACCAAACTAGGTTTTGATCACGTCGCGGGTTCCCCCCCCCCGTTTCCCAAAATCTCCCCTCCTGGTCGTGCCATCGCCTGATCATCCCAGGTAGGCGTTGCATTAGTTTGTCGCTGTGCGTTTTTCGTCGGCATTTCCCCTCGAGTCTTCAACGGACTCTTCTCGCAGCTGTCGACCCAACGATAACGTCCTGTTCTCCCCTTGCCGGTCCTTTTTTGAGCAGGTCACAAACCTGCTCCGTCTCCCTGTGTTGGGCTATCGGCAATTTTTTGCGCTTCCGTTGACCCTGCTCCTGCGCTTGTCCAAGAGCGGTGTCCACCTAGGCGACATGCTTGAATCCCCCATCTTTTTTGACTGTTTTTCCCTTTTTTGCCCTGTGTTATCCGTCTATCAGAGATTGAACCTGCCTTTGTGACAAAGTGACGCCTGAAAATGCCAGGTTGTCCCACGAGACCTAGAGACCCCTCCCCTCCATGGAACTCTTTTCCGGGTGGTTCTTATGAGTAAGGGTGGAAACACCCCGACGAAGTCCTTGGCTCGCCGTCAACGCGGGTTCCACTCTTCCTTTGTCCGATCTCGCTCTGATCCCTCCCCTTCCAGCGGCGGCAATTCTCGCCGCCGGACCAGACCTTGCAGGATCTTTAGAAGTGATCGTGACTGAATCTCGTCTTATCCCCCCCTTTTCTCGCTTCCCCCCTTACACCTGGCCCCCCCCCCCCTTCCGTTCCTCAACTTTTACATCCCACGTCCCTTTTTTCATGTTGCCACCCAGGACTTGCCTTGGGTCCTCGGGGCGCCTCGTGGACTGCCTCCACGTCTCGACTTCAAAATGGCGGGGAACCGCGCCGGCTGATGTGTATTAGAGGGTCATTGAGCCACCCTTCGGAGTTTTCCCTTTGCTCCTCTCCTATAATCAGAGCCTCTCATCACTCTGGAAAGGCGTTGGGTGGAAAAGAACATCCTATCTGTACTCCTCCGTTTGGTTTCTCGACTTTCCGAAGAAGTTGTTCTCCCGGTATGCTGTTCCCCGCGAGTATTTGCGGGATCGAGCCAGACCCGCTCCGGGGGGATTTTTTTAACCTCCCGGCACAGCTCCGGTAGATTAAGAAGGCAATTTGACGGGTCCCCGTAGCTCTATTTCCCTCTTCCCCAGTCTTCGCGAGGCCGAAACACCACGGCGGCTGGCCGTGGTTGGAAAAATTACTCCTGCTTCGCTTTCCTTTTCTTCCGGGGTCAGTTGGCGTTTTTCACGAGTCCCGAAGGCCTTTTATCCGCGATTTAGAGATTTCACGGCACTTTTCCCCTTTTCGCTTTTCTCTGGCCTCTCTTTGCCGCCTCCCCCCCGAAGAAAGGAATCTAGGGCGACGTCGTTTTTCCGGCAACCCGCGCTTCATCTATTTTTGGCAGCCATGGTTCTTGCCACCCCTCCTACGACTTCTGGGTGTTACAACCCGGAAGAACTAGAGACGGAAGGATCAGCGTTGCAGGTTCCTTCCGTCTTCGTTCTTAGGCCCCTAGAATGTGTCCCCCCAGTCCCCTCCTTTGTTGCACGGATTCCGGTGCCGTAGGATAGACCGGCTAACACGTCTTTGAGTAAACACTTCATCGGCTTTTTGACCCCCCCCTTTTCGCCCAGTTCCTTGGCTCGTTGACCTCTCGGACTTTCGCGTGCCTAATTGGTCCTTGCCCTTTCCAAACTATAGACGCCAACACGGTAGTTCACGAGTCGAGTTTCCCCCTTATCCAACACCTGGGGCTCTGTTGAGTCCTCGAGTTTTTTTCTCTCTGTCGACAGACGAGACCGATTCAGTGTTTTCCGCTCGTGACGTCCTCCACCTTCCCCCACTGTGCCACACCCCCAACGCGCCTGGAACGCAGACCGGGATGAATGCAGATGGCCCGCCCCTTTCCCCCTTTTCCGCTGTCCTCGCCAGTCATTGCTCCCCGCATAGTGTCCTGACACGTGCATCGAGGCGCCGGAAGCGTTTAGGGTTTTCTCCTATCTCTCCCCCTGAGTCTCGCTCGTGTGTTCCCGGATTTAATTCTGTCTCGTTATGTCCCTTTTTATGCCTTTTGATATTCAGCGCCTTTTTGTCCCCTTTCCCGGCGCCGTTCGGGAGGCATGCTTCTTGAGTTTTTTGAGCCAGCAGCAACCCGATATTCAACCCCTTCCTTCAGTTGTTTTTTCCTCCCTTTTGTCGGTCGAGTTCGCGTCCAGTGTTCTGCGCAGTCTTGCAACCTGCGAAAATTACGTCTTTCTCGGGTTTTCTTTTCCTTCGGCACTTTTCCAACTTCGTTTGACTGCGAGCCGGCGCGCAACGCCCCTCGGCCCGTCCAAAGCAGACCCAGGCATCGGAGGCTCTTCCCCACCATTCGACCCCTATCCCCGTTTCCTCTTAACCCCCAACCGTTTGAGCCCCGAGTTCGAACTCCCCTCATTCTCTTCTGAGCCCCATTTTATTTTTCTTTTGAAGCCGTTCTAGTGCACGAGCTGAAGAGGGTTTCAAGTTTTCCCTTCCCTTGATATCCGATGCCTCTTCATTTCCTGTTGTCGATTTTTTTTCGACCTTCCGGTCAGCGCCTCAGGTCACCAGTGATTGCGGTCGGCGGCCCCGTAGGAGCTCGTGTTTTCGTCTTATCGAGCTTCTGCGGCCGTTCGAATGAATTTCAGGTGTGTTTCTCCCCCCCCTTTTGCCTTTTCCTGTCTTCGATGCCCAAAGTAATGGCCTCGACCGCTCTCTTCTTTTTAAAGAAGACGGGATTCGTTTTTTCACGCTCCCATCCGTTCGTTCAGAGGATACCTGTCTCCTTCTGTTTTATTATTTCGGCACCATCTGCCCGACCCTGACTAATTGTTTTTTTTTTTCGAGCTTGTTTTTTTCCTCCAGTCCACAACCCTGAGATTTTTTTTCGTACTGCCTGCTTGTCCACACCACCCTGCTGTAATTCATTTTGGGGCCCTGTTCCTCTTTATCCCCGCCGCTACCGCTCCCGTTTTTCACCTTTTTGCATTTTCTCTTTCTGTCCTCGTGTACGAGCTGAAACTCCTTTTGGGATTTATGTGTTACATTTCAGGCGCGTACTTTTTTTTCTTTAGATCCCATTGATTGGTTTCTTCCGCCCTTCTTTTCCTGTGTACGTCCTTTTTTGATTTTTAGGATGGGGTCTGCGTTCGGTCATTTTTATGTTCGATTGCCACTTTTTTTGGGTTGACGTGGTTCTTTTCGTCGTTCTGCTTTTCGTCGACGCCATGTCCACATGTTTTGCCACCGATTTTCAATATTCCTTTGCCTCTCCTCGTTTTGTTTCTTTCTGACGCCCACATTCCTATAAGCACGTTCGTCGGCCCGATATTCCACCTTTTTTCTAGGTAGTAACACGTCAACTGTCCAACCAGCGCACCGTCCTCTATGCAACTCCCCTTGATTTCTAGTGTCCTCGTCTTTGTCAAGGCCCTCCGGGATGTCGTCAGTGCCACTTTCTATCTCACGGGCACGATGTGCTCCGTATGTCACGGTTCTGCGTTTCCAGATTGCGCCCTGATCCAAGGAGCCAGGCTCACTACTCTGATTGGGCTCCTTGCCTTTTGGTTATCCTTTTCTGCCTTGTAGTCCCATTCTTCGTTGCCGAAGCGTTGGCTAGAACAATCGCACCCGCGTTTTCCGATTCTCTTTCTCGTCTTATTCCTCCCTTTCGGTTTACCATATTTCCACTCAGGTCGCTGCCATGTCCAGGGACCAGATCAATCATCGGGCGTTCTTCCCCCCCGGACTATCATTTCGTTTCTTCTTCTTCCCCCCTTGGCATCGATGCTCTTTTGCAAAAGGAACGTGGAGAGAATCGCCTACTCTCAGTTTTCTAGTGACGGCTCTCAGCTCGCTCACGGCCGAAACCGGGCCTTTTGAGCCCCGCGCCTTCATCTTTAAACTTCCTCCTTCCCCGCAGCCAACTGCTCGTCCGCAAAGGTGAACCCCTCACAGACCCCTCCTGTCACAATAGGCATGATCGGCACGTGTTCCCGGGTCCTTCCCCCCCTAATCTTCGCAGATCAAGGCTTTCCTCCGAATTTTCTTGCTCAAACTATGGTGCCCCTCCCCATTATATGGGCGGAATTGTGGGGACATCCTTTCCTCAGGCGTACGGCGTCTGCGCGCAGTCTCCTCTTACAAAAATGGCCCCCGTGCGCTGGCAACAAGACCCTGCGGAAGTCCCACTCGTGCCTTCTGCACCCTGGCTGGTTGAGACCCCTTCGACTTCTGACTTCCTAACCCCCCACAACGGCCTGACTAAATGTTGAATCTTTGGTGTAGTCACGACATGCCTCGGCATTCTCCGATCGTGACAAGCGCTTACCGGCATCCTAGGATCCAAGTCCCGACCGAAATTCATGCTTGGCAGACACTCGACTCTTTTTCTTATTCCTGGCTTACGATCTTCAACTCCTTCGCTCTCGGCCTGGGAAAACTATTCGGGTATCAAGATTCTGGCGCTTCAACTAAACATTCCTCAGGCCGAGCATCTTTTCTCATCCGGTAGGAGGAAGTGTCCAGATTTTTTTTTGATTTCTTCCCCAGTGGGACTTCCTCTCGACTCCCCCCGGACTCGTTCCGATAGTTTTAAAAACGATTCAAGACGATTTATACCTTCCGTTAATCCTCCCTTTTTTGTGTCATTACCTCGACTCGTTTCCAAAAATGTTTTTGCGGTCTATTTTTTTTTCGAAAGGAGCTGCAGTCAAGCGCAATGTTCCGATCCTTAAGAGGAAAAGAAATTGTTTTTTTTTTAGCAATTCTTCTATTCCTCTGGTTTCCCCTTCTCCCGCGTCTTCACCCCGGCGTTTCGGCCCCCCCCCCCCTTCTGAGGACCCATGGTGTACCCATGAAATGGAGTATTTTCCGTAAAGATCTACGTAAACCTAAACATCATTCGGTTCGCTATTTCTTCGTGTTTGGAACCCCCCTCGAGTCGTTTCTTTTGGAGAGACGGTGGATGTCCAAAGAGTTACTATCTGACCTATCTTTTTTCTCTACCGACGGTCCCGTTTTGCCTTTTTTCTGCATCCCTTCCTCCAGATTAGTCAGCTCGCAAGAAAGAGCCCTCGTCAATAAAATTCGCCTTCCGCCTAATCCGGGTCCCAATGATGTTTTCCCCCCCCTTTCAACCCGGACCCAATAGTCTCAAGTTATCCGTCCTTTCCTGGGCTTTCACCTCCTGTTGTTCGGGCGAGCCAATAGTGCTTGATCGTCAGTATTTTGATTCGATCCCCTTAACCTCTGCTTACTTCGTCTGTGTTTTCCCTTAGAGTTTTGCCCTTGAGCACCAACAGTCGTTCTGCTTTAGATCCCCCCCCTCTTAATCTCTCGCCTTCGCGGTACTCCTGATTTCTGTGGAAAAGACCACTTCTCTTTTCCTTTCCCCTCCTTTTTTTTTTGTCCTCTTCTAGACTTTCTTTTACAAAAAACAGACTGCTTTTTCATTGCTCCTGTCCCCTCGCGCGTCTCGAGGCCCGTCGCAGAACGCTGGGTGGGGGGTCAGGGCACTTCAATTCCCTCCGAAGGCTTTCCTCCTTTCCCCTTTGCCTTTTTCCCTGACCCCCCGTGTGGGTATTGCGAGCGCCATTCCTGCCCTCTGTCACCCCATGAGGTTTTTTCACATCCCACTCCTCGTGCGGTGTCGAACATTATCCTACTGTCCTTTTTTTTTAAGTTGAACGATAAGACTCAGTGGGATTACGTCGATGACGGAGAGACCTCTGAATTTTTTGTGCTTTCTTCGAGAATTTTTTTCTCGTTTCGGCCGAATCAAGGATCCGTCGCGACGTCGGACTCTCTGAACCCCCCTTGTCCCCTTCTTCTCGACCATTCTTTTCAAGCACCCCCTTCGCGGCAACTCGAATTAGTAGGGTGTTTCAGGGACCTTTCTGCTTCCCCCGGCTGTTTTCCCATGTGCGTTGGTCGATGGCTTCGTGAATTTATTCGTTCAGCATGGTCCGGTCCCCTTGGCCCGGACTTTTACTCTTATATCCCCCCTCTTCCTCCCCAACCTTCCATACCCGTGATTCCCAGAGAAAAAGGGATTGCCTCGTGGTACATTCGGACAGGGCGCTCTTCTCTCCTTCCCCCCCAACCGACTCGGTCCCCCTTTCGGAAACGGTAGTTGTCACATTCTCCCCCCCCTTTCTTCTATGAAAGGCGGTTTTAGAACTGTACTTACCTTTTTTTTTTTGCATTCCCCTCGGCCCCCTCGATCCCAATATAAGACAGCGAAGCTCCAAACGCGCTCACGCCGCTTTCTCATTCCTAGGCGCCATTCCCTCATTTTTTCCCTCCTTGTGTATCGACCAGTCACTCGTTTTCACCTCCTGTTCCCCCCCTGATGGGATTTTGACGCGATGCGATCGTTGGAGATTCATGAGACCGCTTCCCGACCTCGTCGCGTCTTGGATGGCCATTCCTTCCTTCGCTTTTTGTAGTTTTTTTTTGGGTGTTGCAGCAGAATTGTGCCGATATGCGTCTCTCGGAGCCTCTTGAGGTGTTTTCGCTCCCATATTCCCTTTTTTTTCAGGCCTGGTTCGCATCCTCTCGTTCGATTCGGTGGCGTTGCGCCATTTTGTGGCGCTCCTTGACCCCCTTCCGCTTGAGGTTCGTGGCGGCACGTGCCGGGTTTTTAAGCTCTCGGCGGCCACCTCCCTCGTCCCTCGGCCTGCACATTGATTCACCCACAGAGCGACGCCCCCCTTTCCAGAGCCTTTTTAGTTTAACATCTTCCGCCTATCGTCGGGCGCAGTACAGCACACTTCATGATCTGCCGGAGCCCGCTGTCTTGGCCGCGGCCGCGAAGCCTGGGTTGCCAGGAGTCTTGCTTTGTCCACTTTCTGAGGACCCTGGTCGCTGCGGGAGCCTAGCGCCCTGCAGGCAGGTCCCCCAGGGATGATTTTCTGGGATGCACGTCAGTCTTTATCGAGCTGAAGAGGCTCCCGCTGGCGTCTTTCTTGAAATCTCTCAGTGCCGTTGCAGGGAATCTTGCCCCCCCCCTACGTACTGGTGCTTTACGAGACCCTTCCTCGTCGGCGTCTGAAGAGAACTCCCCTTTTTCCCTTGCCTCTTCTTGCAGGACCCTTTGTATGCATGGCCACCACCCGCGCTCGAGCGAAAGACTGTTCCTGGTAGATCACCCCCGGCGTTCGTCTCACCTGTACTTTTTTTTCCCCCCCGGTTTGGGTGCCGTCGGGGCCGACGAGATCTTTTTCTTCCCATGTCCCTCTTTGATTGCCCTTCTCGGGTACACCGGGATTGGCTTAGACATTAGGCCCCCCTCCGCGCAGCACCACCGCGATGCTCTTTTCGCTTTGAGTTTCTTCTCTTTGGGTTTTCATAGTCTCCGGTCCTGTGTTACTGGGTATTTGTGTGCCGCCTCCCCGGGCTTTGCGCCTTGCACGCTTTGTCTGATCTTTTCTCCCCCTCGTTTTTCTTGATCTCCCCGCCTCTTCCTCTCAAAAGCGTTGCGGCGTCACCGAAATCCCCCCCAGTAACAGGCACAGGATCGCGACTCAAGACCCTCCCTCCACACCTTTCCCTAGCCTGTTCCCTTTCGGGTCACGCCTCCCGATGCCCCCTATTCCAAGGCCAGGGTTTCCGAGAGTACTATAAAGGCGCTCAAAAGGAGAAACTTCACGCTTGGGGTTGCGCGATTCTCTTCTTTTGCCCCTCCTGCACATGGCGTGCCGAGCGAGGCTCGTTGGAAATGCACCAATAAAGTTTTCCCCCTCCGGGCCTCTGCCCCCTAGGCGTTCTTAAGCTAATATATTCAGGGGTTCTGTAGAGAAATACGCCTCCGCTCCTTCAATGCTTACTACCAAAAGAAATGCGAGGTTCCGAGAAGGACCGTCATTCATAAAGATGCTCTTTGAAAAGCCCGACGACCTGGTGAAATGCCTGGGAAGGGCCTAGTCCCCCCGGCCCAACCACTTACAAAGCTCAATCGAAGAAGTCCTGGACACACCTCGGCATGAGCGGGTCACTCTGGCTTTTCCCCCCCCCTATTTTTCCCTAGGCGTATTCTTTTGCCCTTTATTACCCCTCGTGAGCCCATGGTCCACATCGTCTTTTTAATTCCCCCCCCGATGCCTTTTCCGGTCTGCCCGAGTCGTGAGCGAAGCCGAAGAATCGGTCTTTAGGTCCCCCCCCTTTTAAGAAGTTTCCAAGCAGGTTCTGGCGACCCTGCGTTTCCCCTCCGCGACCTGGATGCGAAACCCAGGCCGGCTTTGAAATGTTGAACTCGGATGGGATGTACGTCTCCTCCTGTCTTCTTCCCCTGTCGCCAGAAGTCTTTTCCCAAGCGTCTGCAAGAGAACCCCTTAATAGGCTAACAGTCCTGAAAATTTTTTCCCACGCTCGCTTCTGGCTCTGATCTATATAAACGTAGAATAGATCCAGGAGAGCCCTATTATTAACATCCCCTGGGTCCAGTTTTTGAGATTTTCCGAACTTCGGAACTTTCGTCTGTAGTCTCCTTCGCACTGATCATAGATTAGGTTGAGTGCCTGTTTTGCGACCAGGACTTCTCTTCGCCCCTTGACTCGTTTCTCCGCAGCTGTAGACCCCAAAGATCACGCCTTCTTTAGTAGACCCCCCTACCAAGCTTTCCAACTTCGTTTCCTGTGTTGCGTTCCTATTTTTAGTAAAGTCTATGAGGAAGAGACCATGTATCATAGTTTCCCTCGAATTGGTTTCTCTTTGAATACCCCGATGGTTTTGAATAGGCAGCGTGTTCCTCCGCGCACCCCCCAAATCTGGGTTCCTCCGCGGTTCCCCTCCCGAGAATCCTTCAACTAACGAAAGACCTGACCCTGTTTTCGTGTTAGGACTTTTTTCAAACTCCCCTTCTTACGTTTTCTTCTCAGGTGTCTGAAAAGAGTTTTTGGCGAGGGGCCCCTTTTCCGCTCTTTTCACCTTAGCCTCGGATGGTACGATGCGTCCGATTCTCCAGACTCTCTCCCTAAGTTTTTTGACTAATCTCGGGGATGCCACGTAAGTAGGTTTTCTACCCACCATAGGACCACACTCCCTGCTTTCCCTTCTGGCCTTGTGGAACCCAGGAAGCTGTTGAGCGTGAGCTCATCTGATCTCCCCCCCCTTTGTTTCTCTTTGCCCTTCCCTCAACTTCTGGCCTTTTTTTCGGGGATCCCCACCCGGACGAGCGGTTCGCGGGATAGATCCTTTCTTTTTACATCGCTTATCAAACTTCCATCTTTTTGTCTTTACCTCCCTCTCTCTCCCGGTGGTTTTCTTTTAGGGACTTTTCCCCATCCCCAGTAAGCTTTCTTTAGTGCTTTTTGAGTTCCGCTCGTCCTTTTTCTTCTATCTAGACCTCACCTCTTTCCTCTGTCAAACCATCTAGTCCCTCAGCAGGCCCTCTTTTCCCTCCCCTTCAATTTTCCTTCTAGAAGCCTTTCTTCCTTGAGAAAACACCCCCCCCTTAGGCCTCCTCTCTCCAGAAAACAAGGAGAATGTTGTGAAACAGATGCTGCTTATCCCCTTAGGCTTTTCTCCTGTCCTCCGTAACATTGGGTCCTGGAAGGG
>Ga0179593_1608521_pt1 | contig 10688 bp, 22 predicted proteins | sample CZODoug2_1_08_16_FD_185931 | JGI IMG/M metagenome (GOLD analysis project Ga0179593, IMG submission 185931) | Vadose zone soil fungal communities from Angelo Coast Range Reserve, California, USA - CZODoug2_1_08_16fungal (PacBio error correction) | ecosystem: Environmental > Terrestrial > Soil >... | reverse complement strand
CTGTCTTTTCTCCCCTATCTCCCCCCAGCCCTCCCTTCCCCATCACCCTTTTTAATTATGATGATTTTACCATTGATGCTCCTCCTCATCCTCTCCCTTTTTCTCCCATTCCTTTTGTTCACCTTGAACAAATACAGAGATGATGCCTTCTTCCCCCCTCCCCCACTTTCCCATGCTTTTACCCCCCCCCCATCCCCACTCCGTGCTGCGTGTAGACTCCTTAGAGGACAGCAGGAATCCTCCCTCCTTTCCCCCCCCATAACGTGTCTGGGTCCATCCCCCCTTTCTCCTTCCCACCCCCTCTTCAATGGCTCCAGTTTGAATGGGAGCAAGTGGACATCGACCTCTCTCCCCTCCTTTCCTGACTTCTGAAAGCAAAGGAGAGGGTCTCCTTCCCCCTTTTTGAGATTGGCCCTCTATCTGCAGAGGGGCCAAGGGGAGCCTAGGAAACGGTTATTTTTTTTCCCTTCCCCTCCCCTCCTGATGCACAAATGCTGCCATGTTCCCCTTCCCCGATTTTTGTTTTCGCTATCCTTTATAATGATGTCCTGTCAGTATCCCTCTGTTGACTTTTTCCATTTGTCCTCTTTCGTGTTCCTGTCAATGATAGACTAATGGTATCTCCCTTCTTCCCCCCTTCTTTCCCCAGCTTTTTTTTCCAGCAGGTAGGTATAATGTAATGAGGGGAAAAACTTTATTGGACCAGTTTTTTTTTTTTTTTTTCTCTTTCCCCCCCTAAAAATGACAGCCCCTATTCTTCTCCCCCTATTTTACGTCCTTCCCTCAAGGTGGACCTTCTTATTCCTCCTTTCCCCCAAACTACGGGTTCCTTCTTTTTTCCCCTTGTTTCCTTTATTTCTCGTTTCGCGGCTGCAGGAACAGTTCTAAGAAATGATGGCTTGTCCTCTTCACTCTGATGGAAAGGGGTGAAATTATGGCTCCCTTTCCCCTTTCCTTGTTCCAGGATGGCTCGTAATGGACCAGTAAGCTTCCTTCCTCCTTGCGACTAGTTGTCTTGGTTGTCCAGGCCATTCTTTTTTTTTCTGTTTTCCCCCCTATTGATGATTTCCCTTATTCTACAGGGAAAATCATTTACCTTGCGCAGCAATCCCTTTTTCCCCCCCCCTCCCCACTGTAGGGCTAACAAGGAAAGGGATCCGTCCCTCCCCTTCCCTTTTATTCTTTTTTTTCTCCCCATTGACAATTTTTGTAAATGTTGACAGGAAGAAATTCTTCCCCCTCTTTCCCTCCTTCTAATGTAGTAATGTCCTGCACCCTTTACTTTTTTTCCCCTTTCTCTTTCCCTGTTATGTCCTTTCTGCCCCCAGTAGGTTTTGGCCATCCTCTTGATTTTCCTTTTTTTTAAATATGGGACGATGCGTTCAACTTGTTTTTCCCCTTTTTCTCCTGTTATCATTTCACTTTTTTTTTCGACCCCATCACGACCATGGCATAGGGTTTTTTTTTTTCCCCTTGTTAGTAGTAAAATAATTTGTTTCCCCCTTCCCCTTTTCCTTTCTCTTCATTCTTTCTTTGTCTGTACATGTAAGGTTATTGGGGTCCCATCGTATCTCTTTTTTTTTTTTCTTCCCTTTTCGGTTACGGGGTTTATAACTCACTTCGTCCCCTCTCCCTCCAATAAGCTTTCCTTTTTCCGTTTCATGTTGTCCCATTCATGTTGTCCCATCATGTTGTCCCGCTCCTTATTTAAGTTGAAATAATAAAAAGGAGGATGGAGGGTTTACTTCTCCTTTTCTTTTCCTGACAATCCCCCTCACCGCGATGACACTCGGAATTTTTATATTGGACTTACTTCCTTCTCTTTTCCCCCCCCCCTCATCTACCCCCTTCCATGTTGTCCATCCCACATGTCCCTGTTCTTCCCCTTTTCTTTTTTTTCTTCCTCCAACATTCTGCTCGCTCATCAAAGAGGGTGATGTCGGCTTGGAGTTTTTTTCCCTTTTTTTCCTTTTTTCTTTACCCATAAAGTTGAAGCGATAGTTAATTTCCTTCCCCCCTCTATCACCTCTTGGTTTTTTTTTCCATTTAATTGCCCATATTCATATGTTTTCCTTTTTTTTTCCTCTCCCTCCCTTTTCTTTCGAGGTGGGGAAAATGGTTTGGTGTACATCTTTCTCTCTTTATTCTGTTTTTTCAGTACAGCATACAGTAGTAACTTTTCTTCCCCTTTTTTCCCTTCTTCTTTAGTAAAATACAGGTTTGTGTACTTTCCCCCCTCCCTTTTGTTGGTATTTTGATGGAATGTATTAAGGTTTGTTATGTTGTTTTCCCTTTTTCTTTTTTTTTTTTTTTCCTTCTTCTTTGAGGTCAAATAGATGTCTGTTTTCCCCCTCCCTTTTCCTTCTCTTTCCCCTGCAGTTTTCCTCTTGGCCTGAAAGTTTTTAGGTGCTATTTAGCAATCCTTTTTTCCCCCTCTTTTTTTTCCGTCATTGACAAGCTCCCTCTCTTTCTTTTCCCCCAACACTATCTCTCCTTTCCCCTTGAGAATACTCTGGCCACATGTACCCCACTCCTTTTCCCCTCCTCCCCCAAGTGGAAAGCCACTTTCTTCCCTTCCGTTGTGTTTTTCTTCCCCTTGGGATGTTTTGTTCTTACATCCTTTTTTTTTTCCCCCTTTCCTGTCTAGTGAGGAATGTCAGGATTTCTTTTTCCTCTCTTTCCTTCCATATCTATTTTTTTTTTTTCCCCAAAGTTCCAGGCCCCACCCCCTTTTTTTTCCCTGCCCCCACATGAACGGTGAATATTATGGTATATCCCTGCCCTCTTCTCCCTTTTTTCCCTGCCTTTTTTTTTTTTTTTCTTCCTTCATTTTCCCAGGACCAGGAGGGGACAGCAAAAGACTTATTTTTTTGTTCCTCGGCCGGGCCTACAGATTAAATCATATGCCCCGTTTCCTTTTTTTTTTTTTTTTCCTCACAAGACCTGTTTTGGTTCTTTTTTCTTTCTTTTCCCTTCCGAGTAAAATAATTACATCTACCCCCTTTTCCTTTTTTTAATCCGTTTTTCTTGGTACGCACCGAACACACACATGGTGCCCCCCCCCCCCCCTTTCTTCCTGTAAACCATCACCCATGCGCTCCTTTTAATTTTTTCCCCCTCCCAGGACGGATCAAAATCCTAATGGGACTACCTTTTCTTCTTTTCCCCCCTTGTCACAAAACTAGACACATGGACCCTCTCTTCCTTTCTTCCTCACGTTTTCTCCCTTCCCCCCTCCCTCCGAAATAACCAGCTTGGACTGTCACTATCTTTTTTTTCCCCTTTTTTTTTTTTCCTTTCGATGTGATAAGACAATTAATAACTTCATCATTTTTTTTTCCCCCTCCCCGGGATTCGCCCTTTTTCAGCCGACAGGCCAGGTCCGGTGATTATAGTTTTTCTCTTTTCTTTCTCCTTTTTTTGCTCAGCACAGAACAGGTGTCCTTTTCTTTATTCTCCCCTCTCCTCCCTCCTCTAACCCTCTTTCTTCGCTGTGCTAACGACGATTTATTTCCCCCTTTCTTCCCCCTCCTTTCCCCCATGAAGGGACAACATGAAACAGGTTTTACCTCTCCTTTTTTCTTTTTTTTGTCCATCTGACCTTTTTCCCCCTCCGTCTTCTCCCCCCCCAAGTAAACCTAGAAGTTAATCACACCCTATCTTTCCCCCTTTTTTCCCCTTCCCTTCCCTTACAAGGACACCTATGGTCCTTTTCTTTTTTTTTTCCTTTAAGGGTTACCTTTTAATGACCACCCTAATTTCCCTTTCCCTTTTTTTCCCTTTCCCCCCGTGGAAGTGTAGCCTCTTTTTGTCCGTTTTTTCTTTTCCCTTTTCATATTTTTTTAGGTTCTTTTTCTCTCTCCCCCCTCTTTTTTTTTTTTTTTTTGAAAAAAATATACCCAGCTTGTTTCCCCCCCCTTTTTTTTTTTTCTTTCCTACGGGCAGAGGAAGATTCCCCCCTGTTTGTTTCCCCCTTTTTTCGCCTTGATAGGTGTATAGGACAGGAAGACAGCTCTTTTCTTCCTTTTTTCTTTCCCCCTGTACCAAAAAGTGGCTTTATCTTTTCTCCCCTTCCCTTCTTTTCAATGCCTATCTTCTTCGTCCTTGTCTCCCTACAAGTGGTAGGGGGAATGCTTTGTACACTCCACCCTTTCCCTCCGAAAGCAAGGTATACCTTGATTTTTTCCCCCTTTTTTCCCTTTTTTATAGATCCCCTTCCCCTCTTGTCCAAAGAAAATAGACTCTGTTCTTCCCCCCTTTCCCCCTTTTTCCCTTAGATTAATTACGTTGGACTTTTCCTTTCTCCCGTTGACTCTTTTTTTCCCCTTCTTCTTTCCCCCCCCGTGTCTGTAACCATGTATAAGAATTTTACCCCCTTATTTTTTTCTCTCCCCCCAGAAATATAAAATGAAGAAGAATTTATTATTGCTGGCCCTTACCTCTTTCCTCCCTCCCTAATGTCCCCTTTTTTTTTTTTCCCCCATTCCCATATCCCCTTGATTTGGGCACTTATGTGCACCCTTTTTTTTTCCCGTTTCCTTTTTTGGTGTTCCCATCCAATCACCACCCCCCTTCCTCCCTTCACTAATTTTCTCTTTCCCCCTTCCTATTGTGATTGGAATACCCCCTTACTTCTCTTCTTTTCCTGGATCCAATTAGTATATATGCCTTCCCATCCTTCCTTCCCCTCCATTTTTATTCCTCCCTCCCCCCTTCCATCATTATCTACAGGATAGCCATCTTTCCTTTTTTGCAATGCGTTGCCCTGGACTTAGCATTGTTTCTCCGATCGTCCCAACTTTTTTTCCCCCCTCCCCCCCCCCTCTTCATCATTCGATTGAACGGTCGTCCCCCTCTTTTCCCCCTCCCCTCTCCAAGCAGGTTGGGTCCCTTTTTTCCTCTTCTGTCCCTTCTGAATATTCCTCTAGCGATTGTGCCACTTGGTTTCTTTTTTCTCCTTCTTTTTCCTTCTCTCGTGGTGGGTGCAGGGCGTCTTTTCCTTTTCTTTTCTTCCCCCTGGGTATCCCTTTCCGGTGGGGATTTCCCGGGCCCTTTTCCCTTCTCCCTTTTTCTTGTCGGGGTTCCTGTGTCTCTGAGGATTTTCGGCTACAGCATGCTTCTTTTTCTTTTCCTTTTTTTGGGTTCCTTTTGTTTTTTTCTTTTCCAGGGGAGGCAGCGGTTTCTTTCCCCATTCTTTTTTTTTTTTTTTCTGTCTGGCATTCTGTGAGTATGAGGAGTGAGAGGCTCGCCAATTCCTTTTTCCTTCCCCTTTTTTTCTGTTGGTTCTTTTTTTTTTCCCTTTACTTGAAATGAATTGATCAATCTAGCCGCTTTTATCTCTTTTTTTTCCTCTTTCCCCCCCCTTTTTGAGAAACAGACTCCCAAGCATGTATCCACACCCCCTTCCTGGGCTCACTGCCCCCCCCTTTCCCTTCTGAAAATTTTCTTTTCCCCCTTTTCCCTCCCTCCCTCTGGTTCAAATGCACAATAGCTCTTGTTTCGTCCTCTTCCCCTTTTCCCCTCCAACACCCAGTGCTGTTAATATGCACCACACCCTCTTCCCCCTTCCTCCTGTGCTGAGTGCCTTTTTTCTTTTTTCCCCTCCCCTTTCCTTCCATTCCATCCCACCAACTCCCAAATCCATTTTTTTTTTTTGCTTTTTCCTTTTTCCTCTCACCTTCAAACACTGGAATTCCTTTTTCCCCTCCTGATGACCAACTCCTTTTTTCCTCTCTCCCTTGGACATCGACATCTAGATTCCTCCCCCCCTTTTTTTTTCCCCGGACTTCTGAAAGAAAGGAGATGTTTCTCCTGATCCCCGTTCCCCCCTTGTCTTGGTCCTTCTTTTTTTCCCTTTTTCTGACCTGAAGTAGCATGATGACTCTTTTTGTCCCCCCCCCCGTTTTCTTCTTCTTTTCAGACAGGCGAAGGTTCTCTTATAGGACCTTTTTCTGACCTTTTCTTTCCCCTCCTTTGACCAGATGACGAGACCCCCTTCTTTTCCTTTTTTTTATCCTGTAGATAATGATGTACCCCTGTATCTTTTTTTCTTCTTTTCCCTTGAACACCTTTCTTTTCCTTTCCCCCTCCTTTATCCAGCAAGATGAAAACATGGACCTTCTTCTCCCCCTTCCACACAATAATATGGGACTCTTTCTTTTTTTTCCCCCCTTTTATCGTCCACTTAGCTCCCCCCCTTTTTTTTTTTCCTTTTTGTGATGGGATGGGAAAAAATACCCCTTGTTCCCTCCTTTCCGTAATGTTAAAGGTAAGTTCCATTTTACAGTTTGTTCTTCACCCCCCCTTTTTTCCCCTCCCTTTCCTTTTCTTTCCCCCCCAAATAAGGGTGCTTTCTTCTTCTTTTCTTCCCTTTTAGGCTGCATGGTACTCCCTCTCCTTTCCTATGTTCTTTCCCCCTTTTCTTTCCTGGGGGGAAATTAGCTCCTCTTTTTCTCCTGGTGGTAAAGATACTAGTGATGCTCTTGTCCCTCCTTTTCCCCAGTAGGTATTTTTTTTTCCCTTCTTTTCTAGTGTCCTGTGGTTGTACAGCCATATCTCTCCTTTGTATTTCCCTTTTCCTCTACAGATTATATATAGGAAATTTGATTGCCCCTAATGTGGCCCGGCACCCCCTTTTCTTTCCCTTTCTGCCACCCTCTTTCCCTTCCCCCTGTAGGGATAAAAGGAACTGCCCTTTCCAATGGGACATGGCACCTAGGGTATGGCCCTTTCCTTCAGTGTCCTCCCTCTTCCTTTCTTCCCTTAAGAAAAAAACATCGTGTTTGTGTATTCCTTCCCCCTGTAGTCCTGTCCTGGTTTCACCTTACCCCCTCCCTTTCCACTCCTCTCCTACTCTCCCCCCTCTTTTCCCCCCCTTTCTGGACACAGAAAAAAGTAGGTTGGCACTCATTGCTTTTTTCCCCCATAGGGGACTATCTCACATGCTACCCTTTCTTGCTTTCTCCTTCCCCAGATCAGACCCCTTCCTCTTTTTTCGATGAAATCCAGCAATGAAACGCCCCTTTCCCCCTTTAAACGACGAAGGGGTACCCTGTTCTTCCGGACCTTGCCTTTCTTTCCCCTTTTTTTCCCCCATAGTGCCGGGACAGTGGTACTGTGAATCGTTTTCCCTTTAACCTCCCTCTCCTATTTCTTCCTGGGTGGAGCAGCCTGAGGTTATGGAAGCCTGAATCATCCCCCTCCTTCCCTTTTTCTCATCATTCTTACTTTGGTTCATGTTTTCCCCTTTTCCTGTTGTTTTCCTTTTTTTCTTTTCTTTCACTACTAGGGGAAGGGGAAATATATCCCGCCGTTTCTCTTTTTCCTTTTCCTTGTCCGGTGGGTTGCGTGTAAATAACAGGCCCTAGGTGATTTTTCTTCTTCTTTTTTTTTTCCCTCTGACATGGAACAGGACCCCCTCCGTAATCTCCTCTGACTGTCTGCTGTTTCCCTATCCTTCTTAGTCTCCCTCCTGGCATTTTTCTCTCTCCTTTTTCTTTTTTCGCCAAATCTAAACGAATAAAACTAACCCTCTACACCCTTTTTTTTGTGATTCTGCATTGGAGGGGGTGACAGTTTAATCAACCACTTCCCCTCTTTTCTTGTGATTCCCTCTTCTTCCTCCTCCTTCCCTTTTTTTTTTCCATGGTTGGGCGATATTTAGTTTCCCTCCTTTTTATTTGATCATAAGGGGATTTTACGATGTTGGTGGGCCTCCCTTGGTTGGTTGTACTCGTCCTCTTCCCTTTTCTTTTCTGGTGGCTGGGACCATTGGTTATTTGTGCCCCCCTCCCTGTCGTCACATTATTATTTTTTTATGTCCCTCTATTACTTTGCCTGACTTTTCTCCCGTCCTTTATTTGAGAATCCTTCTGTTATGTTGTTCCTTTTCTGTTCTTATGTGTCAGTTCCATGTTTCTCACGTCAGTCGTCCCCCATTCCCTCTTTGACTTCCCCTCCTTTTTTCGAAAGGCCCGTAAAATTTTTTGTACCGTGCTCCCTGACTCCTTTTTTTGTGTATATCAAGGAGACATAGTTGTATAGGTGTGGGTCCCTCCCCCTTGTTACCCCCTTGACCCTCCCCCCTTTCTCTCCACAAAAAAAATTATTTGATTTAGATTAGCCCTTTTTTTTTGGCCCACCATTGAGAAGACGTCGGATTACTCACTAGACGTCAATGTACTCAAAACCCCTTTTCCCCCCTTCTTCCCTCTTTTCAGAATCCTCCGTTGTTGTTTTTCCCTGGCTTAAACTTGGGTGATGATGGGACCCTTTTTTGATTTGTCTAGTGAGTATGTCTGAGTCTTCCTTCCCTTTTTCTCTTTTCTTTTTGGATCAGGGACAAAAAGAGAATGGAGCTTGTTAAATGCTCTCCTTTCTCCCTTTTATACCCGCTGTCCAGTTACACCCCACAACCCTTATTTCTACTGCGTGTATAAAGTTTTCCTTCTCCCTTTTTTCCCCTTCCCAATAAGAAGGGGACAAATGACTGGGTATATGCCCTTTCTTTTTTCTTTCGCCAACCTGTACCGGAAATCCAAAATACAGGGATGATCCCATATATTCAGCCCGATTAGTTCCCACATGAAACTTGACCCCCCTTTTTTTTTTCCTTCCCCTTCTTTTTTTCTTTTTTTCTAATAATAATGGGTTTACGGACCATGTTATGAGGGTACCTTCTTCCTTATCTCTCACTCTCATGGTCTAAATATCATCTTTTGTATTTTCCTTTTCCCCATGGGCCCATCCCCCAATCGCTTCCATACCAGGTTCTCTCCTCCTCTTTCCAATAAAGGGGTACGATTCATTTTGTTTTATGTTCTTTCTTCCCCCCCCTTTTCCCACATTCCTATCAACAATATGGTCTCATTTTTATTTTCGCTTCCTTATTTTGGTTCCCCCTTTTTGTTAAATTGTGGTAAGGACATAAAACATCCTAATCGCTCCCCTCCTTTTTTTTTTTTTCCTCTCTCCCAGATTGTGTAAGAGGTAGTTGGATCAGTTTATTTAGTGCTAAGACAATTCCCGCCCTTAGGACCACCTTTTATTCCCTTTTATGGAAGTTGATGGGGGACAAGAGCCTTTCCTTTCTTTTTTTCTTTCTTCTTCCTTTCCATGTCAATATCGTTATTTGATAATCCATTCACGCACATTGTCCTTTTTTCACACAACTGTCCCTTTGTCCCCCTCTTTCTTTTTTTTTCTTCTTCCTTCCATAGTAGTTTAGAGGTGCTTATTTAGACGTACTCTTTCTTTTTTTCCTTTCCCCCCCATGAATGGGACAAAACATGACCTGCACCAAAACGGAAGAATGATTTCACTTTGACTTTTTTGTGCCTTCTCTTTTTTCTTCCGGAAGTAATACGATTTATTGGCCATCCCCTTTTTTTCCCCCCCCCCCTTCCTTTTCCTCCCCCCCCCGTCTATGTGTTAAGATGGATTTTTTTCCATATAATAACCTTACTTCTGTACATGTGACTATTCTTTTATGTTTTGGTAACAGGTAATGGGACACAATTGACTTCCCCCACCCATGGTAAAAAATGACGGCGTTTGTTTTTCTTATTTGTTTTTTTCCCGTTGATCTTTCCTTTTTCCTAAAAATATCATTGTCATGATCTGGACACGTCTCCTCTTTCTCTTTTCCCTTTCCCCCCCCCTACCAGATGTGGACATCATTGCCACCTAATTTTACTGTGTTTTCCAGTCCATTTTATTTAGTTTTCCCCCCTTTCCCCCTGTTTTTTCTAAGGGATGTGAGATATGGATAGGTGCAGGCTTCCTTTTCCCCCCTTTCTTTGTCCTCCGATGTTTTTCTCCTGTCAACATGTACAAACCTGGCTTTGTGTCTTCTCTTTCATCATCCCAGAGGGGAAATGTCCTCTCTCTTTTCTTTCCTCCCCTAAACAGTGTCGGGTGTTCGTGATTTCTTCTATAACATTTACTCTTCTTTTTCCTTCTTTCTCCCCCTTATCAATCATTTCACTATATATATCTCTTTTCCATCCCTTTTTCCCCCCTTCCCATTCAATAGATAGGCCATGGCCCAAACACAGGTCACCCAATACTAGGTCCCCTTTTTCTCCTCCCTTCCTCTTACTGACGTCAAGTACGAGCCATCCTTTCTCCCTTCCCCATAGTTCATAATTTACCCATGTCCATAAGATTTCCGTCACTATTACCTGCCCTCCTTTTACTGCAGCAGATCTAACCCCCCCTCTTTCCTCCTTTCCCCCGGAGAGCCAAGGTTTTGTCCCTTTTCCTTGGCCCGTAGGAAACAGGACATTGAGACCTTGATTCCTCCCCTCTCTCCCCCTCCCCCCACGGGGCTACCTGTTTCCATCTTTTTCACTAATTATTAATCTTCCCTTCTTTCTTTTTTCCCCTTTTCTTCATACAAAGTAAGCTTTGTAAAGTTACCTCCACTTTCCTTCTCTTCAGCTTCCTTTCTTTCCCTCTTTACGGAACCACTCAAGGGAGGAATACATTTTTTCTTTCACATGCAAGAATCAAATCCCCCTACTGCCTCGACTTGAAATTAAAGGGCAGCTTCTCCCCCCCTTCTTTCTCCCCTTTGGGCATCAAGGAGTGTAGGAAAAACCTTCCTGTCGTTACTCGTTTAATAGGCTTCCCTCCTTTCCTCTTCTATATCAACTTACCAATATATTTATCCCAATACCCATTTTCTC
>Ga0179593_1567106_pt1 | contig 10688 bp, 20 predicted proteins | sample CZODoug2_1_08_16_FD_185931 | JGI IMG/M metagenome (GOLD analysis project Ga0179593, IMG submission 185931) | Vadose zone soil fungal communities from Angelo Coast Range Reserve, California, USA - CZODoug2_1_08_16fungal (PacBio error correction) | ecosystem: Environmental > Terrestrial > Soil >... | reverse complement strand
CCCCCCCGTGTTCGCTGCTCCTATAAGAGTGAGTGCAGACTTCCCTCCCACCCCCCCCCCCCCCCCCTCCTATAGAGGATTCTTTTCGCTTTATCCAATTCTAGTGTGTAGGCCTCCTTAGTAGTAGGGATTGCTTGTTTCTCCCTTTTTATCTTTGGACGAGGGCGTGAGAGCCAGTTGATCTAGACATCTGTAGGGTCTTCTGGTATGCTACCTTCCCCGTCCCTTCTTTCTTCCACTTGATCATTCCCTTATGCGGTTTTGCTGTTTTGTCTTTTCAGTCTTTTGGGGGTTTCAGACTTTCTTCCTTTTTTTTTTCGCCGTGGGTTTTTTGTGGGCGGCGATTCGCGCCTTAGTCCTTTGAGAGAACTCCCATTCTTACTCCTTTTCTCACTCCCCACCTCCTTATTCCCAACCCCCTACTTCCCCGCTCCCCTACCTCCTCATCCCCACCACCTCTATTTTTAGTCCAACATTCCTCCTCCTTCCCCCCCCTCCCCCTTCAATCATCGTACTCCTCATCTCGTCTCTCACGCTTCCCCTTTTCCTCCGCCCTCTGCATACCTTTCTACCCATTCACATCCCCCATTCCTTATTGTTCTCTGTCCTTCTTGCCCCCCCCTTCCAACTCATCTCTCCTCCCCTCCATCCCTCACTCCTCCCCCTTCCCCTACTCTCTATATTCTCCTTCTTTAGCCCTATTCCCCTTTACTCCATCACCTACATTTGCCCCGTTAATCCCCCTTCTCTACCCATTCTCCGTTGTTCCTCCCTCCCCCTCATCCCCTCTCCTCTCTTTACGCCTGTTCGCTACTCTTCTCTCCCTCTTCCCCTTCTCCTCTCATTTCTCCCTCCATCCACTTCCCTCCCGTCCCCCTTTCTCTCTCTTCCCCCCCCTCTCTACACTCCCCTCCCCACCCGCCTCCCACCCGCCCTGTACCCCCCATCTTACCTCCCCCTTCTCCCCTTTCTCCATCTTTCTTCCCCACCCCGTTCCCCCCGCCTCACGCGTTCACTTACCGGTAACGCCCCTTCCTTCCCTCTCTTCCTCCCACCCTCCCGTAATAATCCCTAATGCCCCCGTCTCCGTCTCCCCCCTTCCGTTCCTTCTCCTTCTTCCCCCATTCTCCCTTCCCTCCCCTATTTCCCCTCTCCCCCCATCATCCTCCCTCCCATTCCACCTCCTCTCTTGCTGCCTTCCTCCTGTTCCCCTTCCTCATCCCTCACCCTTCCACTACTCTCCCACTCCCACCCTACCACCTTCCCCCTCCTTCCTCCCTTATACCCCTCCCGTCCCCTCTCCCCTAACCTCACCCCCCCTCGCGCCCTCTGCCCTCCCCCTCCCCTTATCCAAAATCTCCACCCCTCCACTCCCTCTTACTAGCTTACCAACCACCCTACTCCTGTCCCCCCCCCCCCTCCCGTATCTTCCCCCTCCCCATCCTCCCCTACCTCCACTCCCCTCCTGCCCCTCAACCTCCGTTTTTTTTCTCTCCCCTTCCTTTACCCTTTTTACTTACCCCTCCTTCTTTTCCCTCTCCCCCGTCCCCTCATCACCCATATCCGTCCCTTCCACCCCCCGTCCTCGCATCTCCTTTCCTTCTCTCAACTTTCCCCCCTCCCCCCCAATACCCCCACCCTCATTTTTTTTTTACTTTTCTTACGCCTTCTCCCCTTCCCCCTAACCTCTCTCCCCCTTCCCCTCACCCCCCATCCCCGCCCCCCTAGCTTCCCTTCCATCTCCATCACTACTCTACCCCCCCCTCCCCTTTTCCCACTACCTACTGCTCGCCTTCTTCCCCTTCTCCCCTCGTCTCCCTCCCCTCGTTCCCCACACCACACCTTCTCCCACTTTTTTCTTTCCTCCCTTCCCCTTGCTTGCTCTCACCGCCCCTCCCTTACCCTCTCAGGCACCTATCCTCCTTACCCTCACCTTCTCTCTGTTTCTCATTAATCCCGCCCCCTCCCCCGCATTATCCTCTTGACCCACCCCCCCTGTTGCTCTACTTCCCCCCCCGCTTCCCTCTCCCCTCTCTCCCTCCCCCACCTCCTCCCGCCTGGTCTTTTTCTCCCTCCTTTCTCTTCCTCTTCCGTTTCTCCCCCCTTCTATCCCCCTCTCCCTTCTCTCCCCCTCCCCCAATTTACTCCATTTCTCCTTTCCCCCCCCCTCAGTTTTCCCTTCCCTTTTTCCCCCCTCTTCCTTTCTTGCTCACTTCTCTTCTCCCACTTTCTTTTCCTTTCTGTGACTCCCCCCTCTATCCCACCCCACTATTGTTCCTCTCCCCTTAGTCTCTCTCTCCTCCCTCTCCTTTTCCCCACCCCCCTCCCCCTTCCCTTCCTCCCACCACCGCGCTCTTGCCGATTCTCTCTCTCCCCGCCCTACCCTCGCTACCCTGTATCCCCCCTGTCTCTCACCCGCTTTCATACTCTCTCCTCTCCCCTCCGCCCATCCTCCCTCCTCATTCCACCTCTAACTCATCCCTCCCCGCATCCCCCTTTCTTCTTTACGCTTCCTTTCAACTTCAACCATGCTTACCCCCCCACCGTTTCTTCCGCCCACACTCCTTATAATAGTCACCTCCCTAGCCCTATCCTGTTCCTCCCCCTAAGTCTTCCTGTCCCTCCCCGCTATTCTTCCATTTTTCCCTTTCCCCTTCTCTTCTTACTAACCTTCCGCCATTACTCCCCACCACTCCTCCCCCCCCTACGCCCTCCCTACATTCACCCCTCCCTCATCCCCCCTCTCTCGCGCCTTTTATTCGTAATCTCCTCCTTCCTCCTCCCTCCTGCTTCTCCCTGCTTAGTCCCTCCTCCCCCTCCCAACCACCCCCCCCCTCCCCTTTTCCGATTCCCCCCCGATCCCTCCTTTCCCCCCGCCAGTCCTCCCCCTATTCGTTTCCCCCAAGACTCTACTTCCACGCTCCCCCCCCCCTCTTACCCACCTCTTCTTCATCTTGCCCTTCCACGGCTTTCTTTCATTTCCGCCCATTCCCCGCCCTCCTCTCTCTCCCCCCCTCTGTTCCCATTTTTTTCACTTCATCCCCTCTCACCTCCAACGCCCTCTCTTTCCCCCATTCCCTCCCCGCTCTCTTTATCCCTGCCCCCCACCCGCATATCCTCTTCCCCCCATCCTCCCTTTCTTTCTATCCCCTCCACTTCACACCCCCTTTCCCCCATTCCGCCCATTCCGCACCCTTTCACTTCCACTCCACCACCCCCATCCCTCCCTCCTCGACCTTATCTCCCCCCTACCAGTCCCTGTTGACCTTTTTCCTTCACCTTCCCACTTATTTTTGGACGGCTTCTTTTTACACCCTCTCACCCCCGCTTCCTACCTCTGATTCCCCCTTTTCCCATCCTCCCCTCACCACTTCCCACTGTTTCCCTTTCCCCTCACGCCCTTATCGTTCCGTTATTTCCCCTTCCCACTCCCCCTTCCTCCTTTTCCCCGTCCCTTTTTCTTTTTCTACCCTCACCGCTCCCCCAATATTTTCGTGCCTGCACGCAGCTCCCCCCCCCCTTTCTCCCATATCCACTTCTTCTTCACGACCTATCCCCTTCTACTTCCATCCCGCCATCCTCTGCTGTTCAATCCTCTACTTTCTCATCTATCCCTTCTAGGCAGTGAGTTTTTGTGATTAGCATTTCTCGAAGCGGTACCTGCGCTTTGTTTTGAGTTTGCGTTTTTTTCTTCCTGCCCGGCGAGGCCCTTCCGCTTGACCCCCCCTGTCGCTTGATTGATCAGGAGCATAAGACGTGCATGACTTTTCTGACGCCTTTTTCTGCGCCTGATTAATGGATAACTCCCAGGCAATCCCCCCCCCCCGCCCCCCCACCCCCATTTCCCTCATGTCGAGAATCCCTCGTCTCGCTAGTCTTTTTTCCCTTCCCCTTCAGGGAAACCCCGGCCCAGCTCTTTCTTCCTCCTTCAATCCTTTTTTTCGAAGGAGGGGATAACTTGGGTAGACATTCATCCACCTCATTCGCCTTTGCCTCCTCCTCTTCTTATACGCAACCTACCATTCCTTGCGCCTACATTCTTGTTCTTTCCCGACGTCGGTCTTGCCGCGAATGGCTTCCTTATCTCCTTTCTTCTTTCAAAGTGGGTCCCCTACTTTGATAGCGCTTGTGTTTTTTTAGCTTAGGAATGAAGGAGAATATCTTAGAATTTGCGTGAAAAATTCGCGCGGCCCTTTGTTATGAATTTACTACCCTGCACGGTTTTCGGCTCGTTGGAAGAGATGTTTTTTTTATTTCCGCCTTTCAACTCTCTGGGCGAAGAGGTAGCCCACTCTTTCTCTTTCCTTTTCCATTGAGCAGCCGAATCTCTTCTTTCCCCTTGATTCAGCACTGCCTTGAACTCGGTGATTAACTCCTCGTGCAACGCGAGATTTAATGATCTCTTTCCTTTCACGCCGCTCTTACTTGCCAATTTCTTTCTCTTTAACGGTCAGAAATCTTGTGATCCCCCTTTCCCTCCTGGAAGTTGTCGTGCGTCCCTTATCCCCCTTGCCGACATGCTGATTTTATGCTTCGGTTGTGCGGACCTTCGGCAGACCCTTGATCCTTTTTTTCGTTTTTTCTCCCGAAAGTCATCACCTAAGTCTTTTTTCGGACGAAATTTCCTTTTCCTCCTTTCCGTTGTTGTTGATTGCCTTTCGTTCGCAAAAAACTCCCGACCTGCTTCCCCCTTTCCGAGGAGACCCAAAATTCCCGCCATCCCACCTTTTTCCCCCGTTTTTCAGCACCCCTTTTCTTTTCCGGTCTGCTTCCTGAATCCTGATTCCAGGGTGACCGTCTCAGATGCCCCCCCCCGTCGACGGCTGCCTCCCTTCTTACAAAATTTCTGGCTTCCCCTCTCATTCCAACCTATTTCATTCCAGTTTTTTGACCTTACGCCATCATCTTTGCCGAGATTAACCTTTTTTTTTCAGCAGTTCACGGACGTCGGCCCCCCCCCCCCCCCTCGTCACAAGGAGATATCTTTTTTCGCATAGCATCAGGAACCACCCGGGCGAAATCTTTTCACTTTCTTCACATCCTTCCCCCCCCCCCCCCCCGAACCCAATCAACTTCGCCATCCTTATCCTCAACCTTGCAGATTAATCCAGAAGCGTTTTTCTTTCCTTCACCCCGTAGTCTCTCCTCGACTCCTTTTCTCTCCCCCAAACCAATTAATTCTTTGCGCCGTGATCCGGCCAGCAATCTCCTTTTCTTCTCCCCCCTCTTCCCCCCCCTCCCCGATATAAAGTTCCTTTTCCTCCCCCTCAAGTCGCCTATCGCCGCTTCACCATTCTCCGCCGATCTTGACAGTCCTCCAAGAATCATTTGCCAGGGACCAATTTTTGCGTTTTGCTCCCTTTAGCCCGTCCCGAAGCGTCAAAGTGGTCTCATCCTGATTGTATCGGAGGCGACACCCCATCATCACCCTCCGTTGAAAAAGGAATCGCCTGACCTCCCCAGTCTCATGGCGGCCAGGTGTATTTTTCCCCCCCCTATAACTCAGTGCTCCCGACGTTTATTCATCGTCCCGCTTGCTCTTTCCTTTATCCTGAATGAATCTCGTCACTTGTCCCCTCTGTCATGCAGAGGTTTATGTCCTGACAATCGCCCTTCTGGAGATATCAGAGGACGTTAGATTTTCGCATTTCAGCGAAAGCCGCCTTTCCAATCCTCAAGCTCAGTCCTAGTTTTCCTTTCACCTACCCCCCTCCCCTCATCCTCACCAACTCCTTGCGCCTTCATACTCCATGGATTTAGTTCCCACCTCCTCCAACGAACCGATTTTGAACCCTCCATCGTCCCCCCCTTTCACCCCGAACGATTCGGAACCAGTGCTTCTCCTTTGTCGACAGCCGGGCCAGACAGCCAATGTCATATATTAAGGTTAATGGTAAGTACCTACGCTTTGATCCCCTTTTAGCAGATACAATACCTACCCCCTTGAGAGATTGCTTGCGGTTTACTTCCTTTTCCCTCCATTTTTGACCCCCCCAAGATCCACGTGGCTGATTGGTTAATAATCAGGAGTTTCAACTCTCCTAACTTTTTGCAACACGCGCGCAGGCCGGAGCAATGCCTTGCTTCCCACTCTAATTTACATCCTCTATAGCATCTCTTTTTCCCTTTTTGCCCCCGCCACGCTTATATGAGCTTTCTTACTCTTTCTCTTTCCTTTCCCCGATAAGGTGTTTTTTTTTTTGATTCCCCCTTGTACGATGTATAAGCGTGGATAGCCTGAAAGAAAAACACACCCTCCACATGACTTTCTTTTTAGAGGTTCTATCTGCTTAACCCTTATCATGCCGGTTTTTTTCCTTCGCTGCCCCTTTTTCTTCGTCTTGGCGACATCTGCATCTCCGGTGTCTTTTGAAGTATTTGGAGTTTCTCTATTTGTGTTTTTTTTTTTGGGCCACCCTTCCCTGCAATCTCGCAGCGGGTATTTTATTTTCTTCTCCATACGTAGACGATTTCTGTAATTCTTTTTATGTCCCGGGCAGTCTGTCCGAAAGTGAAGTTTCGTTTCTATCATCGAGATGTTAGCAGTGGTCCTTCAATTGGTCTGCTTCTTTCGTCGATTCCCTTGGGCAGTATCTCTTTTGCTCATTTTTATTAGGGATCTTCTTTGCCTTTCGTTTTCCCTCTTCGTTGGTAGGTGATCTTCGGCGTTTCCGCTTTGATGATGAAGGGGGGGACCTTTTTCTTCGGCTACCGCGAGGCCGTGAGATCGCCAATCCGGAGATGATCCGGTTTTTACCAATCGAAGTGCCATGTTTCTTCCTCGGTGGCGCGCCTGCTTAATGGTTCCCCTTCACAAGAAATTTGAAAGCAAATGTCCCCGATGACCCCTTGCCGAGAGGATGGAGCGGCCCACTTTTGCCTTCGTCAGAACGCTGGGCCTTTCCTTGAAGTGGGGGATCCAACTTGTGGATGCCTCTAAATCATCGAATTCGAAGCCATTTTCCATTACCATCTGATACTGAAACCGCCCATGCGCAGGTTCTCCTCGTTTTTTCCCCACCTTTGCGGCGAATGGTTCGCGGGCGTTTTCCCCGTGTATTTCGACGTGATAGTGATTGTTGTTCTCCCGTTTCTTCTGCTCCCCTTAGCCGCGAAGCTTCTTTTCGTTTTGTGTCAAACGGTCTTTCGCGCATCCTCCTCCATGAAGGAAGCCGATCTTGTATTCATCGGTTTTTTTTCTCGAAGGGGATGGTCTGGGTTCCCTTTATGTTTTCTTTTTTCCCTAGTCGAAGCTTTTCGCCAAGACGCTTTTTTTTCCCCCTTTGTCCGTATCCGAATGCTTTCTTTCCCCCTTCCCCCCAACTGCTGCCCTGCGGCCTTTTTTTAACGCGTCTTGGAAAGATTTAACTCTTTTACTTTTTTTTGGTCCTTTTTCCAAGACGACGCCCTTTACCTTTGCCTTCTGGGCCGGTGAATTTTGGTGGTAGTCCCCCCTTGTTTCAGCAAAGATTGGAACTGCTGGCCTTCTCGCTCGGGCGGGATTTCCCTTTCTTCCTCGCCGACCTGGGCATGCTTTCCGTTTTTGCCCCAACGTCGGCTACCACGCTTTTTTTTTGCCGATGTTTGAGCCCGCTGACGCTTTTTGAGACCCGCTTCATCCGTTTTTTAGAGATGCCATTCGTTTTTCCCCCAAAATCCCAATGTTATCATGAATTCAAATCAGGAAAATTCCCCCTCTCCTTTTCTCTGCCTTTTCCCCTCTTGATGACCGTCCAGTTCTTTCCTTTTCGTCAAAGGGAGACACCTCGATCCTTACGCCTCCGGCCAGCCTGTCAAGAAGTTGTTCTTTTTTCAAAACGTTTTTTACCCGTCCGCCCGCCCCAACCCAGTTTAGTCCGTCGCCTTTTCCCCCCCTGACCCCCCACGCTCATCAACTCTGCGCTGGAAACAAAAATACCTTCCTTTGCTGCAAGCAGTTTAACGGAAGAGGACGAGCTTCCTGTCTTTTTATTCGGCTCCCTCGCAGCTTGACCTTTTCCCCGGTGACACTTGGCGACAAAGCTCGCCATTTTATAACGTAAGATAAACGCAACCCCCCCACCCCTCTGCCTCTTTCCGCCCACCCGTGCGATGAAGAACCTTCCCGGCTCCTCTTCGAGTTTGAATCTGCTGTTTTTTTCGCTGCAAACCAAGGAATTTCCTGTCCCGTAAGCGCACATAGTCTTCCGGTTTCCCTTCCCCCTCTGACTATAACGTCGACCACTAACGGTTCAGCCCCCCCTTTCTTAATATAGATTAAACATTATTAACCTTTCTCTCTTTTTTTGAAGGAGAAAAAGCAAGCAGTATTCCCGGCCATTCCCGTTTGGGAGTTGGACTCTAACTTTTTGCCCCCGTAGAGAGATCCCCTTTTTCTTTTTGATTCTTGTCTTTGTACCTCCCCCCCCTTTCCATTGTACCTCAAAAGTGCAGCCATTTTTTTTAATTGGCCTGGTCCCCCTTGTGATCGCCGCCATCCTTAACGGCAATTTTCTTCCGTGGCTTGCGTTTTGTTCCCCCCCCCCCCTTTTTTGGCTCGCTGGCTTAAGGGGCCTGTCGCGCCCTTCATAGACCGTCCTCCCCACTTATGTTTTTTATGCGCATGATTCCGGCGACTTGGCATCTCATTCGATTCCTCCCTTTTCTCAGACGGCACGCTGAAAGCCCGGCCAAAACAACGCATTACCCCTTGTACCCATCGCCCCTGAACGACTAACTTCCACCCTCCCCCCTCACCAACGCCACAGGTCCGCGAACCTACCTGGTCTCCATACGAATAAGTGACCCCCCTCCTCTCCAAAAGTCTCTTCCCCGAACCCCAATTCCTCCCACTTTACCTCTCGGACGTCTTTGTTTGTTCAAGCTTGCACAGGTTCCAGTTACATCGCACACTCCATTTTTTTCCTTCCCTTGAGCACAGGGCTCGTTTATTTATTATTACCCCACTAAAACTCTGCTCTTTTTTTTTCCGCCGGGCACCCCAACTGCTCCCTCCCAGATCAAATTGGGGAGAGTCTGTCCTTCCTTTTCGCCAGACTACGACCCGGCAGCTTTCCCCCTGCTCGGGAGCCCATGAACCCTCTTCGCTTTTGTTGAGTTTGTTTTATTCTCAGCTGTCCGCACGCCTCTTAGTCATTTTTTTTTTTTAAGTGTATCTTTTCTCTTTCATCCTTTTCGTTGAAGATACACATTACAGTGCAATTGCCTCACCTTTTTGTTCCCAGAAACCCACAAAACCAACAGTATCCTCAATCTTGATTTAATACAATTCATTGCTCCCAGGCGGCGTTGCTTTTTGTTGCGGCCGCCAGCGTAGTCGGTCTACACTCGGAGTGCATCCCAATTCCCCCTCCCTTTTTTTTCTTGCGTAGACGCTTTTGCTTCTGCCTCAGTTCCAGAGCGGCAAACCTAGCCCTTCTCCTTTTATTGTTCGTTTTTACTGAATCAAATAGTAGACGAGGCTCGCATCACCTCTTGCTGTTGAGAGTATGCAGGGGCAGCTTCCTCAAGGACCTTTCCGGCTTAAGACTTTCCCTCCTTTTCCTTGGGCGGCCTTTCTTTGCCTGCCTGACTTTTTCTGGTGCACTTCTTGTGCCTTTCATCTCGGTTAGCCTATGGCCCCCCTTGCGTTTTTCTTAGGTCTTGGCGTCGTGAGACGGGTCCTTCCTGATCTTACGTTGTGGCCCCTTGCGTCTTTTCTGACGCCGGCCGGCGTCGCCCCGTCCGACGTTTTCTCAAGAGAATACACCCCTTTCTCCGGCTGCTCTAGTTTTTTTTGGGGGGGTTTCCTGTTTTTTGTTTAGGCTGCGCGGTGGCTTCATGCTCCCGCCGAGAGACCGCAATTTTGACCCCCTGGTCGAGGAATACAAGTTTTCTTTCCCATCGTCGTAGAGGATTTTTTCCGGCGGACCCCCCCGAAACAGGGCCTACGGATTCCTTGTAACCTTTTCGACAGTTGGGGGGATTTTATGCCCTAAGACTCATAAAAGCTTCTCCGCCGGACCCCCTCCCCTCCCCTTTTTCAATCTTCCCGAAAACTTCCACCCTTGCGTGTTCCCCTGGCGGTTTTTTCTTTTTCTTTGTTGTACGGATTGCCGCGAATGGTTCGGATCTCCTTTCTGGTGGCTTAACGTGAGGTCGACGTGAAGCTAGCTTTCCTTCAGACTCGATGCTCTTTGCCCCGGGGCTCCTCTGTATTTTTTCCCTGGACCTCGCTGAAAAAAAATGCGCTGGAAATTCCTTCTGGATTTGACATGGAGCGCTTTGTCTCATCGTCCTTGTCGTTCCTCCTGGAGGTCGGGGAAGGCGGTTTAGAAGAGAGCTTTGCTCCAAGAGTTTCCCGTGTTTTTCTCCCTTTTCCTTCTTTTCTTTTGGCGCTCCCCGGAGTTCGTCCCCCCTCCTCTCAACTGCTGGCCCCTACGGTTTTAGGTCTTTCTGGCCAATGCTCGAAAGTGCTTGAGGCGTCATTTTTCACCCGGTCCGCTCTTTTTTTTCCCTTGACATAGTTGGTGAGCCTTTCCCGAAACCTCTTAAGCCACTCCTAGGCTGTCATCGCGTACTTCTCGACTTGTATACCGCCTCCTCGTCTTTATTCCGAAGGGATGCTTTGGGTGGAACATTACGTTTGCGCCGGCTGGTTTTGTTTAGGATCCACAGGGGACCTATTTTTTTTTTCCCGCCTATTTCCA
>Ga0179593_1327818_pt1 | contig 10688 bp, 13 predicted proteins | sample CZODoug2_1_08_16_FD_185931 | JGI IMG/M metagenome (GOLD analysis project Ga0179593, IMG submission 185931) | Vadose zone soil fungal communities from Angelo Coast Range Reserve, California, USA - CZODoug2_1_08_16fungal (PacBio error correction) | ecosystem: Environmental > Terrestrial > Soil >... | reverse complement strand
TTGGAGCCACTTTCCCTTTCTTGCGTTCTTTTTTTTTTCGTTACGTTTAAGGCGGCCTTCCCCTTCTTTTTAGCGGGGGTCCAAGCGGCCGTAGAATTGACATTTCGGGCGTTTGCCGTCCTTTGTCGTGAGCCTGTTTTTCCCCTCTGTCTTTTTCCAGTATGTGGTCTTTCCCCCCCGACCCCACTTCTTTTCCCGTTTTGCTCCTTGCTGATGTATACCGTTTCTTTTCCGTAGACTCGGGGCTTCCAACCACTCGACCCTTAGGAAGATGGCGCATTTAATCCGTGCGCTATCCTGCCCCCCTCCTTTCTTTCAACCTTTTTTTGCCAGTGTGAATCATCCATGTCTTTTTTTTCCGAGCAGCGTTGCTCCCCCCCCCCTTATCCAGACCCTCTGAACGTCTTTCTTTACTTTCTAAGTTCAGATGGTTCCGCCGATCGCCAGTGGCTTCTGATGCGTAGTTCCTTTTTTCTCTTTTCGGCCATGATGCCTGTTCAGGTACCCTTTCCCGACAGTTGTGGAGCACCCTTGACAGTCGAATTCGGCGGGGATCAAGGGATGGTTATTTTCCCTGGTCTTTCAGTTGTTTTCCCGAAGGTTCCGCCTCGCGTTCCGGCGTTCTTTTTCCCCTCCTATGAGGCTGCAGTTGGTCAATCTTTCGGTGGCAGATTGGGAATGTTTCAATAGTCTTTTGGATATCACCATCCGTGTTTGGATGCCTGTTCCGTTTAATGTCGGCTTTGACTCCCTCGCGTTGTCCCAGTTGCGCCGCTTAAATTGCGACACCTTCCTCGCGCCAGAGCAGGAGAGCATTTTTCCTTCCTGCGTCCGTTTCCAAGCACGCCCTTTAGAGCCCTTTTTTTAGTTTCTTTCCTCGTTGTGTTGTTGAGCGCTCTTTCTTTTTTTTCCCTTATTAGTGATTCGGGCGATGAGTCCCAATGCCCCCCGTGTAGCGGCTCTAGGTTTCCTTCTTTTTCAACTATCTTGCTTTCACCCGGTTTATCTATGCGTAGGCCGACAGTCCCCCCCAATTGCCCCCCTTTCACTCTTTTTCTGAGAGATTTCTCTACGTTCCGTTTTGGGAAGTCCGCTTTAGAACTAAAGTCCTTTTTTTTTTTTCTTTTTTTTTTTTTTTTTTTTGGTTTTTTTTTTTTTTTTCTTTTTTTTTTTTTTTTTTTTTTTTTTTTTTCCTTTTTCTCCTTCTTTTTTTTTTTTTTTTTTTTCTTCTTCCTTTTTCCTCTCTCCCCTTTTTTTTTTTTTTTTTTTTTTTTTTTTTTTTTTTTTTTTTTTTTCTTTTTTTTTCTTCCCTCTTCCTTTTTTTTTTTCTTTTTTGGTGGGTTTTGTTTTTTTTTTCTTTTTTTTTTTTTTTTTTTTTCTTTTTTTTTTTTTTCTTTTTTTTTTTTTTTTTTTTTTTTTTTTTTTTTTTTTTTTTTTTTTTTTTTTTTTTTTTTTTTTTTTTTTTTCCCTCTTTTCTGTTATTTCTTTCTTTTTGTTTTTTTTTTTTTTTTTTTTTTTTTTTTTTTTTTTTTTTTTTTTTTTTTTTTTTCTTTTTTTTTTTTTTTTTCTTTTTTTCTTTTTTTTTTTTTTTTTTTTTCTTTTTCTTTTTTTTTTTATTTTTTTTTTTTTTTTTTTTTTTTTTTTTTTTTTTTTTTTTTCTTTTTTTTTTTCTTTTTTGTTTTTTTTTTTTTTTTTTTTTTTTTTTTTTTTTTTTTTTTTTTTTTTTTTTTTTTTTTTTTTTTTTTTCTTTTTTTTTTTTTTTTTTTTTTTTTTTTTTTTTTTTTTTTTTTTTTTTTTTTCTTTTTTTTTTTTTTTTTTTTTTTTTTCTTTTTTTTTTTTCTTTTTTTCCCCCCACCCTTTGCATACTTTCCGGTGCTCGAGCTCTAGCATTTTTTTTGCCCCGGAACGGCGACTTTCCTGTAACCACAATCCGGCTAGACAGAATCCTGGGATCCTGCCGCGCTTGTCGAAAACTTTTGTCCCTCCCAAAGACTTTGTTCCTCTATTTTCTCCCTCCATTTCTCTCTCCCACGTTCCCCGCCCTAATCAGCCCCCTTTCGTTTTTTTTTTCGGCAGCCATGGTCTTTCGACTTCAATCCTCCTCGAAGCGTGGATACTTCTGACTACGTTTTCGCGGCAAGCATCAGGTCCTAAAATTGACAAATTTCACTTCTTGCACGCGTTACTATGCTGCCTCCCCCTCTCCTTCCTCATCTTTCCGCTCCCTCTTGATGGTTTTTTTTCCTCCCTTGAACCCCTCTGTCCCCGTTTTAAGAAAGGGCTTTTCCGTGCCCGACTCCAGGGTTCCGACCATCGCCCCCCCCACCTGTGCCAGGAGTCAACATTTTCCCCTCTTACCTGCCCCTGGATTATCAATTCGACTAAGGGATAAGATCGGCGACCATGACAAGAGCGCATTCGTCTCCACCCCACCACCCCCGTCTCCCTCTTCACTGTTTGAATCGGGCCTCCGCCTTAACCTGCCCCACCTTCACATTAACCATTGGAGACGGTCGTTTTTCCTTCTGCCAAGTCGTAGGACTCCCTAATTTTCTACCCAAGCAAGCCGCTCCTAAGAAACGCTTCACCGCGGACTCCCCGCGTCTCCAGACTTCCTTTTTTTTCCTTTTTTGAAAATTCCTCTCCTCAAGAACCCCCTTCCTCCCGGTTGATGCTTCCTTTATTAGCGTGATGGGTCACGACCATGTTCGTCCCCTACCCTTTACCGCGACATTTCGGCCCCCACTTTTTTTTTAGCGAAATATTGCTCTTTCCCCCCCATGTTTCTCCCCCTCCCTTAGCTTGATGGATCCTCTGCAACACGGCGATTTTCTCCTAACACTAAGGACGCCTCCCAACTTTCCCTTTTCTTGTGCTCCAACCCCAGGGCGTCGCCCCCTTGCTGCAAGCATCCCCCCTTTTGTGCCACCAGTACTCTTCCCCCGCGACCTTTCCTTCCCCTTTCTTGAAAAAGGGAGGCATTCTTTTTTTCTCTGTTAACGTGCCAAAGAATTACCGAAAGCCCTACGCCGCATACTTGAATTTGTGGCCCAGACCCCCCCAAACGCCCCTTCTCCAAGGATGTTTTCTTTGATTCTTCCTTCCCCCGGCCAATACTTGGTCCCTGCAATTAAGGTTGCAACCGTGAGGACAGTTTTGACAAAATCCGCAAGCCCTCTACCCAGTAAAGCTTGTAAAAAAACCTTCTTCCCGCCGGACATCTTTCCCCGTCCCCGGTTTGTGCCTTGCCTTCCTCTTGCGTGCATCTGCATTCTCCCTGATACAGGTCCTCTTCTCCTTTCCTTTTACACAGACCGCCCCCCCAGGAATCAAGCTTACTTTCGGAAGATCGCTGCATTGCATTTTAATTTTTCATTCGGGATCGGAAACCCAAGGTAACGCTCTGGCCCGCTACCCAGCTGAATTTCCTCTTCCCCCCTTCGTGCCTTTTCCGAGACAGACATACACCATTACCTTTTCCAAGCCAACGAGAACGGTTAGCGATTTCTCCCATCCGTGCCATCTGACGCCACCGTTTAGCTGCACACCTCCTCATAGATCGAGAAAATCATTTTCGACGCCTACCCACTTAACCACCTCCCCCTCGTTTACTTCCCCTTCCCCAGTCCTCACATGTCTTTCCCCATAAGAATAAGTTTGTCTTCCCCCTGCCGGCAAGACCGATACCCTTTCTTTCAGATATAATTGTTTGTAACACGTGCAAGAATCAAGTTTATGGGCAGGGCACAGATCCTTACCCTTTTTTATCTTTTAAACAAAAAAGGTCACCCACCCCCCCCCCTATTACGCTATTTTTTTTCCCTCCTGAATTTTGTTTTCGCTAAGATAGTTTTATTGGTTTGACATGGGTGTCGGCATCTTTGGCATGTGCAGGTCCGAGCGACGGATTCGATTTCACCTGGAGGTGGATTTGGCCTCCTGGTAATCTTTCTTCCACTTTCTCGTATGGTTCCGTTTTTCTTTTTCTCAGGTGACCCGTGAGGTTATGTCTTTTTTCCTGGTCCCGTCTCTAGTGATTGGTGCTTGTTGGAAGTAAGACGAGGGGTTGGTGAGGGGTGTACTTGGAGTCGAGATGCGGTCTAGATCTCTGCTTTTTTTTTGAGGGGTTTTTTCCCTTGTTTTCAGATTGGGGAACGGATGTCTCTTCTAAAGAGGATCGTTTTTTTTTTCGTAATGGTGGAGTAGCTATTCCGGAAGTGTGCTTTCGGTGTTTTTTTTCCCCCCCCAACCCCCCCCCCCCCCAACCCCCCAACCCCCCCCCCCCCCCTCTATGGACTTGCTTGGGGCGTCGTTTGGCGTTGACCTTTGTTCCTTTTTTTCGCTTCACGTCCTCTGCCCCAAACAGTACTCCCCATCCCTACCTGGGAAGCCCCAATGATGAGACTTCTCTCTTAATTTAATTGTTTGGTTCTCTTTGAGGAAGATCCATGTTCTTTTTAGTCCTCTCAATCCGATGACGAGGCTTGCGGGGGCCCCTTTTGCGGCATATACGGTCCTGAACACCTTCCTTTCCGAGTTGAAAGGCTTTCGGCGGTCGATCTGTTTGGCTCCATGGGGATCTTTTTTTCCTGGGTTTGAGGTTTGGCGGGCGGAGTAATCCTTTTCCCCCATTACTGCTTTGTTGTCCCCGACCTCCCTTCTTTGTATATCCTCCATTATATCCCCTTTTGCGCCTTTGTCGTTTGTTCTTTTCTTGGAGGCGGCCTTCAGGCGGTTTTTGAAGGGGCCGAGTTAATGAGGAAGTTTCCCTAATCATCCTCCCTCTTGCCCCTTTTCCCTTTGCCTTCGACCCTTGTCCCTATTCGGTTTAACGTTCCTGGGGCGCACTGCGTTACGCTGCCCCTTTTTCTGCATGACCACTGCCTTTGTGCTGAGGCCCCTAAAGGGCCATGGATTCTCGTCTCATGTGTCGTGGTTCGTCCTCGCCTTTTTGTGATTTCTCTCCCCCCCTGCCAAGCAGTGGTCGGGATGATTGGCCTTTCTGCAATCGCCATATGTTGCACCTACTGTCTGTTCCGGATGTGTTAGCGTTCTACAGGGTTTCCTCCCCTCCCTCTCCAGCCCATCGAGCTCTCTCCCTGAGCTGTGGGTTTAGTCTTTGCGTAGTCCTTTTTCCTTTTTCTTGTTGATGACCGTTAGCTGCGGAGGCAGGGGGGTTGAACCCCCCCCTTCCATTCTTTTGTTTCTGCTTGGTTCTTCTTTCCCTTTCCCCGGTGCGAGCGTTTTGGCGGGACGGCCGAGTCCCGTCTCACATGGTCTGTGGATGTTGCGGTTACGCGTCGGCCTCTTCCCCGTTTTTTTTTTTCCTAATCTGCAGGTTTTCCTTTTCTTGGGTGAATTTCTTTCGAATGGTTAAATTTATCTGACGGATGGGATACATGGCGGAGAGCATTTTGAATCCTTGAATTTGGGTTTTCGTCTGTGAGTTTCCTTTCTGCCCAGATCGAAGATCTTGCAGCATGCTGTTCTTCTTCGATTGACAGCGCTTTCCTTTATGCCACCCCCCATGCGCTGCGTCTTTACCTTTTCTAAGTTCGCCCCGATGGTTAGTCCCTTATTTGCAGCGTGCCCGGTGCCTTTATTGCACTTTTCTTTCCAGTAGTGGAATATAACCTTTTTTTGCTGCCGAGTGCGCCTGATGTCACAGCGCGCTGCATCTTTATATGGAAGGTACTCTCCTCTGGCGTTTTCGCCTTTTCTCTCCCTTTGCTTGCTGATTTGGTCTCTTTAGTTTGTACTTTATGCGGTCAGGCCATTCGCGGGGAGACTTCAAAGCTTTTTTTCCCAAGTTTACAAGCGCTAGGGCAGTGCTTCCCCGCGGATCTTGTGTATGTGCTCTTCTTAGTTAGTTGCACTCCTTTTTTAGCAAGTTCGCTTCTTCCTGGCTTCCCCGACCGATAGCCTCCGCTCGTTGAGGTATGCTTTTTTTGTGCAAAGTAATGGCGGTGGCGTTCGGTGACTTTTTCCCCGCGCTTCTCTATAAATCTTCGTCCCGTGTTCTTTCCAATTGCCAGTTTCTTGTGGACTGCTACGGGCTTTATCGCTCGTTAGACCGTTGGAAAGGACTTTGAGAAAAATGCCGGCTTTTACACGCGCAGAGCCTTTGAGAAAAGGGTTCCTTCGCTCTTTTTCCTGCCCGAACAGAAGACATGATGCGAGCCTTATTCTCTTTTTTCCTCCCTCCCCGTTTTTGAGCTTATTTAGGCCTCTATTGCGTCGTCGAGGGACTCAGGCCTGAACCCATGGCTTGGGCGGCGTTCCTTCTTGTGTCGCACTTTTCCCCTTTTGTTGTCAAGTCTCGAGCGCGAATCGCCATTTCCCCAAACTTTGCCCCTTGTCAGCCTCCTTGGCGAGATTTATACCTCGCCCCGTGGGTCCATCTCGCCATTACTTTGCACAAAACTGATACTTAGTCTGTCAGTCTCCTCATCCCTTGTCCCTGCTCCTTGCTTTTCCCTACTGTCCCTCTGCGAGCAGACTCACCCACCACCACTGTCCGCCGACCCGCGATCGTTTTTGGCAAAATGGTGCAGACTTTGAAGCTTCCTTTACCCCTGACGGCATATTTGCCCGCCCATCTCCCTGATGTCCCCTCACTTCTTTTACAAGTCGGCGTGACTCCCGTCTTTATCTAAAGCCTCCTTGCTTTCGTGACGATCGTTTGTGGTATCGAATGACTGCCGTCCATAATTATCTTCCGCCTTCCCCCCAGTTTCATTTGTTGCCCGCCCCTCACTCTGCCATCGCTTCTCTATATTCGCGCCGAGCGCAGTTTGGGTGGTTGTGTTTTTCATCCCGAACTCTGTTCCCGGCGATAACCCACGGCCGGAATTTTCTACGAAAATTTTCCACTCTGTTTTTTTCCCTCCCCTCGAAACCCCCCTCTGGCTTACCTTGTCTCTCGACCAAATCGGCCCCCTCCTTTGCGCAGTTTTCAAATTTCCCTTTCCTCGTCTCGACCAGCAGATGACGGCCTATTACCACCCCCCCCCCCCCTGCATCACGATCCTTTTTTCCTAGGACTTCTGCTTACATTTTGTCCCCTACCCATTTGAGACGTCGTCCTCTTTTTCCCGCCCCAACTGCACGGACTGCAAAGAACTCCTCACCATTCCATTCCCCGGCGCCCTCCAATGTCCTTCCACCCCGCGGCTACACCTTTACCTTTTGACCAAATGATTCCCCCCACACTTTCCCGGCCGTCCCCCCCCTTTAACCAGGTCCCCCCCTGCTCTACTTCGGATGGTATTCGGTGTTTTGTTGCAAGCACCGCAGACTAGACCGGACAGGCCATTCCCCGGCTGGCGACCTATTTTTTCTTCTCTCGCCCTGATTCCTTTCGAATGTTTTGGATCCTACCTTGCCCCCCGGCTGCCTCAAAAACTCGCGATCCCACCTGCCCGTTCGAGCCTCACCTCCCACCCTCCTTTTTTTTTCCACCGGTGACCTGGTCTCCCCTCCCGACTGTCGCCCCAGGGACCTTAGTCCCTCCTCCCTTAAAGTGAAGTTTTATTCCAGGCGACCAACTTTTCAAATTGGTTCTTATTCTGGAACGTACCCAAATTGCCCTTCCCGCTCCCCGTGCCCCCAGCCTTCAAGGTTTCCTCGCCGCCAATGAAGAACAAACCGGCCCCCAGGCCGCCAAGGATGATGACAGACAACTGCCCATTTTCCCTTTAGTGGATTTGCCCGACTCCCGCGGTGCCCTTTCCTTCCATTCTTTTACACAACCTATTTCCCAAGCATCCTCGACCAACACAGTAAATAGCCCTCGCAAACCTCTCTCCCCTAGGCCAAAGCTGTTCCAGTCCCTTTTTTACCTAGTGTGCGTCCTCCCCCCCCTCCCGTCCAGCTTTTGAATCGTTTTTATTCGCGGTTTACCCGAGGATCTTCTACGGGTCCTTACCTGACGCAAATGAATTTACATTAGCCAAATTGTGCTTTTGCCATTGCTTTCCCGTTTTTTTTTGGCGCTCCGGGGGTATTCCCACAGTCCCCCCCCTTCCGCAGCCTCCCTCCTGTCGTACCCCATGATCATCATGACTTGTGCCTACCATGACTTTTTTGCATAGCGGTGACATCTTTAAGCACGCTTTTGGCCTGGTAGCCGATTTCTCCTCTTTCCACACTCTTCTTTTTTTTTGTCCTGCCCTTTCTTATCTCTCGGGCCCATCCTTTTTTCAACAAGTCCCCTCACCGCAACCTCTCGGACGGCCCCCGATACAAGTCAATCCGCGGTCCCATCCTCAGAAACCACGCGTGACGATTACATTAGAAGATACCCGGATAAATTCCATGCCCTTCCCTCCGCCCCCATAACATTCTCCTTCTTCATGCGTCCCATATGACGCCACGTGACCCCAATGTCAACACCACTCATATACTAATCCTTGTGTCTTCTCGTCGTATAGCGGTTAGTTGTTTTGGTGAATTTTTTCATTTTTCAGATCATGTGTGTACGGTCGGACGGTTTGAGTGTAAGGGCTGTTTCGTTCCCTTCCTTCCCCCCCCTTACAAGTTTCTCTTTCCTTTTCCGGGCGAGTGTGTTCGCAGGTGACCCTGCGGTGATGGAGTTGTCCAGGGGACCGCACGTTGAGGGTTGGTCGCGGGTTCTCCTCCGAGTGCGGGCTTTTATTTTCTTGCCGCTGATGGGACGAGACTGATCTTTGAGGTTGGCAGCGCCTGTGTCGCCTCTTTCCTTTTTTATCCTCGCCCGTCTTTTTTTCGTTGTGGTTTTACCAGTTTTCATTTTTATGTCCTGCTTTTCCCCTTTGGAGGCGTAAATTAGTGATGGTACTTTCCTTTTTGGTTTTTCGCTTCCTTTGTGGCACTGTTCTCCCTCCTAAGCTGCAAACCCGTCAGCAGCGCCACTCGAGCTTTAAGCTGATAGTTTTGCTCTGTTTCCAGCTTTCCTCAAGTCTCCCTGTCTCTAGCGAACCTCCCCCTCTTGCCTGTATGAGGGGCAGTTGGGCATCTCTCATTTCACTTTATTTTTACGGCGACTTTTCCTTCGTGTGAGCATTCTTTTTTTTCTCTGATTCTGTTTTTTCCGTGAGGGCTGCGTTGCTGAGGTTGGTTTTTGCGTAAGATGCCCTTCACTTTTGCCCTTCCGGTTTTAGTTTCCCCCCTCACTGTATTTTTCTTCTTATATTTCCCATCATCTGGAGCATTTTCGTGGTTTGTTCTTGGAATTTTCGGCGTAAGGCAATGGTTGCGTCTAGGAGTCTAGTAGATTCGGCGTCCAGGAATCCTACCCCTTCCGCATTTTCCATTGCAGCTATACCTTTTCTTGTGTAAGGTAGGAGGGGGAGGTCCTCGTTCCTGGTGCGCGCGGGCACTCTTCCCATTCCAGGGTAGTATGAACCACGCCCCCACTGTTTTTTGATTTAGATTTGAAATTGTACCATGGAGAATAAGGTGCGGGAGATCGCCTTGTGCGCGAGATTATTACTTCTCCTCCCTTGTCCTGGACTAGATTTTCCTTTCTCTCTCTTTTCGCAACAGCCATGACTCCACACAATCCGGTCAGAGATGAGGAGGTCTCCCCCTTGGGCGTGCCCCGGCCACCCCGCCCGACATCGTCTCCTTTCAAGGTGAGTCCGGATGGGATTACGGTTTTCTGACTTTGTCTGAAGCCTAGTTGATGACGAGTCTGTCTTGTCTGGCCTAGGGGGGCCCATGTAGTTTTTTCTTTTCTTGGTTCGTCCCTTTTTTTTTTTTCTTCTCTGCTGGTGGTTTCCTCCGTAGGGACTCTCCAACTTGTTTCCTCTACCGGGGTTGGTGAGTTTCTGCCTTTTCCCGTTTTCCTTTTTCTTTTTTGGTTATGTCGGCGTCCCATTTCTGTTCTCCTTCTGTGGGGGAAGCGGCAGTCGTGGAAATCCGCCGTCTGGGCTTCCCTCATTTGTTCCCCTTTGGCATTTTCCCTTGAATTTGGTTTCGATGGGTCTGTACAGCCCAGTCCTTTCTTTTAGCGCCAGTTTTCATGGTTACAATGGACAGAGAGATTCTTTATGCACAACACCATGCGCTGTCTTTTCCTCTAGTTCTATCCTTGTGGCAGCCTTATTCCGTTCACGAAGTTTTCTTTTTTTCTTTGGGCCCACTTTTAGGGAATAGACCATGATGAATTGCTCTTTATTCTCCCCCCCCCCGCGTTGTCTAGGAAAGCTGCCTGGGAGTTTATGTTCCTTCCCTCGTTCAGATTTCTTGTGGAGGACACGCCAGGGTTTGTGATGCGGATAATGTCGTTTCCTTCTTATGCGGGCGTTTCCCTTTTGACTTCCCCAACACTTTCTCTTTTTGCGACCCCTGAAAGTTTTACTTTTACCCTGATTTTTTTTTTTCGGATTTTCAAGGTCGTGATTAGCATGCCGTTCTTCAGGATTTTGTTTCGAAACTTTCCCTTCCCCCTGTGTTTTTTCGTAGTGCCCTCCGAAGACGTTTAGCGGTAGCAGTTGGTGTAAAGTACTTCGGCGCTTTTCGCATGCTTTTTCCCCCCTCCCTCCTTCTCTTCTAAATCTCCCTTCATTTTTTTCGGCTGAACAAGTTTCCTTTTTTATGTGGCCTCTCCGGTGCCAAGTGCCCGGAAGCGCACCCTTCTTGCGCCGCCAGTTTTTTCAGCCATGTTTCAGGCGGCCTCCCCTCCCGCTTCAACCAGCTTCCTTCTT
>Ga0179593_1289689_pt1 | contig 10688 bp, 10 predicted proteins | sample CZODoug2_1_08_16_FD_185931 | JGI IMG/M metagenome (GOLD analysis project Ga0179593, IMG submission 185931) | Vadose zone soil fungal communities from Angelo Coast Range Reserve, California, USA - CZODoug2_1_08_16fungal (PacBio error correction) | ecosystem: Environmental > Terrestrial > Soil >... | reverse complement strand
CCATTCCTTGATTTCCAGTCAGACGATTTGATTGTACGTGTCGCTTCTACTGAGACCCTGACACAACTAGACGTTTTCCCCCCCCACCCACTGCAATTATTAGCCACAGGGGCTAAGAGCGCCTGTTTGTGTTATTCATTCACGTAGAACCTGACTTTTTATTGACAAATTGTAGATTTTCTTCGTCTGTTGTGTGGCGCTGACATTTTGACTTTGGTTCTTTTGTCAGTTCTTTTATGCCGACGGGTTTTATAAGTATCCTATCCGTCCGTAGTTGCGATGGTGCGATGCTTCGTCTGGCCGGGGAGTTTCTCATTTGTCTGGGGATGCTCTGGTCTCTTTTTCATTTCCAGTTAGGTTCGGGCCCTGTTCCTGCACTCTTTCCGAGTAGGTCGCGATTCCTGGCCCCCTCAGGATTTGCAGCTTGAGCAGTTTGCCCTTCCTTTTGGCCGCTTTTCGACTCCTCGCACATCGCTCGGAGTGCACCCCTTTTTCCTTTTAAAATTCGGACGGGTATCCTTGTCCTCTTTCACATTCAGCCCTTCGCGTTCCTTCCTCTTGGACTTCAAGGAGACTTTTTCTGGGCCCCCCTCTTTTCAGTTAGCCCCTGCAAGAAACCCTTTTTGGAACTGATTTTTTTTTTTTTCTCTCACCCCTTTTGTATTCTCAAAGTTACCGCGATCACTTCCAGCCCCTTCACCCCGCTCCTCGCACGCTTTGTTAATTGCGCGGGGTGCGTTCAACGTCCTTTTCTTTTCCTCCGCAATGACCCCCTCTTTCGTTTCACAAAATGACTCCTTTTGGTATCTCCAAAACCTTCCATACTGTGCCCCGACTTTGACCATGTCCCTTGGATGCAGAGCTGGATATCCCTTTTCTCGTTCGACTTCTTTGGCTCCCCCATGCCCTGGGGGCTGCGCTGCTATTGACAAGCTCTTCCCTTTTCCGAATCTTTCTCCGCGTCTCTTCCTTTGCACTCGCCTTAAGACTTCTGTGGGTTCGAAATTAGTTTTTTTTTGTTTTCCCTCCAAGTTATTCACCCATACAGCGTTGTTTATCCTAGGACGCTCCCTTAAGTTCTCTTCCCTCCGTTGGACCTTTTTGTCTGTCTCTGATGCCCTCCAAACCGCTCTCTCATCGTTCTCTCCTTTTTTGCATTGATTTAAAATGTGTCGCCTGCTCTTTCAAGCGGAGGATGTCCACCGGTGGCGTTCTTGCTCCACCATTCACGTTTGATCTCCCACGAGTTTCCTCGATGGTTTTCGTTTATTCCCTGTCTCTTTGAAATTCCCTCTGGAATTTTTCCCCGTATTCCCTTTTATTCGAACCGCGTGTGCCCTAGCGACCATACCTTTCTTTGGGCAGGCGACAGGAAATTTGCAGTTGCGGTCGCATCCAAGTGCGTGCTGCCGCTGGGAACACCCCTTACATTTTCCCCCGCCCTCCTCGTCCCCTTGGCTTCCCGCCAGGTCTTCCCTCGTTACTCCTTTTTTTGCCTGCTGGCTTAGGGACTCGTCGCAGCGGAGAGTTGTTCTCATGACGTCGCTTTCCTTCTTGCGTATCCAGGAGAACGGCATAGACGGTTTTCTTTTTTTTCCACACCGCTTCGTCGCTTCGTAAGGAAGCAATTTAGACTTTTTGGGCCGGAATCAGCTTCGACTTTCCCCTCGGGTTCGTCCCGTAGGTTTTTCCATCCCCCGCTCCTCGAACATCTTCAATTGTCCCGCTCGTTGTCTGTCGACACCACACTAAGTCATTTTTTTTTTTCGAGGGTATTTGGCTCGGGAGTTCTTTTTTGTTTCCAAAGATGTGGCCGGGCTCGCGCAGGAGGTTTTCAGTGCCCCAACCCCTGCCTCAGTTAGGAGCTTCTTTTTGTCTGTTTCTTTCACATTTTCCTGCCTTTCTCTGACTGTGGGTGACCACAACGCAACCGTGAGTCGAGTATTGATCCGCGAGTTGAAAACCAATTGGCGCTGGATATATATTGTCCCAACCTGTGGAATTTCTTCCTTTTGCAGACTTACCCTCCGTACACGGAAACCAATTTCTCACTTATGTCCGTCTTTTCGTGGTAATATAGAGGCTACACATTTTTTACTTTCCTTGTAGTCCGCCCTCCTCTTCCTTGTTACCTATTGCCTTTCTCTTTTGACTCTCGCAAGTTGACCTTGCCAGCTTGGTTTCTCCTTCCTGTCATATTCGGCGATCGATTAAGAGGCTTCGCTTTTAGTGCGGATAATCCGTCGCTGAAAGGTCATCCTGCAATTGAGGCTGACGTCTTTGCAAGAGTGGTCCACTATTTCATAAATACTATTTTTTTTGTTTTCGAGATTTCCCAAACCGAAGGCACTCGGACGTTTCATCCCCGGGCGTTGCTCAATGTTTGAGGGAGGTATAGCACGAATCCACTCGCGCCTCGTACGCGATCGTGACTACTATTTCTCCGCAATGGTCGTTCACCTACCATTCTATTACATCTGCCCTTGAGGCATCTTCTGCAACTGCAAATTTCTTCTCCCTTCCTGGAATCTCGGCCCTACATTGTCAAAATGTTTCTCCCCCCGCACCATTTCCCCTCCTTTCCCAGTTTTTAGTTTTTTGAATCGTTTACCTTCCGGAACTGCTCCCACATGCCCCCCTTGTCTTCAGCTCCCCTTGGTGTTGCCCAGCCAGTGAGCCTAACGGAAATCCCCGTTATGAGTTGGGGGATTCCTACCACCTTGGTCGGCCAGGGCAAACTGTCCCGTCATCCGCAAACACCTTCTTTCCGCCTGGTCTTCTGTTGTGCTTTGAAACCTGTTTTTTGTCACGGCCCCACCAGCTTTGCGGTTTACGCGCAGTAGCCCCAATTCTTTCCCCACTGAAAACATTCCTTTTGGTCTCCTTTTTTTCCCTCTCCGGTCTTTTCGCTTTTTCGTTTGCCCACCATTCCCTTTTCTCGTTTTCCCAGGTCTGAAGCCGACCGGCCCTCATCTGGTCTATGGCTTAAGGACGACCCTTCCTCGAATTGGTTGTTTGGGTAAAATAGCCACCCTGCTTTTTTACCTTTCCTCAGCCCCCCTCTTCATTCGTTGGATGAGAGCGCTTCGAGCGCGAAACGATTCATCTACCTTTTTTTCCTGTTGCAGCCCTCTCTTTGTTTATCTGCGCTTTCTCACTCAAGTTTGAGGGGCCCGGGCTGTAGAGCAGGTAATTTTATTTGTAGCAGCGGCTTTCTTTCCCTTGATACGGCATTCAACGATTCCGCGTGTCCAGTCGCCCCTAGTCCTGCTGTCCTCCCTTTTTTTGAGGTCTCCTGGCATTTTTTTCCATGTTTGCAATCTTACTTTCTCCACCACCTGGACCAGCTGGCCTCCTACCACTCTTGCTAGACCTTTCGATGTAAACGAAAGAGATATCGCGGAACTTCGCGCTGTTTTATACCGGTGTTCCTTTTTTCTCGTTCAACCGTAGAAACCTCTCCCCTTCCTGCCGGCTTTTTCGCGTTCCTTGTCAAGGTGTCTAGAGGTCCTTTCACTAGGGTTTCTACATTGCCGATCTGTGTTTGACTCGTCGAGAAACGACACGTTTTGGCGGAAGGAAAACGGAATTTTTGTATCGAGACGAATGGACAGTTTCTTTTTCTTTTCTTTCATACAGTCGCGTTTCCCCTTGGTGTTTTGACCCCCATGTAAAGCTCTGCTTCGATCCGCCTCAATGGATTGCTTTTTCCCCCACTTCCCTTTACCAGCGAACTCGCGGCTTTTTCAGCTTTTATCACGCTCGTTGACATATACGACTCCCTCCTCCCAGTTCCGTTGGTCCCATTGCCGTCCTCTCCGATTTCTACATTACGCTGCTGTATAAAAGACTCACGTTTAAAGTTGGATCACTTTCCCGATTGGTGGATGCTTCGCGCGGCATTCAATTTTGGAAAGCCGGCCTCCGGCTTGTAGAGCTTTTTTTACGTCACACCCCTCTTTTCCCCATCACCCGTCTTGCCCCTTCAGTCCAGACTTGCGTGAGGCGCGGGGGGATCAAGGGTCGTACTTTTCCACGCGATTCCCTGTTCCTCCCTTATACCCCTTGGTGGCTCCTTTTTACAAACAAAATCAAGGGCACGACATGCTTTCTGTCTCCCCCTTTTTTCCCCCTTCCCAGTTGACTTGGATTCTCACCTTCTACTGCCCGATCATGAGGCAGTGAGTCCTTGGTGCCTCTTTGTAACTTTCGTCTACACCGGACCTCCGGACGCACTGAGAGGATTGGGTTTTCTCGATCTATGGTTGCTTCTTCGGCCTTCCACGCGATTGCCCCCTCTTCCCTTCATCCGTCCAAAGCTGTCTGGCCTTATTTAACGCCTGCGTCGGATAAAGTTGGCCTTTCTCCGCAAGGGCCTATATCCCTGCCTTTTCAATTCAGAACTCTCCTCTCCTACCGCCACAATGCCTCACCCACGGTCCATCGCCACCATCGCTCTCCTGAGGGTGGGACCCCCTCCGACCTTCCTCCTTCTAATGGCGTACCCTGCCCTTCGCACGCAAGTTTCTTCTTCGCGACCCTTCCTCCCACTAATCCAGCCACCCGTTCAAATGTCGAATTCTCGCGTCAGTGTGAATGACTCAACAGCCCCCCCTTCCTTTTTCCTCCGTTTGTGGGATCCTCTTTTTTTTTTTTTTTCAATGGTGTTGGTCACATGATCTTGGTTCCGATAGCGTCCCGGGTCCAACCTCAAATGTTCGGATGGACGAGAGTTTTTTTCCGGACGAATCTTTCTTTGTCTCTTCTCCAGTTGTTTGGTTTTTTTTTTCTATAGCTTTGTTTCTTTCAGAAGATCCCTTCGTCCCTCTTCTTTGTCCCCTTTCGCTATCGAGACCTTGAAGACCGTGTGTAAAAACCAACCCTGTCCTACCCTAGACACAGCGGGCTAAGGGCGGTTGCTGTTATTCTTTCACGAAACCTGACGCTATATTCCAGTCCCATTTTTCTTTTTTTTGTATGAGGTTTTCTCTTACTTTAGTGATTGTCTGGGCTGGCCTTCGCCTTTTTACGTTTCTTTTCCTTTCCCTTTGCTCGTCTGTCGCGATGGTGGCGTGGGAGGAAGGGAGGGCAGTCAGGGGGTTTTTTTTTGTTTTTTTTTTTCCGGTTTTTTTCTGTATGATTCTCTTCTTTTCCTTCCCCCGCTCTTGATGTCGGCGTCACGGTCCACAAATTTTCTCGAAGTCGCGCATTTGTGACAATTCAGCTTTTTTTTCCAGTTAGTGGAAATCGAGGTTGCGCTTTCGCCAGCGCACCATTCGTAGCCCCCGTCTTTCAGAGTCCCCTTCTTCTTTTTCGTGCCTGTCATTCTCCGACGGTCTGTGGTCAAGCGTACTGCTTGGTTTTTAGTGACTTTTTGCGCCCTTCTGTCATTTTGTTAACCGCAGTCCTCACCTATGTTAGTCCTATTTTTTTGTCCAACCCGGTTTTTTCTGTCCAGTCCGCCCGTTTTTTCCCCTTTAGCCCTTGCTCATGTCTCTCCGTCTGCCTGCTGGTCTCGGTGTGGGCCCCCCCCCTTTTTTCTCGAGCTTCCCCGCCGTGCGGCCGCTTGCCACCAATTGTCCTGCCCTCGCGCTCCCGCCTCCCCTACTTGTGCCGCCTTTGTCTTTTTAGGCTCTTCCTTGCCTTTTTTTTTTTTTTTTTTTTTTTTTTTAACCCCCCCTGGGGTTTTTTCTGTCGCATGGCCCCCTTCTGCTTCGCGCTTTGCCCTTTGTTCCCTGTATTCCCGGTGTCGCGTGCTTCCTGCGGTTCGCTTTGTCCCGCGGATGCTTGTGTGTCTTCCCGTCTTCCTTCGGTTTGGGCGCTGGGTCTCCGTTCTCCCCCTCGGTTCTATCTTTGCGCCCTCTTCTGTCCTTGCGTTTCCTTTTTTGCGCCCCCCCTTTGTTTTGTTTTGCTTCGCCCGTTTCTTGTCTGCGGGCGCCCTCCTTTTCGTTGTAACACAGGCTCCACCCACAACCCGCAATAAACCATTTTCTTTCACTTTCGGTGCTTTTCAGTGGATGTTCAGTTCAAACAGCTTTTCCTGTCCCACAACATTCCCTTATTCTTTCCCACGGGCGCGAGTACGCGATCGTATTTTCGTTCACTTCTGGGCTCGTCTAATATTTCTTCCCTCTATTTCGGAAGGTGCGGAACGTTCTGGTTGTCAAGGAAATCCAGCAGGTGCCTTTCTTATCCATATTGGCCGAGTGGCTTCTCCCGTCCACCTCAGATGTGCGCTCCTCCCGGCAGGATGTCTTCCCGTGCTTTAAACAGCGACCCACTGAACTGCTGACAGATTGTACTTCCTGGTTATTCGCACGCGCGCCCCGTTTTTGTCATACGCAAAGTGTCCGCTGCCTTCTCTTTCTCCTCTAACACTTTCCCTCTCTCCTCACTCGTTTCCCCTATGGTCCGTCGTGCAATATTATTTTTGTCCTGGGGTGGATCAGGTTCCACAGTTTTTGCTTGTCCCTGGCCAGACCGGAGAGCCGCTTTTTTTTTTTAGATTTCGATGATGGTCCCACAGGGTATCGTATTTGTCCAGAGATACAAGCTCCTCTCACAGAGGCCTTAATCTTTGATTTCTAACCAGACGACTTTCCTTTTTTTATTTTCTTTTGTCGACGGGATTTTGTCTCTTGTCCTGCGGTTACTTTGTTTTTTCCTTTCATGATATTCCCCTGTTGGTTTCGGTTTCCAACCAGCACCCTGCACCTCAAGGCGGACGGAAGTGTGCGTATGTTGTCCTTTGTCCCCGCAAGTGCCGCTATTTTGCCTTTCCTCCCCACCTCTTCCTTGCTTGTATCTTGCTGAACTTGTTCCCTTTTGTCGTGTTCTAACGTTTCCCCCCACCTTTCGGCGTAGGTTCCTGCAGGTACCGATTTCAGGCGCTTTTTGCTATCACTTTGTAGGAGACTTTGTGTGGGGAGTGTCAGTGTGTGCTATCCTATGATATAATTCTAGCTTCCTCATTTCTCCCTGCTATTTCGCGGTCTTGGTCCTTCTCCCTTTTGTTCCATAAACCTTCGTTTCCAAATTTGTCGGCTGGCTTAGTCAGGGCCGACTGTTAATGCGACGCGCCGATTGGTCCTCCCCTTGGCGAATATTCTTCTATCTCTTCCTGAGGGCGCGTATTTTACGTGGCGTTCTTTTCTTGACCCGAACGCCCTTAAGTAATCCTGTATTTTTGTGATGAAGCCGCCTTGACTGATGGTCCACTTCTTTTCCTACCTAAGAAGGTGGGGTTTGGATTCGAGCTTGACCCCACATCAAGGAACTCTTACTCATAGTTCAGCCTAAGGAGGGTTTTTTCCCATGGCATGCTTTGGGCATCTCAATCATAATCCTCGGCCTGTCCGCTTTCCTTAATATTCAGCCTCCTGGTTAGGCCACCCCCAGTTCTCTTTTCTCTTACCCCTTGCTCTAGTATATACAATTAGGATTGCCCCGTCCCTCGTCCTTTGACATAAGGTTCGGTTTCCCAACTTGCTAGACTCATATCAATTACACCAGGCCGCCATAATTTTTTTTTTTTCTTTTTTTTTTGTTTTTTTTCTTTGATGACTTTTCCGTCTTGTTCCCCTCTTCTTCGGTTTTTCTCTTTCTTCATGCTCCTGGTTGTGAAACCGAGACGATTTACGCGAACTCACCGGAGTTCATGAGCGCACAAAAGCCTTTTCTCTTTCCATTAGGGTTCATGGTACCTCCCTCCGTAATCCCATAGATCCCCTTGCCTTTTCTTTTGTTTGGAATGAAGCCCCTGATCCCTTTCCCTTCCCACCCAGCCTTTTTGCAGTTCCCCGCACGAAGCCCAAATCCCTTTCGGACCGCAAAAAAGGACGTGTTTGTAGCCCCCCCCAACTCTGTCCGGACTATTTTTTCGCGTTCTTTTATATGGTACCCCCCCACCCGGGGTCCACCTTGTGTGTTCCCCGACTTTCTTAAGCAGATTCCGGCCATCATATTTTCTTCTTCCGAGACGTGCGCCGTTCTCGTTTGTGTTTCCCCTATAACCCACGGCTCTGCACCCTTTTCTCTTTTCTCGCTTAAATGCTTCTGTTTCCGACGTTTTATGCTCTCCTTTGTCCGTGCTAAAGCGCTGCCTTTTCATTTGCGGATGACCACTGATGCCTTGGTGGTCTTCGTTTGCGCTTAGGAGTGAGCGTGGGCGTTTTTCTTTGTTTTGGACACTTTTTAATCTTTTAGTTTGTAAGATCGTGGTTGACCCCCTCCCTTGGATTGCTCTCAACCAGTATTGTGTTCTCCTTCCTCTTCCCTCTGTGATGAAGGTCATGGCACGTTTTCTCCCCCCTTTCCTGACCGGCCCGCCACCTGCCTCCCCTCTTGCAGTCGACGCCTCTGAGCCGTCTGATTAAACTACAATCGATCGCGGACTTCGCGTTCTTTCTACTGCCCCCTGCGGTTTTGTTTTTTCTCCCTCTCCCCTTCTCCCCCCCGAAATATACGCGGCTTTCTTCCGGGCATCACGGTGACGCCTGTTTTTCTACTACTAGAGGCTCCCACTCTTCTCGAGCGTGGTTTGGTTTTTTAATCAGTTTTCCTCCCTCTCTTGGGAACCAGTAAGTTGACCTTCTCTTTTTCTGCTTTCTTTGTCTGTATTAGAACAGTCTTTGGATAACTGGGGATGCAAATGTCCCCAAAGCTCCTTCGTTCGTCATCCTAAGCTTTCTTCCGACTCCCCACCTACATCCGACGCGACTTTGACCAGTCTTTCTTTCTTTATTCCCTCGATCTGGCAATATCGCAGCGTTTTCCAGGGAATGTGCTTGCCATTGCCGAATTTCCTGAGGAAACGTTGCCTCGTCCAGTTTTCTTCCCAGATCCCTCTTCTTTAACTGGTCCCACCTCTTTCTTCCCATCTGAAGGTTGCTGTCTGCGTCGCTTCAATTTTGGCAAACTTCGCCTTTCTTGTAAGAGCTCGGTTGACTGAGCAAAGAAATGATTTTCCCCCTCCACCACCCGAGTCTCCCCTTTAATCCCCTCCCCTTTTTATTCTGAGTTTTATCCCTTTTTTCTTCTGATGTCGAGAACTGACCCCTGCCGATAACCCCCTTTTTTGATCGAAAAAACCCCATTAAGTTTCCGTAAAAATGAGGTTCCTTCACGGAAAAGGGTGGGGTCCCATTTTGGTAACGCTAACCTCTCCTTAGAGGCTTCAGTTTTGGTAACTTCCCGTCTCTTCTCAGTTGGGAAGACGCTTAAGAAGACGGGTTGATCCGACTTGATTTTGGCTGGCGAAAGTTCACTCGATGTCACAGTGCTTCCTTAGTCCTTCTTCTTTTAACAGCATTAGAGTCTCCCTTTCTCCACCTTTTCCCTTTAGAAGCGTTTCAGTTCTCATTTCAATGAAAGAACGCTAGCCCTTTATACCCGACACCCTGCTCCTCTTCCGACTGCCATGCGTCCCATCGCGACTTAGCAGTCTGAGTTGCAGCGTGCGTGGTGCCCTCCATCCCTTCCCCAACTCTTTCCCTTTCGGCTTTCTTTTCCTCCCCCCTCTCCTCCCTCAGAAAATTGTCGAATCTCTCTTTCTTCAGGGAATGAATAAAGCAAACTTCCGGTTCAATATCATTGTCCATTTTGGCACACTGTGTTCTTATAATTTTTCCGCTCTTGGACACCCCCCTTCTCATTTACTGGATTCTCTTTCATATCTATATTTCCATCCCCTCCTTTTTTTTTCTAGTCTTTCTTCCGGTCTGTCACTCTCCCAAGTGAACTACGCTTTTCTTTACGCGGTCGCTAGCGAGCCCGATTTCTTACACCGATAAGTGTTGCCCCACCATGGTCCACCTATTCCAAAGTAGGTTCTCTTTTTTTTTTGTTTTTGTCCAGGTCCTTTGTCCTTCCCCCCCTCCAAATCCTCCTCATCCAACCTTTTCCTATTGGTTGGTCTTTGAAGCGTTGCGGGCGCGCGTCCCTCCGTGAGGGCTTGGCTTTTCTAGGTAGCTGTGGAGACTTATCCTGCTGGAATAAGTAGGTATCTGAGGTTTTTTTCTTAGTCCTTGATTTCTAGTTTTCTTTTCTTTCTTGCTCTTTTCTTAATTTACCACTTACCTTTTCGGCCCTGCGGCGAAGGGCCATTTCTTTCTCTCTGGCGCGCATTTTTTGCCACCGCCTCCTCCCCCCCTTTTTTTTTGCTCTTTTTTCAAATCGACTTTTTAGTTTCTCTCACCAGAGATTTCTCCCCCCGTATTTTCCCTTCTGGCGTTCCAAAGAGGACGGTCGAGAGAATTTTGCCTTCCCGCCGACGGATTTGTTCTTTTTCCCCTGATCTTTCTTTTTTCTCTCAATCCCGGTCTTTTCATTTTAACCGCCCTCCTCCCTTCCCTTTTTTCGTCCCTTTCTTTTGGTTTTAGATACCACTTTGTATCAGTTTTCGCTCCGAGGTACACTTCTCCCTGATTCACCCAGATAATCGCAACTCCCTCGATTTCTTTCTTTTTGATGTCCCCCCCCTTCTTCTTGATCCCTCCCTCGAGCTCTGATTCCGTTTGCCACCCCCCTTTCCTTCTCTGCTGCCAGACCCCTTCCCCCTTTGCCGAACGCTGGATCCATGTCGCGGGTGTCTTGTATAGACTTGCGGATCTTGCGTTCGTTCTTCGCCCTGAGCGCCTTTCTTTGGTGCGCTAGAATTCGCGCCAATCCTCTTTACCCCTTTGTTTTCC
>Ga0179593_1286083_pt1 | contig 10688 bp, 14 predicted proteins | sample CZODoug2_1_08_16_FD_185931 | JGI IMG/M metagenome (GOLD analysis project Ga0179593, IMG submission 185931) | Vadose zone soil fungal communities from Angelo Coast Range Reserve, California, USA - CZODoug2_1_08_16fungal (PacBio error correction) | ecosystem: Environmental > Terrestrial > Soil >... | reverse complement strand
AGTCTTTTTTCCGATATCCAGTTCCTCCCCTTCACCCTTAACTTTGGCCTACTTCCCGCCAGTGTGAGAAATAACCCGTCGTATTTTAAAAACAACAAGTCCCACGTGCTTTCCTCTTTTTTCTCTGCTCTCCCCTCTTGGGCTTTTTTTCCGCAATTTCCCCGCCAGTCTTGGAGCCCTTCCTGCTGTGGTCCTTTACTTGGATTCAGTTGGTGTCAATGCGGTCGGCCCCCCGCCTTTTTCGTTCCCGCTGCATTTCCCCACTCTTTTCCCTCCGTATCTCTTCAAACCGTTTTGCGCGATCCTGGTCCAAGCAAACAGCCCAGCCAAATTCTACTTCTTATGTGACCTTTAATTGACAGCTTAGATAGTTTCTTTCCAACGCTCCGTCGCCTCCTAACCCATCTCGGCCTCCAATTCATATCTCGTTTTTTTTCCCAGCCCATCCGTCTGGTCCTTTTCCTTCACCCCTCCCCTTAGTAGATTTTTCTCGCAGGCCCATGGGTTTTGCCACGCTTCCGTCTTTTTTTTTTTTTCCCCTCTACCCCTATAGGTGAGCTCCGGACTTTCCGTGACAAGGTATGACTTTTTTTTCCATGGCCTTCCAATCGTTTAAATCATATTCCCCGAGGTGAAATTAAATGTACTGCAGTGGGCGAAGGTTCGCCTCGCTTTTCCTTCCCATTCTTTTGAGCAATCCTTTTCCTTCTGCTTTTCTTCAATACGAAAAGGGATTGGGGTTCATGGTGTCCTAATATTCAGTTTATAATATACGGCCGGACTAGACAAAAGAAAACTTATATAGCTCCCCCGTTTGCCCCGTCCCCTGCCCAACCCTCTATTTGCCCTGGAAGTGTAGAGGGTCTGCTATCCTCAGGAGCTGGGTTGTTAGTTGGTTTCATTTAAAGACTTCAACACAGCCCAACCATACCCCCAAGGTCAAGAATTTCCAATTCCAATGGAACTGACTTGTGGAGTTCTGGGCACCTCGCATTTTGTTCCCCTTCTTTCCCTCCCCCCTACTACTAACACTCGGTCCTTCTCCGGTTACTTCCGTAACATTCAGCGCGACGTCGCGGTTGTGTCTTTGTGAGTTTAGAGTTTTCGTTTGACATGTGCATAAGAGAAGTTCCCAGCCCTATTCCCCTGATCTTCCTCCTTTCCTTGACCGTTGCTCCCCTTATTCAGTGTTTCCTTTCCCTCTTCCTCATTCACAAGTAAGGAAGCGCGCCATTATGGTTTTGATCTGGGGTTGGATGGTTTCTAAAGATCGATGTGAACACCTCCTCCTCGCCCCCGACGTTTGGCTTTTGGTTTAAAACGGTTCCCGAGAAATTCGCGATTTTCATTCGACCCCCTGTACCTATGCACTCTGTGCCGAGGTTCTCTCCTTTTTGTCCTCTCCGTTTTCCCCTCCCCCCTGCCCTTGCTTCCGCTGCTGTCCACAAGAACTTATTTCGGCCGATTTCGATTCGCGTCCTGCCCCTTTCCCCCTTTTTTTGAATCTCCCTGAGCTCCCCCAAAAAGCCACACCCCCACTCTAAATTTCCTCTTCCGTCCCAGACCAGGCCTACTTTTTTGAGGACCTGACTCTATTTGCTTCATTCCTCTTCTCCCCGACCTTCCTTTCCCTTGAGGTGTTTGGCGAACCCAATTAACCTCACCGTTTTGGACGTCTCTCCAAAACTCCCCCCAACCCCCCATGCAAAGTTCAACTCTGGCGTAACCCAGCAATCGCAGCTTCGGGTCCCCCCTGCCAGAACCAACTGATTCCCCCTCCCCCCTCCCTACGACTAGTCCCCACAACGAAGTCGAGGCCCCTTTTCCCTTTAAGTGAAGATCTCCTTGAACGGGACTCCATCGTCTTGGAACCTAGCGTTATTATTCTTTGACAGAATTGCAAACCCCCTAGTGACCTTTCTTCTCCCTGGCTACTGTTCCGGACTCGGGTTCTTGACATAAATCGTCCCATGCTAGGCTTGGTCCGCCATTGTGGGAAGGCCGCAATTATTCAGGGGCCGAAAGTCCTTCATTGATCCTGAGTCTTCTTTTCCCGCGAGAATCTTCCTTTTTCGCGCCATTTTCCCTAAACCGAAAGTGCCCCTCCCACCCCACCCGCGCTACGCTGGCAACGGAGCCACGATGAGCATTTTATTTCTTTTTTTTTTTGATTTCCTCTTTGTTCCGATACTCTATCTAGGTGTTCGATCTCATCCCGCGCGCTTTCTCTCCATCTTCTCCATGCTCCGCAATTTCTCTTCTGTTGCGCAGAGTCTTCTTTTGCTTACCACTTTGAGTTCGGATCTCGCGTCAGACAGGGAGATTGAGCCTCCCATTAATGATTCAGGTAACAGGATGGTGGGAATTCCTTTTCCCTTTTACTGCCTCTGCCGTGCACGATTTCCACATCCTTTTTAGTGCCGTGGTACGATTCTTTCCCCCCCACGCCTGATTTCCTGGAACGTCTCCCTTTCTCCTCTTCCGCGGTGTTCAGTCACCCCTATCAAGAGTCTAGTTTTTTTAAAACTCGCTATTCAGCAGGTACCCTTAAAGAATATTCTGATTGGGCTGCCCGCCTCTTCTGCGGTTTTTGATTTGTTCTTTCTGGTGTTACCACTATTCTTTCCTTTTGATACTGCGGTTCCGCCACATTGCCTGGGCCGGTTAGCGTTTTCAAAAACCTCCTTACGTACTGTGCTAGGTAATTTTCTCCAAAAAAATCACGGTCCTTTCTGGATCATACCCTTCTCCCCCCCTGTCTAATGTCCTCCACCCGTTGGCTGGTATTTCAGCCCTTGCCATTCTCTTTGTAGGTTTTTTTTTTTCCTGAAAGTGTTCGCCTCGCCCTGATGGAATCGATTTGTTAAGCTTCTTCTCCCTTTCGAGATTAATTCGTGGCCATTTCCCCTTGTTCATTTGCTCCCACGAGTATGACAGGCCCCGGCTTTCCCCCTGGTTACCGCGCGTTCCTGTACTTGTGATTCCCTCCCCCGCTCTTTCTATCTTCCCCTCTACCACTGCCCACCCCCCAACTGTGTTTTGTTTTTTTTTCGGGTTTCGCGGGCCTTCCTCTGACCTTTTCCTCCCCTGCGTGTTTAACAACACGTCCAAATTTAAGCAATCCCCCATGTTCTGCTTCCTTACGTTGATTTCCTCGTCTGCCCAACGGAATGCAGGTTCTTTCAGTCCCATTTTCCTCCCCCCCGATTCGAGTGCTCAGTCGTCTTTTTTTTTTGCAGGGGCGGATTGCACTCCGGCTTCCCAAGATTTTTCAATTTCCCCTCCCGCACCCCAAAGGCCAGCGAATTTTCAGTGATTCCCCCTGCGCCGCCGCTTTTACTTCTCTTTTCTCTACCCCCAGTTTCCCCCCCCCAATGCGGGGATTTGCGCCGAACCTCCCAATGGTGAAGTGAAATTTTCCTTTCGTCGTTTTTATTTGTTGCTTTATTTTCTGCTTCTTGTACTTTTTCTCCAACCCCGCCTCCTTATTATAGCATACCCTTTCCTTCGGACCCCGCGCGTGTTTGTTCCGGCACGGCCTTCCCCCCTCCAAGCATTTCATTAATATAAGTTTATTGGGTTTTATTTCCTTTTTACCTCCTCCTGACTTTTCTGCTTCACCTATGCCCCCCTTTCCTTTTGTTTATAAACATCCCTACCTTTTTAAATCTTGCTCCCCCACCGCCTCCTTTAGTATCCCTACGTGACCTTAATTCGGGAAAACTTTGGTCTCTCGGTAAAAAGGAGTTCAACCCATCAGCCCCGTCCTCGGGTCCCCCCCTTCCCCCCCCCTTTCCGGTCTTCCCCTAATTCTACTTTCCGACCCTCTCGGCAATTCCCTTTCCCAAAATGATGGTCCCGAAAGGCCTCTAGTTGGTATTTTTCCCAGTAAATTTCATCTGCTCACCTCTTTCTTTTTTCCTTGGAACCCACCCCCGAGATTTTCCCTTTTCCGTCCTCTCTATTATTTTGTAGAAACGGAGCTTTTTTGAACCACCCCCTCGAAGCGATATAAAGAGATTGTTCCTTCTTTCTGGGTGTTCCGTGACCGGTTTCCCCCCTTGGCGCCTCTCTCTTGAAGCGACCGAATATGGTCATGTTCGCTTGGTCCCCTGGAGGGTTGCCGCTCATTGCCCTTCCAAGATCAATTCCCCCAGACCCCCTGAGCTTTGAGCACGTTCTTTCCCTTCTTAAAAAACCCCCCTCACGTCTCGCGCTCAGCAACCGTTGAATTCCCCTCCGGGGGTCCGGTTGGAATTTTTTCCGTCCCTACCATAGACCACACTGCGGTCTCATCGGCTGCCTTTTATATCGCCAGTAATCGGATGATATCGAGGGTCCGCGCAGGAGATCGTCGCCCCGGCTACCCCCTGCGTATCCCCCCCCTGTCCCCCCTTGGGCTGAACCGATTTTTAAGTTCTGCCGGCCTGGAATTGCATCACAAAGGCTTTTATTTTTTTCCGTGGAGGACTAGTTCGAGCTCTATCCCCCGCTTCCGCACCAGTCTCCCATGAACCTCCCTGCATTTTGGAAACTGTCCTTCGTTGCTTATCTCCCGATTCGCTTTCCTGACGTCTGGACTTTTCTTTCTTTCCATTTGTGACTTTTCGCCTTTTTGTCCGGTCCTGTCCGGGAAAGCAGGACCCTCCCATCTTCATAGCAGCCAACCTTCTTTTCCCCCAGCCTACGTGGTTTTCCTTCATGATTCCCCTCTCTGACCTCCAACCCACGTATACCGGATTCATCCCTCTTGATTGAGTTTCGATTTGTTTTATATCTGGGTTTTCCCTGTTGGTAGAGTGCTCTCTTGAACTCCATGAAGGTCTTGATCGGCGCCCGGCTCTCTTTCTTTGTGAATTCTTGTGGCCCTGTCCCTCTCTCCGGAAGCCCCATTCAGATTTCGTTACCACCTCCGCAATGCCCTATTGTGTAGGCTTAAGAGGGTATCCTTAACCCCGGGAATGCCCACTCTTCTTAAGCTCCCAACCCAGACTCTGTTTGGTCGAAGTGGAAAGATCTTTTTCCCTCCCCGTGGTTTTGTCTAGCTTTTTGACCCTTCGATTTTCCTCGATTTCCATTTGCGCTTCTATTTTTTTTCTTCATACAGGATTTCTTCCCTTCTCCCCCCACTTTCCCAGTCTGCGGTTCTCCCCTCCCCCGCTGCTGCCGGGCGTTTTTGGTAGAGATGAAAATCTCATGGTCGTCCTGGAAAAACTGCGTTTCAAATCTTAAACAAAACCCATAGTCCCTTTCCCCTTCTCCGATACGTTCCCTTATTTTCTGGTGCGTTCTACATCCGCGCCCAGGCCCTTACCATCTCTCTCATTGAAACCCTCCCATGAGATTTCTTTACCGTAGGTTTCTCGTTTCCTCCCTCGGCTGGGTATCTTTCCTTTTCTCCCCCCTTTTTCTTTACGACTCTCCAAGCCTTCCGAGTATCTTGCAGTTCTGACTTACCTGTCGAAGACTCTACTTCTTCACCACCTCCCCCATCCTCTGCCGCAAGGACGTCCTCCTGGTCTATCGCCTTGCCACGACTGGCCCGTTCCAACCCCTCCCTTCTCGCCCTCTTCTCTGCCTGTTCGCGCTTTCTCGCCTCGGCATAAGATGGCTTACGAGTAATTATTATCTACGGATGGTATTCACTCCCCCTCTTTTCAACCTACGGTCCTAACGGACGTTTTTTCCTCTTGGCCTACTCTTTCGCACTGCATGCGGTTCGGGCGAGATCACGTATCTCGATATCCAGTTCGACATCCCCCCGGAAATTTTTCTTTCGAAGTGTTCGTAAGTAGTAGGAGAAGTAAATTCCCCTCCCACGGCGTTTCATGCCCACCGTTCTTGCTGCGCTGATCTCGTCTTAGGGTCTTGTTGTTGCGTCCAATTTTTTGCACCCTCTTTGCCTGCCCCTCAATAGATTTTGGTTCTCTTGTGAATTAGTTCCCCATTTGGCCTACGCCCGTGGTAGAGCGCTCGCCTTTTCCATTTAGGTCGCTTCCAGATAGATTTGCCCCGTTGTATGCGCCCCGATCTTTTAAATCCCCGCAAGAATGCCTACTTGACGTGGACTTTGAATTGAGCTTAGATCGTTTTCCGCCCCCTTTTTGATCCTTTTTCCCGAGGATCCCTCAACTGGCAGCTCTCCTTTTTTTTTTTCCCTGACTTCCCGAGTGAGCTGCTGGCCCTTTACTTGGCCCCCCAAATTTAGATCCTTTCTCTTTTTTCCCTCAGGTTGGTCCCAGACATTAAGAGATTGGTTTCCAATCGCCTACTATTTCTGACCTGGACCCTTTGTTTCTTTGACTTTTACCGGGTCTTCCCTTCCCCACTACTTTTTCACTAGCCCCTGAGGGCCCTCTCGGCTGCCGGGTAGAAGGTGGCCGGAGCTCTTTCAATGTCGTTGGATCAATAGTTTCACTCCCCGTCTTTTTCTAATACCTAAGGGCTGTTCCATTTGTGGCCTATACTGCCGAGCATAACTCCCAGGAAATAGCACCCCGGCAAAAGGATATCTTCCCTTTACCTTTCCTCCCCGTCGTGACAACCCCCGCCGTTGCCTTCCTTTATAAGTGGTCTGCTTAGTATCCTTTCGCTTTTTTTTAGCGACATTTCCTGCATTTAAATCCAAGCCCCCAAACAAAAATGAATCTTACCTGGATCCCAATTCCTCCCCTTTCCATTTCTCCAGTTTCCCCTCGCTCTTTTTCCACGTGATCAGCCCCCCCGACTAATAACCCCTCCCTGCAGGAGCCGGTGGGAATCTCCCCGAAGCTCTTGCGCGCGGTTGCTTGCCGTGAGGCATTCCCCCCAGTTGTTTTCTCTTTTCCCAGCTGTGCATTTCTAAGGACAACTTCACTCCCCCCTCTCTGAGCCTCGAATCTTTCCTTTACCTTTACACCGCTCCCCATGAATTACGTGGGTCTTGAAGCAGTCACATTTTCATTCAGTCTGAAATGGACTGTTGCTGCCCTTGGACTTATTTTTTTGTTTACCCCCCCTCAAGACGCAGGTCCTGAGCCCCCTTACTTCGGGCACTTCCGACTTTGTTGTTTGCGGTGAAACTGGAAAGAGATCAAGCTTTTGAAGAGAACCCCAGTCCCGCCACTTGAACCACGGGTGCAAGATCTTTGGTATTTTTTGTATCTTTTCTCCCCAGCTAACGTGCTTTAACTCTCTCCACCAACGAAAATTCTGCTTTGAAGTCCCCCGTGAAACTAGATTAAGCTTTTTGATGGCCTTTCAGGTCGTCCCGACAAGGTAAATTCGCCCCTCTTACACCTCAGACCTCCAGATGTGCCAGTCCCAGGCCATGACTTTTTGAGGACCTGAATCTTCTTCCCTGTCTTCCGCTTTCCATCTGAAATTTTTGAACGGATGGTGGAGACAATACACCTTGACCTGGACACTTTCTTCTTCTTTTAAACAAGTAACAACGCATATCACCCAGCATATCACACTCTCGACTGGTACCCCCCCCCTGAACCGAACCCCCTCTCGCACTCCAGACCTGACTACTGGCCACCCACGACTCTCTCAAGCGCCCCTTTTTTGTCTCTTTTTTTTTCCGGTTTTCGGTTGCTAGGAGAGGATTTTTTATTTGCTTAGCGAGGATTAGGTATGAAGGACTCCCCCACCCGCTTTTTGGACTTGCGGCCCTCCCTTGGCACTTTTCGGCCTCTTATTTTTACTCTTCCCTCGGACTGCTCCTCCAATGCTTTTTGGTCGCTATACAAGGCCGTTACGCATCCGCCAGTTCCGGTGCAGCAGTTCCAAGATTTCTATCATGATGTTCTTACGCGCGTGTCCTTCCTCTCCCTTCTCCGACCTCCAAGTGCCTCCAAACCATCCTTTCTCTTTGCGTTCCCCGCAAGGAGCATTGCTTTTCCTGAGTATCTGTTCCGATCGCGCGTTTTTTCTTCCTTCCGCGTTGTGTGTTCTCGAGATATACCGCGCGACAGACGCCCTTTTCGCAATTGTCCTGCTTGCGGCAGAGTCTCTTTCTTTTTGACTGACTTGCGGTTCCTCTCTGGATCGTCCGCCGTTCTCTTCGCCGTAATCAGCTCAGGTCAGGATGCCGTTTTTCCCATCTTCGGATCCACGGTTTCGTGATTCCCTCCTTCCCTAGACCCGACCCACTTTTTTTTTCCTTTTCTTCAAACGCGATTCCGGAAATTCTCCCCAGGTCTGCCTCCCTTCCTCCCTTTTCCGTCTCCTGAATCTCCCTCGCGGTCTCTCCACAATCCGACGCCGAGATCCTCGGTCTTTTTCTACCATTAGATGGTTTTTTATCTTCCTTCGTGTGTTCCTCTTGCGTTTGCGTATCTGTTTGGTTTTTTCTTTCCGGTTGGTTTACCACGTTCTTCTCCCTCTTTATCTTGCGGTTCCGCCGAACTGGCTTTTTAGTTGTAAAACCTTCCTCGACTTGTGGTGATGGTAATTTTCGCCAACTCACGGAACATTCTGGATTTTGGTTCAGTCCCCCCCGAAAATAAGGCCCGTATGGCTGTCTTTCCTTCCCTCCCCTTTGACTTCGTTCTTTTGTCTTTTCTTTTTTTTTCGTCTTTTCTTTTCCACTTTTCTTTCGACCATAGCTTTCTCGAGGGTCAGCGTTAGCTTTTTGAGAGAATTTTTCCTCCCGCTTAAAGCACGTTCCTGCGTTTAGTTTACCACGATTATTAACGACTTCCAATAGTTCACGCGCGTGCGCTTCCTTTTTTCCCGCACATTCTCTCTCTGATCTCTTTTTTCCCTTTTTCCCCCTCCCCCTCCGTGAGTTGCCGCTGCTTCCTTCGTTGCCCTGCCTGCGGAGGTAAAACAATCTGCCGAAGTCATGAATAGTTCTCCCCTTTGCTTTCATCGGATGCGTTCGTCAAACGTCTTAAATTAGATCCTTCCTTAGGATTTCTAATTGTCCGGCGCGATGCCCTTTGTGAAACACGGCGCACTTGCTTCACTTAACTAAATTTTCGCTTTCGCTTACCGTTTCTTATCTTCCAACGTTTTCCCCCGAGTCTTAAGGGCTTCTCCCGTTTCCAAACACTTTCCTCTTTCCCCTCCTCAAGAAACTCCGTCCCTTCTTCCTGTAGTCAGTGGGTCTTGGTTGGTGCTGGAACCTTACCTCCTCCCCCCCAAGTATATCCTCAGGATTTTTTTTTTTTGTGACCTTTCTCGCTCCTTTCCCTTTCTAAGGCTCTTTCCCTCCCTTTTTCTGGGCTATTTCCTTGTTCGTACTCCTCCCTCTCCTTAATAGGAGGCCCCAATTTCCCCCCTTTATTCTTCTTTCCCCCCAGAATGTGCCCAATATGTCTCCAGAACCCTCCTAGGTGACCTTCTGCCCGTCCAGCACTTCCTTGCACCTCGTTTCGATTCATTCCCCGGCCTGCACTGCCATCTCCCGGTCCTACTTTTAACGCCACCCATTTCCGGCCCACTAGACTGCGTTCTTGGTAACTGAAATCTTTCCGACGTTGCCCCCCACTTCTTCCTCCCATCAATCCTCTCTCTCCTTTCTGAGTTCCGTAAATTCCGTCTCTCCCACGTGAGTTTTTTTCTGGTCCCAACCACCATTTTTGAGATATTTCCCATTTGGGATATCCCCTTTTATTCATACCCCCTCGCTGTAAAAAAAAACGATTCGACGAGACGAGATACGAGCGAAGCTTTTGCTTTTCTTGAGGGTGATTTCCGCAACACCTGGTCGCCCTCTCTCTTTTTCCGCTCCCGATCTTCCCCTGCTCCGTTCTACCGTTTTTTTTTTTTGGTGCCGTCCGCATGTCCCCACTGTCTCATCCAGCCCCTTTAGGAAGTGCCCCCGCTGCTTTTCCCCTTTTTTTGTCATTCTGTGTCTTCTGAGTCCCCCCCCCCCCATCCACCCCCTCTGAGCAGAGGCACTAAATCCACTCTCTCCCCCCTCCTTTGGTCTTGGCTCTACGTCCCCCCACCTTTTTATCATCGGTCTTTTAACAAATCCGTTGGCTGTCGAACGTATAATCTCTACCCCCCTGTAATTCTCTCCGAGTACGAAGAATGAAGGGGAGTCACGTCCCCCTTCCCCAGATCACGGCTTTCCCCTCTGCAAAGTTCTGGCGTCCTTTGACTTTCCCCCAAATTTCCTTAGAGCTACGGCTTCGGCCCCCATATTTAGCCGCCTCCCAAGAGAAACCAGACGAGATTCCACCCCCCCTTCCCTTCCCGTTTTGCCTTCTCGGCCGATTCCCCCTCTTCATGTACTTGTCAGCTGGATGGGCCTCTTTTCTATGTTAAGTCCCCGAATCCAGTTCTTGACTTTCCCGTCTGCCCTCCGAGGAATCCCTCCTGGGAAGTAACTTTTGATGCGTCTTCACCCCTCCTATTTTCTACTTAATTGGATACAACCCTCCTTTTTCCAGAAAACACAAGTCTCCCGGCCCCCTTCGAGTAGTCTTAATCTTTGTTCGTCCGACTATGGGGAAGACTGGGGGCCCCTATTTCCGGGTTCGCGCCCTCCCGACTGTCTTCTATTTCCGTACGGCGCCTTTCTGTCATTGGAATTGTGGCCCGTCATTCACTTCCCTCAATCGGATTTCGCTTTCTCTTTTTCCCACGCTCATCCATTTTTTCGTGTGCCGAGCGCTGTCCCTCCTGACGAAGGAAGCCCCCAAAAGTTTTTAAACCCGTGGATGTTCGTCTCGCGGGTTACCCTCGCATCT
>Ga0179593_1697421_pt1 | contig 10689 bp, 17 predicted proteins | sample CZODoug2_1_08_16_FD_185931 | JGI IMG/M metagenome (GOLD analysis project Ga0179593, IMG submission 185931) | Vadose zone soil fungal communities from Angelo Coast Range Reserve, California, USA - CZODoug2_1_08_16fungal (PacBio error correction) | ecosystem: Environmental > Terrestrial > Soil >... | reverse complement strand
TTGGAGCGTTGATCGGCGAATTCAAGGGCCTGCTGTTTTCTTTTTTTCTCTCTTTTTTCTCTTCTTAGTGGAGCGGTCCCGCAGGGCCCAGTTACCGCTTCTCTTTTTTCTCCTTTTTTCACCGACGAGTAAAGGGAGGTGGAAGTATCGGATGACTTTTTTTCCCTTTTCAGAAGGAGAAGGAGATATTGAAAGCCTTTTGCTTTCCTCCCCCTCTCTCGTAGGCCAGTCGCCGACCCCTTACTTGTACCACGCGCGCCCTCCTCTTTTTCTTTTTTGTAATGAGATCTTGAGACGACCTTTTCCTCCAGCCTCGTCAAACTTGCGAGAAATATCTACTAGCTACTTTGATTTTAACCCCCCCCCCCGCTCCCCTTTTTCTCGATAATAATAGCAAATCCTTACTCTTTCCCCCTCCCCTGCACTTTCTACAGCAGGAATATCTTTTTTGGGACATAGGAGTACGACCTGTCTAAAATTCAATCGACACTCTTAAACCTCTCATCTTTCCTCTTCCACACCTTTTCCTTTCCTTTTCCCCCCACCCCAAACAACCAAATCGTTACCCCATCTTTTCCTCCCCTCGGAGAAACTACACCTCCCTTCCTCGCCAACCTTTGCCGAAGACTCTGTCACTCCGCTTGGTTCCTCAGTCTTTATCAAGTGAATCATTCCATGTCTTTTTTTTTGTTCTTTTCTTTCGTCCTGGTTACTTGTGGTCGTTCTGACTTACTTTTTTTTTTCCTTCGGTATGTCATTGTCTTAATTCAAATAGTAATCCAATAAGTGTAATACCCTCATTCTTAGTATAGACCTCTCCTCCTCCTCTTTTCCCTTTTTCTCCGGACTTTTGTTTTTGGTCAAATTCCTTTCCCTTTTTCAGTTGGGCCCTTGTTTGTTTTGCGCTTGGAGAAATTGGGAGGGAGAGTTTCGGTGAATTGGTCTGCCTTTATTCCCCTTTCTTCCTCCCTTCCTTTGGAACTGGAGTTTTTAGATGACTTTTCTTTTCTTTTCTTCTTGCATACACAATGGCGACCGATTCCTCCCCCTTTCTTTCTTCGCGATTTTTCTTTCTTTCTTCACAGTCTACGCCCCCTTCCCTTCTTTTGTTATATTCTCATCTCGTCGCTCTTCTCTCCTTTTTTCCCCCCTCTTTTGTTTTTTTCGCCAACCCGATTTTCTTCTTTTTCCTTTGGGGGCCCGAAACCTGAACCGGGAGTGAAGATGACCCCCTTTGTTATCCAACCCCCCTACTCTCTTTTTCTCCTTTTTTTTTTGAATTGATAAAGCAGTTCTCATTCCTTTTTCCTTCCCGAGGAATTTAAGTACTATTCTTCTTTTCCTCCTTCTTTCCATGGAGATGGCTCGCCTTGCAAATTCATTTGGGTTTTGCGCTTTTGCTGTCTCTCTTTCCCCCTCATTAAATTTAGATGGCCCTTCATCTTCCCCTTTCCTCCCCATTTACTATCTAACTACCTGTTCATACTTTTCCCCCCCCCTCCGCAAGAGCAGGATTTTTTTACCCTCCCATGCCCCTGTATCGTTTCTTACTTTCCTTCTTCCCTCCTCCCCTAACTTTAAACAACCCCCCCTTATAAACATTTACCTTGACTTCCTTTTTCTTCCCATCCGGATACGCATCGTCCCAAAACCAGCCTTGGAATTTTTTTTTCCCTCTCCCTTTACCCAGTTTGTCATGACAACCCTTATTCCCTTTCCTCTTTTTTCTTTTTAGCGACATAATCAGAAGTGATGGTATGTCCTTTCCTTTTCCTTTTTCTTAGCCAGCATCTGTAACATGAAATTGACAAGTTGGCCACTCTTTCTGGTTATCTTACGGCGGTGTTTCTTCCTCTTCCTCCTTTTCCCTCTTCCATCGTATCTAGGATGGTTTTGTTCACGGGTTCGTAGAGACATCACTTGTTTGTTTCGGTTGCCTATTTAGTAGAATGAGAGGCAGTGGGCAGGAGGATGTCCGGAACTTGTCCCCTTTTTTTTCCCTTGCTTATCCTTTCTCTTTTTTTTTTTGTCAAAGGTTCGCTGTTTATCTTGTTTTTTGATAGAAATCCGTTAAGGATCTCTATCTTTCTCTTTTTTCCCCCCTGTGTGAGAGAGATCAGTCCTTTCTACCCCCCCCCTCTTCCTTTTTCTTCTTTCCCCCGCGCCGAAATATTCCGATGATATTCTTCTTTCTTTTAACTTCGCAGCCGCCATGGCAAAGAATTACTCTTTCCCTCTTTTTCTTTTTCCCGGGAACCAAACCATCCTAGATAACTATCTGACTTTGCCTCCAGGTCTCGTTTTCTTCCCTTCTTTTTCCCTCCTTGGAACCCCCTCTGTCAATCTTCAATTGTCTACTCCCTTTTCTTTTCGCTTCATCAGACTTCGGAGATGAGCCTTATGCTTTTTTTCTTTCTTTTCTTCGTTTGCTGCTAACTGGGTATCCTCGGAAGGGAAGACCTGTGTTTCGATGTTTCTTCTCTTCCTTTTTTTTTTTCCTCCTTTTTTGGACCTGTTATGGGTGTTCTTCCTTCTTCGTGGGAATAAAAATTTTTGTTTTCTTTTTTCTTCTCTTCTTCTCAGGTGCTGGAGAGGGGGGCGCGCTTAGCAATAGTGAGGATTTTGGGTCCCTTCTTTGTTTGTCTTTCCCTCTCTTTTCACTTGGGAGGGGGAAGCATTGCTACTGTATTTTCTTTTCCTTCTTTTTCCCCTTTCATCCTAATTTGCAAGGAGCGCATTCTTTTTTTCCTTCTGCGTATGTACTTAAATTACTCGTGTGCAGAATTGGCGCCTGGTTTCAGTTAGCCTTTCCTTCTCTCTTTTTGCCTTTGCGTTGAGGTTGGTTCTTGGCATCTGTCTCACTTTCTTCATTTTTTTGCAACTCGAGAAAATACTTCCTTTTATCTCTTCCCCCCCCCCCCCCCCGGTGTTTCCTCCTTTTTTTTCCTTTTTCCTCTTAAAAACCTTTCTTCTTGCCCTATTTCCCCTTTTCCCTCGCGAACGAGCTTAATGAATCTTTTTTTTCCCTCTCCATTCGGATAAGGGCCGTTAATGTCACATCGCGCGCTGCTGCGTCCTCTTTTCTCCCCTTATTTCCCCTTTCTGAAATAAGAATTTTTTCGTTTCTTTTAATGCCAATGTCTTAATCACGCCCACCTTCCACGCCATTCCAGGCAAATCTCCCTCCCATCCTGGATCCAGCGTTTCCTCTTATTTTCTTTTCACTTCTTTCCCCTCCCTCGCATGGCCATTATTGACCCTTCCCATTTTTTTTTTTTTTTTCCGGAAAATGTGGGAGGGAAGAAGATTTTTCTTCCTTTCCAAGTGATTATGTGAATTAGAAAATGTAAAGGACCGAGAAGGATCGTCCCTTTATGAGCTCCTCATTTCCCCCTTTCCTCCCTTCCGACGAAGCACGATTTCTTTTTTCCCCTTTTAATGGAGATGATGCATTGATAGCCTTTTTTTTTTTTTTTTTCAGGTGCCGAGCTTTTCTACGGGATCGCATTTTAATCGCCCCTCTTTTTTTGTTCTTCTTTCCATTGTTTGGGTAGTGCATGCTAGACGGTTCGTCCTTTTTTTCCTCTGGGGGTATAGAATGGTGGTTGTTGTGTTTCTGTTCTCCTTTTTAGGATGAGTGCTAAAGGGTGTCTGTAGTTTGTGCGATTCTTCCCCGTTCGCTACTCGATTCTTCTCCTCCTTTTCCCCTTCTGCTGTAGAAGTTGCATGCTCTCTTTCTTTTTCTCTTTTCTTTCTGCGATTTGATAGTATATATATCTTACCTGTGTTCCCCCTTCTTTTTCTTGATAGCAAGTTGAAGCCGGATGAGATTTTCATACTCTTCCTTTGCCGTCTTTCCATTTCCCCGCCTTACTCCCTTACGCGTACGTATAGTTGGTCGGGATCTCCCCCCTTTCCCCTCTCCTTTCCCCCTCTTTTTATACCGCTCTCTTAGCACACGCCTTTCCCGTAGGATCAACCTTCCAGTCACTCGTCGCGGTCTTATAAACTTCCTTATTCTTTTAGCACTTTTTTCCCCCCCTCCCCCTCTTTTCTTCCCCCCCCCCCCTCTAGCAAAACCATACCCATCCCCTTCCCTTTTTTTATCATCCAATAGCCCCAGAACTATCACTCCTTTTCTTTTTCTCCCCCATTGAGGTCTATTGGTCGGCTTGCGACGTACCAGTTCTCCTTGCTTTATCTTTTTCCCCTTCCCTTTATTTTCCCTCCCCCTCCTCCGTTTTTTTTTTATGTTGTTGTGTGATGCTTTCCCTCTCCCTAATATCGTAAAGTCCTGGGGTTCGTCCTCCCCTTTTCTTTACCGACTTACATAGCCTTCAAATTTCCGTGAATTGTTCCTCCTACCCTTTTTTTTTTTTCTGGAGAGATAATGTCTTTGGTTTTTTCCCCTCTTTTTGATGGGGTGGCGTGTGATAGATGGTTGTTCTCTTCTCTTTTTTTTTTTTTAAGAAGAGCTTGACGAGTATCTAAATAGGGTTGGAAGTTTTATTTCCCGATGTCCTGCGGTTCGTGCTTTTTTCTTCCGTTTTTCCTCCTCGGGCTCCTCGCATGCAAGGAGTACATTGTCTCTTTTCCTTCTTAGGAACATGATATTGAAGGCTTCCTCTTTTCCCCTTAGAAGCGCGACTTGATTCACGCTGTCTGGTCAAATGACGACTTTTTCTTCTCCTTTTTTTCTTTCTTCTTTGTCTTTCAAACTTGATGATCCACCTACTCCAATTCCTCCCCCCCTTCCCCCGCTTGGACCCAAGTAGATAGATAATCTCATTCCCTCTTCCCATAACAAAGAAACATGCACTTATACAGTGCCAGAACTACTGCTCTCCTATGATGGCCTCCTTATTCTTCTTCTTTCCCTCCTTCTCCCATAATATAGCAAACTCAACCCCTCTTTTTCCCCTAATGGCAAGCTACACAATACAATCCTCTCCCCCGCCCCCTAACCCGCTGACGAACTGACCACAAACACCCCATCCCACCTCTTCTTCGTAGTCCTTTTCCTTCTTCTTTCTTTGAAATGAAATGAAAGTACTTTATACAGGTGGCCCTTTCTCTCGTAGTCGTCGTAATGTTCGTCTTTGTTCTTCCCTTTCCCCATAAAGGACTTATTCGTAGTCCTCCCCATCTCTGTTTTGTTTATTCTTTTTCCCTCCTTTTTTTTCCTTTTCATTATTTAGTACGATTATTTCTCCACTCATTTTCCTTCATTTTTGTTTGGGAAATTTCATACTCCCTTTTTTTTTTTTTTGCGCTTGGAGCAAGGGAGGGAGAGGTGCATGTGAATGGCGTTTAGTATACCGTTTTTCCCCTTTCTTTTTTTTTCCCTTTCTTTGAATGCGTTTGTAGCTGCCTTGCCTTCTCCCTCTTTTCTATACAAAGGGCTCGATTTTCTTTTTTTCTTTTAGCAATAGATACGCGCTATTGCCATTACTGGTCCCTTCCTTCTTCCTCGCTCTTTTTTCTCTTCCTCCTTTCACCCATTAGGAGTTACCTTTTTAATTCTCTTTTTTCCCCCGAAGTATTTTCTAGCCATTTTCTTTTTCCCCCTCTTTACCCTATGACACAGATCAAGGAAAATACCACGCTGCTATTAAAGCCCTGCCGTACTCTTTTGCTCTATCCTCTTTTTTTCCTCTTTTTCAAATTTTATCTTATGCCGAGGAATGTTTCCTCCCCCCCCTATGTCACCATGTACAGGAGAATGTCCCCTTCTCCTCCTTGAGCGAGTCAGAACCACCGTCATTATTTTTTCAGTAACCCAAGTCTCCCTCCCCCACTTCCCCCCCCTCTTCCTAATTACTGAAATGCTTCCTCCCCATCAGCAACCTTAGCATTCAGACCCCCCCTTCTTTCCCACTATCCCTCATTCCTTCACACCCTATATCCATACCTCAATCACTGCACACCTCCCCTAGCCTCCCCCTTCTCTTGTACTTGCTTCCCTTAAATCCGGATACCATTTTTTTTTCCCCTTTCTTTGGAAATGTATAGCATAGATGAAATATCAGACCTTTTTCCCTTTTCCCTACAAAGGTAGCACCAGAACCTCTTAACATTGAAGATGTACTTTGTTGCCTTTTAGATCGCGCCAGTTTCCCTGGATTCTTCCTTCCCCTTCCTTCCCTTGAAGGCACTGGAGAGTGCAAGATTCTATCTCATCTTTTCCGTGGTTGTGTTTAGTCCCTGCAGTCATTTCTTGTATTTCTGCCCTTTCTTTCAGTAGAACAGTCGAATGAGTTCTTGGTTGAGGATTTCTCCTGTTCTTCCTCTGTTTTTTCTCCCCTTTCCCCTTATGAGAGGGCCGCTGTTGTGTTTGGTCTTAGACCCTCTTCTTTCTTTGTTGTTGTGAGAGTCTCCTCCTTCCCAAACACACAGAGAATCCTATCAGCCGAGTTCTACCGCATTCGAACTCTTTCTCTCTTTTTCCCCTCTCTTCTACTTCCAATCCGCCATTCCCCCCTGCAAGAAACAACAACCACCTTCCCCCATCCTAGATAACTATTTTTTTTCTTTGGACGTTATTCGGCCTTCCGGTCTAGCTTTATATACCTTCTCCCTTTTTTCCCCCCTTGTTCAAACGCAGCTCAATTGGTTAAAGATGTTTTTTTTTTTTTCCCCTCCCTCGTCGGATTATGAGCTAGCTAGAACATGGATTTCCTCTTGTTATACGATCCCCTCCTCCCTTTTTTTTTTTCTTTTTTCCCTCTTCTCTCTTTCGGGTCTTTTTTTTTTTTTTCTTCCCTTTTTTTCTTTTTCCCCCTTTCCTCTTTCCCTTGGAACGACATTTACCGGGTTGGACAGCGTTGCGTAGCGGATGGTCTCGGACTTTCGCCGTATATTTTCTCTGTGTTTTTTTTCTTTTCTTTTTTTTCCTTCCGGAGATTTTATCTGACTTTTTCTTTTTTTTTTCCTGAATAGTGAGAGGTGTGCACGCCTTTTTTCTTCAATGTTTAATGGGATAATGGGGAGGGGACGGCGTGGTTTACTTTTGATTCTTTTCCCCTTTCCTTTCCTCCTTCCCAGCTGTACACTGGTTCCTCTTTCCCTTTTTTTCTTAAATACTCGGCAGAATGTGGATGAATGTTCCCTCCCCTTCTTCAAACGAGTCGGCAAGGTGCGTCTGTCTAGTTCGGTTCTTTCTTGTCCTCGTCCCTTTTTCCCCTTTCCTCTCCCCCCTGTGGTGGGAAAAAAACAAGCTTTCATCTTCCTTTTTTCCCCAGGAGTAGAAGAGCGATATCGTTTTTTCCTCCAGTAGATAAGGGCGTTAATGGCAAAACTAGACGCGATCTATCATCTTCTTTTTGTTTTCTTTTTCCCTTTTTGGAAATCAGATAAGCACACTCCTCTCTCTTCCCTTTTTCTTAAGTACAGAACACCAGCTGGTCTTCCTTTCCCTCCCTCTTCCCCTGCAACATATCCCCTCCACTTTGCTCAAGCGACAATTACAGATCACCCATTCCTCTTCCTCCCCCCCCAAAAAACCATTCCGTTGCTTTTCCTCCCTTTTTCCCTTTTTTCTCACGGATCGTCTAAATTAAAATTAACTGTTCCCCCCTTCTTAGACAATGAAATACCGATCAAGGGAGGTACGTCCCTTCTTTCTTTGTTCCTGTTCCCTTTCCTCTTTTCCCTTTCCCTCCCCTTTCGACGACATAGACTGCCCCGCTTTTTTCTTCGATGATGCACTTGATAGAATGCTGCAGCGCTTGTCCTTCTTTTTTCTCCGGTACAGGACCTCTTCGGCAAAGGGTTGAGGCTGAGTAGTGGGGTATTTTTGCAGTGGTGCGCGTTCGCTTTTTACTCTCTCCTTCTTTTTTTTGTTTTCTTGCCACTTCATGTATGGTGGAGGCTGATCCCCTTTTCCCCTTTCTTCCTTTTACTCGATTGGCTCAGGAAAAACCTCCTCTTTCCCCTTTTTTTTTGTATTTTAAAGGAGAGAGCGATGCCCTGATTGTTGTGATACTTATTGACTTTTCCCTTTTTCCCTTTTCTCTTTCTCTTCTCTCCAGTTGACGAGTGGAGCACGATCTTACAACTTTCCCTTTCTTCCCTTTCAAGAATGAATTCAAGAAGCTGCGTTCTTCTTTTTTTTTTCTTTCATATCATTCCGTGCTACTAATCTTTTTTATTACCTTTTTTTTCTTGCCGTCCCTCACTCCCCCCTCCTTATCTCAAACTCCATTTAATCGTCGTTCCCCCTTCCTACATCGTCAAGGCTCTTCCCCTCCACATCACCTCTGTACAATAAATCCGGACCGCACCCACCCCTTTAGTCTACCCCCCCCTCCCTCTCCTTTTCCCTCCCAGCAATTCTCTCCATCCAAGCCCCTCACCTTTCTTTCTCGCCCTGTGAGTCTATTACAACCTCCCTTTCAGGGACTTGACGATATTCGGGTTCGTCATACACTCCTCTTATCTTTTCTCCTTTCTTTTCTTCTCTCTCTTTTGGATTGCTGTAAACCCTCAATTTCCCTTTTTGTCGACCGACCACTCATCCTTCTCTCATCTAGGCCCAAAACCCATAAATTGTGTGCATAAGCTGCACGGGTTGCTTTTGACTTTTTTTCCCTTTCTTTACATCGAAAGGGAGATGTTGATGGGTGTTGTTGTTCTCTTTTTTCTTCTTCTTTTGAGAGGTGAGCGAGGGGAAGAGTGCTCCTTTTTTCCCCTTCCTCCCATTTTTATGGACCGAAAGTAAGAGGGCTTTTGGAGATACGATTAGGGTTCTGGTTTTTAACGATTTCTTGTTCCTTCTTCTCCGACCAGAGGTGTAATAAGGAAATGTATTCTTTTCCCTTTCCTCCCCTCGAAGCGCGTTGACTGATTCAGGGGTTCTTCTTTCTTTTTCACCTGGTGTAGCTCCAGCCTGGTTAAACTTGCGATTCCCCTACACTATCTCATTCCCCCCCTCTCTCTTTTTCGTCCATCTTCAAATTCGATATACGCTATCTTCATCATCTATTACCACCTGCTCCGCAGAATTAATATTACTGCGCCCCCATCTTTCTTTTTCTCTTCCGCCCTGTCGAAAACTCAATCGCAACCTCTACAACCCACTGTTATCAATGCAGCCTCATAACCCCTCACTTTCCCATTTTTCCTCCCCCCCCTTCGTTACCACTCGTTCAAAAACATTGCATACCTATCCTCCCCTTCGAATAACAAAAGACTCTCCGCCCACCTTTTTTTTTTTCCCTGCGATGGAAAGTAGGGTTCGGATACCCTGCACTGTTAAGCTTTTTCCGAAGCTTTTTCTTCTTCTCCCCTTTTTCTTGTCGTAGTCATGTTAGTCCTTTGGGTTATCCTTTTTCCTTTCCCCCCTCTTCTCCTCCATTCTCGCGTATGTTCAAGTGTATGAATTCACCTCCTCTCCCTATAATGTATTAGACGATTAGTCTTCTCCCAACATTTTCCTTGCCCCCCGTCAGGTACTTTCCTCTGCCCTTTTTTTTCTTTCTTTTTTTTGTTTTTTTTTCTGTCGAGTGCAGTATTGGCAGTCCTATCTCTTTTCTTTTCTTTTTTGTTGACATCCGGCGAATGGTTCCTCTCTTTTTCTTCCTCTGTGTTTGATTAAGACATTGAATTTGCCATGGCGTTTAGCTGCCTCCCCTGCTGGTTCTTGTTTATTTTCCTCTCCTCCCTCCTCCTGAGTGTTGAAGTCGTCCTTTTTTTTCCTTTTTCACGGAACTTAGCGAATGTGACGGCTCCCCCTCCTTTTTTATTTTTTCTTTACTCACTTTCAAGGAGTTTTCGTTGTTAATCGTCATCATGTCATTTTTTTTTCTTTTCCTTTTTTCTTCTTCCCCCCCCTCGGTGACATCCCCTTTTTTTTCTTTTTTTTTTCTTTTTTTTGCAACTTTTCGCTGACACAGGTCAAGAACCAACGCTCGGCCCACGCAATTCTGCTCTTTTTCCTCCCCTTCCGCCATTTGCCTCTCTTAGCCCATTTTTTTTCCTTTGAAGTGTATAGTACCATGACGCATCACGTTTATGCCCCTCTTCTTCTTTTGCAAATTAGGATGAGCGATGTCAGCACCACAGTTCACTAAGTAACAAGCCCCTTCCTCCCCCTCTCTCCCCCATTCTTCTCCTCCTTCCCCCTGTCCCCCTTGATCACTTACAACACACTTCTCCTTCCTAATACCTCCCCTTTCACTTCTCCATCAGAATAGCAGACCCTGGAATTTCCCCTCCTCCCTCCCCTTTCCCCCCCCCACAACAAACGTCTGTACCTCCACCCCACTCCCTCTTTTCCCCAGGAAGTGGGATGTGCCATTCACACATACGGATACCCTCTTTCCGAGCTCAAGATCTGGGAACATGTCTGTAGTAGTTTCATATCCGAAGCTGATTTGCGAACCTTGACCCTCTTTCCTTCATTTCCTTTCTTTCCCCTCCTTCCAAAAAGTTGCCATAGTAGGATCACAGTGAACCCCTCTTTTTTTCCTTCTTCTTTTCCTCCTAGAAATGGGCAAGGCCGGAAGAGTTTCCACTCTTCCTTTTCCCCTTAGAGGTAAACTGGTGGTTGGTTAGTTTGATCCTTAGTACTTTTTGCACTATCTTTCATCTCTCTCTTCTTCTATTTTTTTCCTGGAGCCTTGAGGTGTGTAGATTCCTACCTTTCTTCCCTTCTGAGAGGTTAGATTACTGTTGAGTCTTTGTTCTCTT
>Ga0179593_1503847_pt1 | contig 10689 bp, 16 predicted proteins | sample CZODoug2_1_08_16_FD_185931 | JGI IMG/M metagenome (GOLD analysis project Ga0179593, IMG submission 185931) | Vadose zone soil fungal communities from Angelo Coast Range Reserve, California, USA - CZODoug2_1_08_16fungal (PacBio error correction) | ecosystem: Environmental > Terrestrial > Soil >... | reverse complement strand
AGTTCGGGTAACACCCCCCCTTCTTCATTACTTTTCCGGAGGTGTTTACTGCGTGAGGAGGTTTTTTTTTTCAACGCAAGTTTTCCACACTTCGAGTATCAGTACCCCTTGTAATTCGTGTAGTCCTGCCCACTTTTTCTTCTCTTGTTTCAAACAGCTGATATCCCTTGACTTATATGTTTTAGTTCACCAATGTCTGTTTCACCCCCAAATCTTGTCCCTATCTGAACTTCTTCGGCTGTAGTTCCCACCTTCAAGTCAACGTCTAACCCCTTCGCTGGCCCTTGCCTTGGTTGTCCCTCCACGCTGTTCAAATCTGCTACGCCGAGCCCGCGTCATCCCCCAGTGGTGAGTGCTTTTAAACGAACCATCATATTCCGTAAGGTAAAGCAAATTTTTCTTTTTTCCTTCAAGGCAATATTTTTTCAACTCCGCGCGGCGATTTTGGCGGCCAAAACGTGTACCTCTGCCAGTTTGGGCTGGCTCCCTCCTTGCCCCTGCCTTAAGTCTTCTGCAGCAATTTCTTTTTATGACCTTTTTTGAGGCCTTTCTACGTTTGGCTAAAACCTTTCGGGGTAAAAGAATACCCACCTTTCTCCAATTCTGAAGTATATTTTTGTCCTCCCCCAGATTTAAATCATCAGCGACCTCCCCCTTCCCGACGGCACACCACCGTTAATGAAGAGAAAAATCCTTCGTAAGGGACCGTATTTGACCCCTCGTTTTTCAAATTTCGCGTGTCAAAAAGATTCCCCTTTTTCCCCCCCACATTCCTGCTTGGCTCATGTAACCAAACCCCACCCCATGTGTTCACTCCTCAGTTGGTTCTATTTTTCCCCAATCGAATCATGAGTGATTCTCGGCCCCCGATGGAATCGAACCCTTTCCCCGAGGCCAAAGTAGATGAATCTCACTCACTGGTTTCGGGGTTCCCTTAGCGTCCAACCTTAGACGATTCCAGGTACCCCCGACATGTCCATAACTATTCTCTCCGAGTGCATAGGGTGTTAGGACCGCTTCCACTTTGTGTGCTCTTGTATTCCATCTCTCGCTTAGCCCATTCGGAACGCCCGAGTGCTTTTCGCGTCCAGGATCACCTTTCCCCCTTGTTTCATACTTTGCCGGATTTCGTGTTACCAACCGGGAGACTCCCTCTAGTCTTCAAGGTGACCCTGATAGTTTCTTTGTCTTTTCTTTTTCCTCGATTTGAATGGGTACTTCTTCCTGGACTTCCACTCTTGGCCGCTGGATTTTCCTTTTTCCGTTACGCCGAATGGGGATTCTCCCTTACTTCAGGCTGCCCCACTTAAAACCCTCTCCCTTCAGGAACTGTTTTTTTTTTCCCTTAGTTTTTTTTTATCAGACCCAACTCGGTGCCAGGGGCTACTCAGTATTTCTCCTGAGTGTTAGGTTTCGGGTTAATACTTCTCCCCAGCGTCCAGCTTGGGCTCTTAAAGTTGAGCCCAATTCGGGCCTTCGAAAACGTTTTTCCCCCCAAGCACGCAAGATTTCTAGGTCCTTTTGTTCTTTTTTGTCTCCTTCCTTTTGCCGAGTTTTCTTGTTGTTATCGACAATGTCCTCTGGCTGCCACTTTTTTCCCATCACCGGTCCTTGATTTGCTTTTTGTCTCGACGAAATGGCTCTGGAGGCTTTGCTTTGTTCGTCGTGAATAAATGAACTCCGATTGTTTGCAACCCAAGTCAGCGGCAGTATCCGATCCATTTTGATTGGCTCCTAGAACCCCCCCCCCATGCAGCTGCAGTATTTTTTTCATTTCACGTTTGCACACTTCCTTCATTCACGCATCTTTTTTTACTTTCTCCTGTGATCCGATTGCGGTACGAGTCCCCCTCACCGTCCCAGCAAAAATAAGCTCCTTTCCTAGTCTCACATTGCCTCCGTAGAGGACTTAATTTTTTTCCCTGTGTCACCAGATTTTTTTTTGTCTCTAAGACGGCCTCCAGCGGTTCCAGTCCCTGAGACCCGATTAATTCCCTTTTGTCTGCCAGTTTCCTTTTTTTCTATATTTTCCCACGTTAGGATGCGACCGCCTGTCCTTTTGCGTTCTATGTGCCCCCTTTCGTCCCCTGTGGTAGCAGACCTTTCTGCCTCACCTCCTCACACTCTATCTTTCTCCTCCGTTTTTTGTTTCGTCTTTCTGATTCCCTGTCTGTCCTCCAACTCGTCCCTACCCAGCACGACCGCGAATGCGACCAACTTCCTCGCAAGTTCTTGTTCCACCTTGTTGGAACCAAACGGTCGTATTCAGTCACACCCGAACTAAGACCCAGTGCCTGTCTCGTACCCGTTCCGGGTAACCGTCGCATCAGGCCGGCGGCCCAATGGTCCCCGCCAAAATTTCCCCCCCCCTTTCCGCCGAGTTCACTGTCTTCTCTTTCTCAATTTCGTCATCGAGCAATGAGTTATTGGCACCGGGCCGCTTCATTTGGTGTGTACTTGTACCGTTCCCCCCGTGAAGAGCAGGTAAGCGTTCTTTTATCTGATTGTTGGGAACGAAAGCGATCTTTGACCCCCAAAGTCCTCTTGGCTTCCCACGTCCATTCCCAAAACAACGTCGCCGCGCCCGCATGTTTGAAGGTGTTTTCTTCCGGGCATCCATTTTTCTTCCGATCGGCCGTTGTTTAACTTCGCTTCATTGCAGGGTGGAAAGCAACCCTTCTTCTCCCAATCCCCTCCTTTCAGTCTCTCAGTTCGTTGCCACCCCTTTTTCTTCATCTGCCGGTGCTTGTAACCTTGACCAGTTTGTTCCCTTAACCCGCATGCCCGAGAGAGCTACAAAGCCTTCTTCCAACAGGTCGTAGTCCACCCTTTCCCCCAACGATTTCTCCTCGCGTGCCCGCAGTTTGCTACAACGTGACACTCTCACCTGCTCCTACCAGAGCGGAATGAAGTATGAACCACCTCCCCGTTTTGAACCAATCCTGCTCCTCCTCCAATCGCTGGAGGGCACACCACGAAGTTGCTTCCCCACTCCGGATTGCGCGCCCCCGTTCCTGACGTTTGAAATAATCTGCTTTTGAAAACATTCGGCCTCACGGCATGGTCAAATCTTTCTGTTCAATCAACGCGCAGTTTTTTTGCCCCTCCCCCCGACTCCCCCTGTGTCCCCATGCTCACTCCTGTCACTGGACGGCCCTAACTTTTGCTTTTTCAATGAACAATTCCGGCGTCTCAAACCAAGTCGTGGACCTTTTTTTTTACCCCCCGAGAGACCCGCTGTTTTTTTTGTACGCTTGCGGTCTTCACGCAACGGCACCACACCCTAGAGACTTCCCTGTCACCCACCCCCCCCCCCCAAAGCTACCTACACCTATGCCGTACGATTATGGACATGTCGTAGGTGACGCGCACGGGCCAGCGGCCTCTGAAAGTAGACGATCCTCTCCTTCCTCCCCCCCGAACCCAGTGAAATAGTAGACCTTCTGCGGCCGCTATTTGTGCTGGTCCCTTCCCCCTTCGCCCGTTCCCACAATTTTTCCTCCCACCCTGAATACGGCCACAAAGGGGTTTTTCCCCTTTGATTCCGACTACATTTTTTTTTGCCAAATGTTGACTCGCTTTCCGCCCAACTGTCTGAGTCCCCGGACGGTCTTTTCATTTTCTGCCTATTGCTGTTTCGCCGTTCTTCGGCGAGTAGTACCACAAATGCGCCCCGGGCACTGTTTTTTTTAGACCTGTGTCTCTTTTACCCGCATAAGTTTGTAACCCTTTTTTCATAGCGGTTCGTCTCAAAGTACGATTTCCCCCTTTCATTCAGGATCTCTAATCCTTTCTTTCTTCATTTCTTGGAATCCGCTTGGTGACTCTCCTTTTGTCTCCCATCCCCCATACGTTTACTTTCGCACGTTTGCTCCTTTCTCCCCGATGTCTCACGCTTTCGCAAGACTCGGCGTCTTGATGCCTAACTCTGGCTGTTTTTTAACCTTTCCTCCCCCCTGCTTCGTTTTTCCTCGGCCAGCGAGGTTTTCAGTTTCAAAGTTCCTTCCGCGTAGGGCCAGCTTCCTTTGGCTGGATTGGTCTCAAGGTGATTCATTAGGATAATGATGTTTCCCCCCCATTCTTGTGACTCTTTTTTCCAAAATAGAAGTGATCTTCTTCCCCCCTGTTTCATTTGTCCCTAGTGGGCATTCGCTATCCTTTAACTTTATGATATCCTTGTTTTGGCTTACAAGAATATTTTTTTTCACACTCAGAAGTTTTCCCCCCCAGGCCAACCAGTAGACCCGTTTCCGATAAATTGTTCCCCTCTCGCCTCTCTTTCCTCCTCATACGTTGAGTCGCTCTACCCGGTGGGAGTCACCCCCCCCCCCCCCCCCCCCTCTATCAAAACGTTTTGATTTTTTCTTTCACTTCGTCTCTTTGTGGACTCACATCACCTTTTATTTTAAGGCCAACCCGGTTGAGTTATACTTCCTGGCCTCTCGGGAAAACTCCCCTTTCGACCGTGACAAAGGTTTTACTTTTTTTTTTTTGTTCCCCGGAACTTCGAATTTTTCGCTCTTTCCTTATTTTTTTCCGAATAGATTTTGACCCATTCCTTCGTACTTCCTCATCCCGTCAATTTAAGCATCCCCCCTGTAAAAAAGTAAGATCCGTTCGGGCGTACCAGAAAAAACGTTTGCAACTTCCCCCGATGCCCGCGCGCTCTAAAGCCCGGTTCCTTGAGTAAAACTCCCCCCTCCCCGCTCCCCTTCCCTCAAGGAAACTGGCCTGAGTTCTTCCTGTCATTTCCAATCCCCGCGCGGCCGATTTTTGACATGTAACTTCCCCCAGTCGACAGTGCTTTGCCTTGAACAAAGCGGATTCCCGTTTTTCTCTTTTTTTGAGGACCATTGAGCTCTTATTCCGCTTTTAAGTGCTGATCCCTCCTTTTTACGACCCCCGACAACCGCTGGATTCGGTAAAAGGAAGACACCGCTACCGGCATCCCTTTGCAGTTAGCGCGTCCATGTTTTCTCAGAACCCGCCTCCCTCCCTGAGACTAACATCATCGTGATTATTTGAGTCCAAGCCTTCGGTCATCTCTGGGCCCCCACGTCTGTTCACTTGGGGCCCCCCCCCCCCGAGGCCACATGGGACCATTTTGTTACCATATGACCCCCCCCCCCTTTTGGCAGTATTTTTAGGTCTGTACCCCTCCAATAGAATAATCGTGATTCTGATCTTTTTTGCCTCTCCCAAGGCGTCGTTCCTCTATAACTTTTTTTCCATTAGCGTTCCAACATCTCTTCTAATCTCGAGATTCCACTGTTCGTCCTACTACAGAATAATCATTAGTACGAGCCTCGCGTGTCTTTTAAGAAATTGGTTGTCCGGAGTAAAGAGATTTTATGGTGAGTGTTCCCCTACAATCATTCTCACAGAGGCTCCAGCGGTCCGGATTCTTCCCAGGCGATTAGTCACTCTTTTAGTTCCGCCCTTTACCACAAAACTTATTCTTTTTCCTTTCTTTGCTACAGGTGAAATGAGATTTTTTCGGCATTGTATTCGGAGTCGGATCTATGGGTTGAGGGCTCCCTTGGAAGTATGGATTTTCCCTGCCTGCCAGATTTTCAGTTTCCCTCCCGGTCTCAAAGTTCGTTGTCTTTTCCCCTCAACCGAGCCCACCATCTCCTGAGATGCCTTTCACATCGTGTGTGGGCCTTTTGGATCCGTTTAGTGGGCGGTGGTCGTTTTGTGCACTGAAGGTTTAATACTCCTCCCCGCTGAGTAGGCGCCCATCTGTCGGTTTATCTTTTCACAGTGGTCCAATGAGGGCCCTTAGTCAACTTTTTCCCCTGTTCCCGCACGTTCACGCTTTTTTTCTCGTATTGTTTGATCTATCGTTTTCTCTATTAATGTCTTATGTACGACACCCAACTGGTCCCCCATTTTCATGCCCTTGAGGTGCCCGAGCGTGCGAGCTTTTTTTTTTTTCGTCAGATTTGGTCCTCAAGTTCCATAAGCGAAGGTTCCCCTCCTGGCCCTACTTTAGCCATTTATGCCGGCGCCCTCGAGAACCCTTCCCATGACGGCGATCAGGTCGGTCTCAGTTTGCAGACCAATGACTTCCCGCCGAATCTTAGTTCCCTCTCCTGTTTCTGATCACCCGGTAAAGGAAACCCTTGTCACGCCCCCTTACCCCCCCTTGGTAAAGCTTACTGCTTCTATCCCTCCCCATCGATCCATGCCTCCGTCGTTTCCACCCCGGGTCGTGGCTTGCACTCCCTCTTTTTTTGGAGTTTCTGCACTGATTCCAGCTCTTTTCTCGATCCCCGAGTTTAACCGATTTCTGCTCCCCTGCTTTTCTACAGTCTTTGTTTTCCTTTTTCCTCCTTGACAGTTTTTCTTTTGATGATCTTGTGCTTTCTTTTCTTTGCGGCTTTTCCTTTTTCTCCTGGTCCGTATATGATTTTTTTCCCTTTGGTCGCACTGTCTCCTCCCCCTCTCTCTCCCCATCCTCCGTTGTGTTGTTGTCTTTTTCTTATTTTTTATTTTTCCGGTGATGCACCCAGGGAGGGCCTCCTTCAAACAATTCGGTCTTCGCAACAGATCCCCCGACAGCAGCATTATGGTTCATCCTAACGTGCGAAAAAATGTATTCCCCCAGAACTCTTGGGGGGGGGGTTTTTCCTTCCCCACCGGCCTGTCATCGTATCGGGTGTTTCTTTTTTGAGACCAGCACTTTTTCGCCGGCGTGGGCGATGTCCCCCCCTCGCGTCCCAGTTCCCCTCGGTGTTACTGTCTCGAAGGTAGGAATCGGAACTTGCGTCCTATGGCCGGCCTCCTCCCTTCCTTTTGGGGGGTTTTTAATGGGAGGTGCCAAGTTTGAATTGCCTTCCTCTGATAATTTCATGGGCTAGCGCAGTCGGGGGAAGGAATTTGCGTTCCTTGAAATGACCAAAACTTCTCTTCGCATGAAGTTGTTTATCGTTCTCCCACTGTTAAAAACTATTAGGATTGTTGCAAACCTGAGGCGATTTTCCTCCCAACCCTGATCTCCACCCAGCCCTTCCCCCTCACATCTTTTTTACATACTGGACTACATCTTCCCTTTCTTGTCAAAGTTAGAACATCGACTTTGTTTTCATCATCCCATTCCTACACTGCATTCTTCTTTTTTCGAGCTACCCCATTGAAGACTATCGGAAAACTTTTTAAACGTTTCTGGAACTTTGTAAAACCATTCAAGGCCCGCCTTTTCCTTACAAATGTGACAGATCACCTCACCCTCTCTCCTCACCCCCCCCCCCCCCTTTTTCATTCGTATGAAATAAAATTATCCCGTCACCACCCAACAACAAGGATCGCTGTCCCTTTACACGATGTTTCATACAAGACGGCCTGCGCGCGTTCTTTTGTGACCTCCTATGTTCCCGGTCCGGTACTCCCCCCAGGTTTCCCTCATGGTTTCACCCCGTACCAAGAGTGGAAGAAGAAGTATTTTCTTCGCTAACCCTTCCCCTCCACTAGGTCAATTGGCTGGCCCCGTTTCTTCTTTGCACAACGAAATGTTAACCCAAACCCTTCGGAATATCGACTGTCTCGCCTTTTTTTCCCGCGGTGCGCGTATTCTTTTCTTCCCCTAATACGTTACTGGCTTACCCTTCCCAGTTGTTCATTTGCTTTCCCTCCGACACTACGATTTCGTTGACTCTTCGTGGTGACGCGCTTTTTCGCTCGAGAAAGTACCCCTGTTTTTTTTCTTCCCAGGACCCCCGTACCCCACGAAACCTTGTTTTGACGCATTTGGTTGTCCCCCCCCCGATTACACAGAGCCGTCCCGATGATCTATTGTCCCCCCCCCAACCCAACTGAACGGCACCAATTTTGTTCATGTCACCACCTCCTGACTTGGTCCCAATGGTTTTTGCGCCGAAAGGCCCCCAAAGAGGGTCTTTTCCGCCACGTCCCTTTTTGTATCTGCAATAATACGTTATTTTTCCGTTCTTGTCCTCTTCGTTACTTCTCCGAATGAGCCATGCTTTTGACGGTGTGGTCTTTTTACCTCCCTCCGACGGTTGTAAATTTTTTTTTTTTCTTTTCCCCTCATCCTCCTCCATTAAACTCATTTCAGGCTCCAGCCTGTCCTCTTGGCACCAGTTGACTTGTTCCCCTCCCTCCAGCCCCCTAATGTCTCTGCTTACGACGTCTTTCTCAGGCGGTTTCGTGACTATCTTTTTTGCCTCCCTCCCGGTAGCTTCCTTTCCTTCCCTTCTGGATGTCGTTTTCCCTCCCCTATCACCCTTTTTGCGGCGGGCGCACCTCCGGGAAGCAGTTGTTCACACGTTCTGGTAGACCAGACCTGTTCCAGGGGCCCTCTTTTTTCCCCATGGAATTGGAATGGTTGCTTTGTTCCCCGTTTGATCTAATTTCGGATAATTCATGGAAATCTATTCGTTTTCTCGGAAATCGATAGCACATTTGATCTGGCCCCGTTGTCTCATAGTGGCATTCCTCGATCCCTCCTTTCCCTCTGTATGATCACCGTGGTTGTTACAGACCTAGGCTTTATGCCACTCACGAAGCAGTAAACACCCCCCCGCCAGCCATGTAAAGAACTATCGGGTGTTACTTTTCCTCCTCTCTCTTCCTAATCATAGTTGTTGTTGTGTTTTCGTATTTGGGTAGTGTAAACACCTGATTTCGACTTCGTTATGTGGCGGGGGTTTTTTTTTTTGATTTATGTTACGGGAGTTCGACCCCTGTTCGTAAGCAAACACGGTGAGCCCTTCCTCTTCTTTCTTGATGTCCGAATTTGACGCTGACCCCCCCTTGGCCAGAGAGATAGCCCCTTTGTCTCGATACTTTCTTTTCCCACGGATTTTGAACAATTCATATCGACTTCTGCCTCCTTTCCAAAGCACCACCCGCGTTGCCCCACAGTCTGCCCCCTCTAAGGGCACCCGAACTTTTTTCCCACCCTTCCTTTTTCGCTTTCTCGAAAGTCTTTTTTGATGTTTCTACAACATGAAACAGCACGCGCTTCACAAGGGGAAAGCGACCATCCGTTCTTCCATCCCCCTTCTTCCCCGGCTTAAGTCTCAAACGTGCTTAATCCTCCCAGTATTTTTTTTCATGCCGGCCCCCCCTCCCTTCTCCCCTCGAAGGACTTGCCTCCCTCTGCGTCCCCTGAATGACCATAGCGAAGTTGAAGACCGAACCATTTTGGTTAACCGCTTTGACACAGTGGCTAACACCGGAGCATGATTTTTAGAGGCCTTCTTTGTCTCAGTCCCTTTTCGACCCATAAGAGTTTTCCCGAGTCCCAGCTTCGCGAACGTTCCACGCTTTGGTTCCTTGCGTCCCTTGGTCCCCCGAGGCACCTTTTCCCCCCCCCCCAATCGTTAAATCCTTTCCTCCACACCCGTATTCCGTTGTTTTCCGGGTTTCCCTGACTTCAGACTAATGGTTTCTTTTCGATGGGAATCGACCACGCCACAATGCGGCAAAGTCGGCTTTTCACTTTTCTTTTGTTTCTCCCCCCTCGCCCCCCCACACGTCTTCTCCCCCTGTGCTTATGTCAACTAAGCCAACTCTAACGTTCTCTCTAGTGTAGTTGACGCTGAACCCCTTTTTTTTTTGGAGTCAAGTTCCTCTTGGATGTGGTTGAAATGCGGCCCGACCCCGGACACCTTTTTATCCGCGTCCTATAGTAAACCAGTTAGATATCGCTTGGTGTCCTTCCCATTTTAACCCCCTGTCCTCGCGTTAGGACTTCCAGGTGTTCCTTTAGTTTTTTTTTATGGTTATTCAGCGGATCTCGCTGGTTTTGCTTCAACCTTTTTTTCGCGTGACTCCAGCAAGTGCGCAGAATGTGTTAAACTCTGTAGCCCCCCCTTTTTCCCCCCTTGAAACAACGGCGGCGCAGGCCGTCTTTTTTTCTAATTGAGCATCTTTTTCCGGGTGCTCCTATTCTGGGATGTTTGAGTGTATTGAGTTGGTGGTTGAATTTTCTACTTTCCCCGCGATGGTAGGCTCCTCGAGGTTGATATTAACTTTCCGCCCCCCTTTCTTTGCCGCTCCTTCCAATTTCCCATTTTTGAATTTTTCTCGATTACGGTTTTTTTGGAGAGCCATCGGATTAGCTGTGTCTGGTTATCGACCACCCCCCCCCTGTTTTGGGAACTGTGAACAAGCACTTCATTCCTGTAGCATTGTCTTTTCGAGCAGAACCTTTTTCGTGTGCTGTGTCGTTGAATTTGGGGCTTCAACCCCCAGGAAAAATCCGCGAATGTTGAAACCTTCCTCTGAACCGCCCTTCCATAAACACCCCTCGGTCTTTTTTTTGATTTTTGGTTCCCTTTCCCGTTTGCATCTTATGTCCGAATGCGCGTCTTTACCCCCCTCTCTTGTGAGAAGATCTGGACCTGCACTTCCACTGTTCACCAAGTCCACAAAACCATTATTTAGCTCCTGCCAGAGAATAAATTGATAGTCGTCGAGACACCTCGGGCTTCCCCTTTTGCAACCGAGTTTTTTTTTTTTTTTGCCATACGCCCCGCTGCTTCCCTGAGATTCTCCTATCCCCCGCTTACGTTCAGTTGCACTGTTGAGTTCTACTTGTGGTCTGTTTCTGACTCTTTTTCGTTCGATTGCTCCCTCGATTGCTTGCTTTGCGGCTCTGCATTCTTCGAGACCCACCATCACTGTCTTTTTGCGGCCTTTCCCTTCCTTTGGCGAGACTTC
>Ga0179593_1496491_pt1 | contig 10689 bp, 7 predicted proteins | sample CZODoug2_1_08_16_FD_185931 | JGI IMG/M metagenome (GOLD analysis project Ga0179593, IMG submission 185931) | Vadose zone soil fungal communities from Angelo Coast Range Reserve, California, USA - CZODoug2_1_08_16fungal (PacBio error correction) | ecosystem: Environmental > Terrestrial > Soil >... | reverse complement strand
ACCTTCGGTTTCGAGAAGACGTTTCCCTCTTCCACTGTTCACCACCTCCCCTCAAGGCATTTTTTAGAGCAACATCGTCGCCCGGACCGAGTTTCGTCACCGTTTTAAGCCTTGCGGCTGCCTGGACTTGCTTTGCCCCCAAATCAATAATTCGTCCCCATGCGCCTCCCCTTTGAGAGCAACCTTCCTTTTTTCCTTTTCTTTCTGGATCAACGGCCTTTCCAAAATGACGCAAGTGGAATGTGCCTTCCACCTGCCCAGCGCGGACTTCTTGGGATTTCTGGACAAAATCGATCGCATGGAGCCCCTTTGGCGTCATCCTTTTTCTTTTGATCAAATCTCTTCTAAGATCCTTGCTATGCACGCTCCGGAGATGGGTTTGACACGCCTTTGGGCTGGTTTAGGTCGTGGCGAAACAAAACTATTGCCGTGCTCCGGCGGTGGCGGGTGTATTTCCCGCCGCCTCTTTTCATATGTTTCCCTTTTCGTTTTTCCAACGACTGTCACAACTCCCCCCACCCCGGATAGGCTGGTGGGAGGCGGTCTCATGATCGGGTGACTGTCGGCTGATTGCGAGAGACCTTCTTTTTCCAATATACCCGGGTGTGAGTCTTTTTTTATCAAGACCTCTTTGTTTCGCGAGCGATCGTAGCACCACAGTGCTTGCGGATGCCCCAGCGTCTGTTCCAAAGTTCGTTTCATCCTTTCAAAAAATCAAAAGGAGGACGGGAGATGAACCCGTAGGCCCTTTCCCTCCTTTCTTTATCATTTCTCGACCAAGTGCAAGCTTTTGACTGGTCATTTCAAGTTGCCCCTTCGGAATTTTCTTCCCTCCTCCAAAGAATTAGAAAGTCTCTCGCCGGCTGCTTAGCGCCCATTAACCTGCAGTCAAACGTGGGGCATCGCTTGAAGTCGTCCAGTCGCGATATCCGTGCTCGGATCGCCTGTCGTCGTTCTCGGGTCCCTTCCTTTCTTAGTTTTTTCGGAAAAGTCGGCACTGGACCATCAATGGCCCTTTGCTTCGTCCTGCAACACCCCGTGGTATCGCTTCTTGCCCGGATCACCTGTACTGTGCTCGACCTTTTCCAACCCTTACATTCTTATGAAGTTCAAAAGCTCGTACCCTGATCGGTCCGTCCTCGTTTGCTGGTCTTTTCCTCTTACCGGCCTTGAACTTTGGTTTTCTCCCCTCGCCTTTGGACTTGTTTCCTTTCGTTGATTCGCTTCCCCGAATAATAGCCGGCTTTTCCTATTCCCTTCTTCCCAACCCCCTAAACAGAACATATGCCCTCCAAACACTCCCCTTTCTCGCGTGACTTTCTTACTCTGACCAATTCTCTTCGAAACCCGCTTGAAATGTCGGTACAGCCCCCCTTACACCTGATCCATCGCCGAGTTTTCCTTTGTGGCTTCCTATATTTTTGCTCCTCCACTTCCCCCCTAGCATTCCCCATCTGTTTGTTGAAGAGTCTGTGGGACTTCTCATATCACTTTACTCCTCCCCCCCGAAAAAAAAAATCGTACTCGCGGGATGAAGCGGTCCATTGACAGTTGTACCTTTCCCTCTTTTCCTTTCCGTAGTGGTCTTAGTCTTAATGAGGATAGTGTTTTTCCCCGCTTTTGATGTCTCAGGATTTTTTCTTCTGGCAGCTGTTTTTCTGGTGTCCTCAATCGGAGCAAAAGGCGGCTTATGGTTTTCCAAGGGTTCTTTCTTTACCTTACAGAGCCGTTTTGTCCAGGCCGGCAAACTTAAGCACTTCCTTCAGGAGCCCAACGTCCAGGTGTGCGATCAATCCTTGTAGCTTCCTATTGCCTCGCATATCTTCCCTCCTGATTTTTGAGAGGCCAAAAGTCGCGCCTGCTTTGGCATCCCCCCCTTTTATTTTGAGTCTTTTCGCATGATGTTTTCCGTGCCTCGCCAATCTGCCTTTTTTTTTCTTCCCCACCCGCCAACTGCACGGAGCCGCTCCTCCCGGATATCGCCTCTGCCTACGTCGGAAATCCCTGTTGCCAATTGTTTCTTTTTGGTTTGGTGACACCCCGTCTCTCCTCCTTTTTTTCTTTTTTCTTAGCTGAGGCGAACCGGCGACAACCGTGAGCTCAGATCCGCCGGCACATGAATCCCCACCACCTCCTCCCGAACCGGTTCCGACGTTGTGCACTTGGCGCAGTCCCTTACCAGGTTGGGCGTGACATCTCTTTGTACTTGTCCGCTCCCGTTGTAGAACGAGTTTTGTTGTCGCCTGATGCGGCCCTCACGTAACACTCCTTCTGATTCCACCTGCGCTTCATCGCCATGTTTGACTCGCGAAACCCCGCTCTTTCTGGTGAACTCGTCTGTGCGGACACAGTCATAGGCCTCTTTGATCACTCCGCATCTACACGGCGACAACGTTCCGACACACGTTCTTCCTCTATATCACCCTTTGTCCCCTCTTCACGTGCGTGGATTGTCCGGTCCAGCGTTCCAATCGTTTCCGTCGTACCAGACGCGTAACCCGGCCTTCGTTTTCTTTTTAACTACGTCCTATTCCTTACGTTTTCCCGATAAGCAAGGGTGCATTATCTCTCCTTTCCTTCTCATCTTGTGCTTCATTTTCCCTCCATGCGGTGTGATAGATTTTGCCGAGACTAGTTAATCCCACCGACTGGTTTTTTGGTTTGGATTTTTGTTTGACGTAATTCTTTGAGAGGCCCCTGGCTTTACGCCTAGAACGAACCTCGATATTTACGTTTTGCCTTATTTCGCTGAGCGCGATCGCGATTATTCTTCCTATTGTTTGTTTTCCGGTGCCCCCAGGAGTTCCTCTTCTTTCAAATGCACCTTTAATGAGACGAATAGCGGCTCCTGCTGGGCTGGTGCTCGAACTCGATTTCGCCCCTAGGTCGTGGGCGACTTTGGTGAGTCGGGGCTTTTTTCGCGGCACCGGCTTCTTCTCTAGCAGAAGAATTCATTTGTTGTTGTCTGAGATGAAAGACCGGTCCGCGCTCCCCACAGACTCGGATCCCCTTGAACAGGTGGATGTAGCGCAACATCCCGCGTGCGCGCCCGCAGATCTCTATTCCGAACGTGTAAGTGTTTGCGAATTTTTCTCGTGACCTCCTTTTGGTCCTAGTTTGAAGAATCGCGACATTTGCCCAAGAGCGGCCCCCCGTCGATACTCTGCCGGTGTGGAGATAGATGCCTCCACCCCACCGCCGCCCTCTCCTCTTGCCCTTCGCCCTCTTTCCCTTTACCTAACCTGCCAAGAAGGCCCATTTCCCTTGGGATTTAAAGTCTGCTCTTCAAACCGCTGGTCGTTGGCGTTCATCATTGATTTAACCTAATTTTTATTCATACAGCCGCTATCGCCCGGTGACGCCGATGTGTCTCCTCTGAACTCTGTGTCGGAGGGTTCGCTACCAACTTTCTGCCGGTTTTGGACTGCGCCTTGGGTGCGAGCCGATCTTTTCTCGGAGTCCCGCTGTCGTCGTGCTCAATCGAGACGCCTTAGTTTTTCGTTTATGAGCGAGGGTCCCCTTTGTCTGCCTATGAGTGTAAAGGCGTAGTGACCAGTCCCCTTGTTTTCCGGTACCTCTGACCTTCCCGGTTTTTTTTTTGCCGATGTTTTTTTCGCTGTTTCCCCCAAATTTTTTTTGAGGGCCGACATGCTGTGATTTGCCGCTCGGGACCAAACTCCAATCGGGCAAAAATTTCCGCGTTTATTCCACCGATCATTTCCGCGGTCAATTGGTTCCGTCCCTTCTATCTCTCGACCCCACTTTCCGACCGGTGTTGTGGTTGGAGACCTTTCAGGTTGCTCCCCTTGACCAAAGACGAACGGAAGTGCAGGTTGGCGCCCTTCGCGCGGTTTTACTTTTCGCGTTCTTTTGTTTCTAGGTGTACCCTTTTTACTAAGTCATGGAAAATAGTAAGGTCAGCGCGATGCGCGGATAGACGTCGGGGAGTGTGCGGGCGGTTGTGCTCCAGCGGCGGTGGCGGACTTGGTCACGTTTTTGACCCACCCTTTCTAGGTGGCCTTTAAGTGGGTGATCTCAACCTTCTTCTGAGCCCTGCTTCGACTTTGAGCCTTCCCCAGAATCGGCCGCTCTCCTTCTGAACAGGTGCATCCTTTCTGAGACCCTCACGGTCCGTCCCACGTCTTGCGTGCTCGACGACGGCCTTGCGTTTAATTTTGTGTCTTTTCCTTGAGGCTTGGATGTGAAGGACATTGAAGCAGACCGTCCGGTTTTCCTCTGCGGCGGCTTGCCACGTCCAAACTCCCCCCACGGGGTTCGACCAAGAAACAAATCCCTCGACCAAAAGCGCGATCCGAGAAAACCAATTAATGAGTGAGACACCAAACCAATGACGCGAGGCTATGTTTTTTTTTTTTTTTTTCCGAACGGGTTTTCCATCGCCGCAGATATGTCAGGGGGGTAGGTTGAGGTATGTGTCCGAGAAACCCCCCTCCTTTCCCCCGAGATATTACCTTGGGTTGTGTTTCGCATGTGTCTTTACGCACTTTACCCACCTAACCATCGTCCGCTTTCGATGAGCCTTGTCCATGCTTGGTTCGGTATCCCCTTTATCTCTGTTTTTTTTTGGATGACTCCTTTTGGAATGAGGTGTCGTGAAATCGCTTGGGATGTCATGTATTTGTTTCTTTAGCTGCTCAGCGTGTGTCTGGTTTTTTTCTCTGTTTTCAAGCCGCCGTTCTTCTTCTCTTTTCCAGACAAAGCCGGCTTAGCCAGGGGAGACAGTCAACGGAATAAACGGCGCTCGGCACAAACTTCAGTTCAAGTCGTCGTCAAGTTTCGTCCTTGCGCGCGGAATATCATATTTCTTTTTCGGGGTTTTTTGATTCTGTTAAGAGAGGGCGAGTTCTGTGCTCCCGGGGCTAGACCACCGTCGCCTCGTTGCTGGCCCACCCAGAAGATTTTGTTATGCCCCCCTGACTGGTTGCATTTATTGAAATTGATGTTCACCGCACCTGCCCAACCACCTGACCGTGCCTCGCGCACGTTTTTGCAACGGATATCGCGTGACCGTTCATTTGACCCGATTCATTTGCTTTGATGTTCACGCTATCACGTCTTTCTGACCCGCGTCCGATGGGAACGCGTGAAACTCGCCGTTCAGGTCTGCTATTTGAATTTCTCAGCCAAATCAAGCTCCCAAAAACTTTGCGACGTTTTGCCACGCGGGCGAAGGTCACGCCAGTTCCGGGGCCCGAAATCTTTTTTCGGTTACCCCCCTCCTTTCTTTTTTTTTCGAGTGGCCTGTTGTCGGCAGACCCGGAACGTAACTCGCGGTGGGAGGCTTAAAGCGCTCCTTAAGATTTTGGTGCTCCGCGAACATCGCTCGCGCAACATTCCTTCTTTTCCCCTGGAAGCCCCCCAGTCTTTTTGATTGACTACGCTATCCTCAGCCATCCTGCTACAAGGTTCTACCTGTACTAAAAACTTATACGCGTTCCGCAAACAAAATAAAAACACCACAACAAAAACAAACCTAAGCAAAAAAAAAACAAAAAAAAAAAAAAACAAAAAACTCAAAAAAAAAAACACAAAAAAAAAACCCCGCCGATCGTTTGACTCCGCGGATTGTCACCCTCGTCAGATTTATCCTCCCCTCTTGACCACGATCTCGTCAACAGCGAAGGCGAAGAGGTTACGAGAACGGCATTCGTTCTCGATACTGCATCCCCCAAGTTTTCTTGAGACACCTCCCTTCTCAGCATTGGGCGTGCGGGGTAAATCATTTGGTATATCATCCGAGCCCCCGGCTACATTTGGTCCTCGTCTTGTCGTTGAGCTCCAAAGATTTCGCTTTTAAGTGTTTCTGAGATCGTTCTCGGTGGTTGGTGCGCTATCTCCCCTCCTGCCGTATCGATTTGGGCGATCGTCCGCGATGTCTGATTCCTCCCTCTTTTTTCTTTAAGAGCTAAAGGCTGATGACATCCGCTTGTTCCATTACCGTTTTAATATAAAACTGCGCTGATGCTGATTTTTCCTCTCCCTTTGATTACCGGTTTGGTTCTTTTCTTTTGGAAGTGGGCGCCGATGAACGATCTCTTTCCTCCTCCGTTGTGTTGGTCTCCCGGAATCGGTTCGCGAGACACCCGCCCAACTTCCTCCGCCCACGAAACCTTTAATGTATCCTTAAATTTGCTTCCAGCGAGTTACCTCAAAACTGTCAGTTCATTGCGGATTCGGGACTTACATTGTTTTCCACAGCTAGAATAATCGAGCCCTCCAGTCAGTGAGCTTTCCCGGTCTATAATCTGCGTCGGTGTCTTTTTTGCGCCTCTTAAGCCCCGGGAAGAGGAATTCGCATGGAACTTCCACCTGCCAGCTTCCTTCGGCTTTTCACGTGGTTTTAACACGACCACCCGAATGTGCTTGCTTCAGGATCCCAGTGATCATTAATCTCCATGAAACAACCTTTTTCCCGGCTGTGTTTCCTTCAAAGAATTGGTTATGCTGGGTCTTGTCGAACCGATGCCTTTCGTCCGGGGTACGAACTCTTTTTGACGACTTAGATTGAATCAGCTGCCCGTCGTTGACCTCCGATCGTCAACCTCGCTTTTTTTTTTTTGCTCTGGGTTCCTGTAGAAGAACGGTAGACCTTGTCGCGTTTTTCGATAAGCTTTTTTTCTTTTTCTCTATACTTCATCTACACTGTTTTTAGGAATGGGATACTCGGTCCGTAGCGATGTAGGTTTTTTGAACAGGGCACACACTGCTCATGGTTTCTGCTAGCCGCCTCATTTTGATTGGGCTGTTTTCCCCACAAGCTAAAAACTCCGCTGGGCTTCTGCCACTTTCCCCCGAGATTCCGCGGGCAGTTCCTCTTATCACCCATGCCCAACAACGTCGCCCGTTTTGCGCTTGCCTTTTCTTTAAATTTTTCCTTTTTTTGAACCGCTAACGGAACGTTTCGCTTTTTCCATCGCCAGCGGCGCCTAAATTCAGCTTGTTTTTTTCTTTCTCGGGCAAGTTCTCCCCCCAGTGTGTCCAATCCTTTTTGGTGGTGTGTTGTGTTGGGATTTTCGCATCAAGGTCAGCGCTAAGACCGTGCGTCTTTTCGCCCCGTGCCTTCGCGTTCAGCGGTGTGTGGCTCCAGCTGCCCTCGTTAGGACCTATTTTCACACAGCAATGCGATGCTGGCCTTCCCACAACTGTTAACGGTCACTTCTGGCCGATCATTTGACCGTGTGATGCCGTGCCATCCAATGCGGGCTTCTTACCCACATCGGAACACCCTCGCCGGGAAAAATTTCTTGACGTTCCCCAGGTGGCCGTTTTCCCCTTACGAGGCTTGAACTGATTGTGCGACCAGTCATTTGGTTCGTTATTTGACAACCTGGATCCGCCGCTTTTTCTGATTGTTTGCCAGCGGCCCACCCACTCACGCCCCACGATGCATGGTTTTTTGTTGTTTTTTTTGGGAACCAGGCGAAAGAAAATCCCTCGACATCCAGGAGTTGCTCATCGGACCCCCTCAATCCGAATTAGACCGATTGCATCCACCTATGAAACCACTTCCTTTCCCTTAGGTACTTTGACCAGGTACCGAATTCCAGGTTGACCATCTGCGCGAGTGGTTTGCAGGTTTTGTACGTATGCTCCGTAAGTCACCCCCCAGAGCCATTCTCTTTTCTGTTGTTGAGATTTAGATTCTTGGTTGACATTTCTCAGAACCCAAAAAACGTTTTCTTGTTTTTTCTGACTCGCAGCCTGATAGACTAGCGTTTGGTTTCGCGTTGGGCCCCCCCCATTCAATGATTGATGAGTGTAGCGATCCCCTCGTTATTTGTAGGTAGAAGGCCAGGTTTGTGTTCGCGGCAAGACTTCCAGATTGAATCTTTTGACCCGGCTTCGGATTCCCCAAGTGGCGAGTTCCTTAATACCACACTAAGACGAAGGCACACCTGTCACTTTCGTCTTTGCAACGGCCATTTGCCCTGATGGTTCGTTCAACCAAGCATTGTGTGGTTGATTCCGTTGTGCCGGCTTCGTTGTCTTTGGTGCGACTGGTTTTTTCCCCGCTTGAAGCGTTATCCGGCAAGATTGGCTCTGCACCCCGTGACTTTTCTTCGTACCCTCTTTTGCGCATGATTTTTCCTGCCGTCGCCCCGAGCCACACTCCCTTCCCCTCTTTGACATTTTTTTTTTAAGGCATTTAGCTGATATATCTTTGACTTTCTTTTTGAAAATTCGATTGCCATTGTCTGCCTTTAAGGCCCTTCTTTGTTTTACGCGGAAGATCGCGCAGCGGGCGCTTCCTAAATTTCCCTTTAAGTTAGCGTGGGTGGCCTGGTCCGCCGCAAACCTTGAAATTCTTCCCGCTCTCCCAAAAAAAAAATGGCGACCGTTTTTGTCCCTTTTTTACTTCCAGGAATAAGTTCTTTTGGGTTTTATTTGGACGTGTCGTTGCGAATCCGTCTGAGATTGCCGATTGGTTCCGTTTTGTTCTTTCCCGGACACGCCCATCAGTCGGATGCGGTGTTTCCATTTTAGCGGCATTCTGCTTGGTTCTCCGCGAAACTTGCTAACCGAAGTCATAGCATTTCTTCCCTACGAAACGGGGACCTGGTTTATCGACATCGGCTTTTACAATGGACCTGTACGCTCCCCGAATACACCCGTGTTTTCCTTCTGCGGTGACGCGGTCCTTGTCAAACGGACGTCAGCCTTACCGCCGATGTGAAAGCTCGTTTTTGAACCGTTTAATTTTTTTAAGCGGCAGTCATAGTTTTTCTCGACACTACTGCCCGATGCCATCCCCAAAGTTTTTTTTTTAATACCCTGGACCGGTGGCGGTTCATAGCATATATTAAGTTCTCTCGTGGATCTTTCTTTCTAATCGGTTTGATCGATTTCTCTAAGTTGCAAAGAATCCCAAAGTGTGGCTCTGTGCTTTTTTTTTCCGGGCAGATGCGACTTCCTCCGCGAATCTTTCCCTTCGGGAAGATTGGGGGCCCGTTCGAAGTTTGATTTTTTGGGGTCACTTTATCTCGCTAGGGCGATGGCGCGATCTCTCTTATTTGAGGAACGGAATCCCACCAGGCGAGATTCAGCCTCCATTAGTCGTTCATTACACTGAACCTCTCCCTGCTTTTTGGGCGTTTTTATGTTAGAAAGAAGGACCGTTCGTGGGCCGATGAAGTTTTCCAGTGTGCGATTTTTTGCTTCTGCGTTTTCTGGCGGTATCCTTTTTCCCGTGGTTTTTGAGAGTCCGTAACGGTTTTGCGCCGTCACACGTTTTAAAAACTTCTCCACGCCGGTAATTCTTGTGATTCCAAAATCCGCGTGCGCGCCTGCTTACAGTCTCTTTTCTCTTTCGTTGTATTAATGGAGACGAATTTGCTCTTCTTATTTTCTTCCCACATCTCTTTTGTTTAATTTTTATTCTAGTAAGCGTTAGATCGCCAACCTCTGCAGGTAGGGAGATAGATCCATCGTAAAACCTCGCCCCCCGAGGGAAGAGGATTTTCCTTCTGACCGGAACTCTTTAGCGCCCACTCTAGGTACGTCACCCCCTCAGATCCCGCTGGATTGGTTTAGATCCCCATAATGAGAATCTATAAGCTCCTCCCCCGGTCCCGTATTCTCTCAAAAATGGGAGATCGGTTATGAAACTTTTTCCGGGACCTCGCTGGGTTGTTCCTTCCGTATTTCCATCGTTTGTTAAGCTGCCCCTTTTGACACCCATGCGTTCGTCCCCTTCAGCGGTCTAGCGGATTTGGCGGCTGACCCTTTTTTCAGGGAGACTTGGCTGAGAGATCAGCGGTTGATCGCTCCGCAAAACTTTTTCGCTTTCGAAAGTGCGACTTCGTTTCTGAGCGATGTTTCGGAGCAGTATTTTCTTCGGTGAAAGCCGCTGATTTGTGACCGTTTTTTTTTGCTCATCTTTTTTTTTCCTATATGCTAAACCCCCCCCCCACGTCCCTCGCCGGGACCAACTCCCCTTCTCTTCCGAGGCTCATTTTTCCCTTCTTATCCCGCCGCAAACCCGTAGTAAGCCTTTTTTGGCTGATTCCCACCCTTCAAGGGTGTTCGGCGGGATCGACCGCGGACGAAGTTTCGGCGTTTCCCCTCGCCAGGGTTTAATGTTCGCCGAGACTCCACATCCCGCCTTTAGCCACCGAATATTTTTTTTCCTCTTCGCGATATCGTCGTATCGCCGAGAGTTTTTTTTTCGTAGGCGAGTGTGTGGGCCAAGAAGTTGGTTTGACGGCTTTTGTTCCCCGTGCGCAGTTGCCTGCCCCCCCCAAAAGTGACCTTCCCTAGGGTTTACCTGCCCTTTCCCGCGCACACGCCAATTTCGCCCTCTTCGTTCCCCCCGCGGAACCCCCTTTGCCGTTACAATGTTCGGTCCGCTTTTTCAATATGACTTTTGAAATTAAATTTTTGTCCCCCTAGTCGTTTCTTAGAGGCGGACTTCGATTTCGCCACTGGACTCCGTTCCTGCTTATTCCTTGCGGTGCACCTCCAGTCCCCCCCAACCAACTCCCTGAACCCAAGTTCCGCCCGGCCTTAAAGAAAAAAATAAATTCTACCTCAAAGAGGATCTTGACACCCCTCACGCTCTAATTGCCATCAATAATGCTGAGCGCGAGTCTCTGGTCGTATTTCCGGACACTATAGACGAGAGAGATTTTTCAGGTTGGTAGGAGTAGAGGCTCTAAGCCCCCAAAGCGC
>Ga0179593_1464254_pt1 | contig 10689 bp, 16 predicted proteins | sample CZODoug2_1_08_16_FD_185931 | JGI IMG/M metagenome (GOLD analysis project Ga0179593, IMG submission 185931) | Vadose zone soil fungal communities from Angelo Coast Range Reserve, California, USA - CZODoug2_1_08_16fungal (PacBio error correction) | ecosystem: Environmental > Terrestrial > Soil >... | reverse complement strand
CCCGCAGCCCCTTTTTCCCACCCCCCCCCCACTATCAGTCACATTTTCCCCCCCCCCCCATTTGCTGCGACGACAGTTTTTGCCATCCTCCAAGTGCGAACACCCTAGGTCCTTTGCCATCATGCCAGTTTTTGTCTCTATAGATCCTTCTTTCCCACCTGTTGTAGTGCCTTTTTTCTTTTTTTGATGCACCTTACCCAAGTTTTTTAGAACCCCCGTTTGAATAATGTCAACATCTGACTTTCCCAGTGCACCTCTTTCCTACCTGTCCTGAGTAGTCCCCCCTAAAGTGCCTTCACGTTGCAAAAAGCCCCCTTCTCTTTCGTGTCCGGTTCCTCCCACCTTTTGTCAGATAATTCTTTTTTTAGTTTTTCCCCTATACCCCCGATTTCAATCCTCCCCACCCCGGATTGGCATAGATTTCCTGGATACCTGTTAAGCAAATTTTCTACTAAACCCCTCCTGTACTCCTTGCCTCTTCAGTTTTCCCTCCCCCCCCCCCCAACTTTTTCCTTCCTTGGAAACCGTGCAACGGTGCTACGGCCTTTTGATATTGGCCGCTTTCATGTACTTTCATCCCCCCTTTTCTTTCTTCTGTCTTGCTTCCGAGACGACGTCTTTTTCTTTTCCACATTCACCCCCCCCCCAAAGTTTTTTCACAACCCCCGTGTCCTATCCCCCTCCCCCTAACCGCATCCCGTTTTTTTGCCCCCCCCTCTTTCCCTTTCCTCATTCCCTCCTCCCCATTTTGCTTTTGGTGTAAACCACTCCCCATTCGACACCTTTTTTTTTTCTTTCTGTTCCAACAGTCGCCTTAATCCTTCCCCCGCTGTCGATAGGAGGTTTCCCCCGTCTGTTGTTTCTTCCCACACCCCCCCCTCCTTGGCGGCCATCACACCCCCCCACGGCATTTTCGTCCAGCTTTGTTGTCCACACCCCCTCTCGTTTTTCTGTAAACGACCCTTTTAGACATTTTCCCCGTTCGTCTTCTGCCAGACCCTGCTTCCCCCCCCCCCCCAAATGCCAGTGAAGGACCACGACCTTGTCGCCCCTTTTTTTTTTTCTTTTAGGGACCCTTTGTCCTTTTTTCTTTTTCCATCGTCCCCTGAAAATTCCCCACATTCCCGCCCGCCGTCTTTAAGGTGCAATTGCGTTTTCGTTCTTTTCCAACTCTCCGTTTCCCCCCCCAACAAAAACCCCCCATTTTTCGCTGCCTTTTCCCTGACACTCCCCCCCTCACACCCATTTAACTTACGGACCTTGTTGTACTTGACCCCGTTTTTTCCCCTCTTCCCCCCGACCCCACCAACCAGACTGCCGGAGCTGCCCCCCCCCCCCGGCGTTCCTTTCCTTTGATGCCAAACCTATATTTTCTCCCTCCCCGCAGTTTGCATCCTCCCACGTGTCATTCGCCTACCTGTCGTTCCTCCTCTTCCATTTTTTTTCCTTGTCCATCAAAATGAGTTCATGTTACCCCCCCACCCCTTCCCTTTTTTTTTTTTTACCAATTCCCCAGCCTTTTTGAATTTGAAACCCCCCTGACGCAACCTCAGTTGACAGATTGTTTTCTCCGGCCGTCCTTTCCCACCTTTTTTCCTTTTCCCGGCGGAACAACCAGTTTACACCCACTTTTTTTTTTTTGACTTCACCCCCTCTCGTCAATTAACTAGTTTCCCCATTAGTTCCTCCCACTCCGCCACCTTCCGTTGTTCCCCCCCTTTTTTTCCCTGACACACAATGTTTATCTTTTTTTTCCCCCTCTCCAATATGTTCCCTCCCCCCCTGCCCAAATTCCTATCTCTCTCTTTTCCCCCCATCTTTTTTTTTTTTGTTGACTTTCTGTCTTCTCCTGGGAGGGTTGACATATGACGCGCAACCAATCTCCCCCTTTTTTTTTTCTCTGATTTCCCGTCCTTGTTTCTTGCGAGGTGAACGTCTCATTCTCCTTTTTTTGAAACCACGAGAGTAGTTTCAGTCCCCGCGAGCTTCTGGACAACCGTTGTGGCCCGATTGGAGCCAACCTGTACCTTTTTGAAGGCGTCTTGTCCCACACTGTTCTGGCTTTCCCAATACGTGTTCGCCCTTTTTGTTTTTTCTTTTGTTTTTGGGGGGGGAAGTTTTGGACCCCCCCCACCTACGGTGCTGCATGAACTCGTGTTTTTTTTGGACAGACGTTCTCCTCTCTTAGCTGTCCACCGCTCATTGCCGTCCTGCTTTGTGAATGGCACTCGTCTGGTTTTCCTCCCCTAGAGTTTTTGCTCGCCCGAGGTGGTCACGTATTTTGGTCTTCCCGGACGTGACTTTTTGGTTTTAGGGTTGGCGATGCCAACCCGTCCCCAAGCCCCCCCCCATTGTCCTGTTAGGTGCTTGGTTGCTTTTTTGTAAAACCCCCCCAAAGAAGAACCCCCCCACCCCCACCCACCCTCTTGTTCCCCCGCTCCTCTCCTTTTCCCGCGTTGTTCACAGGGTGTTTTGTGCGTGCGTCGTGTCTCTGCGCGCAATTTTCGGTCCGTTCTATCTGGAGCTTCCTCTCCTGAGGGGTGATCATTCGACCTATGTGTCTTTCAGATTTCACTTTCGCCCGCCAGTGTGGATATGTACGACGTTGCTGTTAATTTCGAATGGGCGGTTGTGGTTGCGCGGTTTGGAGTGTTGTCCTTTTGGTTGGAAGTTTTTGGTGCTCGTGTCTTTTTGGGTTCTCGGTTTGGGTTATTTGCTTGTGGTAATTTTTTTGGGAGGGGGTTTTTGTTTCCTTGCATTTTGGGGTGTGGGCTGGTGGGGGGGTGTTTGTGTTGTTTGTTTTGGGTGTTTTTTTTTTTTGTTTTTTTTTTTTAATTTTTCCCCATCTATTGAACAATCTCCACCCCCCGCCACCAAATTTAGCCCCCGGTCCCTTAAGCTTCGGTTTTTCCTTTTCCCCCCTGGCGAATTTTTATTTTTCCCCCAACCCCCTCCCCCCGATTGACTCGTCGTCCCTTTCTTCTCCTTTATGGGTAGTTCTTTTTCTGTCAGAAGATGCACCCCCGGTGGCATCCTTTAGCTGTCTTTGCCGGCCCGCGTTTTCATTTGCCCCCCGGCGGCGAATCCAGTGGCTTCTTCAATATTTTCCCCACCCTTCAATCCCCCTCCCCCTCGTGTAACTTTCCTCTCCATTTTCTTGTTTTTTTTTTTCCCCCAGATCCCAACCACTACACTTTTTTTTGACTTTAATTTTTTTTTTCCACAGCATTGTCATTTTTTGACATTTTCTTCTTTCCCCCATCCCCCTCCTTCTTTTCTTGCGTTCTTCCGTTTCCTTGGATGATGCCTTGACACCACCCTCTTTTTGTTTGTTAATGGCACCTTCATATTCTCAGTTCACTCGCCCGTACTTCGTTTTTTCGGCTGCCGCCCCCCCCCCTTCCGGTCTTCCACCCCCCTTTTGCAGTAAACTCTGAGCCGATGTCGTTTACCCGACGCCGACCCCCACCCCCTTTTCCCGTCCTGACCGTCTTTTTTTTGCCCAACAGTTACGTTCAGAACCTTGTTATATCCAATCCCCTGTTTGTGGATCCCGCCCGTTGACAATGTCGATCTCCCAACGTGTTTTTCTTTTGTGACCCCTAAATCACTTTCTGTTTTATGTTCGACCCGCAGGCGTTAGACTCCACCGTTAACCCCACCCCCCAACCATCGGAATGGGTGCACTGCGAAACCCCTTTAAACCCCTGGCATCGTCAAGGAAAACCTGTGCCCAAAGGTCACGAGGATACTCGTCCCATTTTCCGTACCAACCCCACCTGTCCACGGCCCATTTTTTTTGACATACTGTGAGTGTGCCCCCCTTGTGTGACATGAGCACAACAAACTGCCTGCTCATATGTTCTTGTGTGTGTGTTAAGCGGATGCTGTGTGGTTTTTTTTTGTACTGTCCTAGCGATGCGACGGTTGCTTTCATCCTCTCTTCTTTTTTCCTCATAATAAGTTTTTCTGTTTGTGCGATCTTCCGCGTCCTTGTTGCATATCCTCTCCCCCCTTCACCCCCCCCCACCCCATCCGCAAGTCCCCTTTTTCACCCCCCACAAAAAAAGTCTTGGCGCCCAGACGTTGCACGTCCTTTCCCTTTTGAACACTCGCGGATTGCATCCTTACCCTCCCCTTTTTCTATCCTATTTTTCCTCACGCCTTAGCACTTATGTGGCCTTTTGCTCGGTGCCCCAGGTTGCCCGTGTTGCTCATGACCATCGGCATTTAATTCCTTCTAGTGAATGAGGTGCCCCACCTTGCCTTTTTCCCCCCAGATTCCCTCCCCCCCCCCGTGATTTAGGTCGTGGTCGCCAACTTGTAGCCGTATTCATTCACTCTCCGATCACACATCACATCCAAAATATTTGCTTCTCCCCCTTTCCACGTTCCTACAATGGCCCTTCCCCTGTTCTCAACCATCGTCCGCTCTTTCCTCTTTTCAAGTGTACTCCCACAATGGCCCTGTGGTTGAAATATAAACTGTGCAGCTTTCAAGATATGTTAGCCTTCCCCTCCTATTACTTGCCGTAGTCTTCTTTTTTTTTTTTTTTGTAGCTATCGAAATATTGTGCCCCATCCCCCAAAGCCCCCGTTTTCCCCCGTTCCCCAGTCCTTCAACTTTTCTTTCCTCCAATACCTCGATTGAAGCTTATTTCACTCTTTCTGGTGAAAAAAATCAATCTGCCCAGTGTTGGGTTGATCTGTTTGAACCCCCCCCCAGCCCTCCCCTTCCGATTTTGCCTCTGCGTCACAACTGGTTCTTCGTGAATTTTTTCTCCCCCCCCACATATTGTAGATGTATCAACGGGGATTCGCCGCCGTTGTTGTTTCCCCCACCAACGCGGTTTGTTCACCCCCGTTCTCCCTCTTGAATATGCCCCTTTGGCCTGGTTCGGAAGGTACCACGCTTTACCCAAATGCGTCCCGCATCCGCAAGCCCCACCCCCCTTCGTTTGTACACCCTTTTCATTTGCCAAATGTTTCAACTCAACTGCTGACATTCCCCATTGTCCATTTTGGGTGTGTTTTCTAGCCAGGTCGATCTCAAATTTTGTTAATTTTTTTACCCCCCCTCTTGTTCCCCCTGGTGAAGGTCGTGTCCTGTTTGTGCACGCGCCTGCCCAGTTTTACTTTCCCAAACTTGTTTGTCTCTTTCTTCTGTTTGCATTCAACCTTTCTTAAAAACCCGGCCACCGTCCTAGAAGTTCCCGTCTTAGGATGACCCCACCCCGTCGCTTTCTGAATTCCCGTTTTTGCCCAATTCATTTTTTCACTTTTTTTCAATTCGCGGTTTTTTTTTCCCCTTTTGCTTTTTCAACGTAGGGTAAAGACAATTCTGTTCATGTCCTACCCCGTCGTTTTTCCCACCCCTAGCAGTGCCCGAAACCCCATGCGACAAACGTTATCTAGTGTCCCTCCTTTGTGCGAGAATTCATTTCCTTTTGGTAATACGTGCCCACGTTACCACTTCTAGTTCTGGATTGACACCTACTAGTTTTTCCCCCCCACCCTTCCTTCTTCAATATCTCCTCCCTGCCTCCCCAAACTTGCCTTTCCCCTTTTCTCAACATTTTCAATCTTGGTCCCGAAACCACGTCCTCTTTTCTCTCCCCCCCCCTCCCTTTGTGTTGTTTTGAGAGTTCACTCTGGAGAGTTGTACTTGACCCCCAGATTACTCTCCCCCCGGGAGTTAGACCAGGGACCTCCTTGTCATTGGAGTACGCCCCCCTTTCGCCTCAGTTTGAGGTGGTTTTTTCAAAACGCCTGAGCGTTCAGAATCCCCCCTGCGAGGTCACAACTTTCCGGAGCTGTGTAACTTGCCCCACTTCCCTTAAGTAAAAACGTTCTTGCTCGTCCCCCTGATTTAGTCCTTTTTGTTTCGGCATTTCATGGTTTTCCTTTTTTTTAACCCAGCTTGATGTACATTACCCCTTTTCCAGTTTTTGTCTGTTCCCCCCAAGACGTAGCGATCTCTTGTCCCATGCGAATTGAACTGATTACCTTTTTCCGAGTTGTTGAATTCTCCATGATTTTTCTATTCGAGGTACGACGTTGACACCGTTTTTCTAGGTCCCCCCCCCCCCTTTGCCTTTTTTTTTTTAACCCGTTAGATTGCACCACACCTTCTCTAAACCTTTCTGGTTTGAGCCAAGCTTATGTTTTTTTTCTTTTTGCTGTCCCCCCCCCCCCCCAAATTCCTTTTCCCAAATTCTGTTTTCCCCCATGATCCCCCCCCGCCCGCCAAATTTATCTTCCCTTTTACACCGAGGATTTATTTGTTCCGGGCGAAGATTACAACCGTTACCCTCCCCCAGTCCCAAAGCTCCTTTGTTCTTCGATTCTTTTTTTCGCTTGGTTTTGTCCAGCTTTCGTCAGCCGCCGTCCCAAGTGGTTTTCTCTCGCCCCCCTCTTGTTTTAAATGACCCGCGGATTGTTGCTCCCCCAGTTTCTTCTCATGTTTCCTTTGTGTTTCCGCCTCCCCCAATCTTGTTTGGCACCAAATTCCACGGCCGTTGTGACCATCTTGTGAAGTGGTTTACCTGAAGTCGTGTTTCAAGATCAAATCCCCCCCTGTTCTACATTAAGTTTTTTTACCACCGTTCGTTTGCATATCTGTGCAAGCGCGGACTTTCTTCTTACGTGGACCTTCCTAGTTTCACCGATGTTTTTTGGGCTTTTTTCCACCTATATGCCCCTCTCTCCTCCGCGCCGAATATGCCTAATTCGCCTTGCCAGTCACTTTGCGGACAACACTTTGTCGATTTCCAACTTGCCCGCCGATTGTCGTACCACCTGAAGGCCTTCCCCACGCCCTCCACGCCCCCCCCCCCCCCACCCCTGCCCGCGCCCCCCCACCCCCCTACCCACCGACGCGCCCTCTCCCCTTCCAGGTACGTCCAGCTTTTCCTTCTATGCCATCCCTTGTTTTTCTGGATGTAAGACTGACTGACAAGTACGACGATCCCCTACCCCCTCGTTTTTGCACGACCTTACCGTCACTGGTGTTGCGCGTGAAGGCAACTTTCGACGCCTCCCCTGTCGATACTTTTAGATTAATCCTTTAATGGGCCCAACAGTTGTTGCCACCACCGGGCAGCTGTACACAATTTTTTTCTAAAGTTTTTTGTTCTGTTCCGAGCCCCACACTGGCTCACTGCTGAAAATTCCCCCCGCGAGTGTTCCACTTGGACTGACTGTTCACTTTTGGCGTCGCAGGGGTGCTGAAGTTACGGACTTTCTTGGTGGGTCAAGGTTCTTTTTCTTTTTCCCCGTCAGAGCAGTTTACAGACTATCTTTCTTCTTTTTTCCCTCCTCAAAAGGTTTTTTTTGGGTGTGTTTTTTTTTTTTGTGTTTCTTTGGAGAGAGACCTGCGCTTTGCTTATACCGCCTCCCCCCAACCACCACTCAGTTTAAGACACTTCACCCCCCACCAACGATTCCTGACGCCCGGTGCCCTTCATGTTCATGAAAATCGCGATGGGGTACCGTTGGTACTCGAATTAATCTTCCAAGATGTTTTTTTCTCCGCAGTGGGAGTCCGTCTTCCCTGTGTTGTGAAAGTGTGCCAGTGCCCCATTCCCCGGAATTAAGGCCATCTCTGACTGACAAGTGCCTTCATTTTTCACACCCCCCCGCCATTGATTTCCTTGTGTGGGCTACCAACGTTGTCGATCGTCTTTCCTACGATACGTCTTAATGCAAAACCAGGATTGGCCCTCCTTTTAATTTCGGATGCCTGGACAACTACACTTCGTACCCCATCGTTCGGATGATGGTGCTTTTCCTTTTCAGGTTTCTTTCGACATGTATTGACTCCCCGTTGCCTCGGCCCCCCCCTTGTGTTTTGAGACTGGTTTGATCTTTTCCCCCGCCGTGACCGAAGGAACTCATACTGTAGTAGCGCGATCTTTTCGGTTAAGTATATTGCCCCATCCCCCAACTCCCCCACATAGTGGTCCGCCCTACGTTTCCTTTCAGTCACACGTGCCAAGCTAACTTGCCCCTTTTTTTGCAGTTGATATCCCCATGATTTTTTTTTCTGTGAAACCCAATTCCATAGACATGGTTGTACTTTGCTCTTGTTTGAACAGCCTCCATTAGGCATACTCCAGTTCCCCCCCCGCTTGTCTTTTTCTTTTTTCCCACCCCCCCCCCCCCCCACATGGCTTTCCCACAAAGGCTCGCCCTCCCAGTGGTCACAACACTCGCCCTGTTTCTGTTTTCCCATTTCAATCGATCAGGTCCCCGTGGCGTCTGTCCTTGTTAAACACTTATAAAAAATTCGCTCCCTGACGACCACGATGTCGTCCCCATCCTCGTAACTGTTTCCACTGATGCCCCCAATTCCCCCCCCCCCCCCCCAGTGAAATACAGGCCGTCAGCCTTTCAGGATAAATTTGATTTTTCCTTTTTGTTAAGCTCAAATGTTTTGACCATTTTGGTCGCTGTTTGGCACTCTGAACCCCCCAGCCGCTTGCCCGGCCTTTGGTTTTTTTTTTGTTTTTTTTTTTTTTTTTTTTTTTTTTTTTTTTTTTTTTTTTTTTTTTTTTTTTTTTTTTTCTCCTGCGTTGCACAGCCGAGATACTTCAAAACATAAACGGGTGGTGTGGGTGGGGGTCAACCAGGCCTGAGTCCTTTGACCGTCGTCCTCGCGTCTTCCCCCCTCTTTCTGTACTTTTCTTGATTTTGCCATTTTTTTGCAGCCTTTTCCCTTGTAGTCTGTACCCCGCATCTTCCTATGTCCCTTTGCCCCCCCCCACACCCCCCCAAAACCACAACAAAAAAAAAAACCCAACCACCCCCCTGAGTCTCAGCAACCCCTCCCGTTACACCCCCCCCCGTTAGCAAGGAGACCCCCTTCTGAATCCCTCTGTGCTTGCGCCTTTCCTGTTTTCAGGTTGCCTTTCCCAGCTCGGCCCCCAAACTGCGTTAACCAAGCTCTTTATGGTGCTGGATTTCTAAGACCTTCTCCCCCCTTTTTTTTTCCCCACCTCACTGAAATATCGTCCCCTCCCCCCCCACTGCCGCCCACACTGCTTTTCTCCACCCACAATTTGCTCTTGTCGCTTTTTTCCCCCTTATTGTTACGTAAAACGCCTCCAACACCTCTTTATCTCTATGTTACACCCTCCCCTTCCTCCGTTGTTGTTGTAGCTCTCTCTCCTTTGAGCGTTTATGCCCACAATATTGTCTCCGAACACCAGGTGATGCAAATGTTTTTGCGCAAGTTCCGCATTGTGGCTTCCCCTTTTTGAGTGAGTATTTTTTTTCCTCTTTTTTTTTTGTTAAACCCTGGCTCTCTCTTCTTTTAATCCCTTCTCTTTTTTTTAACATGAGGCTTTAAGGTTTGGCCAACCTGAATCCGCCGAGGGCAAACCACGTCTGTCGCAGACGTTTTTCCCCTTTGGTTTTGAGTGCACTTGGGGTAAGTGAATCCGTTGGTGTACCGAACTCAGGTTTTTGTGCTTGTCCCCCAATGACGTTGACGCTCTCGCGTGGACCCCGAATTGCCGTTGAGGCTGACCTGGCCCTCGTGAATTCCCCCCCCCCCATAGGGTTTGCTCGCTGCGGAGAGAGCTCATCCTCATTTTTTTTTTTTTCCTTTTTTCTTTGCACCACCACTCAAGTCCACAGGGTAATGTCCCTTTGCTGGAGTTCGCGGGATGGCCCCCCTTGCCAACAATCTCTTGAAATATCCTTCCCCCATTGAACCTACCCCTTTTCTTCGTCCCCAGTCGGCGGCTTCCCCTGGGCCTTTTTGGAGTTGAGTCAAACCTTCCCCTCACAGTCCCCTTCAGCCCAGTGCGTCTTAGCCCCCCGACTCTTGTTGTCACTCATTTTTTCGCATTGTGACGCCCGCACGGGTCCATCAACCTCCTATTTTTGCCTTCCCTTAGATGTGCTCAACCTTGGCTCCTTTGGGATCGTCGATTGTAAGGTCCCTCCCCTCCCTCGTAACGTCTCCCCCCCTTGTAGTGACTTCCTTTCACAGCTAATACCCCTTTAGAATGTTCATTGTTTTCACAGCCCAACGTCCTTTTTTCCCCCCATAGCTTCCAACGCTCTTCTCTGAGAAAGGGATTTGTCTTGTCCCCAACTGTTTTTCTTTTTTTGTCATGGTGCCCCACGTACTCCTTCCCCCGCTACGCCGAATTAAGAGCACTTTAACCCGGCTGGTTGCCCCTCCTCGCCGGTTTTCCCGTTTTGCTCTTTTACAACTCCCCCCTAGCTCGCACAAACCCTGTAGTGAGACTACTCTTTGACAACTGGTGCTTCCCATTTAAAGACTGCGATCCCTCTTTCCCATCCGGTTTTTTGTTTCCACTCTTGCCACTTACTGAAGACTACAAATTTTTTTTATGTTGAAGACCCCTGACCCCACTGCGGTTTGGTGCTTGCCTTTTTCACTCCGTGCCTTAGTATTACCGTGCCTGTTGAATGAGCACCCATGGACCAACAGCGGCCTCCCCCTTGCAAGAGACAACCGACTTTCCCATAGTGACCGAGGTTATCTTTTTCTCCTTTAACCCATTTTTTCCTTTCTTCTTTTTTCAATTCTCGAGTGTCCCCCCCCCCCCCCCCTGTTATGACTTGCAAACTGTTTTTGGTTTTTTGATTTTTTTGTAATTCGGTTCTTTTCTTGTGTGCAGTTCGTCTTGGGACTATGCGCAATTAAGGTCCCAT